>Ga0182015_10003024_pt1 | contig 19341 bp, 15 predicted proteins | sample 712P3MmetaG_FD_120478 | JGI IMG/M metagenome (GOLD analysis project Ga0182015, IMG submission 120478) | Permafrost microbial communities from Stordalen Mire, Sweden - 712P3M metaG | ecosystem: Environmental > Terrestrial > Soil > Wetlands > Permafrost | place: Sweden: Stordalen | collected...
ACCTCCGAATAGGCGGTCAGGACCGTCTGCCGGTACCTGGCGACAAGCTCGAGGTACGCAGCCGTAGCGGAGCTCAAGCCCGCGCGAAGCTTGCCACCCTCGAATAGGGGCAAAGTCAGGGAAGGGCCCAGGGCCCACACGCCGCTGGATAAACTAAGGAGATTGCCGGTGTTGACGCTGTCGACGCCCGCAAACCCGTTCAGCTGGAATGACGGGAAGAAGGCCGCCTCGGCCACGCCGACGTTCGCGTTGGCCGCCGCCATACGGCGCTCGGCCGCCGAGATGTCCGGTCTGCGCTCCAGCAGCTCGGAGGGGAGGCCGGCCGGGATTGTCGGCGGCGCCGCGACACCGGCGCTCTCCGGGATGCTGAACTGGGAGGCCGTCCTACCGGTCAGCAGCGCCAGTGCGTGCTCGAACTGCGCCCGCGCCAGTGCGACCTCCGGCAGTTGGGCCTGCGTGGTCTTGAGCACCGTCTCCGCCTGTGCAACCTCAAGGTCGGTGGCCACCCCGCCGGCCCGACGGTCAACGGTCAGTCCGTACGACTTGCTGAAGACATCGACACTCGAGCGGAGCACGGCCTGCTCGGAATCCAGCGTCCGGAGATTGAAATAATCGGATGCGACCTCGGCCTGGACCGCCAAACTGACGGCCTCGAGGTCATCGGCGCTTGCCTGGGCCTGGGCCTCGGCGGATTCGACGCTGCGGCGCACACGCCCCCAGAGATCGAATTCGTAGCTGAGGTCCACCGGCACCGCGAAGTTGTTGTAGGTGCTCGATTGCCCAAGGGGCAGGCCCGTCGTCGAAAGGGGCGAGTTGGGAGAGGTGCGCTGGCGCGTGTACTGCCCGGAGAGCGCGAGATCCGGGTAGAGGCCGCCCCGCGTGAAGGCCAAGGCCGCCCGGGCCTCAGCAAACTGCTGGACCGCCACCTTGAGCTGCTGATTTGAAGCGGAGGCATCGCCTTCAAGTGCGTTGAGCTGCGGGTCCCCAAAAACCTCCCACCAATTGCCCTTGGGCAGCTGCGCTTGGGGCCGGGCCACCTTCCAGCCGCTGTTCTCGCCGGCATAGGCGGGGGGGATAACGGTTGCGTCGGGACGCTTATAGTCAGGCCCGACTGCGCACCCGCAGAGGAGCGCCAGCGCCGCGACCAGAACCATGGTGGCCACGGCCGCCATGCGCGCGCGCCTCGCCGGGACTCGCCGCCCCGTGCCCTCGTCCTCGTGTGGGGTCCGCGGCCTCATGGTCAGTCTGCCGCCAGAGTTGTCGGCGAATCCTGGACTCGCACCCGGGTGCCGCTGAGGAGCGAGTCGGTCGGGTTGACGATGACGCGGTCGGCCGGGGTCACGCCCGCGAGGATCTCGACGGTCTGCCCAAAGTCGCGGCCGACCTTGACGGGGCGCAGCTCGACCTTGCTGTCCGGTCCGACGACGCCGACCTGCAGCCCATGCGCCCGAAACAGCACGGTGTTTGACGGTAATGCAAGGACCTTGCCGGCGTTGTTGCCCCTCAGGCTGAGCTCGCCATAGCTGTATGGCAGGATCTCGTGCTTCCCGTTCCCCACGTCCAGCTCCACGAGCAGCGTCCGGGAGGCCGTTGAAATCGCCTCAGACGTGGCAGACACGGTTGCGGCAAATTCGCGGCCGGGGCTTGCCGGGGTAGTCAGTGTGGCCGTCTGTCCGCGCTCGATACCGGGCGCGTGGGATTCTGGGACCCGCACATAGACGCGAAGCTTGTCGGTCTGGGCGATGTGGAACAGCTCCCTGCTGCCGCTGCCGACCGTGATGAGGTCCCCGATGTCAACCGCACGCGTGGTGATCGTGCCAGCAAAGGGTGCGATGACGCGCTGGAAGGATACGAGCTCCTGCAGTCGCCGCATATTGGCGCGGTCCGAGTCAACGCTCGCGGCCGCAGCCTCGCGGCCTGCCGCCTTCTCGGCCGCTTCCTGCTCCGATACTGAAGCCGTCTTGAGTAGGGCCCTCCATCGCACGTCAGTCGTCTCGGCAAGGTGGAGGTTTGCCCGGGCAAGTGCCAGCTGGGCCTTGGCCTGCTCGAGCTGCTGATCCAAGTCCGGAGTTTCGATTTCCGCAAGGAGCTGCCCCGCCTGGACATGGGCCCCGATGTCGGCCTGCCAGTCCTTGAGGTAGCCGTTTGCCCGGGCGTAGATGGCGGCCTCCCTCCAGGGCTTGATCTCGGCAGGCAGGGCGAGCCTATCTTCCGCAAGCTCCGGCGCCGGCGAGACGACGGCGACGGTCGGTACCGCCAATTCATCCCTGTCGGAAGCGGCGACGCGTTGCTCGCGCCATCGCGGGACAAATCCGACGAAGAGGCCACCCACGACCAGCAAGGCGAAGGCGCCCGCCGCAACGAGCGTGCGCCCTGCAGGCCCCTTTGGCGCACCCTGCCCTCGGTCCCGCCCGGACCCCGGGGAGCCCGTGGCGGAGCGAAGTATGTTGGCCGCCCCGTCGACGGACGCGTGACTGCCCGCAAGCCGGTCCCCGTTTCCCTGCGCAGCGGGTGCGCCGTTATGCTGATGTTCGTTTCTGTTCATGGAGTTATCCTTTTGATTCGGCCGGAACTGGCGTCATTGCCGGCGCTGGTGCGTTCCGGTTGCTGTTCTCTGCTGCGGGCGACGTCCGGTGCATCACGCTGAACACCACCGGAACGAAGAACAGGGTGGCGAACGTGGCCATGACGAGGCCGCCGATCACCGCGCGGCCTAGGGGTGTGTTCTGTTCGCCGCCCTCCCCAAGTCCCAGCGCCATCGGCACCATGCCCACGATCATCGCCAGGGCCGTCATCAGAACCGGCCTCAGTCGGCCCGTGCCGGCCTCCCAAGCTGCCTCGAGCGGCGTCATGCCCTCTTGGAGGTGATTGCGCGCAAACGTGACCACGAGCACCGAGTTGGCAGTCGCAACGCCGAGGCACATAATTGCACCCATCATGGCCGGGACGCTCAGAGTCGTCACAGTAAGGAAGAGCCCCCAGACGACGCCCGCCAGAGCCCCGGTCAAGGCGGTCAGAATGATGAAGGGATCGAGCCAGCTCTGGTAATTGACCACCAGGAGTAAGTAGATAAGCGCGATGGCCATCACCAGGCCGACACCCAGGCCGATGAAACTCGAGTTCATGGTCTCGCCTTGGCCGCGAAGAATGATGGAGCTGCCGAACGGCAGCGACTTCCTCCCCTGCGCCACAACCGCCCTGACGTCCCCGAGCACGCCCCCGAGGTCGCGGCCGCCCACGCTGCCGAAGACGTCCACCACTGGCACGACGTTGTAGTGCGAGTATATAGGCTGGCTGGTCGTGCGTGAAAACGAGGCCACGTTCGCGAACAGCTCCTCGTTGCCGGTTCCCGGTATGCCGGCGTTAACCGGTATGGAATTGAGGTCGGAGAGCGAGGTCATCCGATATTCGGGAACCCGGATGTTCAGCGGGTACTGGACGCCGATCGTGGAATCGAGCCAGAACCCGGGCTGGATCTGGGTGCTGCCGCTCAGGTTGAGCAGCACAGAGTCTGCGATGGCCTGCTCGGTGAGCCCGAGTTCCGAGGCCTTCGTCCGGTCGACGGCAAACGCGAACCTCGGAAGGTCGGAGGGCTGTTGGATACGCACGTCTACCGCCCCGCTGACGCGGCGGATCCGGTCGGCCACCTGCGCAGCAATTCTCTGGTTCCCGGCCAGGTCGCGGCCGAGAATCTGGACGTCGATCGGGGCGGGCAGTCCGAAGTTGATCGTCTCGCTGACGATGTCCGCTGGAAGAAAGTAGAACGTCACGCCAGGAAAATCGCGGTTCAACTTGAGACGCAGCGCCCGGACGTACCCCGGCGTCGGCCGATGCCCAACCTCCAGCGAGACCATGATGTCCGCGTCGGCCGGACCCGCCACTCCGCTGTCGTTGTAGCTGAGGTTGATGCCCGAGATCGGCAGGCCTATGTTGTCGATGATCCCCTTGAGCTCCTTGGCCGGGATCTCGCGACGGATCTCGGCCTCAATGCGGTCGACCAGAACGGCGGTCTCCTCTATTCGAGTGCCGGTGCGAGCGCGCACATGCAGCCGAAGCGCCCCGGCGTCGACGCTTGGGAAGAAGTCCTGGCCGAGGAAAGGGACCAGCAGCATCGAGGCCACGCAGAAGGAGAGGAACGCCGCGGCAAAGGCCGTGCGGTGGGCCAATACGAGCCCGAGCAGGTCCCGATAATGCTGGCGGAAGCGCGCGAAGGCGCGCTCGAAGCCGGCCTGGAACCGGGCCAGCGGCTTCAGCAACGCCGAGAGAGCCCGCGGGCCGCGCGTCGTGTGATCGCCGTCCGGGCGGGCGCCCCTTGACTCAAACCACATCACCAGCGTCGGCACCAGAGTGCGGGACAGGGCGTACGACGCCACTACCGCGAAGACGACGGCCTCGGCCAGAGGCGCGAATAGGAAACCGGCCACACCGGCGAGAAAGAACATGGGGACAAAGACGATGCAGATGCACAGGGTTGAGACCATGGCCGGAAGCGCGATCTCTCCCGCGCCGGTGAGGATCGCGTTCTCGAGCGTCTCACCGTCATGCACGTGACGCTCGATGTTCTCTATGGTGACCGTCGCGTCGTCGACCAGGATGCCGACGGCCAGGGCGAGCCCGCCGAGCGTCATCAGGTTGATGGTCTCCCCAAGCGCGCTAAGGGCGGCTATGGAGGCGAGAATCGAGAGCGGGATGGAGATGGCGATGATCAGCGTGCTCCTCCACGAGCCGAGGAAAAGGAGGATCATAAGTGCCGTCAAAGCGGCCGCGATCACGCCCTCCCGCACCACGCCGCTGACCGCGGCCTTCACGAACAGGGACTGGTCGGCGAACTGTTTGACCTGCAGGTTATCAGCCACCGTCTTTAGCACGGCAGCCATGGCGGCCTTGACGCCGCCGGCCACCTGGAGCGTCGAGGCGTTTCCATTCTTGAGGACGCTAATCAGCGTGCTGCGAACGCCGTCCTGGCGGACGATGTTCTGCTGCGGCATGTAGCCGTCGCGCACCTGCGCCACGTCGCGGACGCGGATGACCGTGCCGTCCACGGTCTTGATCGGCAGCTCGTTGAGCCGGTCGATCACGCTTGGGCTCGTGTTCAGGTCGATGGGATACTCATTCGAGCCGATCTTTGCGGTGCCGCTGGGGAACACCAGATTCTCCGTGCTCAGGGCCGTGACCACGTCGTTCTGGGACAGGTTCTGTGCCTTGAGCGCATTGGGATCCAGGTCCACGGAAACGACCCGTTGCTTGCCTCCGTAGGGGAAGGGAATGCCGACCCCCGGGACGCTGATGAGCCCTACTCGGATCGTGTTCATTGCGACGTCGAAGGTCTGTTGCTCGGAAAGGACCATGCTGCTGATGCCGTACTGCAAGATTGGGACGGTCGAGGCGTTGTACTCGATCACCAGGGGCGGCGTCGCCCCGGGCGGTAGTTGCTTCAGGATGGTCTGCGAGACCGCGGTGACCTGGGCCACGGCCCCGTCCGGGGAGACGCCCGGCTGGAAGAATATCTTTATCACGCCAAAGCCGTCGTAGGACGTCGACTCGATGTGCTGGATGTTGTTCACCGTGGTTGTGAGCGCGCGCTCGTGGGTGAATACCATGCGCTGCTCGATGTCCTTCGCCGACAGGCCGGTGTACTGCCAGACCACGCTGACGACCGGAATGTTGATCGGGGGAAAGATGTCGGTCGGGGTCCTGAGCAGGACGAACGGGGTCACGAGCACGAGCAGCAGGCAGGCCACGACAAACGTGTAGGGACGGCGGAGGGCTAGTCGGACAATCCACATGTGTCTTTAGGTTGATTAGTTTCGAGCTTGGTGACTGCGCGGGAAGCGTTGCGGCGCCGACATTACATCCTTCGCCCCGAGAAATCTATTGGACCTTAGTCCCAATAGGCGGCTCAAGTCGGCGTTCCTAGGGCGGAGGCGTGCTTCTATAGGACCAAAGTCCTATGGATTCAGGCCCCGAAAACCGGCGGGCGCCCTACGAGGAGAGAATTGCCTGCCAGGCTGTGTTGAGTTAGCTTGCGGTCGGCTCTCCAGCTTCCAATAGGTTTCGCCCTCCCACCAAAGAATGTGGCCGATCGTTCCATAACACTTGCCCGAATGAGCATCCGCACAGGCACCTCCTTGCGACGCTTTGCATACATGCGCTACGGGATTCCGGTTGTCACGGTTACAGCGGCGGCGTTCGTCACGCTCGTACTCCAGTCCGTCAGCACGCACGTCCCGGGATTGCCCCTTCTTTTCTGCGCGGCGATCTACAGCGCGTGGTTCGGAGGGCTCGGGCCCGGCCTTCTGGCAGCGCTGCTTTCCTCAGGGGCGATCGCCTTGAACCTCATACCTCCGCCGAGCCCGGGCAATTCCGTCGCGGACGAATTGCCCCGCCTCGTGACGTTTACGATAGGAGTGTTCTTTGTCAGCTGGATCAGCGGGCGCCAGAGGCAGGCGGAGCAACTCCTGGAGCAGGCGCGCGACGAGCTGGAGGGGAAAGTGCGGGAACGCACAGCCGAACTGAGTCGCGCCAACAGCGAGCTGAAGTCGGAGATCGCCGAGCGAAAATCGGCCGAGCAGGCCCTTCACACGATGCAGCAGGAATTGGCTCATGTCAGCCGCGTGACAATGATGGGAGAGCTTACCGCGTCGATTGCGCACGAGGTGAACCAGCCGCTTGGGGCGATCATGAACTACGCAAACGCCTGCCGCCGGCTTCTGGCTTCGGGAATGGACAACGCCGCCAAGGTCGACGAGGCCCTATCAAGAATCGCAGGGGATGCGAAAAGGGCGAGCGATGTCATCGCCCGCATTCGCGCCCTTTCAAAGAAGAAGCCCACTGAAAGGGCAACGCTGCCGGTGAAGGATCTCGTTGACGAGGTCCTGGCCATCGCCAGGTACGAGATCCAGGCTCGGAGTGTCACGGTCCGGGTCGATCTGGCCGCGGGATTGTCTCCACTGCACGTCGACCGCGTCCAGATGCAGCAGGTGCTCCTGAACCTCGTTATCAATAGCATGGACGCGGTAGAGGCGTTGCCGATGAAGGACCGGGTGATCGAGATCAGCGCGCGGGCGCGCGATTCCGAGGACGGACCCGCCGTCGCGCTGCAGGTCCGCGATCATGGGCCGGGCGTCAATCCGGCCGAGGTGGGCCGCCTGTTCGAGGCTTTCCATTCGACGAAGCCGCAGGGTCTGGGAATGGGGCTGCCAATCAGCCGGTCGATCGTCGAGGCGCACGGCGGGCGCCTGCACCTGGTGCCGTGCGAGGGACGGGGAGCCGCGTTCGAGGCCCTGCTGCCCTCTGGGTTGGGGGGGGTTGCATGAACGCGGGCGACTCCATCGTGTACGTGGTCGACGATGACGCCTCGTCCCGGCAGTCGCTCGAATTTCTCATAAGGGCGTCCGGCTATACCGTCCGGGCGTTTACCTCATCAAAGGATTTTCTTGCCTCGGCGCGTCCGGAGATCCCGGCGTGCCTGGTCCTCGATGTGCGCATGCCCGGGCTCACCGGGCTCGAGCTCCAGGGCGAGCTCGCGAAGAGGGGTATCCGGCTTCCCATAATCTTCATCACGGGTCACGGCGACATCCCCATGTCAGTGCAAGCCATGAAGGCCGGGGCGATGGAGTTTCTCACCAAACCTTTTCGCGAGGACAATATGCTCAGGGCGATCACTCTTGCGATTGGCAAGGATCGGGTCGCCCAGCGGGAGAGGCTCGAGATGGCCGAGCTTCGACGGCGACACGCCCGGCTGACGCCTCGCGAGCGCGAGGTCATGGCGAGCGTCGTTACCGGCCTGCTGAACAAGCAGGTCGCCGCCGAACTCGGGGCCTCCGAGAAGACAATAAAGGCGCACCGCGCAAAGGTGATGCAAAAGATGGAGGCGGCGTCTTTGGCCGACCTGGTGCGCATGTCCGAGAAACTCGTCGCCGATGCATAAGGCGGGAGTCCGAGCGCGCCGGGCACGCCTATTCAGCTCACCATAGGACCTAGGTCCAATAGCGGCCTGCGGCCCTTCAGTGTAGTATGCCGCGCTTTCATAAGCGCTGAATCGTGAATACTCACCCCGAACCCGACCGGCCCCCGCTAGTAGCCATCGTCGATGACGATGACTCGGTTCGGGGTTCCGCATGGATGCTCGTCACCTCTCTCGGCTTTCGATCCGAGCCGTTCGCTCGTGCCCGGGAATTCCTCGAGTCGCCCCTCCTAGACGAGGTCTCCTGCGTGATCCTCGATGTGCTGATGCCGGACATAAGCGGGCTTGAACTCCAGCGGCAGCTGGCGCGCACCCGTCCCTGGCTGCCCATCATCTTCATCACGGCATTCGCCAATGAGCGCGATGAGGCGCAGGCGATGGCCGCAGGTGCGGTCGCGATGCTGAGGAAGCCCGTGACGGAGGGAATCCTTCTTCAGGCACTTCGCGCGGCAATGAGCCTTAAGACCTTGCATGAATGAGAGAATAACCTCCATTTCCAACCCGTTTCAGGAATTACCATGAATACAACATGTCTACTTATCCGGCAGGGAAGGGTTTGCACCGATTCCAAGATACACGGTGAAACAGACTCACACATCCAATCCAATCGTGAATTCTTGATTTACGCCGGCAATGGAGTTGATCAGCATTCCCTCAGCCGATTGACCGCAATATTTTCGATAGCACGCTTCTCTATGAATTACAACCCGTTCACCTCAAGTCTCTCGTCGACGCTGAACCTGACTGAACCGGAGAAGAAGGTCCTGCGCTCCTTGAGGCAGCACGATAACGATGGGTTCTCTCTGCAGAAGTCCACCGGTCTGGCGGACGACGAATTCGGCGTGGCGATAGCTGGGCTAATTTCGAAGTCCCTGGTAAATTTCCAGGGAACTCCCCAGGGCCCGGGGCTCAATGACGCCTACTTTTGGGTGAAACCTGAGCTGCGGGGAACAGTTGACGCACTTACCGGCAGATTGAACGCGTAAAAGCGTGCCCGATTCCGCACTATCGCCTGACGTACCTTCTGCTTACTGCTATTTGGTCGTCTTGCTGGTGGGGGTGGTGATCGCCCGGGGCGCGGTGAACAAACTTCTCGATTCGTCCTACGGACGTTGGAGCTTCGGGCAGACCTGGCTCCTATTCTACACCCAATCGCTGATACCTGTAGTGCTCTTCTGGTTCCTTGACTACACGAGCGTCATTCACGATACGTCGCTGTTCGCGGCGCTGGCTGTGGCAGCCGGATATCAGCAGATTTTCGCCGGAGGAATAAAGGACATCACGCTTCCCGGGCAGACTTCGAAGCTATGGCAGCCCTTCGAGGCTTGGCGCAACAACGTCATCAACAGCATCGCGATCCGTGCCCGCCAAAGACTGGACAAATTTGACCTGCGCGTCGCAACATATTGCGCAGACGATCCAGCGAGGCTGGCCACGCTTTCAAAGACTGTCGTCCAATACGCCTCCGACCCCGTGGACCTTGCGACCAGGACTGCTGCGGCCGACGTCTCAACTCCCGAGAGGAAGCTCTCGCTGGCCAAAATGTTGATCAGGGAGCTCCGGAGCGTGGACTTGGCTGGCTATGGCGGGATCCTGAACCGTGCAGCCCTTGTTCCGGCATCCTGGTACCTGTTTAGGATAACACCGGGCCGAAGGGCTTCCTGGGGCGCGCTCCTTGGAACGACGGTTCTGATCTTCATTTTCTTCTTGCTGCTCGGCGCCGCACCCTTGAGCCCCGAGTCCGATTTATTGGGACCGTATCAGCGCTGGCGGTTGACAAAGGCAAACGCGTCAGCCCGTGACAGATTCCGCACAAACGAATACTTCCTTGGGGTTCTCTCACCAGACGCCGACCCAAGCGTAGCGATTTCCGGTTCTAAGGTCCTCCCAGCAGACCCCGACCCAAGCGTAGCGATTTCCAGTTCTATTAAGGAGCTGAGGTATCGTGGAATCTCCCCCGATGTGGTGAAAGAGTTCATCAATCTTGCCTCGCATTCGAAACCGCATTGGGTCCGCAATTTCTGGCTTCCCCAGTTTGCAGCGGGACTCCAGAATCCGAATCTCGAGACCCGCGCAAGGCTTCACGCTGCGATGTTGGTGTTAGTGGACGATGCCGCTCTCGGCGCGGACCTTCCCCAGGCTATTCGTGAATGGAAGACATCGTCGGATGCGCAACAGGGCGACATGGACGTGTTAGCAAGGGATTGGGAGAAATGGCTTCCAAACGTTGCCGAGCCGGCAACCTCGCCGCCGAACACCTCAAGAAGCCCTCAAGCGGGTTCGCAGTAGGCGCCGACCTGTTTCTCGTGTAGTTCGCTGCGGGGCTGACAACAACACCGGCAAGAGCGTGAGTGTTTACAGAAGCAACTGCTGGCCGCTCTCAGGGCGTCAAACTTCGTCCGGGGCCGTCTCGGCTACCGCGCAAGCGCCGAAAGGACCTCGTCGGTGGAGCGCACGTTTCCGATGCGCGCAAGGATGTTCTTCACGGCAAATTCGTGCGCCTCGGCGCTGCTGCTCGCCATGGCGTCCTCGACAAAGACCTGCGCATACCCGTGCTCGTAGGCAACGCGGGCGGTGGACTCGACGCCGATGTTGGTGGAGATCCCGCCGAGGACGATGGTTCGCACGCCCCGGCGGCGCAGCTGCAGGTCGAGTTCTGTGCCGTGGAAGGCGCCCCACTGGCGCTTGGTGACGACGATGTCTCCCGGTTGCGGGCCGACCTCCGGGACCAAGTCCGCCCAGCTGGGCGGAAGCGCGCTGGCGTTGAACTGCACGGGAACGTCGGACGGCACATTCAGGAAGTCCTTGAAATCAGGCTGGAAGGCGACGCGAACCAGGACGACGGTGGATCCGAGCTCCCGGAACCTGGCAGCCAGCCGCGATGCGTTCTTGACGACCTCCGGTCCCGCGTGCGGGGCCGATGGCCGGCCGACAATCCCCTGCTGGAGGTCAATCAGGACCAGGGCGGATTTCAGGGGATCAATGGTGAGGGATGCCATATTGCGATTGGAAACGAAGGAAGCAAAAGGCGTCGAACGCCCGGACGCCAATGGATTCCAGGACGACCCGCCGGGCACCCCCGAGGAGTGGCCGGCGTTTTCCCGAGCTCATGGGCCCGCAAAGGGCGCCACGCGCTTGAAGTCGCTCCAGTTGTATTCCACCGGCGTCCCCAGCTTTGACATGGTCACGCGGGCCGTGCTGCCGGACTCGACGCCGTCGGGTGCGTTGGGAGCGGCCTCGTCGACCGGGGCTATGCGGATGTCGACATCCAGGTCCGTTATCCGCGCCAGCCCCAGCAGGACGCGGATCGGCTCGCGGAGCGCGGCGCCAATGCCCGCGATGCTCCCGGTCTGCTTGTCGACGGTCAGGACGACGTCGACCTCGTCGAGGGAGAGGAGGAGCTTGGCCTCCGGGCGCACCGGTACCCTGAAGCGGGCATCCTTGGGCGTTTCGCCTATCAGGACGGCCTGGTCCAGCTCGAGGTATTCAGAGGGCTTCTCGTCCACCTTTCTCCTGGGTTTCCCATTCTTGCGGGATTCCCATTTCCTTCGCTGCTCGTCCGTCGCGGGTAGGCCGTTGACCTCCACCAGCCGCCAGCGCCGGCTGTCGGGCAGGGACGGATCGTATCTCTCGACCCGCTCCTCCTTCACGTTGCCGTCGGCCTGGAACCCCCTCGTCTCCTGGGTGAAGGCCACGTCCCCCTCCCCTCCGGTCCAACGCTCCAGGGCCTTGGCAAGAAGCAGCGGCTCCTGGGCCCGCAGCAACGGGGAGGCCAAGCCGAGAAGGGCGAGAAGGCAAAGGCGGCTGGGCATGGGATGTGTCTTTAGGTAAAGGGAGTCCTTGGAAGGAAATGGCTCATCCTTGGAGCCTTTGATCCTCCAAAACCATTTCTGTTCCTTCGGGGACACGAAACGGACCCCAGAGGGATTGCGGCCGCGAATCCGCGTCACCTCGCCGGGGACGCCTGCGGGCCCGGGCCAAGGTACCGGTCGGCAAACGCGAGGAAGCTCGGCCAATCCGGCAGGTCCGTATGGCCCCCCGCGTGGAGCCGGAAGGCGATGTCCCCATCCGCCAACGCCGCATTGGGGGCCGGCAGCTCGCTTGTCCCGAGGTCACTCCTGCCCAGCAGGCGGTAGACCGGTCCTGCGGCGACGCACGCCTTGAACTCGCCGATGGGATCCGACCAGAGGTCCTGGGTTCCCCCGGTTATGAACACAGGCCGCGGGGCGACGAGCGCGATCAGCTCGTGCTGGTCGACGGGAAGCTCGTCCCAATGCCCGGCGTACTTGAGGAAGTTGCCCGCCATCCAGTGGTACTCGCCGGCGCCGCATACGTTGTCGACCGACTCCCCGACGTCGTGACGGTGAAGCTTCGCGCCGCACTCGCCCGAGCAGCTGGAGTAGACGATCGCCCACCGGGGATCGAGGGCCGCCGCAAGGAGGGCCTCCTTGCCCCAGCGAGAATGACCCTCGATGCCGAGGCGCCTCGCGTCGACGTCCCGGTCCGTCTCGAAGTAGTCGATCGCGCGGCTGAGACCCCACGACCATGCGGCCAGCGCCCCCCAATCGTCGGGCTTCCTGGGATTTCCCTGGTTCACCAGGCCGATGATGCCAGCGCCGAGGCCGCCGCCGCTGTCGGCCTGGATGGAATAGGTGTCGATGAGCGCAAATCCCCAGCCGTGCGCGATGACCAGCTCCATCGCCGTCGGACCGGACGGCGGCGGCCCGAAGCCCCTGCCGCTCGTGCCCCAGCTCGCGACCACGATGACCGGCACGGGCCCGGTGGCGCGGGCCGGGATGTAAAGGGCCATGTTGATGGCCGGGCTTGCCGCGGGGTAGCTCGAGTTGTCGATGTGGCCCACGATCCGCTTCAGGGTGGCGGTGCCGCCTAAAGCGCCGGTCGTGGTCTCCGTCACCTCCCACGTGACCTTGGGCGTGTGCTCGGGGATCCTGCCGTATATCTCAGACGTGAAGTCGGCGAGGATCTCGGGCCGTCGCCTGCTCCACCATGTTGCCGCGTCCCGGACGGGCTCGCCGTCCTTTAGGGTCAGGACGTCAGGGAGCGGGTACCTGTCGGCCTTGGAAAGGTCGTAGTTCGACCAGTTGCCCCAGCCCGAGCGCACGATCGTGTGGCCCGGCAGGTCGTCGGTCCAGTTGGGCGAAGTCCCCCCGACCGGGTGCGTGTCCGCGGGCCGCCTGGGATCGTCGGCCGGCGGCGGGAGCGAGGCCGGCTCCGCCAGGTGCAGGAGCGCCATCATCCTGGCGTGGTCCGCATTGGCGAGTTCCGCCAGCTTTCGGCGCTCCTCTGCGGTGGGCCACCCCGGGGGCGCCTGGGGCGACGGAGCGTCCGCCGCGGCGACGGGGGCCGTCCCGGCGGCGAGCGCGAGAACGCAGGCGAGCATCGCGCGCGCGCGGCTCACCGGGCCAGCGGCGAGACTGAGGGATCGCATGTTCAGGGGGCCGCGGAAGACCGGGCCGGCAGCGCCCCGCTCAGTTGGAGCGGTCGAGGAGCTTCTTTTTCTGCGCCTGGAACTCGTCGTCCGTCAGGATGCCCTTCTTGCGGAGGTCATCGAGCTTCACGAGCTCGGCGTAGAGCTCGTCGGTGTTCAGGTGCCGCTCGGCGACCGGCACCGCGACCTGCGCCGTGGCGACCGCAGGGTCGGGCTCGCCAGGGTTGACCGCCCTGAACACGATCTTTGCCGAGGTGTACCCCAAGCCGAAAAAGGGATCGCGGCCTGTCAGCGACACGACCCTCATCTCCTTGCCCTGGTCGGCGCAAAACTTTGTCGCGGCCTCCGTGGCGGCGGCCTTCAGCGGCTCGATTTCCCTGTGGAAGGCGTCCTTCGCCTCCTTGGTGATCGAGTAGGTGTTGTCACCGAGCGACACGACGCCGCCGTTCGATCCATCCGCGAGGGCATGACCGACAAACGTGAGGCACAGGAAGGACGACGCGAGTATCCTGCCAAGGGGTATGGTTTTCACGGGGAAACGGTCACTGCGCGGCCGCCGCAGGTCAAGATTTCGCTGTCCCCGGCGCCGGGCCGCCCGGGGATTTCCGGATCCCTTGCAATGGCCGCCCAATCGGCCAATGAATCGGGGACCGCCTCGCCCGGCGGCGCACCCCATGCCGCGACCCAACGCCGCCTTCCTGATGCTCGCCTTGCTGCCCGGTCTGGCGGCGCTGCGGGGGGCAACCCCCGCGGCGGCGCTCTCCCCGGAGCAGCGCGACTTCATGGGATGGAAGTTCGGCATGTTCATCCATTTCAACCTCGCCACCTTCGCCGGCACCGACTGGGCGGGGGGGTACGAGGATCCCGGCCTCTTCGATCCGCGGAAGCTCGACTGCGGGCAGTGGGCCGACGCGGCCAAGGAGGCGGGAATGACCTACGCCGTCCTGACCGTGAAGCACACCGAGGGGATCGCCCTCTACGACAGCGCCCTGACGGGCCACGACATCACCCTCTTCCGGAACTTCCGGAATGGAAGGGGCGACATTGTCAGGGAATTCGTGGATGCGTGCCGCTCCCGCGGGCTCAAGGTCGGACTCTACTACTGCTTTCCCGGGGACTACTCGGATGTCGGGCACGGGAACGCCCCGCCGCCGAACATGCCCAACCTTCACGGCCTGCCGGCTGAGGCTGCGGGCGACTATGTGGGATTCATGAAGCGCCAGCTGGCCGAGATCCTGACGAACTACGGCGCGATCGACCTCCTGTGGATCGACCAGTATGCCAACCCGTACACGGCGGACAGGTGGCCGGAGATCCGGGCCTATCTGAAGTCGCTGCAGCCGCACTGCATCATCCTGGCGAACAACGCGCGGACCCTCGCGGATTCGGACGCCCTCAGCTACGAGTATCCCTGGAAATCGGAACTGCCGCCGCCAGGCAACGCGCTCCCGGCCGAAGTGTGCGACACGATCCAGTCGGGTGCCCGGTGGTTCTGGCGCGCGGCCATCCAGCCGGCCGACCTCCAGCCTGCCGCTGATCTCGCGGCGCGGGCGCGGGAGTGCAGTCAGCGCAACGCGAACTATCTCCTGGACGTCCCGCCGGACCGGGACGGGCTGATCTCGGGCCCTCAGCAGAGCCGGCTGCAGGAAGTCGGTGCGCTCCTTCGGGCCGGACCCGGCGTTGCGGCGTCACCCAAATGAAAGTCGGGCCCGGCGCCATGGCCCAAAATTCGTCGCGTAACAGGCGTTGGGTGAATCAGAAACAACCGATGCCTTCCTATTGCATGTGGCCAATCAGCGAAACCTATGTTAACTGTTTTCGTCAGGCTAAGTGCCAGCGAAATATCGCCACCCTGAATGGACCCAATCTGCTGAGATGGATGTCACAGTCCCCTACTCCCCCATGAAAATGCCTTCACGCCCCTCCTTGGTTATAGCCGCAGTCCTCGCCGCCGGGTTCTGCTCGAAAGCTCATGCCAGCCTGTTCTCCGATAACTTTGAGATGCTGGTCGTCGCCGAGACGCCGAAGGACGCCGCGCCGCTGCAGGGCTCGGTCGCCTATGCCGCCATCGACGGCGGATACATTGAGGCCGGCGACCCGATCGTCGGCGACACTCCCCCGACTGCCGACCGCGTTCGCCAGGCGCTTTTTGACTCGCTGAGGGACCAGGGGTTCGTGGCCAACCGGGTCGCGCCCTCGGTGCTCCTGACCTACTACTGGGGCGTCCTGCGGGTCGACCATCGTGAGCTCCGCCTGACCTATGGCATCCAGAACAACCTGGGTGCGCGCATCAGGCTCGTGAGCACCCAGGACATGGGCTCCGAGGTGGAGAACCACATCCTCGGCCGCCAGTCGTCTAATGGCGCCAACTTGGACGTATCCTCGCCGGTGATCCTATCCGGCCCCCTGGAGACGATCGCCCAGGACGCGCGCATGCCGCGAATCTTCGTGGTCGTCACGGCCTACGACTATCCCGCCCTGGCCCAGAATCGCCAGGTGAAGCTCCTGTGGCGCGCGAAGATGAGCGCACCTGAGCGGAGCGGCGAGATGGACCAGGTGATCCCTTCCCTGATCGCCAAGGGCGCGCCCTACTTCGGGAAGAACTTCACGGAGGCTCACCTCGTGCAGGCGGTTCTGTCCAGCGCGGGCGCCACGCCAGAGGCGACTGCCCTGCGACCCGCCCCGCTGCAGAAGGTGGACAGCAATCTCCTACAGGCCCTGCTCTACCGTGAGCGGGTCCAGTACTCCGGTTCGGGCGCGGAATCGGTCAACTGAGGAACCATTGGCCATTGGCTTCGCGGCAAGCGGAGCCAATGGATCCCAGGGCTCAGATCGTCAGCTGGCCTAGCTTCAGGGCGGCCACGCCTTCCACTGGCTTTCCGCTTGCGAGGGCCGGCTTGAAACGGATCCTCGCCACGACGGCATTGATGTAGGGGTCCTCGGCCTTCCTCGTGCAGGCCGCGTCGAGGAATGTCCCGACGCCCATGCCCTCCTTCGTCACTTTGACATAGTACGTCTCCGTGTATTTTCCCTGCGCAATCTGGTTGGGAAGGTCCGCGGGCAGCTGGCCCATCGCCGGCACGGCGGGCAGCGTCTCCTTCTGGTGCGCCCCCTCGTACTCCATCTTGATGTACTCGAAGGCCTCGTCGCGCGTCAGCTCCACTCGGTTTTTCGCGACGTTGGTCGCGATTTCGACGCCCTTGTCGTAGATGTGGAGCTGGAAATCGATCACCTCATAGTCGAATGGGAAGCCCTCCTCCGAGAAGTGGACGTGGGAGATCTGCTTGTAAATCGGGTCGAGCGACTTCGCATAGACCATGTTCTGGACCATGCCGGGCCTGCTGTCCTTTCCGCGAAACCGGGTCATCGTGACGACATAGGGGTTGTGCAGGGGCTTCTCGGAGGAGATGTCGAATTCGATGTCCATGGCGTCATATCCCGCCGTCGCAAGCTTGTCGCCCGGCTCGTCGCCGTTCTCGGTCTGGCCGGCCGCGAGCTTCGCCGAGTTGGCGGCGATGTCGACGGTCAAGCCAAGGGTCCCGGTCGCGTTGGGGCCCCCGACCACGGTGCTCGCGATCGGCAGGCCGCCGCCGTTGATCCCCTTCGTGTGCGTGTTGGAGTACGCGAACTGGGCTGTCGTCTCCATGGCGTTGGCCGAGAACTGGTCATCCGCCCCGACAAAGACGCTTGCTCCGCCATAGGCCTTGCTCGAAGCCACATCGACCCGGGCCTGGGCGTTCCGCGCGACCGCCAGCAGGTCGGAGTTGATGGAGGCCGACTGGTTGAGGCCCTTTGTCAGGAGGACGTTGGGGTCGTTGGCGAAGGAGTAGGCTCGCAGCTTCCTCAGGCCGACGATGGTCGCTGAGGTCTCAGTCAGCTTGAGCGTCGGCGTTATCTTCAGGTTCAAGGGGGCCTGCTTCGCGGAGACGACCTTCTCCTTGCCGCCGATGTCGACCACCCAGGCGGAGCCGACCACGTCGCGGACGGCGTAGACATCCCTGTCCAGGTTGATGGCGATGTCGGCGCCCATGAAGAGCGTGTGCGTCTTCGTGGCGCCGACGACGACCTTCTCCATCGTCACCGGCTTCTCGTCCCGTACGTCGGCGGAAAGCCGGGGGGAACCGGCGAATAGTGTCACGGCCGGGAGCAGCAGTCGCACCCAGGGCGTTGTGATGGTTCGGAATGTTTTCATGGGGTTCGGCGTTTTCACCGAATGCTAGCCGTCCCTGACGACCATTGACTTCACGCGCACCAGGAAATCCTGGACCGCGTCGGTTCTCTCGATGCTGAGCGCCTTCTGGAGGTACTCCACGCTCTTGGCGTAGTGCTTGTTCTTGAGCTCGATGTTGGCCAGCTCGAGGCTGGCGACGTAAACGCTGCCCGGGACGGCGTAGGCCGCCTCGAAGGCGAGCGTCGCGCGGGGGACGTCATCCTCGGCCGCGTAGGCCCGACCGAGGCTGATGAGCGCCCGTCCGTTCAGCGGCGAAACCCTGAGGAGGCCGTCGAGCTCCTGCCGCTCCTCCGGCCATTTCTTCTCCGCCGCGAGCAGGTCGGCCCGGGTCTGGCGGATCTCGATCCCGGTCTCGTCGTCGGACGCCGACTTGACCCTGTCGAGGACCGCCTCGGCGTCCTGCAGCCGGTCGCCCGCGATCAGCACCTGGGCGTAGTGGAGGAGCTTGCGCTCCCCGATGTCGGGCGCCGAGGCGAGGATCTTCTGGTAGATGCCGGCCGCCTCGGGGATCATGCGCTGCTCCGCGTAGAGGTCCCCGAGGAGGGAGAGCGCCTCGGTGTTGGCCACGCCCGTTCCCGACGCGGTCTCCAGGACGACCGTTGCGTCAAGCTTGCGGTTCTCGGCGAGCAGGATGGTGGCGTACGCCATCCAGTACTGGCTGTCGGTGGGCTTCTCCTTGATGAGGTTCTTAACAAGCGACTCGGCCCGGGCGAACTGCTTGCCCTCGATGCAGATCGTCAGGAGCCCCTCCTTCCAGTCGGGGTCGGAGGGGTCGCCGCTCAGCGCCTGCATGTAGGCCATCTCGGCCGAGACGAGGTCGCCCTCCTTCTGCAGGCTGTACCCCAGCAGCCCGAACGTGGAGGAGTCGCGGTCCCCGAGCTCCACGGCCTTCGAGAAGCACGGGACCGCGTCGGAGTAGCGGCCGGTGGCGTAGTACATGACGCCAAGGTTCACCCAGGCGCGAAGGAACGTCGGGTAGCGGGTCACGGCGATCCGGTAGCTCGCCTCCGCCTTGTCATTCAGGTTGGCCGCGTAGTACGCGTTCCCGAGGATGAACTGGAACGCGGGGCTCGGCGGCTCCTTGTCCGAGGTCATCGCCTCGAGGAGCTTGACCGCGAACTCCGGGTTGGAGGCGAGCATGGTCACGACCTTCTGGTAGAGGGCGTACTCCTCCTCTGTCATCTCGGGCTCGCGCTCCTTCAGGAAGGAGTTCGACTCATTGACGATCCTGTGCGGATCGACCTTCGGCTGCGACGCGAGCGCGGAGCCGCCCAGGGCGTTCGCCAGGGAAAAAAGAAGGACGATCCTTGGGGTTTTCATCATATTTCAAATCGTGACGCGCCCTCGGTCCACTTGTACCAGATGAGCTGCTGGACCATGCACCGGACCTTCCTCCCCTTCCGCACGGCGGGGGTGAACTCCCACTCGTCGCGGACGCACTCGAGGACGATCTGGTCAAACTTGACGTTCCCGGAGGGCTTGAGCACCCGGATGCTCGTCACGGTTCCGGTAGTGTCGATGACGAGAAGAAGGGTCACCTTGAGCTGCTCGGCATCATCGCGGGCCCGCTTCGAGACCCTTGCGATCGTCTTCACGACGGCCTGGGGTACCTGGTCCACCTCGCTCTGCTGGTAGATGTGTGAGAACTCGCCCGAGATGTCCGCCCTCGGCTTCATGTCGGTCAGCAGCTGGTTG
>Ga0182015_10003025_pt1 | contig 19340 bp, 24 predicted proteins | sample 712P3MmetaG_FD_120478 | JGI IMG/M metagenome (GOLD analysis project Ga0182015, IMG submission 120478) | Permafrost microbial communities from Stordalen Mire, Sweden - 712P3M metaG | ecosystem: Environmental > Terrestrial > Soil > Wetlands > Permafrost | place: Sweden: Stordalen | collected...
CGGCACCGGATCGGGACCCTAGTCGAAATCGAACTATCAAGCTGATTTCCAATCCGAAATACGAGTATTGGCGGGGTCCCGATCGGCGCCGGTTGGGACCCCATCAGATTTCAGATCCCACCAGCAAAGTCAGAGGGATAGCACAAACGATTGAGGGGTCCCGGTTCGGCGCTTATTCACAGTCGGGCCGTAGCAGTCCCGGCCTCTTCAACTTTTCTAGCAGCGACCGAATACGGCGAGAGATGGCCGCCTGAGCCCGGCGCAACGCGGGGCCCGAGGACAAGATCATGCGGGCAACGTATCGTTGTGAAATTCCCTCGGGCGCATGACCGAGCAGCAAGTGCGCGAGCATCTCGTCTACACCGCAGTCGGCGGCGATAGTTCGGTACGTGTGGCGCAGCATCATGCCGCGCGCAGGAAGCTCGTCGCGGTGCGCAGCTTGAGCGCAGCCCGGGAATACGCCGGGCCCCTCAGCCCAAACTTGCAGATTGTTGCCACAGGCGTTGCCATGGGCGTCGAAACCAGAAATTAAAGGCCGCTTCTTATTTGCATAACCCCTTGAAAACGTTTGGCTCCCCGGGCCGGATTCGAACCAGCGACCAACCGGTTAACAGCCAAGCCGGAATAGGTTTCAGGGGATTTCATCAAAGTTCATCGGCGCTCATTTTAGGCCGATTGGCTTGCGTTTCTCATTTCATCGGCTATCATTGGCCATCGTCAGACAACATCGGAACGCACCAAAAATGTTGTCTGGTTGTTGTCTGAAAAGGGAGCCGAAAATGCCAATTGCTCGCAAGAGGCTGACAGCCCGCACCGTCGAAACGGCGAAGCCGGCGGCAAAATCCCCGGACGGCAAGAGCAACGGGCGCCGATTCGTCATGGACGCGGAAGTCAGCGGCTTCGGCGTCAAGGTGACTGAGACTGGTAGCCGCAGCTACGTGCTCATTACCCGCTATCCCGGATTTAAACACCCGGCGCCGCGGCAGCTGGGATCGTGCGACGTCCTGAGCCTTGAGGAAGCGCGAGAAAAAGCGCGCGACTGGCACAAGCTCATAGCCCGGGGAATCGACCCTGCTGAGCAGGATCTGGAAATTCAATTGGCCGCTGCGCGCAAGCGCGAGAATTCCTTTGCGGCCGTGTTCGAGGATTTCGTCAAGGAGAAGCTTGCTGGCGAGCGGCAGGGCAGGGACGTCGAGCGCGACATGCGCAAGGAGTTTCTGCCGGTGTGGAGCAGGCGGCCGGTTGCGGATATCACGGATGAGGACGTATTGGCCGCCGTACTGGCCGTTAAACGGCGCGGAGCGCCGTCTCACGCTCGCAATTTGCTGGGCTATGCCCGGCGCTTCTTCGATTGGGCGATCGACCAAAGAGGCTACGGAATCAAGGTCAATCCATGTGCCGGATTAAAGCCTGCTCGCTTGGTGGGCGAGAAGCGGGCGCGGGATCGCATTCTGACCGACAACGAGCTCTTTGCCTTTTGGCGGGCTACCGGTCACATGGATTATCCGTCCGCCCCGCTTTATCGGCTGCTGATCCTGACCGGTTTGCGACTGAATGAGGTTGCGGACGCCAAATGGTCCGAATTCGATTTGCGGAGCGGCGTTTGGATTATCCCGGCCGCCAGGATGAAGGGTAAGGATGGCCGTGCCGTCGACCACGTTGTGCCAATTACCGACGGTATCGCCGCCATCCTGGAATCCCTGCCCCGGTTTAAAAGCGGCGAATATCTGTTTTCGGTGACTTTCGGCAAAACGCCCGTCTGGGTTTCCGATAAAATCAAAAAGCGTCTCGACGCCCGCATACTGCGCACACTGCGGGCGCTAGCGCGCCGGCGCGGCGAGGAGCCAGATCGGGTCACGTTACCGCCGTGGGTCAACCACGACCTGCGAAGGACACTGCGCACCGGACTTTCGAAATTGCGCATCGACCGCGATATCCGCGAGGCCGTGCTGCGACATACCCGCCCGGGCGTGGAGGGCGTCTACGATCGACACGATTATCTCGACGAAAAGCGCAATGCGCTGGAGCGATGGGCTGGCAGCATTTCGGATCTCTCGTCGCCGGTCGACCGGAAACCTAATGTTGTCCCGTTGCGGGCCTGAGCTCTCTCATGAGCACGCAACAATGCTCTTGCATTTTACAAGCAAATCACTTGTACTTTGACTGCAAATAAATCCAGGCGATTTGCCTTGCATTTCGTCTGGTCGTTTTCCTGCCCAGGGGCACTCCCGGTCAACAGGAATGGTCTAGCGGTCACGCGCTAGATAGCGGCCGAACGGGCCACGAGCATTCGGTGAACCTTTTCACCCAGCTCGCTGGCCCTTTGCCTTTTTGGCAGCGAGCTCAACGGAGCTTGCGTCATGGCGCCCCTCCTTCTATCGCGCGAAGATCTGAAGCGTAGGGGAATTTCGTATTCTCCCGCTCAGCTTTATCGAAAAATCAAAGACGGCTCATTTCCGGCCCCGGTGCATCTCGGGAAAAATCGCATCGCGTGGCTGGAAAACGAAATCGACGGCTGGATTAATGCGCTCGCATCGGCCCCGCGCGAGCACAAGTCAGTGCCGCCCGCACCGCGACCAGGACGTCAGGTCGGCCGCCCCCGCAAAACCGATCGGCAACTTGCGCAGCCCGCTGCGGAGGCTGTGTGAGACATGACACATAAAATGAACGAAGCCCGCCACCGGGGAAACGGTGGACGGGCTTCAAAGGCTGATCAGCTTGGGGGCTCGATCAATTCTCAAAATAGCCTCGGAAATGGCTCGGCGCAAGGCGCCGATCTTTACCGGCTGTTCCGCATCCCTCGATTTCCGGTGCTTTATGACGCCCCAGGCCCCGATATTGGCGGGTACGTTTTTACAATGTCCCATTGGGATGGGATGGAAAACTACGAATTTTACTCGGTCAATCACGTCTCGGACAACGGCACCGGCTATCAGTCACAACGGATCTACGTCTCCGAATGGGCTGACATTGCAGCGGCGATTTTAGCCGAGTTTTGCTCTGCGGAGCTGCTTCGATGAATGCGGCCCGTCATGGTTGAATTGAATTTCGACCCGAGCTCTGTCCCCCCAGAGCCACCGGAGCCAACGGCGTCTCGCCGCCCCTGGCTTCAAAAGCCAGATTTAAAGGTCGTCACGCCGCCCATTGAAAGCGAAATCGAAATACCTTCGGACGTGGTCGACGCGATCGCCAGTTGGCGACGCACTTTGCACAACGCCCAGGGCGACAAAGAGGGCCCTTTCAGGCGTGCCGCGCTGGAGCTGATGCAGCTATCCGCAAAGCAACCCGACCAGATTTCGCAAGTAATTGCTGATGAATTGCATGATATCGCGGAAGCTTCTGGGATCAATGCCGATGCAGCACAAAAAATCATGTCGGACGTCGACATGGTTGACGATCACCCACTCGTCAAACTCAATGCAACCGCCGAGAAGCCCTCTACCGATCGCAGCCCGCTGCTCCTTCAGTCCTGGCTCGATCGCGTATTGCCCCCGCGGGACTATCTGCTCGGCGAGGTTCTCTGCACAACGTCCCGTTGGCTGATCTATGGCGCCACCGGCGTCGGCAAGACGCTGTTCAGCGCTGAAATGGCGGGCGCGATCGCCGCTGGCTCATTCTTTCTGGGCTGGGCCGGAAGGCGCCCCGCGCGCGTGATGTATCTGGACGGCGAATTGCCGGCAGAGACGTTCAACGAACGAATGCAGCTCGTGGCCGAGCACTTCGGCGCCGACATCCCGCTTTACGGCTACAGTCGCGATGTCCTCACTAACGACGACATGCCGCCTTTGAACACCGAAGAGGGCGAGCGCTGGCTCGAAAGGGAAATCGAGACAGTTCGGCCGGACGCAATCTTCTTCGACAGCATTATGTCGCTGCTCGTAGGAAATATGAGCGACGAGGAAAGCTGGGCACCCCTAAAGCCATTGATCCGGCGGCTATCGGCGCGCCGCATTGCCCAGGTTTGGATTCACCACACCGGCCACGACACCTCAAAGGGTTACGGAACCAAGACCCGTGAATGGGAGCTCGATACCGTTCTCGCCCTTACGCCAGCAAGCGATGACGGCGCGACGATCTATGCTGATTTCACCAAGGCGCGCTTGCGAACGCCCGCAACGCGCGACCAATTCAAGGCGCGGAACCTCACCAGAGGACCGGCTGGATGGGCGGCCGTCGATGCTGACGTCAGCCGAGGGGCCGGCAGCAAAGCTACGGAAGTGGCCCAGGTCCGGAGGGCGATAATTGATGCCTATGATCGGATGGCTGACGGCATCAACCTCGTTCCGGGCTTCGATGATAAGCCCGTCCGAAAAGTTGGCGTCGATGCCATCCGCGATGAAGTGAAGTCCCGCGGCTTTCTCGACGTCGGGGAGAAGGGTGCCCTAACCACTACCGCCCGATCTATTTTCCGCCGGGCGAAGACTAGCCTTTTGAGCACAGAGCAGTTGATGGAAGACGACGACCTGATCTGGCGTCCCTAGTCTTCAAAATCTCACTAATCCACCGCGTTGCATTTGCATCCCTATAGAAAGGGATGCAACGCAACGCGGTTGGGGGTGGCGCGTTGCATGCAACGTTGCTGCAACGTGAAGTGCAACGCAGATGCAACGTGGCGCCCTTGAGGGGCGCTTCGACGCTAAGGAAGGGTAAGAAAACGGCGGCTCGCCTTTAGTCGATGGGCTCTTCTGTGCCGTAACGATCGTCGTCGATGTGATTTTCATTAGACGTCAGAGGCTGCTTCAGAAAGTTGCGTCCTCCTCTAACCGCCTTCAGGCATTCCGCATAAGTGTCCAAAATCCACTTGCGAGTGGTCTCGCCGCTTGGCTGACTGAAAGGGAGATTGCGAAGAACCATCTTTTCCGCTTTCGCACATTCTTGCAGAAGCAAATACGCCACATATTCTGGTGAATTCTCTCCGATGTTCACGACAGGCGTGTCGGCCATTTTTCCCTCCGTTGTTTTTCGTCATAAAAACCGGGTGCGGAGCAGCCCGCCAAACTTTGCGCGCGCATTTTCGTCCGAAATTGAAATCCGGTCGAGTACCCCTCAAAACAGCGCGTGAGCAGCCGGGCGAATCCGGCGCGCTCGCTGGCCCGCGCGTGAGTTGCGTGAAAGTTGCGTATGCCGAGAATTGACCACTTAGAGTTGTGATGCGAGTTAGAGCGCGTCGGACAGCGCGCCTGAAACAATTGGTTTGATACCAATTGGACTGACTTGCAAAAGCCTCGTAAATGTGCATCTATTAGCAAGTTATTCGTTTTCTAGCCGTGATGCAGACAACGAGCGGACAACAGTTGGAGAGATTTGATGGCTAAGGCGACGGTTGCTCTTGGTGTGCGCGTCGAGCCGGACGTGATGGAGGCGCTGAAATGTCAGAGCGCTATTTCCGGATGGAGCCAGGCCCAAATTATCACGCATCTCGTCCTGGGCCTTCACACTCTAAATCTTTCGCGCTTCACGCTCGAGGAGCGGGCTCGCTACGAGCAGCTCCAGATGAGCCGCGTTGAGTTTAAGGAGATCTGCCGGCGCCGACGCGACGCGCCGGCAAGCAACGTCACGTCGTTGCAGCCAGCGTACGGAGACGCAGCATGAGCCAGAGCGGCATGAATGCCCTGCAGCGGAAGTTCCTGCGAGAGGGGCGCATTAGCCCGCGCGCGATGCGTAAGCGCGCGGCGCAGAAGCGCGAGCTGAAAGGGTTCGGCAAAGGAGAGCTCGACGGCGTCGCCGACAACGGCCGCGTGAGTGGTGCCGTTGGGGTCGACCATATCAATCGGAACGGCCGGCAGTGGCCGGCGGCGTCAACCGTCAAGGCGAGCAACAATACGCAGCCCAAGCGCCAAGGTCCGATCCGGCCGTCGGGCCCTATGTATGGGGGCCCTAATGGACGTCCCTGAGCAGTCCGAACTCAAGCGCGTAATGAGCCGCATCAACACTTCGATGGCGCTTGCTCATTGCAAGTACGGCGACAAATTTGAGACTGCCTATACCCAACTCATTTCCATGTCGCCGGCAGACGAGCAGGCGCGGGAAGCCGTGTGGGCCATCTGTGACTGCTCCGACCCGGGCGAGAGCCTGATGGCGTGGTGGCACGGACACCAATTCCACTAGAGAGAGCAAAAAACATGAACAACGCACTTCGCGACATGGTGCACGACACCGAGAACGAGATTTTCCAGTTCGCCACCGACTCGCCGGACCCCGATACGATGTTCGGCGATGAGGATATTGAAGACCTCGACATGGCCGAGGTTGAGGGATGGGACGGGCTTCCGCTGGGTCCCGAAGAGATTGCACATACCAATCTGTATGGCCACGGCTGGGACGGTAACGATCGGCCGGTCGCAATGGCGGAAGAGGCGGACCGGCATGAGCAGATCCTAAAATCAAATCAGGAATTAATCGACGCCATGGGCGCCGTACAGGCCGAACGCGACAAGCAGCAGTGGGAGAGGGAAAAGCAAGATCTCGCACTGCAGGTGGTCACCAATCCGGAGCGGACGATCGACTATGCCATTGCACAAGAGGAACAAGTCCGCGAGCTGAAAGAAGAGCGGGTAAATACGTCGATGGGCCACGCCCATAGGGAGCACGGCGAAGATTTCGAAAGGGCCTATGAAAGCCTGACCAGCATGTCGGAAAAGGATCCGGCGGCGTGTCAGCTCGTACAGTCAATCTTCAATCATCCCGATCCCGGTGGCGCGCTGATGAACTGGCACGCCAGCGGTGGCGCTGGCGCCTTGGGCGGTGCGCGTCCTGGCACGAGAATGAGATTGCCTTCGCTGAATTCTCAAACGCCAGCACCGCGCTCATGGGGTGCCGGCAACGATAGTAGCGGCTGGAGCGAGAACACTTCGGCCTGGGGCGACGATGGCGTGGAAAGCGGAATATTCCGCGACGTCTGGAGATGACATGACGACTTGGCGAAAGGGTCAGTCTGGCAATCCGGGCGGCCGGCCAAAGGCAATTGTTGAGGTGGCTGCGGCGGCGCGAGAGCGCACGGTCGCAGCGATCGACGTGCTTACTGAGATCATGCGCGACGTCGAAGCGACGTCGTCGGCGCGCGTATCGGCGGCCGTGGCTCTTTTGGAGCGTGGCTGGGGCAAGGCACCCGCAATCGTCACGTTGCTCCATTCACACGATATGAAAGGCCTTTCTGATGCCGAGCTCCTTGCCATTGCCCTCGGAGATACCGAACGCGACGCCGACACAAGTAGCGGCTCTGACACTCCTCCAACGGAGAGCGGTTCGGGCTCTGTTCACTGAGTGGGCGCGGCACTGCGGTTACGAGCCGGCACGCCATCATTTTGCACTGATCAAGAAACTCGAACGGGTGCTGCGCGGCGATTGCACGAGACTCTTAGTGTGCATGCCACCTGGAAGCGCAAAATCCACGTACACGAGCATTTTGTTTCCCGCATTCTTTTTGGCCAACTTTCCCGATGCCTCGGTCATTGCGGCGTCGCATACGGCGGAACTTTCTGAGCGGTGGGGCCGGCGCGTTCGCAATTCCATAAACGAGCACGAGCTCACGCTCGGGATCAGATTGCGCGCCGATGCGCAGGCGGTCGGACGCTGGCAGCTTGAAACCGGGGGCGAATATTTGGCTGTCGGTGTAGGTCAGGCAGTCGTCGGCTTCCGCGCTGATCTGATTGTTGTGGATGACCCAATACGTTCAAGAGAGGATGCCTTTTCCGAAGTCGTCCGCCGCAGCATATGGGAATGGTTCACGACCGAATTGCGGACCCGCCTTCGTCCTGGAGGGCGCATGGTTTTAATTTTGACGCGATGGCACGAATCTGACCTGGCGGGCCGACTTTTGGAAGAGGCAGAGAAAGGCGGGGAGCGTTGGGAGACTTTGATTCTTCCGGCGGTCGCGGAAGTAAACGATCCGATCGGCAGAGCGCCCGGCGAATTCTTGTGGGAAGACGGGGACTATGGCTATGCCAATTTTCTCAAGAATGAACAAAAAAACCAAAATCCGATGAGCTGGGCCAGTTTGTTTCAACAAAGGCCTGCGCCTGAAACCGGTGATTATTTCAAGGCTGAATGGCTGAAGCCATACGAGAAAGCGCCGGATCTAAAAACGCTACGAGTTTATGCCGGTTCCGATTTTGCGGTGTCAGAGGGCCGAGGGGATTGGACTGTGCACGTTATCGTCGGGGTCGATTCTGACTCGCGTCTTTGGTTGCTTGATCTTTGGCGCGAGCAGACGACACCCGACGTGTGGGTTGATCGCATGCTTGATCTTGCTGTGAAGTGGAAACCAATTATTACCTGGGCCGAGGAAAGCGGGCAAATTAAGAGCAGCGTTGGACCGTTCCTCGATCGACGTCAGCGCGAAAGGAAAATTCCGCTTTTCCGTCGCACTTTTCCAACAAAGGGTGACAAAGCAGTTCGCGCCCAATCCATCCGCGGACTGATGGCCTTGCGCGGGCTGTACGTCCCAACAAAGGCGTCGTGGTACTCCGCATTTTTGCAGGAGCTGCTCTCCTTTCCAGCCGGCAAGCACGATGACCAAGTAGATGCTTTGGGACTTGTTGGTCAGTTGCTCGATGTGATCATGCCGGGTATGGCGCCTGCGAAAGCGCCTGCCACCACCGTGCCGAAGGATTACGTCGAAATGGCCGATTACGCGACCTTTATGCGCGCCGGGCGTGATCCGGAATTCCATTTGCACGACGTTGACGGGGCGTCCGCGGAAAACTGGAAAACCCTATAGGAAAACAAGAAAAATGACCGGAACAACTAAAATCACTTACACGCCAGAGCCGCACGATCCGGATGCGACGCTAGTCGGCTGCATTCAATTTCAAGCTTATCAGCCGGTAGAAATCGACAACAATCGTGCCGATCTGATTGAAAAGCTCTCCCGCAATCGATGGTTTGTTGTCGGCGAGGAGATCGAGGCGCGCCGCGAACGATGGGACAAGGTAAGAGCAGCGCGCGCCGATCTTGATGCCCGGCGCACTGCGCTGGATCGCGAAGAGTTTGAGCTCCGGAAACTTGAAGGGAAGGTTTAGCATGAGTTCTCTTTCCAACGTTAACACCGCCGTTCTGGGTCACTTTGGCCAAATTCCGTTGTTTGGCTTTGTCGATAATTTGATCGCAGGCCCAGCGAGTGCGCAAGTGGGAGCCACTCGTATCAAGAGCACAATGACGCGCCTCACTGTGGCTGGGGTTGCGAATGGCTCTTTCATTCTCGGTGCGCTCTCACTCGGAGGAGCAAATGTTCCGTTCATCGTCGTCAATGACACTACTGCTGCGGTGAAAGTGTACTGTGCCGTCGGCGAGACAATGAACGGCGCCGCGAATTCGTTTCTGGCCATTCCGTCCGGCCAAGTCGGTATTTTTGTTCCTTATCGGGATAGTTTCGATTGGCGCGCGGCGGCGCTTTCGTAGGAGGCCTGCCATGCCAGATCCAGCAAGTTCCTTTTTTGTGGGGAATGCCCCGCAGGGCGCTTCGTACACATCCCCGCTTTTAAACTTTTCGCCCTTAGCCAGCGTGCCCGATAAAATATACGAAGGCCAACAGCGCCGTCGCACAACCGATTTGCAAAACGCTTTTCCGGACGGATTGCCGCGCACGCCGGACGGCAAGGTGGATGTCCCGGCGGCGACCGACACTCTTACCAAACTCGGGGGCGCCGAATTTGCCAAGCCGTTTATCGAACAATTCATGGGTCTTCAGATCGGAGACAATGCCAAAAAAAATCTGACCGGCAACAATCAGCCTGTTTCGCCTATCGTCGGCAATCAAACCGGCTCGACTTCGGTCCCGAATGCGGCCGGTCCTGCCAGCCTTCGGCCTAACAGCAATGCGGCACCTCAGCCGGCGACGACCCAGCCGTTTGACAACAGCAGCGCTGACACGGTGCGCGGCCTCGCCACCGAGGTATTCGGCGGCCGGGATGTTTCTCAGTTGCTACCGCGTTACGCAGCGGCTCTGAAAGTAAATCCTGATCAGCCGCTCAGTCCGGACCAGATTGCCCAGGCGCGCGCTTTCATGAGTCGCACCGCGCAAAGTATGGGTAGTCAGACGACCAATGATGCCGGCTCTGGTGCGCAACCGACGCCAGCCTCGGGTGCATCAGGAAGCCCGGCGCCTACTGGTCAACCAACTACTCAAGGGCAACCGCAGGCCCCTTCCGGTACTGGTGCTTTAGGAATTCCTCTTGCGCAATATCCAAGCAAAATGAAGGAAATGGAAGAACGCGAGACGGAATTACGCGGCCTGGGTGCGCAGTATGCGGGATTTAAGCCGGCCATCGCCGATCAGTTCGAAAAGCAGGCTGCGAGCATGCAGGCGACGCGGCTGAAGATGCAGGAAGAATATCAGGGAGTGCTGGCGCGGACGTCCGGTCAAAAAGATGTCGCGACGAATGTCGCCGGTCAGCAGGAAACTCAAAAGGCAAATGCCCAGCAGGGATCGAAGCTGTTTGCTGGCATTTCCGGTGCTGCACAAGAGGCGCGACGCAATGGCGAATATCTGACGCTCGCAAAATCCATCCTCAGCAATCCGGATATGTATTCAGGCTTTGGAGCAGATCGAGTCCTGGATGCGAACAAATTGAAGCTATGGGCCGGCGGCGATCCGAAGCGGGCCATGCTGATGGAAGGGTTACAGAAGATTAACGCCAGCAGCGTGCTTTCGCAGCTCAATCAGCAGCGCGACGAAATCGTGCAAGAGACAGGCGGAACGTCGGGACGAATTTTTGCGCAGCAGGTCGATCAGATCAACAAGGCCAGCCCGAGCCTAGAAGGGACGATGGCCGGCAACCGCTTCCTGGTCGAAGTGCAAAATCGCAACGCCCAGCTTGCGAAGGAAATCGAGCGTCAGGCATTAGATTATCGCGCATCGCATCGCGACGCTTTGGACCGCGGCTTCTATGTGCAGATGGGAAAGTATCTCGACACGCATCCTCTGTTCAACGAACAGGAATTGACGCATCCCGAATTACTTGGGGCCGTCGACATACCGCCAGGGTTAAAGAGCAAAGAGCAGGTCGGAGCGTGGATGCGCGCCATGCAGCTTAGGCAAGGCGAGGCGATGCGCACGCCCGACGGCAAATACAAAATGGCCCCTCCATAATGCCGCAAGCAGCCTGGGACACCCTTCCGGATTTTGCGCCGCCGCCTCCGGTCGCGCCTGCGGATTACCCCGGAGGTTCGAATGGCATTCCATCTATTACCGTTCATCCCAGGAGCGCATACAAAAACGCTTTGGACGATCTTCCAGATTATGAGCCAAAGGCACCCCCTTCGCGCAACATTGGGACAGGCGAAGCCGCTGTCCGTGGTGGAATTGATGCCGCGTCCTTCGGGCTAACGCCTGCCCTTCAGGGGCTGACTGAGGCGGGGAAGGCGACGAAAGAGGGCCAAGAAACCGAATCTGCGATGGCCGGCGTGCCGTCCGAGGCGCCAGGGATGGAAACCTCCGGCGTCGGCCTTGCCAAGGTGCTGCAGGATCGGTTCGGCAATCATCCTAACCCGGAAGCGCGCGAAGCTTACGAACGCGGTCGCCAGCAGGCGCTCGACGAGCAGAAATCCGCGCAAGAGCAGCATCCCGGCGCTTTCTTGGCCGGCCAATTCGTCGGCGGCATGCTGACGCCTGGCTTTGGCGCGGCGACCGCGGGAACGCTCCCTGCTAGGCTGGCTACAGGCGCCATTGCGGGCGGCATGGGCGGCGGCATGTACGGGGCTGGCGAGGCGGTCAGCGAGGGCAAGTCTGCCCCGGAAGTCATGCAGAGCGCTGGCGGTGGAGCGCTCCTTGGCGCGCCAACGGGCGCCGTGCTCAAGGGCGTTATTGGACCTCGTGTCCCGAGAGCGCCGCGGACTCCGGTTACTGCCGGGCAGCGCGCCGCCGCGACTGCAGAGGATCTTGGCGCGCCGCTGCCACGGGGTTTGGCTTCGGACAGCCCTACGATCCAGGCCACGACGGCGAAGCTAATTTCTACGCCTTTTGCCGGCGAGAAGATCCGCCGTGCCGTCGGGGACGTCTCCGAGGCGGCCGGCGATCGCGTGGGAGAAATTGCCGGCCAAATGACAGGCGGCGCTACCGATCGCGCGGCTGGCGATGTGCTGGTGCGCCCAGGACTGCAGCAAGTCATTGACGACAATCACGCTGCGATCGATCAGGCCTACGGCGGCGTGCGCGGCATGATCGATCAGAACGCTCGTTTCACGATGCCTCGCACGGACGCAACCTTGAATGCGATCATGCGCGCCAGAGCCGAGGCGGGCCATACCAATCCAGCGCAAGGGCTCGAGCAATTCCGTAATGTTGCAGGAGGCGCAACATTTAACGGGGCGCATCGGGCGCGGGTCGATGCTAGGGAAGCCGGAAACGTTTTAGTACCGCACCCCGGCTACAATGCTGCGGATTATAACCGACTAACGCGAGCGATGACAGAAGACTTGCGCGCGATTTTACGCGCGGCTGCAAAAGGAGATGCTTACCGTGCTCAGCGTGCGGTTGAGGCGTTCAACCAAGCAGAGCACGAATTTGGCAAGATTGCCGAGCAAAATGACCGTCTGCATGGTCTGCTAAATTCCCGAGGCGAAGGCGCGATTGCGACTTTGCTGGGAGCCACGAAAGAAAAGGGCGGTGATATCCGTCTGTTGGCGCAATTGCGTCACTCGATGGATCCGCAGGAATTCGAGCAGATCGGCGGCACGCTTTTGCACGAGTTGGGCCACAACGCTGCTTCGGGGGAGTTTTCTCTTTCGCAATTCGTAACCAACTGGAACAAGACGTCCGACCGCGCCAAGGGCGTACTTTTCCAGCCGCAGCATCTTCAAAACATCAATGATATCGTGAATTTAGGCGAGCATATTAAAGGTGCGCTGAAGTTCGCGAACACTTCGCACACGGCGTCGACCTTTATCATCTACGAGTTGATCCGCGATGGCGTCGAAGGTGGCATTGCGGTCGGCGCAGGCTATCTCGATCCTACAGCGGGCGCAGGTGCGCTCGCCGGTTTTGCCGTCGCAAATCTCTTCACTCGTTATCTCGCCAGTCCCGCCAGGGCCTCTTCGATGGCTGCGTGGAGCCGCGCCTATAACGCCGCGGCCCAGCGGCCGACACCGGTGCGGATTGCGACCTTTAAGCTGGCCACGCGAAACATGGCGAACAATTTGGGCCTGGACCCCGCGCAGGTGATGCGGCGCGTCGACGGCTATATTTCGGGGAATTAGGTGGGAGAGTGCAATGTCTGACGTGATTAGATCTAAATTTTTCGATCCTGCGCAGCATGAGGGATCGCCGTCTGAAGGTCTCCCGACAATGCAGCCGATACCTTTAGAGACATACCAGCGATTATCCTCATGTGTTCCTTCCGGTCCTTGTCCCATACGGTCAATGTCAGCGCTACGTTTCCATCTATGGCTATTGCTGTTGCGCCTGTCAGGGCTTCTAACTCGTATGGCTCTTCGCCTTCAAAAGTGACTTTGCCCATTAACCCCTCCCCAGCCTAAGAGGATTTCACCGTTTCTTTCGGTCGGAGTCGAGGGGGCTTTACGCTTTGGGCGGCTTTTCCTTCAGCCCGCGCTCGATCATCCATCGGATTGCCCCCGAGCGGGACATCCGCGACCCGTCGCACCACTTATCGACGCTTTCAATCAGTTTCTTGGGCGCGCGCAGCGCAAATACCGGGTCGCGCCCGGTAGCGGGGCGACCCATCTTGCGTTCTGGTATAACCTTTTGTCTTGACGTGCTCATGCTTTAGGTAATACCCTAAGTTTGCCTGCGAAAGCAAGCGGCCGCGCTTGGGGCGTCTACTCCCCAGGCGCGGCCTAACCCCGGCCAAAGGAGAAAACGATGGCTAAGGCTAATATCGAAAATACCACGTCTTTGACGCGTCGGGGGGCGTTTGCCCTGATCGCGGCCGCGCCCAGCGTTGCCGTTCCGATCGTCGCCGGATCGTCCTATCCGCTCTTCGCGGCGACGCCGGATCCGATCTTCGCCGCGATCGAAACTTTCATGCATGTCCAAGACGCCGCTTTTAAAGCATGCAAAGAACACGATGATGCGGAGCATCAATTCATGCTCAAATACGGGGCGTCGACGCCGGATGCCTTGAATAAGGAAGTACGCGAAAAGCTGGCGACCGTAGACCGCGGAATTGCGGATTCGAGAACCGAAACTCACGAGCAAATCGCAAGGTGTTCGCGCGTATTTTCAGCCGATGTTATCGCGGCTATGCATCAGGAGTTGGATCGACAAACCGCCGTCTATAATGAAACTATCAAGCCACTCGAATTGGCCGCCACAAAAACATGGATGGACTACAGCGAAGCAGGGACAAAGCTTCTCAACACGGTGCCGACGACGGCGGTCGGCGTCGCTGCCGTGCTGGCATACGTCGGCGACAATCTGGAGTCCGTTGGCGGAGACGACGAGGAAACCATGAAGGAATTTCTTGGCACGATCGCCAAGGCTACGGCCGTTCTGGCGGGGTTGCCGGTGTAAGGGCCCGCTAAGCACGCGGTGCGGGGCGGCTTCGGCCGCCCCTTTTTTTGGCTTTAAAAATGTTGTCTGAGGCGTTGTCTGAAGGCCATTTTCGCTGGGTGTAAGAGGCCTCAGAAAACGGCTAACCCCTTGAAAACGTTTGGCTCCCCGGGCCGGATTCGAACCAGCGACCAACCGGTTAACAGCCGGTTGCTCTACCGCTGAGCTACCGGGGAACAATGCGGCCGCTCGCGCGCAAACGCGGCTTGCCTATAACAAAGCCGCGCCGGCTTTGAAAGCCGCCAAGCTGTGGATTTGACGTTCCTGCAAGTCCGGCTGCCGCATCTGCGCTGCGCGGCAAAGTGAATCAAGCGAAGAGTGGAGGCCACGCCCGGAATTGAACCGGGGTAAACGGTTTTGTAGACCCTCACGTCAGAATTTCTAAGCCCTTGGTACTGACGCGCCTTTCCCAAGAGGCGCAAAAACACCTTGGAAAATAGCGGAAAGTCGTTGACGTAAACGGAAGCTGGCGGCAAGATTCGGAACGTCGCGCCACGTAGCGACACTGACGAATCACTGACGCGAGACATCCGCGAGGCACTCTATGGGTAAACGGACCGAGAAACCGCAGAGGCTCGACAACGACTTCGTTCGCACCGTCGACGCACCCGACAGCGGCGCTGTGACCTATTGGGACAATGATCCGAAGGTGACCGGCTTCGGCGTGCGGATTTACGCCGCTGGGTCAAAATCTTTTTTCCTCAACTACCGAATTGATGGTCGCGAACGGCGCTTCACGATCGGTCCTTTCCCGCGCTGGTCTGTCACCGCGGCGCGCGAGCGGGCGAAGGAACTGCGCACCGAGATCGACCGAGGCCACGATCCCGCCGGCCAGAAGCGCGATCGCCGGGACGCACCCACCGTCCAAGACCTGATCGACCGCTACGTCGACGAGCACCTTCCGAGGAAGTCGGGCGCCGAGTCGCGCATCGAGGACGAGAAGAAGATGCTTTCGGAGATCGGGACGCTGCTCGGGAAGCACACCAAGGTCGCAGACGTGCACGGCGGCGACATCAAGGACATGCACCGCAAGATCACCGAATCGGGCCGGCCGGTTCGGGCCAACCGTATTACCGCGATCGCCTCGAAGGCGTTCTCGTTGTCGCTGGTGCCGATGTCCGGCGAAAACACGCCGTGGCGCAATGCCGCCCAGGGAAATCCGTGCAAGGGGATCGAACGCAATCACGAGGAGGGGCGCGAACGTTTTTTCAGCCAGGGCGAACTGGCGGCCATCAGCGATGCCTTGGCAGCGTATCCCGGTGTCGCGGCCGATTGCGTTCGGCTCGTCATGCTGACCGGCTGTCGGCCCGCCGAGGCGATGCGCGCGGAATGGCCGGAGTTCGAAAACGAGCCCGGCTACTGGATCAAGCCGTCCGCTCATACGAAGCAGCGCAAGGTGCACCGGCTGCCCCTGAGCCCGCCGGCAATCGAATTGATTGAGCGGCTGCGCAAAGCCCGCAAAGGCAATTGGGTTTTCCCCGGTGATATCGCAGGCGAGCCGTTAAAGGCGCTTTGGCACGTTTGGCATTTCGTCCGAAAGCAAACTGGCCTTGGCGCTGACGCTCGCCTCTACGACTTGCGGCACACCTTCGCGTCGGTCGGGGCAGGGGGCGGGCTCGGCTTGCCGATCATCGGCCGGCTGCTCGGTCATACGCAGTCGCGGACGACACAGCGGTACGCACACCTTGCGGATGATCCGCTTCGCGAAGCGGCGGACAAGATCACCGCGGTCATTACCGGAGCAGGCAAGCCCGGCGCTGAGATCATCAGCATCAAAAGGTGATGGTCATGGCCACCGTCATGTCAAAGGAGCAATGGTTTCGACCTCATGAAGCGGCTGCCCTTGTGAGGCAGCACCGCGGCGGCAGCATTGGTAGATCAGAGGAGCTAGTAAGGGCTGCTATCGCATCTGGTGAGGTGAGAACGATTGAAAAGGGGGTGCAGGACTTTAGCCTACGGCCCGGCCCCATCACGAAGAAAATTCTCTTTTCAAACAAGGATGATCTGGTCGACTGGCTCTCTCGGCAGGCACCTGCGACGCCGGCCGCCATTCCGACTTCCTCGCCTAGGAAAAAAAAGACTGCCGTTAAGACGGCGCGCATCCAGAAAGCGGTACTGGCGATTTATGGAGTAGCCGGGCCGCCGGACCATCTATCGCCCAAGCTGATTTGCCGGGACGTGAACAACTGGTTCGAGAAGCAAGGCCAAAAACGGGACATCACCAGCAGGCATATCGGTCGCGTGACCCGCAAAAAAAATAACAAAAACAACGAGCGCTAAGACATTTGCGACATGTCCCCGATGTCTCATGCAATTCGAGGAAAATAGCGGCGTTCTGCGACATCCAACAAAAGGATGCAGGACAATGCCAAATATTCCCGGATACCGCACCGAAGATGAACAAGCGCAGTTTCTTGGAAAGAGCACGCGCACATTGCGGGGTTGGCGGGCCCAACGAATAGGGCCGCCTTGGGCCTGCCTCGGCAAGACAATCATCTACCCGATCGACGATTCCGAAAAATGGGTGCGCGCCCAGGTGCAGCAGCCGGTTCGGTCCCGTCGAGCCGCGTAAGCAACGAAGCCGCGCAGCGGGCTTGCTGACACGGCTTCGGGCAGGCGAATTGTAACGGCTCGACATCGACGATTTACGCCACCGAACAGCCCTTCGCAAGCCCCGCGCGATCGTCCCAACAGGAAAGATCGCCGGCAATGAAAGACCCCCACGCTAATCCGCCACCGCTCGCCGAGCCAGTTATCGTCTCGGAATTTTGGGCAAACCGCCGCGGCGAATCCATCCGCGTGCAACTCTCCGAGTTCAAAGGCCGCGCATTGATCGACGTGCGCAAATACTTCACGGCCAAAGACGGCACGCTAAAGCCGACCAAAAAAGGCTTTGCGATAGCGGTGGCGCGGCTGCCGGACCTCGCGAGCGGAATCGGTAAGGCGCTCAGTAAGGCCAGAGATCTCGGATTGATCGGCGGGGAAGGGCGCGGCCATGAGTGAGGCCGTGCGCAGGCGACCGCCTAACCGTCGTGAGCATGAAACGCTCGAGTTTGATCACGCGGGCTTTCACTACGTCGCCGGCATCGGGCGCTTTGAGACCGGAGGCTTGGCCGAAATTTTCCTTAACTGCGCAAAGTCGGGCACGACAATCGAATCGCATGCGCGCGACGCCGCCATTGTGGCCTCGATAGCGTTGCAGCACGGCGCCACGGCCGAAACGATCCGGCACGCGATCACGCGCAACAGAGATGGCACAGCATCCGGCGCGCTCGGAGTGCTCCTCGATCGGCTGGCTATCGAGGACGGCGAGACATGAGCGACGCCGCCGTGCTTGACGACCATTTGCCAGAGGTGCCGGCCGAAGTTGTGGACGAGATTGCAATGTGGCGACGCATTGTCGGCAACGCAGACCCCGAGAACGACATTCACGACCTATTGCGAAACGCCGCAGCCGCGCTCTTCGCGATACGCAAAAAAGCCGCCGATTCAATAGTCGCCCAAGCGATCGTCGACGGTCTCGCCGACATGGCGATCGTTGCCGGGATCGACGAAAACGATGCCGGATTGATTTTTTACGAGGCGGAAGCGGAATTGTTACGTCTGCCTTCAACCGAACGAGCAAACGGCCATGCGCTCGACGAGCCGCCGCCGGCCTTAGGCCCTGACGACTACGGCGCCTCCGCGGAAGCACCGCCGACGCCCCCCGAGCCGCTGCGCTTCATCGACATCGCCGCGTGGCATGGTGAACCGGCACCGGAGCGCGAATGGGCCGTGCGCGACCGTGTGCCGCTTAAAAACGTCACGCTGCTGTCCGGCGAGGGCGGAGTAGGGAAGTCGATTCTCGCTTTGCACTTGGCGGCAGCAACAACGCTCGGGCGCGATTGGCTCGGCGCTTTGCCCATGCCCGGCCCGGCGCTCGTTCTGTGCTGCGAGGACGACGAGCACGAGCTCCGCCGGCGCCTTGATCAGATCGTGCAGCACTACGGCACCAGCCACGCCGAGTTGAGCAAGGGCATGCATATGCTGTCGCTCGCCGGCCAGGACGCCGTTATGGCTGCGCCCGACAAGCGCGGGCTGATCATGCCAACGCCGCTATTCGCCCGGCTGCGCCAGGCTGCACGCGATATCCGGCCGCGGCTGATCGTCATCGACAATTCTGCCGATGTCTATGCCGGCAATGAGAACGATCGTGCCCAGGTCCGGCAATTCGTCACCCTGCTACGCGGCATAGCGATCGACGCCAATGCCGGGCTGCTATTGACCAGCCACCCAAGCCTCACCGGCATCAGCAGCGGCTCGGGTTTGTCCGGGTCGACCGCATGGAATGCCAGCGTCCGATCGCGGCTGTATTTTAAGCGCGCCAAGACCGAGAAGGACGAGGAGCCGGATCCCGACTTGCGCGTGCTCGAGCTGATGAAGTCCAACTATGGACCGACCGGCGAGATGATCACGCTGCGATGGAAGGCCGGACTGTTCTTGCCGGTTGCCAGCACCGGCGGCCTCGACAAGCTGGCTGCCGAGCAGCGCGCCGAGCATCTATTCCTCAAATTGCTCGCGCTGTTCGCCGGTCAGGGCCGCAACACCAGCGAGAAGCCGAACGCGCCGACCTATGCGCCGACGCTGTTCGCCAAGGAGAGCGACGCTCGAGAACTCGGCATCCGCAAAGCCGACTTCGAAGGCGCCATGCGCAGGCTGTTTGCGGCTGACAAGATTTACCTCGAACCGTTCGGCCCGCCGTCGAAGGGGCGATCAAGATTGGCAGGCCGGACATGACCTGCCGACTCCCTGCCGAGTCCCATTTTGACCCCTGCCGACTGGGTGCCAACCCCCC
>Ga0182015_10003026_pt1 | contig 19337 bp, 14 predicted proteins | sample 712P3MmetaG_FD_120478 | JGI IMG/M metagenome (GOLD analysis project Ga0182015, IMG submission 120478) | Permafrost microbial communities from Stordalen Mire, Sweden - 712P3M metaG | ecosystem: Environmental > Terrestrial > Soil > Wetlands > Permafrost | place: Sweden: Stordalen | collected...
CGAGAATCGAGATCCACTCGCGTGAGTCGTCGTAGTTATTGAGATCGTGAGTGACGATTTGCCTTCCACCAGTCCAGCCCGGGAAGTCATCAAGGATGTTCTTTTGGAAATCGCGCAGATCAATCGTATGGTTACCGATTTTCTGGACCGCATAACGACGAGAATTACTGGCTACAACCACAAATTCATTGGATGGCAGTTAATGATGACAAGTGTGACCTATGTCACCGACAAGAAGCCCTCACTCGTGTCAGGCATTAAAATAATCGCGCTTCGCCGAAGTGCACATCCGATCAAGGTGTTCGCGCCCCTTGAGGCGAGAGCGTGGAACATGGTCCCTTCCAGCAATCGGATTGGCGGTGAAGATTCGTATTTTGGGCCTGGCAGATCGAGGGCCAACGCCAGTGGCTGAATGATTGACCTCGACCAATGGCCCCGCTTCCGTCAGTGAAGGAGGTCTGCTGTGGCCGGCAAAACCACTCATAATTATCTTCCCAGTGTTGTGGCGGCTTCTGTCGCAGTTCTGGCAATTCTGACTCCCTTCGTCGCGGCGGCCTTGAAATTACGGTAGTCACCCGTCATTGCAATTACTAATACGCCGGGCAGGATATCTGACATCTATCGTGTCTCGTCGCAACGGCATGGAGGGGACCGAGCCATAAGGCAATTTGCCACAGTGGAGGGAGTATCATGCGGATAAACAATAGTGGATGAAAAGAGAGAACAGCAATGTCGCAGTCTATTGACTGGCCCCGTGCGAATCTGGGGCGGCCGCGTCGTCGTCGTCGTTTCCTGATCCTCCTCGCTATTTTTGCCGGTCTCTTCTTCGGCGCTCGGACCGCATTGTCTTATTGCGTCGACGTACTCTGGTTCCGGTCCCTCGGCTACGGAGACGTGTTTTGGAAAACCCTGAGCCTTCAGTCGGAAGTCTTCGCGACCTTTGCGGCCGCCACATTTCTCGTCCTGTACGGATCCTTCCTGGCTCTAAAGCGGGCCCATCTCGGAGATCTGCCCGACGGTCACACGATCCTCATCGGCGGGCAACCGCTGAAGCTGCCGGTTGAGCCTGTCCTGCGGCTCATCGCGCTCGGCATCTCGCTCGCCATCGCTCTTGCGACCGGCGCCGCCATGACAGGGGAATGGCCCACACTCGCGCTCTTTTGGTATGCGCCCCGTGCGACCGGCGTCGTCGTAGACCCGATTTTTGGCAAACCGATAAATTTCTTTTTGTTTACCCTACCGGCGTGGCAGCTGATCGCCGGCTGGCTGCTTACACTGGCTGTGATTACCTGTCTACTTGCCGTTTTCTTCGTCTTGATCGCGGGCGGAGCTCGTGTACTTGCAGGCCGTCTGAGCCGCCACGTAACGCTACCTTGGCGAGGGCTGTCGATCACCTTTGCGTTTCTTTTACTGGTTCTCGCCATGCGCGTGTATATGGGCCGCTTCGAGCGATTGCTCGACGATCATACGATCTTCGGGGGCGTCACTTACACGGATGCACACATCACGCTCACCGGAATGCTCATCGTCTGCGCGGCGCTCGTTCTAGGCGCAGTTGTAGCGATCCTAAACGCCACGCGGCTGCCACGCGGGCGATGGCTGCTCGCCGCGATCGTTCCAGCCTTGGTCTGTTATGTTGCCCTTCAAGGCGTCGCCTGGTACGTCAGCAACTTTATCGTCAAACCGAACGAACTGGTCCGCGAAAAACCGTTCATTGTCTTCAACACCGAATTGACGCGCCAAGCCTACGGATTGAACCGGATGACGCAGCGTGAGTTTCCTGCTGAGACGACGGTTGAGGCAGCCGACCCGCAGAATAATCAAGCTACGCTTCAGAACATCCGCTTGTGGGACTGGCGCGCCCTGCAGGACACGCTGCGCCAGATCCAGGAAATTCGCACCTACTATGATTTTCCTGACATTGATATCGATCGATATACGATTGATGGCACGACTCGCGAAGTGATGCTCGGCGCGCGCGAACTAAACGTGGATAAGCTTCCGGAAAGCAGCCGCAACTGGATTAACGAGAAGCTCATCTACACCCACGGCTACGGCATCACAATGAATCCAGTCAACGGGTTTACGGCGGAAGGGCTGCCCACTCTGATTCTCAGCAATATGCCAGTCCAAAGCACGGTGCGTGGCCTGAACGTAACTCGACCAGAGATTTATTTCGGCGAGATGACCAACACGGACGTCTACGTTAAGACACGGCAGAAGGAATTCAATTATCCGCAAGGCGAAACCAACAACCTCACATCGTACGAAGGCAATGGCGGTATCGTGGTCGGCGGATTTCTGCGGCGCCTTATTCTCGCGCTCGATCGCGATGACCTCGCGAAGCTGCCATTCAGTGATGACGTGAACAAGGACAGCCGGCTGCTGATGCGTCGCAACATTCGCGACCGCGTGTCGGCCTTGGCGCCATTCTTAACCTACGATCCAGACGCTTACATCGTGCTGGGCGACGACGGTCGACTGTCGTGGATCATGGATGCGTTCACGCTTTCAGACAGTTATCCCTACTCGACCCACTATCGCCTCGGCGACAACTCCATCAACTACCTGCGGAACAGCGTGAAGGTAGTGATTGACGCCTATGATGGCACGACGACCTTTTATGTGTTCGATCCCGAAGATCCAATGATTGCAGCCTACCGTCGCATCTTTCCAACACTGTTCAAGGATGCAGCCCTGATGCCGGCGGATCTGCGCAAACACGTGCGCTACCCGGAGTTGTTGCTCAAACTCCAAGCGGAGGTGTATGGCCTTTATCACATGACCGACCCGGAAGCGTTCTACAACCGTGAAGACTTGTGGACGGTTGCCACCGAAGTTGGCATGGGCGAAGGTGGTGAGCAGACGACCCAGGCAATGCAGCCGAACTTCGTGCTGATGAAACTGCCCGGCGAGACCGGCGAGGAGTTTGTGGAGATTCTTCCTTTCACGCCGGCCAACCGGAATAACTTGATTGGCTGGATTGCCGGGCGCAGCGACGCTGCACATTACGGCACTTCGGTGGTCTACAACTTTCCCAAAACAAAGTTAGTCGACGGACCATTGCAGATCGAGGCGCGAATCGATCAGAACGCGCAGCTCTCTGGACAATTGACCCTATGGAATCAGCAGGGCTCGCACGTGAGGCGCGGCGCCCTGCTTGTAATTCCGACTGGGAAAGCGCTGTTATATGCGGAGCCGATTTATCTGCAGGCTGAGCGAAGTCCGATGCCGGAGTTGCGCCTGGTCGTGCTCGCGCTGCAAGATCGGCTCGCATACGGACCAACCTTCGAATCGGCAATGGCCTCGCTTTTTGGCGGAGCAGTCTCGTCGCTGACTGCTTCTCCAACCAGCGGCGAGGCTTCCCTGCCGCAGGCGGAGCGAAGCAAGTCAGCCTCCGCCGCGTCGTCCCAGCCCGCAGCGGATCTCAACGCGCTCATCGCGGAAGCCGCCAAAGACCTCGCCGACTACCAGCGTCTGACCGCGGAAGGCAAACTCGGGGAGGCTGGACAGAAGCTTGAACAGTTGAAGAGCGTACTCGACAGGCTGAACGCACGGCAAAGGTGAGCGTTCTGCGATATTTGTCGGCGAGGTTGAAGTTGCCGATAACATCATATATTCAGCGGCGCTTCAGAGCTTCCAGCTCTTCCAATGTCCGTGGCCAATCCGAACCTAATAGTCGCGACAGACTTCGATCGGCTAGAACTTTCCCACCAGTCTGGCATCGGGCGCAGTAGTTTGTTTCTTTATCGGCATAGCGAATCCGCAGAATATTGTCGCCGCACCTCGGGCATGGCTTGCCGTAACGACCATGAACCGCCATACCCTCGCGAAACGCCGTGACCTTTTCGGGGAAAGCGATCTTTGCCTCGGAGCAGAGCCGGTCCACCCAAAACCCGATCGTGTGGCGGGTTGCAGCGAACAGTCTCTCCCACTCTTCGGGTTTCATTTTTTGTGTGAGCGTGATGGGAGATAGTTGCGCCGCGTGCAGGATCTCGTCCGAATATGCATTGCCGATACCGCTCACCAGGCGTGGATCCGTCAATGCCCGCTTCAGAGTGTGGTTTTCCACCGTGAGCTTCGCGCGAAAAGTGTTAAGATCGCTCGCAAAGACTTCAATTCCTCCTGCATCGAAAGTGCTCAAGCTTTCTTGGCCGAGCAGAATATGCAACGAAGCGCGGCGCTTTGACCCAGCCTCGGTAAGAACCAGAGAACCATTGGGAAAATCGAAAGCCGCCAGAGTCTGTCGTCCGGCTAGCTTCGCTCCCGGCGCCCGCCAGTGCAACCGGCCCGCAATCATCAAGTGAAGGGACAGCCAGAGATCGTTCTCTACGCCGATTACAATGCGCTTTCCGAGTCGCCGCAGTTCGCGGACTATGCGACCCTCCACACTCGCAGGGGTCGGTTGTGCAGTTCGCAGGAGAAAAGCACTCGTCAGCCGAATCCGCTCCAGTGGCTGACCAACGATGCGCGAATCGAGCGCGCTGGTGTAGGCGGCAATATCGGGCAGTTCTGGCATGGATATCAGCTTGCACGTGACGCACACATTTTTGCAATGCCGCCATTGACGGTCGGCATGGCGAACTGTGAATTGTCTTCATCGGCGCTCGATCGTGATCCGCGCTTGCTCCAGCAGACATTGGCCGTGAGCGTATAATTTCCTGCCACAGGTTTTCCGAATCTGACTCGCTGCAGACTGTACAGAGAATTTTGCTGTGGTGATCATTCTCGTTGCGGTTCAATGCTTGTGACACGTGACGACAGATCCGGCTGCCAACAATTTGTCCTCCCGTGGAGGTTTGGAATGCGCGATTCTGACCCGAAACCAAAGAATCCAGAAGATAAAATAGATGAATCCGGAGTCTCCCGGCGTGATTTCCTTAGGATCTCGGGAATTTCCGTCGCCATACCCCTGGTCGCCGGCCCGAAGGTAGTCCTGGCCGCCGGGGAGGAGATCCCGGTGCATGGGCCGGGCAAGGTCGCCATGGAGTTCACTATCAATGGCGAGAAATACAAGGCTAATCTCGAACCTCGCGTCACATTGTTAGACGCCCTTCGCGATCAATTCGAGCTTACCGGCGCCAAGCGGGTTTGCGATCGCGGTGAATGCGGCGCCTGCACGGTTCTGATGGATAACAAGCCGGTCTACGCCTGCTCGCTGCTCGCCATCGAAGCCCAGCATAAGCCGATCGTCACGATCGAGTCCCTGATGCAGCAAGGTAAGTTGCATCCGATCCAGCAGGCGTTCGTCGACAACGATGCTTCACAATGCGGTTTCTGTACTCCCGGTTTCGTCGTGGCCTGCAAAGCATTTCTCGACCAACACCCGCAACCCACGCCGGAGGACATCCGACACGGTCTGAGCGGCAATCTCTGTCGCTGCGGAACCTATGATGGAATTCGCAAGGCAGTCGCGCAAGTTGCGCAGAGGGGAGCGTAAGTTATGCCAGACCTTATTCCGAACTATGCATGGCCCCAGGCAGATCAACGCACTCTGATCGGCAAGCGCATCACCCGCGTCGATTCATCCGTCAAAGTTTCAGGGCAGGCTAAATACACCTACGACGTCGATCGCCCGGGCATGCTCTACGGCAAGGTGTTGCGTTGTCCCTATGCGCACGCCAAAATCGTCAGCGTCGACACCAGTGCCGCGGAGAAGATGCCTGGAGTAAAGGCTGTCCACATCGTGCAGGAACCGGGCTCCACGATTCATTGGGAGGGAGATGAAATCGTTGCCGTGGCGGCGATCGACGAACCTACGGCCGAAGACGCCATTCGCAGAATCAAAGTGGCATATCAGCAATTGCCTCATCTGGTCAGCGACGCCGAGCCTCCCAAAGGCGCTGGGCAAGGACAAGGTCCGCTGAGCATGGACGATATCGACGACATGTTGGATAACCAGGTGCCGAGTCAGCAGATGGTCAGCCAGATCCAGCAATACGGGATCGTGGAGAAAGCCAGCGACGAAACTCTGCAGGGGCTCAAAGCCGATGGCGCCACGGACGCCGTGCTGGATGCCATTCGATCTGCAACCGTTCATCCCGAGGCTGCGAAGCGAGAGAAGTCGAATTATCAGAAGGCCGCTGCGCAAACTCTGGGCGAACCGGACAAAGCATTCTCGGAAGCCGAGGTCGTCTCCGAAGGCCTATACGGCGTCCCCCTCATCACACACTGCTGCATGGAAAGTCACGGTTCAATTTCCGAGTGGACCGATGACAACCACCTGTTCACCCACATCTCCACGCAGAATGTCTCTGGTATTCCCGGGCAGATGGCGGAGCCCTTGAAAATTCCCGCCACCAACATTCGTGTCCATCAGGACAATATCGGCGGAGGTTTCGGTAGTAAGTTTGCTCCCGATCGTTGGGGGATCTTCACCGCGGAAATATCGAAGAAGGCCGGCGGCAAGCCAGTGCGCATCATGCTTGAGCGTGACGCGGAACTCAAAGTAGCCGGCGCCCGGCCCTCGGCCTATGCCCGCGTGAAAGTCGGCGCAAAGAAAGATGGAACGCTGGTTGCCTGGCAGTCAGACTCGTGGGGTACAGGCGGCCCCGGCGGCGGAGGCATGCCGCCGATTCCTTATGTGTTTAATGTTCCGAACCAGCGAAAAGAGCACACCGCTATCAGCAACAACATCGGCCCCGCGCGCGCCTGGCGTGCACCGAACCATCCGCAGGCTGCCGTTCTTAGCGTGTGTGCTCTGGATGACCTGGCCGCCAAGCTGGATTTAGACCCACTCGAATTCTTCGGCAAGAATCTCGACCTCACCAAACCGCGTCAGGATATTTATCGCGAAGAGCTCGCCATCGCTGCCGACCTTATAGGATGGAAACAGAAGTGGCATCCCCGCCGGCAAGGCAATTCGGGTGAGATGGTGCGTGGGGTCGGACTCTCCCTTCATACCTGGGGCGGACGCGGCCATGGCAGTGATTGCGATCTCACCATTCAACCTGACGGATCCGTCGAACTCAAAATGGGTTCCCAGGATCTGGGGACGGGAACTCGTACCTGCATCCTCATCGTTGCGGCTGATACGTTAGGCATCCCGATGGATGCGATCCATCTTCAGATTGGCGACACGAATTATCCGCCATCGGGCGGCTCCGGCGGTTCAACCACAATTGGCGGTGTGAGTTCTTCCACGCGCCGGGCTGCCGTCGATGCGCGCGACGCGCTCTTCGCGAAAGTGGCGCCTGCACTGAACGCAAAACCCGAGGATCTGGAATGTGTGAATGCAGCCGTTAGGGTCCGCGGAGATTCCTCCCGATCGCTTGGTTGGAAACAAGCTTGTTCCAAACTCGGCGCGATGCCGCTCACCATACGCGGCAAGAATCCCGACAAAAGCAAACCCCCGGATCTCACCAACAGCGGCGTTGGCGGCGTGCAGATGGCCGAAGTGGAAGTCGATACCGAGACTGGCATCGTCAAAGTAAAAAAGATGGTTGCGGTGCAGGACTGCGGGCTGGTCATTGATCTCACGACTGCCGAGAGCCAGTGTTCTGGCGCCTTGATCATGGGTATCAGCTACTCACTTTACGAAGAGAAAGTCATGGACCCGACCACCGGTCACATGCTGAATGACAATATGGAGTTCTACCGTTTGGCTGGGCTGAGCGACATCCCCGAGCTCGTCGTGCACATGATGACGGGTAAAGGTTACGACGAACGCGGCGTAATAGGGCTCGGGGAACCACCCGTGATCTCGCCCGGCGCAGCAATCTCCAATGCGGTCGCGAATGCAATCGGGGTGCGCGTGCCGTTTCTTCCACTGACTCCCGACCGTGTCCTGGCAGCACTCGGACAAAAGGCAGGTGCCTGATGCGACCTTTCGAATACGTCAGTCCGAATAACAAAGCCCAGGCCGTCAGCTTGCTGGCTGCGACGTGGGGCAAGACGGAGATTCTCGCGGGCGGCACCGACCTGCTCGCGCTGATGAAAGATGACATCGTCGCGCCCCGGCGCCTGATTAATTTAAAAGAAATCAACGATCTTCAAGGCGTCTCTTCGAACGTGCAGGGAATGCGTATTGGCGCGCTGACGAACCTCGGAGATTTGGCGGAAGATGCCGGCGTAAAAAAGAATTATCCAGCCCTGGCCGAGGCGCTCATTGAAGTTGCGAGCCCTCAAATTCGTAGCCAAGCGACGCTGGGCGGCAATCTGTGCCAGCGTCCGCGCTGCTGGTATTTCCGCAATGGCTTTGGCCTTTTGCCCAAGGACGAGACCGGCAAGGAATTGGTCGCAGCGGGGGAAAACCGATATCATGCTGTTCTCGCTAATGAGGGTCACGCCAAGTTCGTCAGTCCTTCCACCATCGCCCCGATTCTCATTGCGTATGGTACGAAGGTCCGGATCGAGGGTCCGAAGGGGAAGCGTGAACTGCCGCTGGAGAAATTTTTTATCATTCCGAAAACCGAAGGTGAGCGTGAACATGACCTGCACCCGAATGAGATCCTCACCGAAGTCCTGCTCCCACCGGCTTCGGAGCTGCGGGCGGCGCACTATGAAATCCGCCAGAAAGAGGCCTTCGACTGGCCGCTCGCAGTGGCCGCCGTTGCTCTGAGGATGAGCGGATCGAACGTCCAGTCAGCGCGTGTCGTCATGGGATACGTCGCCCCAGTGCCATGGCCATCCACCGAGGCGGAGCAGGTACTGACAGGACATCCGGTCAACCAAGGTACCGTGCAGAAAGCTGCTCTGGCCGCCCTGAGCCACGCGAAGCCGCTCAGCAATAATGCCTACAAAGTGCAGCTTGCTCGTGTTGCGGTGAAGCGAGCGATTCTAAAGGCTGCGTCCGGAGGTGCCGCATGATCCGCGAATCGGATCGTTTCAATATCAATCATCCCAACCTCTGCCCGGCGCTGCGATGGAAGGGCCAGTTCATCACGGCTGAACCCGATCCCACCGTGCCAGCATGCAACGATGGTTTGTTCTGGTGCCTTCATAGCCAGACCTGCATCGGCCCCGACGGCGAACTGGCCGAACCCGGCAACTGCAGTTCGAAGAGTCGCGCTTGTCATGGAACGGGAAAATGTCGTTAGGTTTCGACGTCGCACATCGGCCGCAACTAGAACCAAGATATTGGAAGGGGTTCCATATGCGCTATCAGCTCTCGCTTGTTCTAGTCCTGCTCTCCATCGTGCTCTCGCTGCCGGCTGGGGCTCAACAGATTCGCGGTGACTATCTGGAGACCCGCAGCGCCGACGTCTACACCGGGCAATGCTTCGCCAATGGCGAGGTAAATCTCGTCGGGAATGAGGCGATCTTGGCTTGGCACGTCCGCAGTGGAAGTTGGGACGGCGTGCCGCTGCGGGGCCTGATCGTGACCGCAGTGGTGCGCGCGCAGGGCACGCTCGGAGATCCGTATGAGAACCCCTATCCGGCAAAAGCGGTGTTGCTGGTGGATGACCAAGCCAGCCCGCAGCAGCGCGCCGCCCTGGTTAGCTTTGCCCAGCAAATGGGTGGCGAGTTGCTGAAAAATGTCGAGCAGGTAATCGCCGTACAGACGGAATTCGTGGTGAACCTGGAAAAGCACGGCGCCGCGATGCTTCGCGCCGGACAGTTTGCCACCGTGCAGACGCGCTCCATCGGAGACAAAGATCATCTCTGCGGAAATGAGGAGACTTACTATCCTCCGCTGACTCAATTAGCCCATTCCATGCCGGCGGTGGCCCTCACCGATGCTTACAAAGGACCAGGCTTAGGCGCCTCTTGGGATCTACACGGCAAACGCAGTGCCTTCGTGGGCGTGTTCGCTCGTTAAATCCGGAAGCGGAGCCGCGAGCAGAGAGGCAAACCAAAGCGTGAACAAAACAGCAGCAGTGAAGCGCGTTTGCGAGCGTGCGTCTGCGCGTCGTGGGCGCAGCATCCCGGCGTCATCGTCGGCGACCGGTCTGGTGCTCCTGCTTTCGCTGGTCTGCGTCGCGCAGACTGGCAAGGTGGAAAAGTTTGGACCTCTCGCCGATAAAGGCATCTCTGAAGCAGTGCGGCAGACCCTTGACTCGAATGGGTATCGCGTTTTTCTGGACGACGGCAACCCCATTTGCGAGCTTTGGCTGCGCAAGGGCGTGCCTTCACAGACCGCAAAGGATATTCAAAGTGTGGCTTACGCTGAGCTTGCCGAATCCACTCTGGTGGGCGTGCTGCATCTTTTGCAAGCTGCCACGGACTATCGGGGGGACGGCATCCCGGTTGGTTTCTATACTCTTCGCTACGCACTGCTGCCGAATGACGGGAACCATCTCGGGGCGGCTCCCAACCGCGATTTCGTGCTCCTGATTCCTGCCTCGTCCGACCCCGATCCCAATACTGTTTTCAAAATCCAGGAGCTAGAGGCGCTTAGTCGAAAGGTCACGGGAGCAAAACATCCGGCCCCCTTGAGCTTGATTCAACCGGACAATAACGGAAGGGAGCCGACTGTCTCGAAAGACGATCAGGATCATTGGACGTTTTCCGCCAGCATCAAGCTCGCCTCGGGACAAGATCTTCCCTTTGGTCTCATCGTGAAGGGAACGACTCAACAGTAGCCCGGTTTGCAGACGGCTAGCCCTAACAGCAGCCCATCTTGACGTCGCCGGTAGCGGTAAGTGGAGGACCGAATGCTTCCTTTGGCGCGGGAGCTCCGTTCATCACCGCGATCCAACGCCGCACCGCACTAAATAAGACGAGAACAACGCCTGCGATAAAGATGGTCATCAGTACGGAGTCGAGATAGCCGGTAAACACCTGACCGGGCTTGGCGGTCAGAGGCCAGAAGATGTTCTTGATCGACAATACTCCCGCCGTAACTGTAGTCACGCCGACGAAGCACATGGGCACTGCCGTAATCCATGCATAACTCTGCTTGCCCATGTTAATGAGGAAGGTCGTCGTTACCGCCAGTGCGATGGTCGCCAGCAACTGGTTGCCGGTTCCGAACAACGGCCAAAGAGTGGAGATGTTTCCCGTATAGATAAGGTATCCCCAAGCCAGAACCACAAAAAAACTGGTAATGAGATTTCCGGGCAGCCATGCATTATTGCCGAATGGTTTGTACACTTTGCCCATCAATTCCTGCAGGACGTATCGGGCCACGCGTGTTCCTGTGTCCACCGTAGTCAGGATGAACAACGCCTCAAACATGATGGCGTAGTGGTACCAGTAGCCCATCAGACGATCCATCCCCGGCAATCCGCGGAAAATTTGCGCCATGCCGACCGCCAGCGAAACAGCGCCTCCGGTCCGCCCTGCGAGTTTTTCGCCGACTTCGCGAGAGAACATATCCAGATTAACTGTGCTCAAGCCCAGATGGCTGAAGATCTGCGGTGTGGTGTTGATGGCAAAGTAGTCCCCCGGATACAAGGAGCAGGCTGCAATCAGAGCCAGCACCCCGACCAGCGACTCCGCGATCATGGCGCCATAGCCGATAAAGCGGGCGTCACTCTCCTTGTCCAGCATCTTAGGCGTGGTTCCGGAAGCCACCAGCGAGTGAAAGCCTGAGATCGCACCGCAGGCAATGGTCACGAAAAGAAATGGAAACAGATTTCCTTTGATGATGGGTCCGCCGCCATGTACGAACGGCGTGAAATTAGGAAACTTGATGTTGGGATGGACAACGAAGACACCGACAATCAAGACGGCAATCGTGCCAAGCTTGACGTAGGTTGACAGGTAATCTCGCGGCTCCAGCACCAGCCAAACAGGAAGCACTGACGCAATCAGCCCATAGATGGCCATGAGGACCGTGATCTGATGCGGCGTAAAAGTGAGCGCTCCGGCAGCTCCGCTCTGCGCCACCCAGTGCCCAGCGATCACGCCGCCAATCAAAAGCACAACGCCAAAGATACTCGGCCCGGTAACGGTAATCTTTCCCGCATGGCTCTTAAACATCCACCATCCCATGATGACAGCGATGGGGATCGTCATGCCGATGGTGAAAACACCCCATGGGCTGTTCGAGAGCGCATTCACCACTACGATGCCGAGGCCAGCGAGCGTGACCAGAAGAATAAAGAGCACGGCGATCATTGCGATCAGACCCGCGAAAGGGCTGATTTCGGTGCGGGCCACGTCCGCTAACGATCGCCCGCGATGGCGCACAGAAGCCACCAGCACGGCGAAGTCCTGAACGCAGCCGGCCAGGACTGCGCCGATCAATATCCACAGGAAGCCCGGCGCAAACCCGAACTGCGCCGCTAGGGTCGGCCCCACCAGCGGACCGGCGCCCGCAATGGCCGCGAAGTGATGTCCGAACAGTACCCATCGTGGCGACGCGACGTAGTTATGTCCATCTGCGTAGGTGTGCGCCGGAGTGATGCGCCGATCGTCCAGCGCCAGGGCCTTTGCCGCGATAAATGCGCTGTAATAGCGATAGGCAAGGACGTACACACATAGCGCGCCCAACAAAACCGGGAAGGTATTCATCGCTCGCTCCAGCTAAGCAAATAGCGGCCTGACGCCGCCAACGCGATTCGACCGCATCCTACACCCATAGGAAATGGAGCACAACGGCTGGTATGGTCGAAAATACACGCTACAATGTCGGGCAAAGAGCCGGGCTCAGAATTAAAGACGACAGCCCGGCTGTCTTCTGGACGCCGTGAGAACGATTCAGCGCGCAAACTTCCGCTGCCGAGAGGATGGTATGCACATGTCACCACAGAAACCCGCGGTAACGCAGGAACAGCGTCTTGTCCGGTTTGGCCTGGGACTCGCCAACTGGAGTGAGCGGTGGTTTCCAGATCCATTGATTTTTGCGCTCCTGGGCATCGTGGTGGTTTTTGTAGTTGGCCTCTTGCTTCATCAGAGTCCCGCCAAACTGGCGGTCCAGGGCGGAAAGAATTTCTGGTCCCTGGTGCCTTTCACCATGCAGATGGTGATGATCATCATAGGTGGATACGTGGTCGCCTCGACGCCAATCGTTTACCGCGCGATTCGAGCTCTGGCAGGAATTCCAGAGACGCCGCGAGGCGCGGTTGCGCTGGTGGCTCTGCTATCGATGCTGACCTCTTTGATCTCTTGGGGCCTGAGTCTGATATTCAGCGGACTCTTCGTTCGCGAACTGGCCCATCGTGTCAAAGGTCTGGATTACCGCGCTGCGGGAGCTGCTGCCTATCTCGGGCTGGGAGCGGTTTGGGCGATGGGGCTGTCCTCTTCCGCTGCCATGCTGATGACGACCAAGTCCGCCATGCCGCCGTCACTATTCGCCATCAGTGGTCTGATCCCGCTTACCCAAACTCTATTTCTGTGGCAAAGCATCGCGACCACCGTCATCCTCATCACTCTATCGGTGCTGATTGCTTACTTTTCCACGCCGTCGCCCGAAAACGCCAGAACGGCCGAATCCTACGGCATCCACTACGAACCGATTCGCTCCAGCCTCGAAGTGAGGAGCAAACCAGGCGAGTGGCTGGAATATAGTCCGCTGCTAACCATCCTAGTTGTCCTGCTGCTATCGTGGTATCTTGTGGATGTTTTTCGCACCTCACCACAAGGTGCGCTCGCCGCGCTTGACCTCAATACCTACAACCTGATGTTCATCACCGCTGGGCTTTTGTTTCACTGGCGTCCGAAGCGCTTTATGCGCGCCGTAGCGGATTGCGTTCCCTCGACCGGTGGAGTCCTGATTCAATTTCCGTTCTATGCGGTGATCTTCGGAATGATCGTGGGAACAGGGATCGCGGATGCACTCGCGAAACTTTTCGCTTCCATCAGCACCCACAACACTTATCCCTTGTTGGTCGCGATGTATTCCGCAGTCCTGGGCGTGTTCATCCCGTCTGGTGGCAGCAAGTGGGTGATCGAGGCACCATATGTCCTGCAGGCCGCGAATTTGCACTGGGTCCATCTGGGTTGGGTGGTGCAGATCTACAACGCCTCGGAAGCGCTGCCCAATCTTGTCAATCCGTTTTGGATGCTACCCCTGCTGGGGATATTGAAATTGAAAGCCAGGGACATCGTGGGATACGGAGTGCTGCAACTGATCGTTCATGTACCGGTTGTATTTTTTCTGTGCTGGCTGTTCGCTCACTATATTCCGTACGTGGCACCCATGAAATAGCGGCGCTTCTTAAGCGAATCGTAACTCACAACGCAGTGCGAATGGCATGATTCGAGGTTTGTTAAGCACTCGACGTGGAGCGGCTGCTACCGACGGCAGCTTAAAATTGTCGGTCGCAAAAACGTTCACATTTTTGCAAAAGCATCCTATTCTCTGGTACTGGTTCCAGAACTGGAAAGAAGGTTGACCCAATGAGCGCAAAGCCGTCGGATGTAATGATGGATCTCCTAAAAGAGCTAGCCTTACTCAGAGACTTGGATCAAAAATATGACGAAGGGTCGAGGACGAAACGTGAGATCGCTGAGTTCGAGGAGCGCCAGACCCGGCGTCGGCAGATTACTGATCAAATCAAGGCGCTCGCCGAGCCGGCGAACTAATGTGCAAGCAGTCGTCGCCGAGCAGACTTCTCTTCCTATCTGCGGCACGTTTCGGTGACATTCGCCAGCAAAAACTTTCTGAGGTGTTCACCAGGCATTCCCCTTCTTCAGCGCGCAAGCCAGCCATCCGTCGGAACGGATTGACTCCGCAAGCGAAGCATACTTCCGACCTAAAAACATTTCCCAAGCCCGCCATGATCGATTGCGTTCAGCAAAGCTACGCCAACCCGGAGATCCCCGCGAGCGCGAAACCGATGGTTCGTGAAATGGCTCGCCGAGTCGCTGGGCTGCCTGCGCAATGCCAACCAGCGGAGCTGGCAAATTGCGTTCAACATCCACCGCGAGCGCTTTGATTGGAGAGATGTACAGAATGCGGCATCGCTTGGTTGGCGCAGGCGCTGGTGCGAAATTGATGCGATTGATGCACCACAAGAATGCGGCCAAGGTTTTGCCGGTGCCCGTCGGCGCGAGGATCAAAGTAGACTCACCGCGCGCGATCGCGTTGGCTCGGCAAGAACGCCTTCAAACCAATGACGAACAGCGGAATGGAAGATGTGGAGGGGATCCTGAGCCGAGATTGCGGCCGCGGGTTTGTTGTTCTTTGCCAAAGCCAGACTGATAAGCCACCTTTTCTCAATCAGTTTCGATGCATCACCGCGGTCCAGGGTCGCTGCCTCAATGTCCGGAATCGAGTTGGCAGGATTATGCGACCTGGCTTCAAATCATAATTATCGCGTGACCTTTGCTTCCTCCACGGTTTGTCCGCGAAAGTGGCGCTCATAATCGAGCAGCCAAATGACAAAAGCAACCACCAGCATCGGCAGAACAAGCCAAGCCTTTATCGTGCCGAAGTCAGCTAAGACCGTTGCGCCGCCGATGACGGCCAGTACGTTGCGCACAGAGTCAAGCGCTGCATCCCGATGAAGGCTTCTTACCCTAGCCACACCAGCTTTCCAGATGCTCATCATGTTCTTTACCTGCCTCTTCATTTTGTTTTGCAAACCAATTCGTGTGCACTCTGTCCATGCTCACGATTCGGCACCGCTGCTGCGCCTTCGGTCTTCGGGATGCCAAACCCACCAGCCCATTAAGAACCCCTGTTGCAGCGATTAGTTGTGCGGAGCGTCCGTACTCTCGCGCCCTCGGCGCTGTGGATTTCCACAAAAGTAATGTGTTTGCCCTAGCACGGTCGTGCCATTCCCGCTCATTTGAAAGAAGTCTATGTTCCCATTGGATGGCTTTCGGGGGAGGGCTGTTCAAACGAGCGTCCTGTGACTCTTCCACGAGTCAAGGGCGCTTTCGTTTTTCCAGCGGGCACTTTAATAAGAATGTATTTTGTCCGGCTGCGCTATGATCTTGCATTGCCGCCAGCCAATTAGTCCGGAACAGATTCCTCAAAGCACGGCCGAAAAAATTCAAACACCCGCGCTTGGCTAAGGCAATGTGACTAACCATCGGGGGCTAACGTCTGCTGCAGTTCATCGACCGCGAAGAAGTCGCCCGACGCCTTACCTACGATGCATGCATTCCCATCGTTCGCAAGGCGATGATTGCCTTCTCTCGGGGTGAGACGAAACAACTTTTGCGGTCAATCCTTCCGCTCTCCGAGGATCGCCTGTTTGGCGTTATGCCCGGCGCTATGGGGGAGCAAGGGCCATTCGGAGCGAAGTTGATCAGCGTCTTCCATGGCAACTTCGCGCTGGGAAGACAGTCCCATCAGGGGCTTGTTATTCTGTTCGATCCCGAAACAGGCGCGCCGGTCTGCGTGGTTCATGCGGGCGAGATCACCGCCATCCGCACGGCAGCGGCCAGTGCCGTTGCCACGGAGGCATTGGCTCGTGCAGACGCCCGCCGCCTGGCGATTTTGGGCTACGGCGAACAAGCCGCCACCCACGCGCGGGCGATTAGCAAAGTGCGCGACCTTGAATCGATCTCTATATGGGGGCGTTCGCCCGAACGTGCCCGCGCTTTTGCCGAGCGGATGCAATCTGAACTCGCCGTGCCGGTCGCTGCGACCGGATTCGTGGAACAGGCAGTCGCCGCGGCCGACATCATCTGTACCGTAACCTCCGCCGCGGAGCCAATCTTAAAAGGCGACTGGGTGCGCCCGGGCGCTCACTTGAATCTCGTGGGCTCGAGCCATGCGGGTCCTGTAGAAGTCGACAACGATTTAGTCGTTCGCTCGCGTTTCATCGCCGACAGTCGCGAGGGAGTTCTGAACCAGGGCGGGGAGTTCCTCCGTGCCAAGGCGGCAGGCCTAATCGGCGACGATCACATCGTTGCCGAGATCGGCCAGGTGTTGGCGGGCCAAATCGAAGGCCGCCGCTCGCCCGAGGAGATTACCGTCTACAAGTCTCTCGGCCACGTCGTCCAGGATCTGTTCACTGCCTGGGCGCTTTATTCTCAGCTCGAGAATCCGTCCTGAAAGATCACCCAACGCCTTACTGCACGATTGCGCCGCAAACGGATTCGATCGAGAAACCCAGTCTCTGTGATATGAATCACCGCAGAAGCGGTTCTTAGCGCCGAGAATGCAACTTACGACAACCTGCCCAATCCCGGAGGCCGCGATGGAACCATTCCGTTCTCATCTGTTTGTCTGTACCCAGCAGAAGCCAGAAGGCGTTCCTTCCTGCCCGGCCAGCGGCTCGTTCGCTGTGCTCGAGGCACTGGATCGCGAGATGCAGGCGCGCGGCCTCAATCAGGATGTGCAACTCACTACCAGCGGCTGCATGGGACTCTGTGATGAAGGTCCGGTGATGGTCGTTTATCCCGCTGGGGTATGGTATCGCCATGTGCAACCGTCTGATGTTTCCGAAATCGTAGACACCCACCTACGAGATGGCAAACCTGTCGATCGTCTGGTGTGGAATGACGCTCCTGCGATGAAGGCCATGTCGATCGAGCATGGGGGGAAGTTCCGCGCCGCGATGTCTGCCCGCGATAAAGCAGGGATCCTGCCCGATCGCCTTGATCAGCTGATCCGTGGCTACATGCCTAGTCGCTGCATTCTTACGGCGCTTGAACTCGACATCTTTACGGCCGTCGGGGACGGAGCCAATGCCGAACAGATCGGAACGAAGATCTGCGCCAACGCCCGCTCCGTCGCCATGTTGCTCAGCGCACTCGTTGCCCTGGGATTGCTCTCGAAGACCGGTAAAACTTACAGCAACACGCCCGAAACAGCACGATTCTTTGTCCAAGGCTCCAAAGACAACCACCGCGATGGAATGCTCCACACTGCCAATATCTGGCATCGCTGGAGCAATCTTACCGATGCAGTGCGCATCGGTACGCACATCCCGATCGATCGGGAAGATTCTCCTGAATGGACCCGCAACTTCATTGCCGGCATGCAACGCAACGCAAAGGCTCCTGCTCCACTTGTGGTGAAGGCTTTGGCTACAACGGGTGTTCGTCGCGTCCTCGATCTCGGTGGAGGCTCCGGCGCCTACTCCATAGCTTTTGCAAAAGCTTGTCCTGATGTGAAATGCGAGATCCTCGATGTTCCTGAGGTGGTGCCCCTCACCGCCGAATACATCAGCCAGGCCGGCGTCACAGCTCGAGTCAGCCTTCGGGCGGGAGACATGCTCCGCGACGACCTTGGCTCCGGCTACGACCTCATCATGCTGAACGCCATCTGCCACCTGTTCTCCGAGGAGCAGAACCGGGACATCTTCCGCCGCGCGCACAAGGCGCTCGCCCCGAACGGACGCCTCGTCGTGCAGGATTTCATCCTCAATCCCGACAAAACGGGACCGCAACATGCAGCGCTGTTCTCCCTAAACATGCTGGTCGCCACCGATGCCGGCGGCGCTTACAGCGAGCCCGAATATACTCAACGGATGAACGCCGCAGGTTTCACCGATCTATGCAGGATCAACCTCCCCGGCCCTAGCGGACTGATGGTGGGACGAGTTCAATCCTAAGGCTTACCCTACCCTCCAACTTAGCAAACAATTTTTGGGGCCGTAAGCGGCATGCCTGCAGGACAAGCCATGCAAGCCTGTTCCATTCGTAGTAAATTAAACACGCATGCCTGCAGAGAAGATTATGGTTGTGGATGACGAGCGCCTGGTGCGCTGGTCGCTTCGCCAGAAATGCGAGGAGTGGGGCTACCGCGTTCTGGAGGCCGATGCCGGAGAGCCCGCCCTCAAACTTGCCCAGCATGAGTCGCCTGATCTGGTTCTGCTGGACGTCCGTATGCCGGACCTTAGCGGCATCGAGGTACTCGATCAGCTCAAGAAAAATGGCGACGCCCGTGCCGTCATCATGATCACGGCCGATCCGCAACTCGACGATGTCAAAGCTGCACTCAAGCTCGGCGCCTATGACTTCGTGGGCAAGCCGGTGGATTTCGACGAGCTGCACATCACCATCAAGAATGCCCTCGAAGCTACCAGCCTTCGCACCGAAGTCCAGACATTACGAAGTGAGGTTCGTCGCGGGGCCGGTTATGACAGCGTGGTGGGCGTCTCCTCCAAGATGACGGAGTTGATGAACTTCGTCCGCAAGGTCGCCGCCAGTGAGGCTACCACCATCCTGATCCAAGGTGAAAGCGGTACCGGCAAAGACCTCATCGCCAAGGCCATCCACTACGAAAGCTCCCGTCAAGAGAAACCTTTTATCGCCATCAACTGCTCTGCGATTCCGGAGACTCTGATGGAAGCCGAACTTTTCGGACACGAAAAAGGCGCCTTTACCGACGCGAAGCAGATGAAGAAGGGCCTGTTCGAAGCGGCCGATGGCGGTACGCTCTTTCTCGACGAAATTGGCGAACTTTCCCCGCTCCTGCAAGCCAAGCTTCTGCGCGTGCTGGAAGATCAGGTCATTCGCCGGGTTGGCGGCATCCGTGACATGCAAGTCGATGTGCGCGTAATTGCCGCCTCCAATCGCGATCTGGAAAAAGCGGTGCGCGAAGGCCA
>Ga0182015_10003027_pt1 | contig 19336 bp, 11 predicted proteins | sample 712P3MmetaG_FD_120478 | JGI IMG/M metagenome (GOLD analysis project Ga0182015, IMG submission 120478) | Permafrost microbial communities from Stordalen Mire, Sweden - 712P3M metaG | ecosystem: Environmental > Terrestrial > Soil > Wetlands > Permafrost | place: Sweden: Stordalen | collected...
GTAGTGCGTGGCCGCGTTTTTAGAACAGAGGATACATCCGACTCGCCTCCGGTGGTCCTGGTGAACCAGGCCTTCGCCAGACGTTTCTTTCCGAATCAGAATCCGATCGGTCTGCGCTTTGGCACGGATTCCCCGCAATACTCCAGCGCCTTTGAGATCGTCGGGGTTTTCGCGGACTTTAAAGCGATCGATCCGCACAGGGAGGTTCGACCTCTTTTTCTCCGGCCTCTGACACAACAGTTCACCGGATTCAAAGATCCTGACCTGGACGCCGGCGAGAAGAGCTCGATGTACGCGAGGAGCATGATTTTCAACTTCGCCCGGCCACAGCAGGACGCTGAGGCTCTGATCCGGGGCACGCTGGCTGATATCGATCCGAATCTGACCGTTTTCCGGTCCGATAGTTATGACTCCGAGGTAGCGGGAACCTTCAACCAGGATCGGTTGATGGCACGACTCACAGGGGTTTTTGGCATGCTGTCGCTGGTGCTGGCCTCCATTGGTCTGTACGGGGTCACGTCGTACCTGGTAGCGCGCCGAAGGGGCGAGATCGGCATTCGCATGGCGTTGGGCGCAACGCGCTCACGGGTTGTCTCGATGGTGTTGCGGACCGCGCTGTTGCAGGTTCTGATGGGTTTCGCCCTGGGCATTCCCGCCGCGCTGCTTGCGGGTCACCTCATGAGCCGGCTGCTGTATCAGGTCAGCGATTATGATCCGCTGGCCTTCCTTGGGACAACGATCGTGCTGGGGATTTGCGCAACCGTGGCTGGATTCATTCCCGCGCGCCGCGCCGCGTCGATCGATCCAATGCGGGCACTCAGGAGCGAGTAGTCTGCGATAAAGGTACCCGGTATCCCCGTTTTACGGGCTGCGGAAAAATCCCTGTCTTGAGAAGAAAGCCGCCCTCATCGGCTAAAGCCGAATTCATTACACAACGATTATGTACGGCCTAAAGGCCGTACCCTTCAGAGAAGCGAGTTTTTCCGCAACCTGTAAAGCCCGACATATTCTTAATCCCTTTACGGCCCCACTAAAGTCGTGCGCTGATACAAAGCCGCTTTTTCACCAGCCTGTACAGCGAGACCGTGTCTGGGTTTCAACCTGGAAGCGCTGCAAAGACGCTCTTCGAGGACCGGCATCTTCCCCGGCACCGCGTGATAGATTTCCAGTTGGAAAGCGCGGTGACTATCTGCCCATCCCTCTTTTAAATGCATAAAATGAGCGGTCATCAGGGATCCAAGCGCAAAGTAGACCACGGCGGTCCCGAAAACAATCCATCGTGGTGTCAGGGATGATTCATGGTCCATTCTCATGGGGCCGTTCTCCTCGATAAGTGCCCGATACAGGCTTCCTCGTTGTAAGAGGCAATTTGCATGCCAACCGGGTCCGGACCAAAACTGATGAGTCCCCTGCGTTTTCGCGCGGAAGAGGGGCTCTGCCCGGAGAACGAGTGTCCGGAATCATGGATGAGCGCCCGGAACTGGACAGCGGTCGGCGATCCCGGTGACTCGGATTACGTGGAGTCATGCCGGCACAGCATACCCCAGTGAGATCTATCGCCACCGGTCACAGATAACCTGCACCCCTGGATAAAGGAACGGTGTTGACATTTCCTGTTGATCATTTGCTACAATTGCGCCGACGCTGAAATGAACATTGCGCTATTCGCAACCATTTCCGGCCCAGCTTAACGCTGGTCCTGAGTAGTTCACTGTTTGAAACTCTTTGTTCTTTTTAACTCCGGGGTAGGTGCTATGAGGTTTCCGAATTCACGCCACTTTTGCCTGATTCTTCTGCTTGGTTCCTCCGTATGGGCAATTGCGGCCGCTCCAACTTTTCGTCCCGATGGGGTTTTTCGAGGGTCAAGCCTGAAGGACTGGCACCCGCTGGGTGGTGCAAGTTGGAGTGCCAACTCGGGCGAAATTACCGGAAAGGCAAATGGAGGCACAGGCGGCTTTCTGATGCTCGACCAGTCCTTCCAGGATGCCGCCATGTATTCCGTATTCAAGTGCGCAGGCCCCTGCAAGGCAGGCTATCTGCTTCGCACGGAAAAGACTCCCGACGGCTACAAGGGCGTTTTGGTGATGCTGGATGCGGACGACACCGCTTCCTACGCTGTCACGTTGGATACAAAGGGAATGATTCTGACCAAAGAGCCCCTGCATTTCGCCGGCGGCCAGATCCGCATTGCTCCCCCGCCCGATCCGAATGCACCCGCGCCGAAGCCGCGACCTGTCCGCGCGCGCCCGGTTATGCCGTCCGTAATGCCCGAAGCGGTCACAAGGATCCAGAACAGTGAATGGAATACAGCCGAAGTCATCGTGGATCTGAACATTGTTCGCGCCTTCGTCAATCAGGGCCATGAAGCCGCGGGAGGCGTCGCGGACGCAAAATTTGGCAACTATGGCCCCATCGCGCTCTACGTGGGCGAAGGCGAGGTCACCTTCAAAGAGGTCTCCTACAAGGATGAGGGCTGGAAGGAATATCCAGTCGATTTCCATTCCACGGAGTTCCGCAAGCAGCGCCTGAGCGATTTCTACTACGCGTGGGGTTCGGCCTCGGGCGATGTCAACCATGACGGCATCCAGGATGTGATCGCGGGCCCTTACTACTATCTCGGACCGGATTACAGGAGGCACCGGGAAATTTATCCCGCGATCACACGCAATCCATCCGACGACTACACGCACGAGTGCTGGATGCAGTTCTCCGGGGACTTCACCGGTGACGGCTGGGTTGATTCGCTCACGGCAAGCTTCTCGGACCACGATCATGGGGTCTGGCTATACGAGAATCCTCGGGGCGAGTCGCGCCGCTGGGACAAGCACCTGGTGGTGGAAGACATATCGAGTGAGATCGCCCAGTTGACCGACATCGATGGCGACGGTCAGCCTGATCTGCTCTACATGGCAGGCGGAACCGTGCGCTGGGCTCATCCGGACCTGAAGAATCCTTATGCGCTTTGGACGATCCACGTCGTCTCCGAACCGGGACTGGCTACCGCGCACGGCATTGGCTCCGGGGATATCAATGGCGACGGCCGCATGGATATCGTCAATGCCTTTGGATGGTGGGAGCAACCCGCGCACGACGACGGCAAACCATGGCCATACCATCCCTTTGCCTTTAGCCGCGATGGCCGCTCCGGCGTGGGCGGCGCCATCATGGCCGTCTATGACGTAAATGGAGATGGCTTGAACGATGTGGTGACCGTCCTACAGGCCCATGGTTATGGCGTCGCCTGGTATGAGCAGAAGCGCGACGCCGGCGGCAATATCAGCTTTGTGGAACATATGATTCAGGACGACCCCGCGCATCCCGGTCCGGGAGGCGTTATCTTCTCCCAAGCCCACGGGGCAACGTGGGGCGATGTGGATGGCGATGGAATCCCGGATTTCATCGTCGGCAAACGCTACTGGACGCACCGCGACAACTTCTACGATCCCGACCCGTATGGCGAGGCGGTTCTTTACTGGTACAAGACGATCCGTGACAAATCCGCGCCGGGCGGCGCCCGCTTCGAGCCTCACATGATTGACAATCACTCCGGCGCCGGATCGGACATCCTCGCGACCGATCTCAATCACGACGGCGTACTGGACATCGTAACCTCCACCCGATTCGGCACCTTTATCTTCTGGGGAAACCAGAAAAACGGCTCCAAGCCCAGCAGGAAATAGAGCAAGGTCAGCGAGCGACGTCAGAAAACGGGAGACGAGATGCCAAGAAGGATGCAAGCCAGCACAGGCGCGCGCAGGATACGTATGGTCGCGGCCATCGTTTTGATGGGTCTCCCGGTCTGCGCTTTCTCGCAGTCCTATACCCTTACCCAAGGTGAGAACGGTCCGGAGCTGAAGACCCCCGATGGCAGGACAGTCTTCCAGTACATGGAAAGCAAACCCGCGGGCTCTCCGCTCACCGCACCCAGCACGGCTTGCTTTCATCCCGTATACACACCGGGCGGCCAGCGCATCACCAGCATCGCGCCGAACGATCACCCGCACCATCGAGGGATCTGGCTGGGCTGGCAGGATTCAGAGTTTCACGAGCCTCTGGACGTGGAAAAAATGGGAGCAAATCATCCCGTACGCGCCATGCGCATCACGCGAGCGGATTTCTGGGGCTGGGGCGTCTATGCACCTCGCGAAGGCCGCGTGATCGTGACCAAAGAGTTCAAGCTGGTCAACGCCGACGCCCAACATGCTGAGTTGGAAATCCACAACGACTGGGATGTCGACGACCGCAAAATGGCCGATGAATCGGATACAGTCGTTGTGTCCGAACGCGATGGCGTTTTTGTTATGGACTTCACTTACAACATCACTCCAATCGCAGACTTTGTGCTGAGGCAGTCAGGCTTCGGGGGCTTTGCGTTACAGGCGCGAAAAGACGGACCATCGTTCTTCAGCACACCCAAGGGCAAAATGACCGGGCCCGACCCATATTATGGCTACCCCGATACGGACCGCCCTGATGAACTCTGGTGGGACTTCGCCATCACGCCTCAGGAGAGCGGAAAGATGATCGGAGCGGCGGTCATCAACTCGCCCCTCAATCCGCCTACCTGGTGGCACAACGCGACATTTCTCTGGATGTTGAACCCGGCAATTACCTCGAGGAATGGGTACACGATTCCCGCCAAGACTACACTTACACTTCGCTACCGGGTAATCACCCATGATGGCGCGCCCCCTGCCGCTTTGCTGGATAAGTTGGCGAACGAGTTCCATCGACACTAGTCGCCGTATACACCGATGTGAGGAGACTGCGCAGCATGGAAACAGGACTGGCAGGTAAGACTGTGCTCATTACCGGGGCAGCCAATGGAATCGGGCGAGCCACGGCGATTGCCTTCGCCCGCGAAGGAGCACACGTCGCGATGATCGATTGTGACGAAGCCGAACTCAGCAACACCGCGGCCCTGGTCGAACAAGCAGGTGTGAAGGCGATGACGGCTATCGGCGACCTCAGCAGTTCGGCGGGGGTGGAAAGGAGTGTAGACACAGTCCTGGCCCAGCTTCATGGCGGTCTCGATATCCTGGTCAACAACGTTGGTTTCATCGACGCCAAGCCCTTTATGGAACTCACCGATGAGCACTGGGAGCGTACCTTCCAATTAAATCTAATGTGCGCGGTTAGAGTCACACGCAAGCTGCTCCCATTGTTACGGGAGAAAGAGAAGGCCGTCATTATCAACAACACCTCTGACCTCGGACGGCAGCCTGAAGCAGCGCCCGCTGACTACGGCGCACTCAAGGCAGCGCTTATCGCCGTCTCCAAGAGCCTCGCGCGGTCCGAGGGGCCTAAGATCCGAGTCAACGCAGTTGCTCCCGGGCCGGTATGGACGCCCTTCTGGTCGCGTCCCGCAGGATTCGCCGACGCTCTCAGTTCCATTCACAACATGACTCCCCGCAAGGCCGTCGACCACGAGATGAAGCTCCGCCAGCTTCCACTCGAGCGGCTCGGTGAGCCCGAGGAAGTCGCAAACGTCATTGTCTTCCTCGCCAGCGATCTTGCCTCTTACGTCACCTCCTCAGTGTGGGGTGTTGACGGCGGAAGCATTCGCAGTCTTACCTAAGAGGATCCTTCAGGGATACCGCCACGTGTTTGCTCAGCTTGCGGCATTTCTACACCGATCACTGAACCAGCAGATATGAGTGAGCTCCAAATGATGAACAAAGTATTGCTCTCCAGCGCAGTTATTCTTGGTCTTTTCCTGCCCAGCCCAAGCGCACGAACGCAAACTAAAGGAACGCTGCTGGCCGTCAATCAGAATGATGTCACCCTCTCCATCATTGACCCCGTCACCAGCAAGCAAACGGGGCTCATCCAGGAAGATGGCCAAATCAAGGCACACGAGGTCGCCGCCTCTCCTGACGGCAAGACCGCTTACTTGCCAATCTATGGCAGCGCGGGCGTGGGACATGCCGGTACTGACGGTCGGGAGATGCTCGTCATCGACCTCCCTTCACACAAGATCGTCAAAGTGGTCGACTTTGGACACGGCGTTCGTCCTCACAAGCCGGTATACGATACTCATCGCAATATCCTTTACGTCACAACGGAACTCGACCAATCCATCACTGCCATCGATCCAACCACTCTCAAAATTCTCTATTCCATTCCAACGGGACAGGCCGAATCGCATATGCTCGCTCTTTCCCATGATGGCCGCTTTGGTTACACCGCGAATGTCGGACCCGGCACGGTGTCTGTCCTCGACCTTGACAGTCACCAGACAGTCGCGGTCATCCCGGTCGCTCGGCATATCCAGCGCATTGCCATCTCCAACGACGACAAGACGGTGTTCGTCTCTGACGCCACAGCGCCACGGCTCGCTGCCATCGACACTGCATCGCACACAGTACGCTCCTGGACCGACTTACCAGCCAAAGGATATGGCGGAGCGGTGAGTAAGGACGGGCAATATCTCCTACTTGCGCTGCCGGCTGCCAAGCAGGTCGGCGTCATTAACCTGGCAACCATGAAACTTGAGAAGACTATCGACGTGCCGGCGAGCCCTCAGGAAGTGCTGCTTTCCCCGGATGGCAAAGAAGCTTTTGTCTCTTGTAATACCAGCAGCAAGATAGCAGAGATTAATACCGCCGACTGGACTGTAACTCAGCTTCTACCTGCGGGAATGTGGGTAGACGGACTTGCCTGGTCAACCTGGAGATGAGCCGGGGATGTACGAATTAAGTCCCGCAGGGACGGCTGAAGGTCGTTCAGGATTGCGTCGCGGCGTACTTCCAGCCGTCCCTGCGGGACTGGTCGTCCTTTCAGATTTAACCCAGGACTGGTCGTCCTGGGCTAAGTTCAGCCGTCCCTGCGGGACTGAGTTTGGAAATGGAGTTCTCACACATGTTCTTTAGCCCTAGGCTTCTTGCCGTAGCGGCGTGGGCCTTTTGTTATTTGGGCAGAGCAAAGACGACGTACGCCCGGTTCGCGACTCCACCTACAGGTTGACTGGCTCTGTCGCCAAGTCCCGAGGGCTGTGCCGATGCCGCAGTCACAACGAGGTATTCTCGACCGCCTACTTCATACATCGACGGAAGGCCCTCGGTGCCTGCTGGCAGCGGCGCACTCCACAGCACTTTGCCATTGCTCGCATCGAATGCGCGAACCTTGCCGTCCCTGCAGTTGACAAAGATCAGTCCCGTGGACGTAACTACCATTCCACGCCGCTCTCCGCCTTCTAAAAACCCGCTGTTGGTAACTCCCTTTGCCGCAAGCTCAGGATCTTCGCCGAGGGGTACTTTCCACTGGATCGTTCCCGTATTCAGATCGTAGGCTACGAGCGAAGACCACGGCGGTGCAATCACGTATGGATAGTCAAGTCCATAGTCTGTATAGAGCCGCTTGGGAGCGGTTACTCCATCAGGATAAGGTGGTCCGCCAAAGCTTCCATATTCATTTCGATTTCGAGTGGGCGCAACGAGACCACCAGGAGCTCCTCCAGAGGCCACAATGGGCCCACCGAGGTCGGCCGCCGGCTCAGGAGCGCGAGACGGGCGGGTTTTTCCTTCAGGGTTGAGCAGGTAGGCGTAGAGCGCTTCCTGGTTGGCGCTGCTCAGGGAAGAAAACGCGGGCATATCGCCCCTTCCGGCGGAAACAAGGCGCTCGAATTCATCAAGGTTGAAGCGTGCATCGATGTCGATGAGGGATGGGACCTCTCCCCCGCCCTGCCGATTTGCCCCGTGACATGACTGGCAGGATTCTTGAAAGAGCACCTTACCTGTAGCGGAGGCGCCGTAACGTCCATTGCTGGAAGGCAGATGGCGCTCGGCGACGAGAGGCACGAACGACGGCCAATCCTGGGTGAGAACGTAAACCAGACCCTTCGCCGGATTGGACGCGGTGCTGCCCCAGTTTGAGCCTCCACGTGCCCCTGGGAGCGCAACTGTCTCCTTGTCTTGCGATGGCGGCGTGAAGAGGCCTTGGTTGTTATCGGCTTCGATCTTCTTCTTCCAGGCGTCACGCTCTTCGGGCTTCAGATAAGGATTGACATCGGCAACTGTCATTGACTGCCGTGCGAACGGAGGCGGAGCAGTAGGAAACGGCTGGGTGGGCCACGCCTGCTCCCCAGGCACGTCGCTCTTCGGAACCGGGCGCTCTTCAATAGGCCATATTGGTTTGCCGGTCACGCGATCGAAAACGTAAAGAAAACCGACCTTCCCAGCCGAGGCGACAGCATCGATCGTCTTCCCATCGTGGCGGATCGTGATCAACTGTGGAGCGGATGTTGAATCGTAGTCCCAGAGATCATGGTGAACAAACTGGAAGTACCAGATCAATTTGCCTGTCCGGGCATTCAGAGCCAGCAGACAGTCGGCAAACAGATCTTTCCCAATGCGATCGGCGCCATACATATCATAAGTAGAAGAACCGGTTGGAAAATAGGCAATGCCACGCTTCTCGTCGAGTGAGATCTCGCCCCACGTATTCGTGCCGCCGGCGTACTTCCAGGCATCCTTCGGCCATGTGTCATAACCGAATTCGCCCGGGTGCGGAACCGTGTGGAAGATCCACTCCATCTTGCCCGTAAGCACGTTATATGCGCGCAAATCGCCGGGGGGAGACATATACCCTTCTCCGGTCGAAGAGCCCAGGATGATCAGATTTTCGAAAACACGTCCTGGAGTTTCGCTCTTGATACGCACAACGGTGTCGGGGTCACGGCCGAGGCCGACCCGCAGATCCACCAGGCCATTGGCTCCGAAGCTCAGGATCGACTTACCGGTCTCAGCATCGATCTCCTCTATGAAATGGTTGATCTGAAAGATCAGGCGCCGATCCTTGTGGTCCTTGCTTTGCCAGAAATTGACGCCGCGGATCGAGATGCCTGGAAGGTTGTCGTGAACCCAGATCTCTTTGCCGGTCGCGGCATTCAATGCGACCAACGAACTTCCGCGGGCCAGCACATACATGGTTCCGTCGACTACGATCGGATTGAAGATATAACTACTGTGGCCGTGTGTCGGGTAAGCCCACGCCTCTGTGAGCAGACTGACATTGGCCTTTGTGATTTGATGGAGAGTGACGTATTTCGAACTGTCCGGGCCGCTCCCGTAATCCGACCATGTCGTGTGATTGCTCTGGGCGAGCGCGAAATGAGCACTCATCCCTGCAAAGGCCAAGCACACAGCACCCTTGCGTGCAACCGTTCGAACGGCAGCACACAGGCGATGATCACTGTTCGTGAGGTATTCGCTCCTGAACTTCAATGACCACTCCACCCTTGTATCCTATCGCTCACTTACATCTTTCCGGTTTATCTGGAGGGTTCCAATACTCCCACACCGAACTGGTCAGATTTCGGTGTGGGACTACGGACGGCCGATGATCGGACTATCAGAAGATCAACTTCAGTGCGAGCTGCAGGATTCGGGGTTGGTTCCGCAAGGCCGAAATGACGGTGAAGTTCGTATTGCCGGTCGCGTTGCCGCTTGAGGGATTGGCGAATTGCGGATGATTGAACAGGTTAAACGCTTCTGCGCGGAACTGAAGGTGAATCGACTCCTTGATGGGGATCTGCTTGAAAACCGAAGCGTCCACGTTGGTGAAGCTGGGGCCGCGAGCCTGCTCGGATGCTCCGCCAAGCGGAGAGTAGTCCGTCTGCCCCAGCGTCGTTGCCTTAGGCGGCGCTGAGAAAGCCGCAGGGTTGATCCATTGGGTGGTCTTGTGAGCCCCTGCCGAAGTGCTCACGCCAGGCACTCGGTTCGCATTGCAACCGAAGTACGTGGTCGTCGCTACCAGGCAATTGATGGTAAACGGCTGCCCGCTTTGATAATTCACGATATAGTTAGCACTCCAACCGCCCAGTACAGCCTGCTCCACGGGGTTTGCCGAGTCCAGGAATTGTCGCCCCTTCCCTACCGGGAGGTCGTAGGCTCCGGAAGCGTGGACCACATTTGTGGCATCATTCGGGCACAAGGTGTAGTCGCTCTTGATCCCAAACCCTGGAAGCCACTCCGCCCGATAGGTGATACCGTCTGTAATCGATGCCTGATCGCTCATGCATTTGCTATAGGTGTAGTTTGCGAGAACCGACAAGCCTGCGCCAAATTGATGGGTATAGACCGTCTGCAGCGAACTGTAGGCGCTGGTTCCGTTGGTGGTCAGGTAGGCGGAGCCTATCGCAAAATCCGGAAAGGGTATCAGAGTTGCTGTGCTGGTGCCCGGGGGCGCAATTTCTGAGGGCACGTCGACAGATCCTCGGGCATCGAGGTGTCTGCCGACGTCACCCACATACGCGAGTTGTACGGAATCGTGACTGCCAAACTGCTTCTGCAGAGTCAAGTTGAAGGTTTGGGTATAGGGGGTCTGGTAATCGAAGACCCGTCCGGCGAGGTTAGCCCCTTCGGGATTGGCGTTGGCGGGAGACGAGATATCGACCGAGGCAAAAACATTCTCCAGGGTTGGCAGCGCGCCGTTGGACAGGGCTACCGGTATTACCGGGCTGGGAGCGGTAAGGGTAACGCTGTAGACGAACGGAAAGTTGTTGCCCAGCACATACGGCGCTGCACCGATGTTGCCAAGGGAACCATACGCAATGCCGTATCCCGCGCGGATCACGAAATCGGGCCTGAGTCGATAAGCAAAGCCAAGTCTCGGAGCGAAATTTACAGCCTGGACGTTCGAAAGACTCCTGTTACCAATGCAATTCTGCGTAATGCCGTCTTTGGCAAGAAGAGTCAGAAACAGGGGGGTCACGTTCGCGCAGGTGGAGTTCGGCATGTAGTACGCGCCGCCCGGGCCATTCCCTCCGTTATTGCCGATCATGTTGGCTTGATGATCGTTATCCTCGAGTGGGGCGCCATAGTGATCCCAGCGCAGCCCAAGATTGAGCGTCAGATTGGGAAGCACTTTCCAGTCGTCCTGGAAAAATACCGCGTTATAGAGCCTCTCATTGTGGATGGTGGCAGCCGTAGATTTCGTGAACGCGGATACACCACCCTCGTCGTTCAGGCCGCCGGCAACCGTAGCTGCCATGGGGGTCAACAGCATATCGGCCAGTGAGGTGAAGCCGTTGGACGCGCCCGGAATGTCGCTGAATTGACCATTGAACGTCATCGTTCCCGCGCCGGCTGTCGGCTGCCGCAGTCTCGCCCGGATGAGTGTTACTTCATACCCAATGTTGAACGTGTGATTCTTGTACAGCTTCGTCAGAGTGTCCTGGATCTCATAAGAGGTCACGTTGTTGGTCACCGGGTTGTAGCCGGCGAATCCAAGCGTCGCGAAGGTTGAAAGAACGATCTGCGGCAGGCCGCCTAGTCCAGGGCCGTCCGATTCACCCTGAATACCGAACTGCGCCGGAATGCCAGTCGCGTTGCCGTTCGGTGGCACGTTGTCATTCGTGGAGCTCTGCACGCCAACGTTGAGCGAATTCGTCAGAGTAGGACTGAAAAGGTGCGTGTAGCTGAAGGCGGTGGCGTAATGCGGGCTATCGTCCTTTCCGCCTCCATACGTCGCTCCGAAGGCCAGACCCGGCAGTGCACCCGGGGTGGTCTGGAACGCGTGATACCAATTGAACACGCCCCACAGCAAATTGCTCTGGTTGAAATCGTGATCGATGCGGACGTCGTATTGGTTAAGGGTCAAATTGATGTCGGGACTGTAGGCGAAGTCGTTCACCAACGTATTCGCCTGGTTCGGTGAAGGATAAAGCTCCAGGATCTTCACCGCATTGGGATCGAGCCGAGCCGCAGGGATCATATTGAGTGCTGCAGTCTTACCCACATAACTGGTGACGCCGACAACGCTTCCGTTATAGAACGGATCGCGCACATACCCCGTGCTGGTGGCCACCAGACCCGTGACCGGGTCCACCTGGCCGGCCTTGACAGCTCTGGTTGTCGCCGGGTCAAGGATCGTTCCGTTCGGGAACACGCGAGCAAGACCATCTGTATGAGTCTTGCTGTTGTAATTGATCAGGTCCTGTAGATTAGTGAAACCGCTGTTGATCATGCCCGCAGTCGGAACCGTGGAATTGTGGACGACCGGGCTCAGAAGCCTGACGCGTTGGGTATCAAAGAAGAAAAACGTCTTCTTCAGGGCGAGCTGGGTTCCCGGAATTCTTACCGGGCCGCCGATCGTGCCGCCGAACTGGTTCTCGTGGTACGCCGGTCTGGGTATCCCGTGCTCCTTCGCGAAATAGTCATTCGCATTGAAGGCGGTATTACGGAGGTATTCCCAGAGATTGCCGCTGAACCTGTCGGTGCCCGACTTGACAACAGCATTCACCACGGAACCAGTAGAGTGGCCGAATGCGGCACTAAGATTGCCGGTCTGGAGATTGAATTCCTGGATGGCATCCGGCGGCGGAACGATCGAGGTCGTGCCCTGAATCGAGATAGTCCCAAATCCTCCGTAGAACTCCATATTGTCGTCAATGCCATCCAGACGAAAATCGTTTTGTGTAGCATTCACGCCATTGGCGGAAAACGAAAGACCGGCAACATTCCCATTGCCGGTAGTCGTGGTTCCGGCGGCGAGATGGGAAAGCGTGGTCCAGTCTCGCCCCACAAGAGGAAGGTCGTTGACCTGCTTGGTATCAACCACCTGACCCACAGAGGCAGACTCTGCCTGCAACAGTGGAACCGAGGAGGTGACCGTCACCTGCTGCGTTACGCTTCCTGGCGTCAGGCTGTAGTCCTGCGTGACACTCTGCTGCACATGGACCTGGATACCGTGAGTGACCTCGGGGCCAAAACCTTGGGCATTCACGGTTAAGGTATATGACCCGGGATTCACCTGTTCAAAAGTGTAGTACCCGCTCGATGTAGTGGTGGCCGTCGCGGAGATCTGCGTGCCTTCGTTGGTGAGCGTAACGGTGGCTCCTGGAATGATTGCGCCGGTGGAATCCTTTACCACGCCTGTGACGTGGCCCACCGTGAGTTGAGCGAACGCACCGGGTGAAAAGAACGCGCAGAGGACGAGAAGCAGCATCGACAATCGCAGGTAGCTGCATGCGAACTTGAAGGCGGCTGCACATTTGTTTTGTGCATCTGTTGTTTGTGGCGTGCTCATCAAGGGACTCCTAAGTTTTTTTGCGGGCGACTTAAGCAACGAAAATGCGTTGCGTATTACGCATTTTGTTAAGTTCATTCCGTTGCGCGATAAGGAATTGCTATTTCAGCAGCGACGAAACGTTAGCATTCGTATCAGAGCAGTGTCAAGAATGAATATCGGCTTGTGGAATTTCATCCTGGCTGGCTCCACGAGCCGGCTGACGAGAAATCCTGCCCGGATCTGACATCCGCTGTGGTTTGCTGGATTGGTGATGTTTTCGGTGGCACGAGACTATGCGGCCTCAAGCCTCCTGGGTTTCGGGGAGGGACTTTGGTGCTATGTTAGGGCTATGAGTTTCAAAGCTATATGAATCCAGGCACCTCTCAGCGTGCTCCGAGAATTCGCCGGGGCAGCTCGTTGCCGTTGAATAGACCTGAGCAATTACCTAATATGCCGCCAAAGAAACTAAGCCAAATCCCGTTCATACAAAGCCTCGACAGAGGATTGACGATCCTTCGATCCGTGGCCCTGTCGGACCACCCTGTCACCCTGGGTGAGATCTCCGATCTGTTGGGGATCGACCGCAGCAGTGCCTTTCGTTTGGCGCATACCCTACGCCGTCGCGGTTTCCTGTCCTGCCCCGCCGGCAAAAAGGATTACATCCTGGGCTCCGCCATTTGGACCTTGTCCCATCAGTATGACTGGAACAAGATGTTGGTCAAGGTAGCGCATCAGGAGTTGAAGCAGCTTGCCCGGCATATCAATGAAACCGCGCATCTGGCAATCCGGGAAGGCAAACATGCGCTTTTCGTCGACTGCGCCCATGCGAACCACGTGATTGCTGTGTCAGCTCAGACAGGCGAGCTTCTTCCCTTGTACTGCACTGCCCACGGCAAAGCGCTCCTGGCCGATGCCGACGAGGGCGAGTTGAAAACCCAGTTCGGCCGCGGGCCTTTTGAATCCTTTACGAAAAATACCATTACCAGTATCTCGGCACTGGTAAAAGAGTGCGGCGCCATCAAGAAGCAAGGCTTCGCCATGGACGAAGCGGAATATCGGAATGAGTTGCGATGCGTAGCCGCTCCGATTCGCCTGCAGAGCAACCTCATTGTTGGATCCATCGGGATCTCCGCACCGTCGTCCCGCTTTCCCAAGGAAGTCACAGCCCGCTATGCCCGAGAGATTTGCGAAGTCGCAGAGCGCATCGGTGTGTTGCTGAGTCATCCCGACTAGGAGATTGCGCGCTCAGCGTCAAGGGAGACAGGGAGTCATGCACGGACAGCATACCTATTGCGTTGACGATCGCTGCCGCACCCCCACCCGGCTCAATAAGTACTCATGCTCCAATTAAGAATCTTTATTGTGTCGGCCAAGCCGAGGCCGGTGCCTGCAGTGAATCCAGCATAAGCAGTCGGCCCGCCGACCGCCGTGGGAATGGCTACCGCGAACGCTCCGTTAAATACCGCATACTCGGTCAGGTCGGTGATGCTTACTTTGAGGTTGACCCCGTCGTAGTTCAGCCGCGCGTGGAACTGATGCCCACTGTGCAGGTTGATGCTGGGCGCAAGGTTGGTAGAAGGCACGGTCGGCGACGCGCCCCCAAGGTAGACTCCGGTTGAATTCGAGCCTTCTCCGGCGTCGCTATGCATGTCGAATTTGAGCGCGACGCTGTTCTCGATTTTCAGCCCCCCGGCTCCTAGCATTCCCGACGGGATTACTCCGTAGCCCAGCCCGCTCCCTGTCGAACCGAGTGCATGCAGGCCTGCCGATTGCACGACAAAGGTAAATCCCTCGCCCGCTTCGCGGCTCAACACGAAATCGAAATCGCTGGTGAACTTATTGATCGGCACTTGGGTCGAGAAAAAGGCGCTACTTGCCTCCGGTCCGGCATCGTCGGCCAGTTCCAGGGACCCATTGGCGATTTGAGCCCGGCCATTGAGGGTGATCGCGGATGTGGAAGAGAACCCGGTAAGGAAGGACGGTTCTCCGGGCTGGCAGCACTGCGTAGAGGTCAACTGCCAGTTAAGGATGTTCTCAACCGCGGTCTTCGCACCCGTGCTGCCGGTAAATCCCGCGAACCCCGTTGGCCCGCCAAGGATACCGGCAATATCAACCGTGAACGGCTGGGTCACAGTCACATGCGTCGTTTGATCAGTGATCGTGAGCGTCAGAATCGATCCGTCATAGACCAGTTCCACATGGAAGGTGTGCCCGCTGTGCAGATCGATGTTATCCGGCAAGAGGTTGATCGACGGCGTAGTCGGCGCTGCTCCGTTTATATAGAGTCCCGTAGAACTGGTGCCTTCTCCGTCGTTACTGTGCAGGTCGAATTTGATCGCAACGCTGTTGGGGATGAAGGGTCCGGTCTGGGCGACCGCCGGCTTTCCATATCCGAGTCCACCGCCAGACGAGCCGAGTGCGTTCGGACCATTCGACTGCAGAACAAACGCGAACCCGTCCGCATCGGGCGCCGGCGTATCTTTTCCGCTCAACTGGAAATCGAACTCTGTCTGGAACGAAGACAAACCAATGGGCGTGAAGTCAAACGCGCTCCGGCTTTCATTGGTTCCCCCGTCGGTAAGCTGCAGGGCGGTGCCCTGGATGGCCGCACCTCCGTTCAGCGCCACCGCGCCAGCGGCGCTCACAAATCCGCCGGCAAAATTAATGGATGCGCCACTCGGCGTCCCTGTCCCCGCCAGGAATAGCATCTGCGTCGTGATGCCTGCATTGAGATCATTGTCATTCATCAACACCGTGCCGGTGAGCGAACCGGTTTCGGTAGGCAGGAAGCTGAGACTCAGGTCACAGGTTCCGCCGGGCGCTAAGGAGAAGCTCGAGGCGCAATCGGCGGGGGTCCCAGGCCCAGTTTCCCGGGCGAAGTCCGGAGTTTGCTCCAGCTGCAGGCTGCTGAAGTCCAGCGGCTTGTTGCCACTGTTTCCGATGGTAAAGGTCTGCGGGCTATCGCTGCTGGTGGTGCCCACAATCGTTGTGGCGAAGGTGGTGGCGAAGTCATGGTTGATATCGCCGGAACGCCGCAGTTCGCTGATCACCTGGTGGCTGGCGAAATGGGAAAAGTACAAATTCCCGGCAGCATCGAGTGTGAGTCCCTGAGGCTGATCGAGGCTGGTGGCTATCGTGCGTGCCGCGCCACCTCCGGCCGGCACCTCGAATATATCCTGATTGCCAAAGTCGGCGACAAAAAGGTCACCCGCCGCATCCACTGCGATGCCATAGGAGAACTGCAAATTGCTCACTACCGTTGTCTGCGCCCCGCCGCCCGCTGCCACTCGCTCCACCTGATGGTTGCCGAAATCCCCAACGAACACATTTCCTGCGCTGTCCACGGCGACCGCGAAGGGGAAGTTCCATCCCCTGCCAATCGCAATTTCGCAAGCGCTGCTGGTGCAACCGGCGGGCAGTTCAACCACCCGGTTGTTGCTGGAATCCGCCACGTACACATTCCCCGCACCGTCTACTGCGATGCCATACGGCAGGTAGAATCCGCCATCCAGAGTACGCTGGCAACTGCTGGCCGCGCAGCCCTGCGGCACCTCGACCACCGTATTCGTGCCCGTGTCTGTGACGTACAGAGTTCCCGCCCCATCGATGGCCACTCCTTGCGGACTGGTAAATCCGGTACCCACCGTCTTCAGCGTGCCGTCGTCGAATAATTCGTACACTGCCGGCGCCACACCTTCGCCGGGGCGCTCGCCATTGGGAAAAAACAAGTCGCCATACCCATCGATCGCCACTCCACCCCAACCAATATTGGGATTCTGGTCGCCGACCAGCTGAGACTGAGGGGTCCCGTCAAACGAAATCTGCGGCCCGATAGCTACTCCCTGGATAAGGGTCGTCGTCACCACGTTCCCGCTCCCATCGGTGATCTCGACTGCGCCGGGGCGCGGCCCGGGGAGTTTGGGCGCGAATATCACCTGCACAACACAGGTCGAGCCGGCTGACATACTGCCTTTGCAGGTGCTGCTAACCGGGGTGAAATCGCCGCCGAACGCGCCCAAGGTCAGTACGCTGGGTGTGCCCAATGTTCCGCTCGCGGTTATCTTATAGTTCAACGTCATGGTTTTGCTGCAGGGCGCCGGCGCGGTCCTGGCCCCCTGGCAAATATTGACATTGCCGAAGTTGACCGGCGAGCCGGTGTAGGTAACTACTTGCCCGCGCAGCAAACCCGCGGTCGAGAACAGAACGCCCACCCAAAGCAAGCAAAGGAACGCAAACCGAGTCAGTTTTTTCATCAGATAGTCTCAACCCAACACACAAACGGTATCGGGCGAGACGAAGCGGGAGATCAGGTGGTGTCCGGTTATAGGGCAGGCGGCCTTTTGCGGCGACAGCGCGATGTCTAATTGCTGCCGGGTGGGACCACACCATTCATCCGCAGGTACTCCACCAATTGCCCGTAGTGATCGTAGCCGTGTGCGACGGCAAAGGCGGCTGTGGTGGCCGGTGTGTGGAATCCGTCGAGTCCCTCAATGCCGATAAAGGCATTCTGCGGCGTGATCGTCATGATCTGGGCGTGACCATAGGCAAAGCTCTGCTTGAGAGCTGCCAGAATTTCATCTTTCGTTTTCAGATCGCGCACCGTCTTCGATGCCGCCGGTGGTGTTGTTCCGCTCACCTGGCTGTAGAAGTGGTAATTGGCGCCGGCAATGTGCGTGAGCTGCGCGGCAAAGGTGCGTACGGTTCCAAATTTGGCCGGGCTGCCAGGAGCAAAGGTTTCCACCGTGGGCGCGAAGCTGTACTTTTCCGCCGGCATCGCTTGCGCCACACCCAGCACTTCGGTCTCAAGCTGGGTCAGCATGACGTCCAGTGCCTTGGCCGGCGCCATCGGCTTGCCCGCATCCGAAGCGGTGTAGGTGTCTTTGTAATCTCTTGCCTGTCCTGATGCGCTTGCTACCGCTATGGTGAGCAAACCGATGGCCGACCAATTCGAAACTCGCATGTTTTCTCCCTGCCACGGAATGGTCCGTTGCAAAACGCTCAGTCTATGAACCACAACCTCCCGATTCTACTGCTTGCAAGGCATTACGTTTTCGTTGAGCAGTACTTTTCGTCTCCAGGATTCCACGGGGGATGGTTTGCCAAAAACAAATGCACACGAGATCCACAATTTTTGGGCTGCCCGCCCTGATGTCGTGCAACGTCTGAGCAAACTGCTCAAGGACTATATCGCGAGCGGGCATACGCGCGACTGAGGAGCACGTGTTGCCGTGGGAAGTCTAAAGCGTGGACCGCATTTTGCCGCCAGGGGTGTCATTGGTTTCGGCCCATCTATGGGAACCCGACGGCGGGAAGCCGGCGGCGGACCACCAACAAAGTCGCATCGTCAGACGCTGGATGAGAGCCTCGGAATCGACCGAGGTCGTGGAGCACGGAGTCAGCCATGGCGGATGCGTCGTGCTCGAACCGTTCTCGGAGTAAGCAGGCCAACCTGTCCTCCTGGTAGTCTTCGCCCGCAGCATTTTCGGCTTCTGTAATGCCATCGGAGTAGAGGACGATACTTTCGCCATCGGCCGGAGCGTACTGTGCCACGGTGTATTCGGCGGCTGGAAACAGGCCCAGCGGTAGTCCGCTCGAAGCCACACGGTCAGTGGCATGACTGAAAAGCAGAAACGGCGGGCAATGTCCCGCGTTGCAAATCTCAACTCCCGTTCCGGTGGTGCGCCCGCACACCAGGGTTGCGTAGTGGGCCGGCCCGGTGCTCTCGCAGAACAAGCGGTTTGCGCGCAAGACGACTTCCGCCAACGACAAATGCATCGACAACAAACTGCGAAAGATCGCGCTCAGGTGCATCATCAGCAACGATGCCGCCACCCCTTTGCCGGCGACATCGCCCACGGCAAAAAAGAGGGACTGGGCGCCCCGCGATGGATCCCCGAGGGGGATCACCTCGCAGTAATCCCCTCCAACCGCACCAAGCGGCTCGTAGCGATGTTGTGTTTCCCAATTCCCCAGCACGAGACCTCTGGGTGGCAAAAGCTGGAATTGAATTTGCGTTGCCAGATCCAGGTCTTTTTGATGGTGCTCCCGTTCGGCGTCGTTGAGGTGATCGAGACAGAATCTGCATAGAGGATTACGTTCCAGCCGGTCTTTTTCTATCGAATCGTCACACGTCTCGCAAAGGCCATATTTTCCAGCATCGATCTTTTTAAGAGCGGCATCCACCTCGGCGATAAGGTTATTGAAATAGCCAGGGGAGACAGAGCCCGCAGCAGCCTGCAGGCGGGCCCGACGTTCGAGAAGCTGAGGCCCGATGCTGTAAGCGGTCGTCGCCATTGAGAGAATCCACCAACTAAAGATGGTACCA
>Ga0182015_10003028_pt1 | contig 19335 bp, 18 predicted proteins | sample 712P3MmetaG_FD_120478 | JGI IMG/M metagenome (GOLD analysis project Ga0182015, IMG submission 120478) | Permafrost microbial communities from Stordalen Mire, Sweden - 712P3M metaG | ecosystem: Environmental > Terrestrial > Soil > Wetlands > Permafrost | place: Sweden: Stordalen | collected...
ATCTACAGCGCTCGTTCCGACCTTGCCTTTCCATTCGTCACCTCCGCGTCGCCTCCTCGGGGCATCTTGACCGATCCGGTCAGCGAAACGGTGGATCAGACCCACGGATGAAGCAGGAGAGTCTCTTTTGGACACCTGATCGCCTCGTTGTACTCGCGAGCTTCGTGGGCACGCATGCCTCTCAACCGCGAACTTCCCCCCACCTCCCTCGACTCGATATCGCTCTTCCCGTGCCTTCGGCAGTGGCGTCCCAGGGGCTCGAGCTGTCGCAGAACGGCATTCTCGTCGGGCACCTCCGCCTGACGGGCAAGCCCGATCGATCGTGGGCGGAGAGTGCCGACCCCGCTGCGTGCCGCCCGCCTCGCGTTCGCCGAGCTTGCCGCCGCAAAGCTCACGGTCGAGGCCGGGAACAAGAGCTGGTGGTCGTCCATCGCCCTCCCCGGAGTACCGATGCCCTATTCGCTCTCGGTCACGGGGGACTTCGACGCCATCCTCACCGTGAACGGGACGCGCGTGGGCGCCGTAGTCCTTACGTCGCCAACGGCGTCAGTCAGCTTCGTCGTGCGATCAGGCAAGCTCTATGTCTCGAACGTGGGCTGAATCGACCTGACGGATGAGTTCGGCCGTTACGGGCAATGCTCGGTCAGGAGATGCTCTGCCCGCGGTTGCGAAGCGCCGTCCCGGCCGACCGACGATCGACCCACACACCGACGCTCGCAAGTCGCCGCTCACTGGGGCAACCAGTGCCAGGATTGGAGTCGCGTGAGCGGCGCAGCTCCGTAGATGATCTCGAGTCGCTCCCGGAGACCAATGGACAGGTACGTGGTCATTCGGGCGTGACCCTCCACGAGGACGATGATCCACGCTCCAGCATTGGCACCCACTCCAGCGCGACAGCCGACCGGCGGGAACACCCCGGTCAGGTTGCACTCCCACTCAGGTGATCTCGATACCACCCGTGCGGACGCCGGTGAGACCGGCGCTGTTGGCGAACAGTCTGTAGCCCGTCCCCGGTTTGTTGATCGAACAATGGAAGACCGCGACGCCGCTGCGCACCGTCACCGGGTCCGAGCTGCACCGCAGGGTCGTACCAGCGGTTCCGGTGCCAGCCTCGAGCGCGACCCGCACCCGGCTGGAGCGGTCGCTCGTGACGACGTTGCGCCAGGCATCAACGACGGAGACCCCAAGCGTGAAACGGTGACCAGCTGTGGTCTTGGTCGGTGGTTTGATGCTGATCGCGATTCTTTTCGCGCTGGCGAATGCCGTAACTCTCTCGGTCAGCACCAATGAGGCTGAGCCGTCGAATGCGGACGTGCCGGAATAGGACGCACGGATCTTGTGCACGCCGGCACGGTGATAGGTGACGCGGCACGTTGCGATGCCCGACGAGACCTCGACGTGTTTCGCCGCGCAACCGCTGACAGCGGAAGTGCCATCGCTGAACTTCACCGTGCCGCCGTCGGGATTGGGGCTCGTGGCTGCCGTGTAGGTGACCGCGTCTCCTCGCGCCACGGAGGTGGCCGATGAATGGAGCTTCGTGCCGGTCGCCTTCCTCGGCGGAAGCGCCCAGAACCAGGTGTCGATGCGGGTCCCCCCGCCGTCCTGCCCGCCGAACAGCACCACGTCACCGCTCTCCGGGTCGTAGGCCAGGCCGCCGGCGACTCTGCCTGGCGGGCTGGCTGGGCAGGTGACGGGGCAGCTATCGGCGTCTCGTGGGTCGATCGCCTGGGTCCAACTGGCGCCATTCCAGACCGAGGTGGTGCTCTCGTAGCCACCAACACCTGCACCTCCGAACAGCACCAGGTTCCCGCTCCGCGCGTCGTAGGCCATCGCCGTCTCATAGAGGCCCGCGGGCACCGAGGTCTTCGAGCTCGGATCCGCTCCCCTGTCAGTCCAGACGGAGCCGTTCCAGGTCCAGGTCCCGGCGACGTCCTTGGCTGTGGAGTCCTCGCCACCGAACAGCACGATGTTCTTGGTGCCGGGGTCGTAGGCCATCGAGCCCCAGAACAATGCCGGTGGGCTGTCGGGGCACGTGGACGGGCAGCCGTGGGTATCGCTCGGGTCGATCGCCTGGGTCCACGTCGTGCCGTTGAAGAGCCAGGTGTCGCTGCACGAGATGCCGCATGCGCCGGAGCCTCCGAAGAGCACGAGATCATGGGTGGCGGCATCGTAAGCCATCGACCCCTCGAAGCGGCCGGGTGGGCTGTGTGTGGGTGAGAGCTCGGTCCATGTCGTTCCGTTCCAGGCCCAGGTGTCGTTCAGGTACCCGCTCAAGCCTTCGCCACCGAATAGCACCATCTCGTTGAGTGACGGGTCAAAGGCCATGGAAGCGAAGTACCGGTTGGGTGGCCCGGTGGCGAGCGTGTCGGTCCAAGTCGAACCCGACAGCGTCCACGTCTCATTCTCGAGGCCGAACTGGCTACTGCCGCCGAACAGCACGATGTCCTTGGTGGCAGAGTCGTAGACAAACGACGCCCCGTACTCCCCGTTCGGGGGGTCGAATGCGCTCACCGGCGTCCAATGGGGTGCCGGCGGGGTTCGCGGCGCCGGTGCCGCCACGCCGTAGGCCGGACCTGTGTGGGCGGTCGCTACTCCGGCCAGGACGGCGACCCCACCCGCGAAGACGCGGCGAAGCCGACTTCTCGTTCCTGGGGGCGAGCAGTGACGCTTCTTCATGCCTTCATGCCGTCAGCAAACTCCTCAGGCGGGGAAATCGGCGTGATCTCAATGCTAGGCGCTCGCCCTGCTCGCGATCGCAAGGAGAGCGGCGTGGTCGTGAAGAGCGTCATGGAGGCTGCTCTCGACAGTTCAAGGAATCGTTATCGAGAATCTCTCGCCGGTAACGGTCGATGACCTAGCTGGGTGCGGTAGTGGCGTGGCCAACCCCGTGACTAGTGGTGCGTCGCTGAAATGGGCGAGCAGCCACCGGAGTCGTCGCGTTCAGCGGCCCGGCCAATACGCTCGGCGAACGTGGTCGTGCGACGCGAGCTGCTGCGGGGTGTCGGGCGGCTGAACGCGACGACCACGGTCCTGCAGCGTGCTCGCCTGGCTGATCCGCTCGGCGGCATGTGGGAGGCCGCCGACGTGCAGTGGTGGTGGCGCCGCCCGCGGGCGACCGACGAGCTGGCGCTCCCGGTCTGGTTCGACGAGCTCGGCCCGGTGGCGGCTGCAGGGCTGACGGCCTGGGGCGACACCTGGCAAGCAGACGTCTTCGCCGTGCCGTCGATCGTCGACGACGAAGACGTCTGGGCCGCGACGTTGGAAGCCACCGCCGGACATCGGGGCGAGGCACTCCAGGTGCTCGTGCGCGAGGACGACGCGCCGCTGGCGGCCCTTGCCATCCAGAGTGGATTCGCGATGACCGACGAGTTGTCGGGCACCGCATGGATGGATGCCGACCAGCGCCCGCCGGTTGCGCAGGTCGATGGGTTCGCGATCGTCGATCGCGTGGCACGCGCGGATCGTCCGCACCCGTTGATCGCTCGCAACGGTGAAATGGTCGAGCCGCGGCTGCGACAGTGCTCGCTGTACGATCCGACGCTCGATCTGGCGGTTGAGGACGCGGATGGCAGGGTCGCCGGCTACGCGTTGTTCTGGTTCGACCACACGACGCTGGTCGGACTCCTCGAACCGATGCGCGTCGAGGACGAATACCAGCGACGCGGCCTCGCCCGCATGTTGCTGACGAACGGCCTCGATCGGCTCGCACGCAAAGGCGCACGCCGCCTGAAAGTCGGGTTCGAGACCCACGTCGCCCGCAACCTCTACCTCGGCGCCGGCTTCGTTCAGACGTCTATCGATCGGCTGTTCATTCGACCGGCACCGGACGAACAGTGCGTGCAGTGACGCTGCTGTCGCGCATGAGCCCCGCCACTCATCGGCCTGCCGTCTTGGAGAAGTGCTCGTGCATCCCCTCGAGCGCGACGTTCGAGTCGAGCCACGCCCGGTCAGCGGTGTGTCGCTAAAATAGTCACGTCGCGACTCCTCCGACAGCCGGATGTGGAGCACTCTCGAGGGCTCGTTGATCTTGGGGACGGTGGTTGCAGGCATTCCGCGCGTTGGCTCGAGTGGGTAACCAGGAGCCAGTCGACGCTTGCCAAGCGCCTGCGCCCCGTGATGTGCGCCTCGCCAGCTGACCTCCGTGCTGCCTACGCTGGTCGTTAGCGAGGGAAGGGGGGCACATGAAGAAGGTTGTCCTCGCGTCGTTAGCAGTCACTCTCGCCATGGCGGTCCCGATTGCCGCCGCGGCGAACACTCGGGCGAGCAAGGCGCCGAAGCCGCACATCATCGGGACTTGGCCCAACGACGTTGCCTTGCCGGGGTCAGGCGGCTACATCGTCTGGAGCAATGGCCGCATCCAGGCGATGAGCCACGCTCCCAACTACGGGTCACTCAGGCTCAGGAAGCCGGTCAACGACATTGTGGGGTTCGCGGCAGACGGGTGGGGAGCCGGTCCCTACTGCTTCTGGCTCATCGCCGCCAACGGGGCCGTCTACAGCGTCGGCCACACCTGCGTGGACGAGCATCTAGTCGGCCCGAAGGACGCGCCGAAGGAGGGCGTCGTCGGCGCGGTCAACCCCGTCGGAACGCTGAACGGCGCCGAGGAGGGCTTCGTGATGGTCACCTCGTCCGGCCGCACGTATCGGTTCACCTGCCAGTTCGTCATCCAGTCGGGCTCGGGGACGCCGGATGGACCCACTCGGAGTTCTCCAGCTCCTGTCGGGCCTGCTCTCAAACTGGCAGGACCGGCGGCGCCGCAAGGAACCAGTCGCCCGGCACAACCGAGCGCGGTCAACCCCGTGGGGTTCCTGAATGGGGTGGCGGAAGGGTTCGTGATAGTTACCGCCTCCGGCCGCAAGTACCGGTTCACTTGCGTCCTGGGACCGGCCCCCAAGTAGGCGTCGGAGGCCGCAGCGTGCGACGGCGCGGGGAGCGCGCACCCCCCGAGTACCGTCCGCACGTGGCGGCCGTGACGCTCGCAAAGGACCAGGGATCGGAGACGATTGGGGGCGCCACCTGGTCGCTAGAGCTGTCCGTTGAGGGCGGCCGTTGGCGAGCCGTCTGGCTGACGACACGCGAGCGGCCCTTCGACAGAATCCGCTGCCACTCACGACCGGGGTCTGGACCCGGCTGGCATCGCTCTAAGCAGGCGGCCATCGACTCGTCGACCTGCTTCCCGAGAACGGAGACGTCCCGCTGTTCGTCTTCGACACCGGCTACGACGGGGTCGCCCTCGGTGCGCCTGGGCATTCCCAGGACGCCGTGGACCGGTTACCGTCACGGACCCCGAGGTGACCCAGCCCCCGCTCCCCTGCTTGGCAAAGAACGGATTGAAGGCCTTCACGGGCTGCTCGAGGGGTCGGCACGACCCTCGAGGTTCCTGTCGGAGGGCTGAGCCAACACCAGGAGCGCGCAGCCTCCGAGGACCCTAACCGTGAGCTCGGGGGCGACTCGTAGGCCGATCAGCTGCGACCATCTCTTGAGGCGAGCAAGGCGAGTCTTCGGGCGGTCGAGCCCGGCCGCCGCCGCGGCCTGATCAAGTCGCGTGAATCCCTCGTGCTCGATGACGTAGCCGGCAGTCCTGAGGGTCGCGAGTGCCGTGTCCTTCGAGAAATAGTGCAGATGGCCGAGGCGCTCCCGATTCTGCAGGAGCGGCCGGACGCGCAGTACGTTCATGGCCGACATATCAAGCGGGATATGAAACACGAAGTGCCGCCCGTGTCTCGCAAGCGAGCGAAGAAACCCGAGGTAGTCCTCCACGTGCTCGAACACATCGAGGGCGAGCACCAGATCGTAGCTCTCGTCCGTCCCGAGCAGATCACCGCAGCGAACCTCGATGTCGGGATGACGAGACCTCGCGATCGCAGCGGCATCTGGCGAGATGTCCCAGCCGACAAGGGTCGGCACATCCAGCCGGCCACGAAGCGAAGCGAGAACTCCGCCCGTTCCACACCCAACGTCGCACACCGACGACGGCCGGATCTGGCAGTTGACCAGCAATTCTACCACCTGATCCGCCTTCCACACAGCATCCTCGTCGTGCCAAGTCGGATTCATGGCCCGGTAGCTGCCGTCGGCGTACTGGCTCACTCCCCGAGCCTACGCGCGCCTAGCTCTTCTCGGTCGACCAGTCTCTGGCTCTTGTGACAAGTTTCAAGCCGCCGCTCCGACTCGCGCATTCGTAACCTAGTCGCCGAGGACTCGTTCGACCGTTGCGAGGGCGCGACGAAGCTCGACAGATGCCGGGGGGTTGTCCGCCTCGAGGAGCGAGTGGAGGAGGCGGGCATGGAACTTGGTGTAGAAGGCAGCAACGCGGATGCCGTCGGGGTGAGGGTGTAGGAGTTGGTCCCCGGTTGTCGTTCGATCAACCCGTGCAGCCGAAGGCGGCGGAGGTCGTACCTCATCTGCGAGGAGCTGTAATCCCTGCCGAGGAGTCCGGCCACCTGCCCGCGATGGCTCTTGTTGGTGAAGCCAGTGACGGCGCGGACGGCGAGGCAGAGCGAGCCGGCCAGGGCCATGGCACGCAGGGCTCCGGTTCGTTGGCTCTCTCGTATGTAGGGCTGGTCGATGCGCTCAAAGCGCACAGAGCCGATGGCACAGCCCTGGCCCGGCACGCTCGATCATAAGCAGACGGTCGTTCGCGTGCGCGGAAAGCGACTCCGGTTGGAGCAATACCTAATCGCTATGCGGCAGGCGTTGTCTGTAGAAAAGGTGAGGCGCCAGGAGGAACGACGCGCTGGCATCAGGCTGCGGAGACAGGTGCTCACTGAAGAACCTACGTGCCGGTATTGCGTAGCACCGGCGACGCAGGTGGATCACCGTCTTGCAATAGCGAGCGGGGGAACGAGCGAGCGAAGCAATCTCGCCGCCCTGTGCGCCACGTGCCATCGGGCGAAATCGCAGCGCGAAAGGAAGGCCGTCCGCTTCTGGCTCTAAGGAACGTCGCATCGGTGGTGCACCCTCGACCCCGCGTAGGCTCTCGGGTGAGACAGGCGAGGGAGTCTCGATGAGTGATACGCAACAGGGCCCGACATGGTGGCGCGCATCGGACGGCAAGTGGTATCCACCCGGCCAGTACCCGGAGCTCGAAGGGCCGCCGAATCCTCGCGACGCTCAGCCCGGTAAGGGTTCAGCTCGCCGGCGCCGCAAGCCCTACTGGTGGGCGCCCGAGGCTCAATCTACCCCGCCGCGTCCGCGGCCAACTCGCTCAAGACGCGTTGCACTTTGGGTAACGCTGATTGCGTTGCTCGTCGTTGTTCTCGTGGCAGCCGGAGCGTCTTGCTCGCGGAAGGGAAGACCGCACGCCACGCCCGCTCGTTGTTGCGACGCTAGTCGCCGAACGTGCCGGCGTCTCGCGGCAGTGGATTGCCATTAGAGCCCGCCTGTCGCTCGGGATCTCGACGCGATCGTGGGCGACCCCGACCCGCGGCCTCTTGTAACGCCGTAATCAACATGGCGGGTCGTTGAGTCTTCTCCAGCTTCCACTACGAGAAGGATGTTTGGCGCGCCACGAACGTGCGCTACGCCGGCAAGGTCGACCCGGTCGCGGCGGCGGGCTGGAGCGACAATCAGGCCTATTCGTAAGCATTAAGGAGGCGGTGCTCTATTGCTGTGCGGGCTTGATCGAAGGGCCTGATGAGGTATTCGCGATGGTTTCCGCCGTGGTGATGCAGGACATCGGTACTGGCGGAGATAGCTGCCTGATTCTCCACGTAGCTGCTGGCGCGGTCGATCAGTGTCCTGATGTATTCGAGTGCCTGGCGGTCGGCCGGGTGCTCCTGTGCTCCGCTGGCGATGTAGACCGGCGAGGTGTGCGCCATGATCGCGCGCCCCACTCGTCCCGGTGCTGGGTGAGGTGCTCGGGGCCGCCACCGTCCACGCGGGCGCAGATCCATCCCGGCTTGTCGATTGTGAGGTTCTCGCTGATCCGCAGATCGTGGGCGCCGGACTCGCTGTCTGAGCTGGCGATCACCCGCCCGGAGTGCACCAGCTCTAGCCGGAACATGGGGAATATGCTCGTCGCGGTGGCCTCGACGGCGACGGTGCCGCCGGTGTCGGGGAGCTGGACGGTGTCGCCGATGCTGGCGCCGTCCACTGACAGGCTGAGGAGCGGGCCGCTGCTCATGTAGCTGCGCCCGGCCCGCAACGCGGCGCACCATGCGTCGTAGCCGAAGTCGTCGTCCTTCCCGAGGCGCGCGTAGGTTCGCGACAGCCCGATCGGGACGCCGTTGGACATCTTGTCGGTGCCGCCGGCGATGGGCAGCCGGAATCCCGCGTTCAGGTACCGGTAGTAGTGCAGGTACGTGAGGTCCTGCCCCACGCCCAGGGACTCGACAGCGTCGGCGCGTCCGGTGGCGATGAGCGTCGCGGACTCACCGTCGGGCAGCGGGAGGTGCGGGATGACGACGGTGCCGCCCTGGGCGTGGCACCGGTCGGCCCAATCGGACAGGGTTGCCTCGAGGCCGGCGCCCATCTCCGCCTCGGCCGGCCCGGCGGTGCACCACGGCATGACCGGCTGCTTAAGCCCGAGCAGGCTCAGGTGGCCGAGGAAGTGCTGGCGGTTCTCCTGCGAGGTGAACCGGAGGTGGGTCGGGTTCAGAGCAGTTCCTGATCGTCCTCGTTGTTGGGGCGCTGGCATTGCTCTTTCCCGTTCTCATCTTCCTCGCCACCGCGACCCGATTGGCAGCGGCACGCCGTGAGCAACGGATGGCCGCCATGCGACTGGTAGGTGCCACACCTCGGCAAGTCTCGACAATTGCGGCAGTCGAAGCAGTCGTGGCCGCACTTGCCGGCGTTGTCCTCGGGTTCGTTCTCTTCATCGCTTTTCGGCCGGCACTTCAGCACGTCGCGATCACCGGGGCGCCATTCGCTCCTGGCGACCTCTCGCTCTCTGTCGCAAACGTGTTGGTCGTCGCCATCGGCGTCCCCTTGGCCGCCATGCTGGCCGCCCGTCTGGCCCTGCGGCGGGTACTGAGTTCGCCTCTCGGGGTGAGTCGACGGGTCACTCCTCCTGCTCCAAAGGCAGTCCGCCTGATTCCATTTGTGGTCGGGCTCGTCTGGCTGGCACTGCTGGCCGGGGTTGTGCATCTCAATGGCAAGGGCGTGGTCTACGCAGACTTCGTTGGCTTTCTCCTCTTGATGGTCGGCCTCGTCACCGCCGGTCCCTGGTTGACCGACGTTGGGGCGCGGGTCATGACCCGGCACACCAACCGGCCTGACGTCCTGCTCGCCGGGCAACGCTTGTCGGACAATCCCAAGAGCGCGTTTCGTTCCGTGAGCGGCCTCGTACTCGCACTCTTCGTGGCCAGTGTGGCGGCCATCGGTATCGTTTCCACAGTTGTCGCCGATCACGGCGCTCCGGCCGGTGGGGAGGTGGCGGTGGGCACTCTCGTCGACATGCTCGGCAACTCCAGCGCGGTGTCGGTCGAGGGCGAGAACTCAATCCCTTCGCTTCCTTCCTCGCTCCTCGGCGACCTGGCGTCCATCAAGGGCGTGGTCGGGGTGGCCGCGGTCCATTGGGACCCACTTGTATCGACAGATCACGCGACTGACCAGATGCCAGGACTCGTCCCCTGCCCACAGTTGACCCGGACGCCAGCGCTCGGGCATTGCGCCCCAGGGGCCTCCGTGGTGACGATTCGGCCCTTCTCGGACCAAGGAAACGGGTTAACCAAGCGGACAACCTTGGCTGACAGAACATGGCCAGCTGCGGCTCTCCCGTCAGAGCGACTTGCCGGACTCCCGATTGAAGAGGTGGTCGTCGGTACCAACGGAACGGCCGCCGCGGTCGAACAGGCACGTACCGATCTCGAAGTGGCACTTCCCTACCAGTCCTACGAAGTCCCGCCCATGACGTACGGAGAGGTCAGCTCGTCAACTTCCAGGTCATACACAGAACTTCAAAATGTCACTGACGTCGTCATCGTGGCCAGCCTGCTCATCGCCGGCTGCAGCCTCGCTGTGGGCGTCATCTCAGGCATCAGCGATCGCAGACGCCCCTTCAGCCTGCTTCGATTGACCGGCGTCCCGGTGGCAGTGCTTCGTCGAGTGATCTCGCTGGAGTCGGCCCTACCGCTTGTCGCTGTCTCCGTGGCTTCCGTGGGCATTGGGCTTCTGGCCTCCGCATTGTTCCTGAAATCGCAGCTCGGCGTCACCTTGCGGTTCCCTGGGATCAACTACTTCTTGATTGTTGCTGGCGGGCTTTTGCTTTCTCTGGGCGTCATTTCGTCGACCCTCCCCCTTCTGGAGCGGATCACCCGGCCAGAAGACGTACGGACCGAGTGATCGTTTGGCCCGTGCTTAGGGAAGAAGGTGTCCCTGTTGACGGTTGCGGGCCCTCCCTGGGCCGACACCTAAGGCCGGCTCTGGGTCGGACTCTCGCCCATCCCGGACGATTGGGACAGTCCGGACCTTCAACTCGTGATGCACCGGTTGACAGTCTCCCATATAACCGTTAAGTTCAGATAACGGTTATATGGGAGGTGGGATGCAGCAGGAAGTCGTGCTGGCAATGCTGGCGAAGGAGCCCTCGCAGGGCTACCAACTTCGTGCCCGGCTCAACCAGGCGCTGGGCCCCCTGGGCGAGGCCATCAACGCCGGCCAGATCTACGTCACCCTCTCCCGCTTGGAGAAAGCCGGCCTCGTGGTGCGTGAGGCAACCGATGCGTCCATCGGACCAGACCGCAAGGTATTCGATCTCACTCCGGCCGGACAGGAGCGGGTCGCCGAGTGGCTGGCCGAGGTCACCTGGCCGAAGCCGGACCTGGCAGAGTTTCACCTGAAGCTCATCACGGCGGCCCAGGCGGGCCTGGCCGACCCGATCGCCCTCGTCGACGCCCAGCGCCGCGAATTGCTTCGCCGGCTGCGGGACGTCCAGCAGGCCGAGATGGCCGAGACCGATGGCTCTGACGCGGCGCTACTGCTCGAAGGGATCGTGCTGCGCCTGCAGGCCGACCTCCGCTGGTTGGGGGCGTGTGAGGCGAACTGGACGGAACGGATGAAGAACCGATGACGGAGGAAGTACCGATGACGAAGGAGCAACCGATGACGGAGCCGGACAAGGCGATCTTGCAAGCCCGAGGGCTGCGCAAGGAATACGGCAGGGACGAGGGGCTCGTCCGCGCCGTCGATGACGTCGATCTCGACGTCATACGCGGCGAGACCCTGGCGATCATGGGGCCGAGCGGCTGCGGGAAGTCGACGCTCCTCCACCTGCTCGGCGGGCTCGACCGCCCGACCGGCGGCGAGCTGTGGCTCGATGGCAAGCGCATCGATCAGTTGAGTGAGCGGGGCCTCGCCCACCTCCGTCGCCGGGAGATCGGCTTCGTCTTTCAGGCGTACCACCTCATGGACGAGCTCACCGCTCGGGAGAACGTCGAGCTGCCCGCACTCCTGGCCGGGAATTCGCCCCGCCAGGCCCGAGAGCGCGCCATGGAGTTCCTCGATCAGGTCGGGCTCGCGGACCGCAGCACCCACCTGCCGTCTGCGCTCTCCGGTGGCCAGCGCCAGCGCGTCGCCATCGCCCGGGCGCTCGTCAATGAGCCGGTCGTCGTACTCCCCGACGAGCCGACCGGCAACCTGGACAGCGCGGCGACGCTCGAGGTCCTGCGGCTCTTCGACCACCTCCACGCCGCGGGACTGACGCTCGTCATCGTCACCCACGACGAGCGGGTCGCCGCCACCGCGGACCGAATCGTCTCCATGCGTGACGGCGCCCTTGTCGACGAGACGCGCCTCACCGGCGGTGGCAACCTCGCCGACCTCGTCACCTTGGAACGATAGCGATGGGTACCGTATTCCTCGTCTTACGCCTCGCAGCGCGTGACGTGCGGGGCCACCTTGCGCAGGCCGCACTCCTCGTCGTCGCCATCGCCGTGGCCGCCGCGACGCTCACCATGGGGCTCGCGATGAACGGGGTGACCGCTCCCCCTATGCGACGACCCGCGTCGCAACGAAGGGCCCGGACGTCACGGCCTATCTCACATCGACTTCCCAGGCGCAATCCCTCATCCAAGCCGCCGGGATCGCGGCGTGGGACGGCCTATATCCCGTTGTCTCGGCCACGATCCGCTTCGACGGGCGCGTTGCCGACGTCTTCGCAGAAGGGCGCAGCACGGCACCGGCCAGCATCGATCAGCCGCTGCTCACGACGGGAAAGTGGTTACGGCCGGACGGCATCGTTATCCAGCGCACCTTCGCCGACGCGCTCGGCGTCTCGGTGGGCGATCGAGTGACCCATCGGCGGAAAGTCGTTCGCCGTCGCGGGCATCGCGGTCACCGCCGCGCAGACGCCCTATCCGAACCTCTGCAATGGGGAATTCGTCGGTGTAAACTCGGAAGACTCGTTTTTATCGAATTCCTGCCCACAGTCGTTCAACATCCCGTTTATATCGCTGCCGGGAGGCCAGAAGCTCGCTAGTTCTGACGAGGTCGGCCAGATCTGGATGACTGAGGCGGACGCGATCGGGTTGACGTCAAAGGCAAACCCCTTGACGACCTACGCTCTGAACTTGAAACTCCGGAACCCCAACGACGCTCCAGCGTTCGCCTACAACCACGACACCAGCATTCCGAGCGTGACGAGCTGGGAAGGGACCGAGCGGGAAGACGAGCGATTGGTTCAGGATGGACAGGGAGTGTTGCAGCCGGGGGCTGTGCTGCTCTCGTTACTCGCCATTGCGAGCGTGGCGGTCCTTGTAGGGCGTCGACTCTCAGAGTACTCACGTCGGGTTGGCCTCTTGAAGGCGGTTGGTGCCCCGCCGAGCGTGGTCGCGGCAACGTTCCTCGCCGAGAATCTCGTGCTCGCGCTGACCGCAGCCGTCGTCGGACTCGTGGCCGGATGGCTTGCCTCTCCACTCGTCACCCAGCCCGGTGCGGCACTTATCGGCAGCGCGGGCGCGCCGTCGTTCTCAGCGGTCACCGCAGTGGAGGTCATCGCCGTGGCGCTCGCCGTCGCGCTCGCAGCGACGCTCGTTCCGTCCATCAGGGCCGCGCGGAGCAGCACCGTCGCCGCCCTGAACGATGTCGGACGACCGCCGAAGCGTCGGGGAAGGCTCATCGGGATGTCGAGCCGGCTGCCAATTCCGGCCCTGTTCGGGCTCCGACTGGTGGCGCGTCGACCCCGCAGGGCGCTGCTGAGCGCGGCGAATGTCGCCGTCACGGTCACGGGCATCGTGGCGGTGCTCGCATTTCACGCGTTCGCGGACAACAAGCTCTCCGGCGCGTCAGCGCTGACGGGTGGCGGGCTATCCAACCCCGTCATCAACCGGGATGAGCAGATGTTGACGGTGATCACGATCATGCTCGTCACCCTCGCGGTACTCAATGCGGTCTTCACGACCTGGGCCACCGTCCTCGACGCACGACGTGCGTCGGCGTTGATGCGCGCCCTCGGCGCGAGGGTCAGACAGGTGAGTGAGGGACTCGTCGTCGCACAAGTTCTCTCCGCGCTGCCCGGCGCGATTGTCGGCGTCCCTCTTGGCATCGCGCTCTTCCTGGCGGCGGTCCATGGTGGGAGGATTGCGCCTGAGTTTTGGCTCTGGATCGCCGCAACGGTTGTCGGGACGCTTTCCGCGATGGCTCTCCTCACCTTGGTTCCGGCACGGATCGGCGCTCGTCAGGCCGTGGCCGAAGCGCTTCAATCCGAGGCGGCCTGAACAGGACGGCGCGGCGCTTGCGTGTCCGAGCAGCCTCCCATCTATAGAAGACGAGTTCGTGGCCTTGTTGTCCGTGCGAAGTATCCCAAATGTTCTCGCCACCGGTCGGCGAGTCCGATCGCCAGGGCGCGAGTACTAGGCAGGATTGCCGCACTGCGCCCCTGCCCCAATCGGGCCGCTCTACGGCAGGGGAACTCGAGCAAGCAGGTCGGGGCTGTGGGTGATCCTTCCCCGGCCGATCTGGGCAGTGTGGAGCCCAGAAAAAGTCGACCCCAACACTTTCCGCGAGCACGACCCCAACAGGTCCGCGACCAATGCCGCGTACCGAGGTAGCGGAGGCAGTAATGCCAACAGCAGAAGCTACGAAGGCGTGTCGCCATCGGCGTATCGGGCGACTGGCGCCTGAGTCTGGTTGCCGTGTTCGGGGGCACTTCTCACACTTGCCCTGGTAAGCCATGCATGGGACATCCGGTCCGGGATGGTCGTGACCTATGGGTGGTCATCTCGGTGGCATCCAGCAGCCGTTGAGCTACCGGTCTCAGTGTCTCGATCTAGAACCCAATCCGTCGTGTGCAGAAGCGGATGTCACGGGTGGGTATCCCAGTGACGGCGCAGCGCTGCAGTTAACTCGGTGGCCCGCTCGTCGGGGAAGAACAGGCGCGCACCGTCGATCTCGACGACATCGGTGGCCCCGGGGATTGTGTCGCGCAGCCAGTAGGCCCACTTGAGGCGGAAGAACTTGTCACCGGTGCCCCAGACGATGAGAGTCGGGACCTGAAGGCGGGCGAGGTCAGGCTCGATTGCCAGCAGGTCGCGGGCACGCATGGAGGTGAGCAAGCGCTGGAACTGATGGGCGGATTCCGCGGTGGCGAAGGCGGCGTCCATCCAGACCCGCACGATTTCCTCGGGCAGGTTGGTGACGTCCTGATAGCCGCTGCCGTAGACGCGCTTGCGGGCCTTGGTGACGTCGCGCACTATCCGGGGTGCCAGGCGGGCGAACAGGCCCATACGGGCAAGCACAACCCCAGGCAGCAGCGCCTTGGGGGGAAGGTTGTTGTGGGCCTCGCAGTTGGTCAGGGTCAAGGTGTGCAGCCGCTCGGGGTTTCCGGCCGCGAACACCTGCGCGATCGCGCCGCCGGTGTCGTTCGCGACAAGGTCGACATCGGTCAGTTCGCGTCGCAGAAGTCGGCGACGAAGCGGGCCAAGCCCGGCAGCGAGAAATCCTGGTCAGCTGCCGCGGGAGTCTGCCCGTGCAGAGGCAGGTCGACGGCTACGCATCGGCGTTGGCCGTCGAGCTGGTCAATCACGTTGCGCCACAGGTAGCTACTGGTGGCAACGCCGTGGACGAACAGCGCCGGGCGACCGGGCCCGCCGGTATCGATATAGCTGGCGGAACCTGACCCGGCGCGCACCTCGCTACGGTGGCTGTCTAGGCGTTCCGGTACAGTGGACATAGGTTTCTCCCTTCGCTGGCGACCGCCGGAGTACAGCGCCGAATAGACCGGCGGTCTAACTGTGCAACTTGCGGACAGCCATTCAGGGCATGCGGATCTCCCGAATTTCCGGGATGAAGGTACGCGAGCACCTTGGTGCCGGGAGGAAACCAGCAATTCAGCGCCCGGCGAACGGTGGAGAGTCGTTCATCATCCCGCTCGACTTCAGGGTCAGGCTCTAGCAACGCCGTCGCGATGCCGACCATGCCCAGGGGCAGGCAAGGACCACTCGCCCACGCCTGCGGCTCCGAACGGGGCCGGTAGCCGAACAGTCCCGCCAGTTGCTTCCAGGAAATTGCGACCCGGGAAGTGTGGACCTGCTCCGAGTGGGAAAGTGCTTCCTGGACCTGGTCGCGCAGCTCGCCTTTGGCCAGGCTCATGAACGTGGCGTGCAAGGCGATGTAGGTCCGCCATCTTGCCGACCCGTGAAAGGCCTCGAAGTCAAAGAGGGCCAACTGGTGGATGAGCTGAATCGGATTCCGTGCCTCAAGCGCCGCTGTGCGCACCCGAGCACCCCCGTTAGAGACATTGCTCGGTCCGCTCTACCTGCGATTGCTTTTGAAGAGGGCCCTTAACAACGACGTCCTTCAAGACATCGTCGATCAGGTGCTGCTCGGGATGGTCATCGGGCGTTTCCGGTGATCCGTCGCCCTCGTTCGTACTTGGTCGGTTGCGGGCGAATCGCTGCGGAAACCACCAATTCGCAGGTCCGATCATGTGCATGATCGCCGGCACCAGGACCGTCCGCACGACAAAGGCGTCGATGAGGATTGCTGCCGCCAGCCCTATGCCGAATTGCTGAATGACAATGTTCCCGCCCAGAAGGAACGACATAAATACCAAGATCATGATCAAGGCTGCCGCGGTGATGACTCTGCCTGTCTCGGCCTGTCCCTTTGTCACCGCCCGATGGTTGTCCCCTGTCACTATCCACTCTTCCTGCATGCGACTTACGAGGAACACCTCGTAGTCCATTGAGAGCCCGAAGAGTACGGAGAACATGATCACCGGGATGAATACCTCGACCGGTCCATCCCGGCTGATGTCGAGGATGGACGCGCCCCATCCCCACTCGAACACTGCGTTCATGATCCCCAGCGCGGCGCACATCGAGAGCAGGTTCATGATCGATGCAACCACCGGAATGAGCACGCTGCGGAACACAATCATGAGGAGCAAGAAGGCGACGACCACCACGACGGCGATGAACAGTGCCAGTTTCGCGGCGAGGATTGCCTCAAAATCATCATTCGCTGCGGTCGCCCACCGACTAGGACGTGCAGGTCGCTGCCCCCTTCCGCTGCTGGGACGACGTGGTCCCGAAGGGCATGGAGCAGCGTCGAGGTTTCGGTCGCCTGGGGGGAGGTGCTCGGGTAGACGAGCGCGATGGCCGCCTTCCCGCCAGGACTCACCTGGGGTGGAGTTACGAAGACTACGCCTCGTTGAGTGCTGGCCGCTTTCACCACGTCGTCGAAGGATGCCAGATCGCCCGGAGTGTGGAGGGCCGTGACAAGCTGGAGCGGTCCGTTGAAACCGGGTCCGAAGCCCTGCGCCAACGCATCGTAGGCGAGCCGCGTCGTCGTGCCTGGCGGGTCGCTCCCCGCATCGGTGAGACCAAGCTGCAACGAGAACACCGGGATCGCAACTACGGCGATGATGATCACCGCACCGAGCGCCTGAAGGGCCGGTTGGCGCTCGATGCCCTTCGACCAGCGGAACCAGAAGCCCGCTTCCACATTCTCAGAGGACGGCCCGGACTCGGCGAACCGTTTCCGGTCACGATGTCCGAGTACATTCATGCCGAAGAATCCCAGGAATGCCGGCAGCAAGGTGAGCGAGGCGAACATGGTAAGTAAGACGGTGACCGCCCCGGTGATGGCGAGGCCGTAGAGGACGCTGAGGCCGAGGACAAACTGGCCGAGCAGTGCGATGCACACCGTCAGGCCGGCGAAGAACACCGCACGACCCGCAGTGCTCACCGCGTGGACTGCCGATTCCTCGATGCTCCGCCCGGCGCGGAGCCCATTGCGGTGCCGGGTGATGATGAACAGGGCGTAGTCAATGCCCACTCCAAGGCCAATGAGCACGCCGAGGATGGGCACGAAGCTCGGCACCGCCAGAACATGTGACATAAGGCCGGTGAACGCGAAGCCGATCCCCATGGCGATCAATGCAGTGACGACGGGAATGATGGCGGCGAGAATGGCGCCAAAGAGGATTCCGAGGACGATGAGCGCGAACAGCACTCCGAGCGCGGTGCTGTCCAAGGACAGTTGTGGTTGGACGTTCTCGATCGCCTGACCGGCTAGCTCCACCTGAAGTGAGGAGCTCCGTGCCGCCTCAGCCGTATCAATCAGTCGATTGACCTCCGATGGGGAGAGGTCTTGTGCCTGCTTGTTCCAGTCCACGGTGGCAAAGGCGATCGTTCTGGATTTGCTCACCTGCGCGCTACCCGCCGCGCTGAAGGGGCTCACTACCGAAGTGATCCCCGGCAGCTTCGCCACTCTGGCCAGCATCGCCGTCACCTCGGAAGCGACACCAGGTGAGTCGAATGTTCCTCTTCTTGCCTCGAGCACGATCTCATCGGACTCGCCGGACGCGGCAGGGAAGTTGGTCTTCAAGATGTTGAGTGCCCGAGCGGAGTCGGTGTTCGGAAGCTGGAACTGGCTCGAGTACGTCGGCCTTGCCGCGACATCGGCGGCGAGGAACGCGATGACGGCGACCAGCCACAGTGTAAGGACGAGCTTGCGGTGTCGGAAGCACCATCTGGCTAGAGCAGGCATCTGGCTACACGCTCCTCATGCCCGGTGCGGCTGATTGGTCCGAGCGCACAGCCTCTTGCGCTGTCGGAATCATCGGTGCATGACGAGTTGGAATTCCACGACACCGCTACTTTGCAGAAAGGTCGGGGCCTTGATGTCCCAGTCCGAAAAGACGATTGGAACGGAGCCGACCGCCTCCAGTGTTGACCCGCCGTAACGGGCAGTGATTTCAAAGGTCACCGAGTGTGTGGAGCCGTGCATCGCCAGCTGGCCCGCAACATTTGCTCTGAACTCCTTGTTGGTGGCGGGGCTTGAACTAGGAACGATCGGCGCGGTGAGGGTCAAGGTCGCGTCCGGGTGGCTTGCCGTACCCAGGATCCCGGCGAACTGTGCCTGTGTTTTGCCGTTGGATTTCAACGAAGTCAGATCGACACGAAAGGATGCCGAGGAGACTTGGCTATGGGAAATGACAACATGGCCGGTCACCCCGTTGGTCCTTCCGACCACACTGTCCCCAGGACCGAGAAAATCCTCTCGGACCCGGTAGCCGGCCAATGACCCTTTCCCAGCGGTCCATGTACCATCGATCGAAGTGCTGCCCACACCTGCCCCTGTCGCATGCAACTCGGGGAGGGTCAGTGGCGCTGGAGTCGCACCTCCCAAGAAGTGAACGAAGACGTACAGCCCTGCGATCACGAGGACGAGAATCGTGGCGACACCCACGACGACCCATCGCAACCAGTGGCGTTTTCGGGATGATGCGGATCTCCCCTGACTTGGGTTGAGCCTGATTGCATCCGTCATCTCGTTCACTCCTCGATCGACTCTTGATCCCACAGCTCGCCGTCTCTGACCGCGCTCCCTGATGAGCACTCGATGTATGCCCGGATTTGGCGAGCGGGGACACGACGATTGACCACGGCTTAGACCCGCTCCGCCAGGAAGGTGTCTCGACAGGTCGTGCTGCAGAAAGCCACCTTGGTGCCATCCTGGTCAATGACGATCGCTTCGTCCGTCAGAGACACGGTCATTCCGCAGATGGGATCGATCGCCGTAACCGCCGACGGGCCCTCGTCGACGTTGTGCTCGGGAAGTTCACCGTGAACGGCCAAGGCAAGAATGTCTGTCGTCCTCATGACGCGCCCGAAAGCACCGAGGTTCCCATCGGGTGCTTCGACGATCTGCACCCAAGCGATCGGGTCTTGGTAGAACCGATAATGATCCCCGAGGACCTCGGCGAGGACTCGAGTGACACGGGTGATGAGCTCACTTCGCATGGCATCGTTAAGATTTCCGCCCGGCATGGATACCCGGACAAAAAAGGCTCTCCGAGCAGATCCGTGGGTAGATCAAGTGGCCTGACGGCCGGGTAGCGATGGGCAGTGACCACCCCGGTCGAGCAGACAGAGAGCAATGAGGTTGTCG
>Ga0182015_10003029_pt1 | contig 19333 bp, 25 predicted proteins | sample 712P3MmetaG_FD_120478 | JGI IMG/M metagenome (GOLD analysis project Ga0182015, IMG submission 120478) | Permafrost microbial communities from Stordalen Mire, Sweden - 712P3M metaG | ecosystem: Environmental > Terrestrial > Soil > Wetlands > Permafrost | place: Sweden: Stordalen | collected...
ACGAGCGCGTTGCCGTCTACCAATGGTCCTCCATCCGCCCCAGCGTACACGCAGGTCGTCGTCAGGCATACCTTGGAGTGCGCAGGAATCTGGTTCGTCGATGAGAGTTGTTGGGCGGCTGGTAGTGCAGGCGGAGCTAACGAGTAGCCGCCGCATGCGGCCAAGAGCGCTGCGCTCAGGCACGCGAAAACGAGTTTGAGCGTCGAAATTCGCATGGGATCCTACCTTTCGAAGTGCGGGCGTGGAGTTTACTAGCCGCCTCATCGTCTTGTACGAAGCGCCGCAACCACGGCGCAACCGCGCGCGCAAGTGCGCTTTGCGGCGTCGCGTCCGGCGCGCCGATCGACGGCTGCGATCCGCCGCAGCCTGCGAGGAATGCGACGAGGATGATCGCGCGAAGTGAACGATTGAAGCATGTTGCGTTCATTGCCGCGCAATCATTGAGCGACGTTGTCGATAAGGAGGGCGTAGATCGGCCCAGCCACGGGCACGGTATGATACCGCTGTCCACCTGCCGGGTAATGCCAATACCCCAGGCTCACCACGCGCCTGCCAGGCGCAACAACAGTATCGCCGCCTATCCAAGTATACGCCAGGTGACGGTCCTTGCGCCGCCCGGGGCTTCTCAAAACTGTTTGTCCCACCGTGGTCACACTCGACCCGGAAACTTCTAACCGATAAATGATTGGGTCGGCGCGCGGCAACTCGATCGTGATGTACTGCCCGTCCCATTGAACCGTCCCTTGAGCGTAAGGTTCGCCAAGATTGACAAAGTTGCTTGACCCCGCGGGAAGTTCGGCGAACCAGGCGCCCGATGCCTCGGCGTCCATGAAAAGATCGCCTTTGTTATCGTACCCGCAGTAGGAAAGGTACAGCATTTTTGTGTCGCTGTAGAGCGTCGGGCTGTTTCCGAGCGACGTATAGATTCCGAGCCAACCTGCGGAACCGCCGGAGACCATCTGATCGCCCGTGACAGCAATATTCCCCGTCGTAGGGTCAACAGCGCAAGCGTGGGCGCTCACCTTGCTCGGCATGGATGCTTCTGCAATGGCGCTCGTACTGCCAGGTGGGTACTCGGTGATTAGCCCGCTTGTAACGATGTAGACATCGCCGGTCGCATCAGCGCACATGGACCCTGCTTCGGAAAGAAGGCCGATCTGACTGCCGGCTGGATATGAGAGTATTTGAGTTTGATATAATCGCGACGCGCTGTTGTACTCGGCAAGATACAGAAGCTTATATGGTGACTTTCTCGCGTGCGCCTGCTGCGGAATTGTGGCTGACGCGCCGACCGGCGGCTGCGATCCGCGGCAGCCTGCGAGCATTGCGACGGCAGTGCTAACGCATAACGTACTGCGACCAAGCTTCGAAACTTTCATCTGCCTTGCTCCCTGATGCATCAACGCATCGGCGGCTATAGGATGTTCGGCAGGCTCGCGCTCATTCCCACAGGATCTGTCAGGCGAGCAGGCAGCGTTACCGATCAACCAGCGTCAGCAATGCCTCCCAGTGCCTCGGATGCGGCACCTGAGCCCCGCCCCGTATCCGCGAGCAGGCCGCGAGCGACAAGCCCTGTAGCCTTGCCGATCGCCTTGAGCGAAAAGCCGTCGAGCTTCGTGCGATCTCGCGCTCGAACCACGCCTCGTCGCGCTGTTCCGGATGCTCGCGTGCCCAGCTTCGATTGCGGCGATGTCCCTCGCTGATTGCCTCGCCTCGCGCCCGGCTCACGCAGCGCTGCGCCGTGGATCGTGGCCAGCTTCGATCTGCGCTGCGAGGACCTTGCGAGCCGCTTCGATCTCGCGGGCCTTTGCTATTCGCTAAGGGGGCGCAAATTTCGAGTCTCAAACCATAAAACCTTAGCCCTATCGCGAATTGCCTCGATTCCCGGGGTCATGCTGTTAGTTATCATGCCGAAGGAGCGTATTAGCTCTATAACATTGTCGATCGCCGTAAACAACATGATAGTCGGCGCGGCGGGGCTGCGTTCAAAGATCACTTCTGTTTTCTTGCCGTCTTTATCAAACTCAAATACGTCACTGACTATCACCTGGTCCCCGTGTAAAAACGCACTCTGCATCCTCCAAGCTGGAAGCATATTCGTATATCGGTAAACCAGTCCGTTACCAAATAAGCGGATAATGCCTCGAACGGAAACTTCTTCTCTGATCAACCAGTCGAGCATTGCTGAAAAGGAATTGGTGCGTTCTCCCTCGTTCGAGGCTAGAACTCGGTCCATTTCTGCACGTATTTCGGGCGGCCAGAGCGTGGGGTCATACAGGTTGAGGACTGAAATTAGCTTATAATTCGCGTTTTCCCAATCGCGCGCCGCGCGTACAGTATTTCTCACGTTCTTGGGTGACGCGATGCCCTTGCTCTTATATTTCTTCAGTACCTTCAGGCATCCGATCCGCCGCGCGCAGGCGCTCGCGGTCACGAACGGCCTGGATTTGGCGATCGCGCGCGAGCTGATCGCTAGCAAACTCGACGGCCAGCGCCGGATTCTCGTTCGGCTTGGTGCCGATCTGCGCGAGTTCGACAAGCTGCGAGCCGCGATAGATGCGGCCGATTTGATCGAGCGCGTGCGCGTGATCGAAGCCAATGCCGCGGCGCTGTACTTCCCAGCCTGGCGTAACGTGCGGATTCGATTCCGCGAGCGCGACCTCGCACGAATACCGGCGCGATGGCTACGCTGCGATTCGCGCGCCTCAGTGCTGACTGGCGCGCCTCGCGCGGCGACCTCGCCGATCAACGCGCTGCGGAACTACGTCTTTGCCTGTTTGGAGTCAGAGGCACGCCTCGCGCTGCTCGCACAGGGTCTTGATCCGACGCTTGGCGTCCTCCATGCCGATCAGCGCTAGGTGACTGCGCCTAACACTTGTTACGCCAGATGCGGTCTACTTGACCGGCGGCTCGGCTAAACGAACGGGCGGCGCGGACATTGATTTGCTCGACTAACGTTTAGGTAGGCCCGCGCGCTTGTGGGTAGCTGCTGGGAACCTGTCCGTAAGCACGGTCTCGACTACTACGAACGCGCCCTCGCCGACGCACCACCGAAGCTGCCCCTCGACTACGTGGCGGAAAGCCTGCGAAGCTGCATCACGCGTGAGCATGCATTGGCAGATCGCGACCTCTACGGCAACGCGCTGCTAGGCGGTCTAGCTAGAATGGAAAGTCGCCTCGTGTCAAGCCCACATTCGTTTTTAGATCGTTGACCGATTCGTCGAGCACGACCTGTGACCCCGAATACATGAGTTGGCGGATCGGCCAATGCGTATCCCTTGAAACATAAAGAATCTGCTCGCTAACGCCGTGGTTCAGCGCCGGATCGGCGACCTTCAGGTCCAACCGTTCGGTTTCGACGCCTTCGATTTTGCCGCCGTCGATCTGCGAGAGCTGTCCAGGGATAGTACCGTAGTCATCGATGACGCCCGGTAGCAGACCCTCGGGAATCGTGACACCGCGCAGCGAGATGGCCCTGGGGTCGTTCAGGCCGATCTTGATATGGATGCCGGAAAGAATGCCCCCCAGATGGCCGTTCACCTGATCACCGCCAACCCATACGCCGCCCGAGCCTTTGCCATCGCCGTCGAGGATCATCGTTTTGACGTCGTGGGGTTTCATGAACCAATACTGATAGACGCGGTCCTGCGTCTGCGTTCCCTTTACTTCATGAACGTGCATGATACACGTGAAGTCCTCGGTACCGGCGAAGGTTCGGTCGAAGGCCGTGATCGCGGGAGCCTCGTTGGCTGCGCTTATTGCGACGCAACTTGCGCCAACGAGCGCGCTGAACACGGAAAACGCACGTTTCAATCTCATGCCTTCCTAGAGATTTCGGACAATCCGGATTTGCACGCCGGTTGCAGCGCGGCGACCCATTTATCCTGATCGGCTAAAACGAATAGTTGCTCAAACTTGACTAACGTTAGAATGCGCTTAATGTTGGCAGTCGCGCCGGTCAAGGTAATCGACTGTTCCTTGAAGCGGAGTCGCAGACCCGCTAGTAAATGCAAGAACGTCGAGTCGATGAACGTGACCTTGGTTAGATCTATGATGACCGGACCGTCTGCGTGCAAGGAACCGAAGAGGGCCGCGATTTGCTCCCTCTGGCTCAAATCGTATTCGCCCTCCAACTCGAGGCGGCGAGGAAAATCGGTACGCAACTGCTGCATCTTCGCCCTCTACGAAACATAAGAGACAGGTACGCTCTCAATCATAACCCTGGCCGAGCGTCCGAGTCCTGAAACGGCGCTGGGAAAGACTCTCCATACGAGGGCTCTCTTAGCGGCGCGGCGACCAGCGTGTATGATTCCCGACGCCCGTGCAGATAGCGGCTAGGTGACTCATGCCTAACATTTTTTATGCACCAGCCCGGCCTGCAAAGCCAAAGGCACCTCGGCCCACGGCTTCGCGACGGCGCCGATCGGCGGCCGAGTACCCAGCTTGCTCTTTCTATATCTTGAGGAGCATTCGGCGTTTCGGTGGTACAGTCGGGCACATCTCGGAAGGCTCGAAGACTTCGGTAAACTCTAACCGAGGGGGCGTCTGCTTCATCGACCAAAAGATCGATGTCATGGTCTGCACGATCGATGATTGCTCGCATCATCGCTCTACCATATCCCTTGCGCTAGAAAGCCGGATGTACAGCGATTGAGCGAATAGTATACAGGGATTGATCTGAACGTGCGCATGCGCCGGATTCGCTACAAGCGCAGCATCGGCGAAAGCATCCCTCGACGCGATCGCGCGCACGACGCGTCACAAATCTCTATCGGTCCTTATGGGCTACGTTCGGCCGGCGCAAGCGTTCGACGACGTCGCTCTTACCACAATGATCGCGTAACTCATGAATCCGACCGATAGTCCCTAAGGATGACGGCCGGACTGCATTTTTGCCTTTTGACAAGGACTCCCTCAGTATACCCATTCCAGCGAAAGTCAACTAGCAACCGCCGCCTGTGAGCGGCAATCACTTGCGGCGGGGGCGCCGTTGTAGCTAAGATACGGTGTTCCGTGTCAAGGGCTTGCGTAGGTAGGGTCAAAGAGCTTACCCGACTTGAGGACACCGTAGGCGAGAGTTAAGAGCTTACGCATGACGGCTGTGATGATGGCCATGTTAGATTTACGGCGCTCGCGCAGTCGATCGGCAAAACAACGAAGCAAAGGGTTGTAGCGCATCGCTGAGATCGCCGGAAAGTACAGCGCGGTGCGCAGGTTAGCGTTGCCGGTCTTGGCGATGCGGCTTGGTCGGCGGATCGATCCGGATTCGTAATGGCGCGGTGAGATGCCAGCGTACGCGGCGACGGCCTTGACGTTTCGAAACTCCGCGATGTTCGGCATCTCACCCAAGATGCGAGCCGCCGTCGTCTCTCCGATCCCAGGAATCGACGTGAGCAGGTCGCGCTGCCGGCGCAGCGGCGGATACTCCTTGAAGAGTTGCTCGACCTCGTGATCGACCCGCTCGATCTCGCGATCCAGGTGCGTGAGCGTCGCTTCGATCGAAACCTTGACTACCGAGAGCGCCGCGTCGATGAGGTCGGTCTTAGTTCGCAGCATCTCGCTCCGAGCAAATGACTTGATGCGAGTAGGGTTAACGAGGCTAACGACATGGCCGGCCTCGTGCAAGACGAGTGCTAGGTCTTCGCTCCAGCCGCCGGTGGTCTCGAGACACGCGTGCACTTTCTCGACTTTGCGATTGCGCAACCAGCTCTGCAACTGCTTGAAACCAGCTGCGGAATTAACGACGCTCTTCGATGTTGACCGATCTTGCTGCAGCAGAACTGCATGCATCTCGTGCCTTCCGACATCGATGCCTAGGATCTCCACGCTCACCTCACTCGCCGGCGGGCTACCCTACGCGACCACCCTGATGCATACAGGCTTCGCGACGTACGCGGCCTAAGATACGGTCCGATCTCTTAGGATAGCAGTCATCGGGTCGGCCATCGATCTTATTTACGAGCTCGAAGCCCAGGGCCTTTTTGGATGTGCCGACCCGCCCTTTCGGGTTGAAGGACCGTTCAACGCGGCCCCCAACGAACCATATCAGGTCTTTTCTGCTATGCTTGTCGGCGCCGCGCTTCGTGCAACCTTTGCAGTGCCGTTTGCAAAAACTCGCGGAACGTCGAAACGTTATATCGCGTAAGGCTTTTTCAGGCGGTCTCGCCATGCATGCTCCATGCCCAATGCATCGGGGTATATAGCGAAAGCTTTTACCTGCGTGCGGCTATCGCGGCTAGCGACGTGCATCGAAGATGCGCATGTGCGCGCCCAATCCAAAGTCTACCCTCATCGGAGCCGGTTTCCCGGTCCCTGCGAGCCTTATTGAACGACACTAGATGGCGCGGCTAATCGCTACTCCAACCGGTTGCTCGAATCCGGTAATTTTGTTTAAGGGCCTCCCCCCACAGGGTAGCTCTATACGTCGACGGTGCCCGAGTCGAGGCTACCACCGATGACATCGTCACCCGTGATCAAGAACTGCAAGACCCGATCTACACCTCCAAGCAACGTCTGACCCACTTCAGTCACTTTACCGTTGCTAATGGAGAATCGATAGATCTTATTTTCTTGGTTACCAACCGCAAGGTTTTTGCCATTCCACTGGACGCCACCAGGATAAGCCAACCATTCATCCACCTGGAAGTCAATCCACCGTTTTTTGTCCTTTGGAAGCTCGGCGAGAGTGGTTTGGTATCCACTAAAGTACCCATTGGTTCCGTCGAGGAAGAGATTCCCTTTGTCGTCGTAGCCGCGTGCTGACAGTGGACGGTCAGGTTGTCGCGACCCAGACAATTCCACACACAATCGCATTCCTGATGGTGGCCGATGAGACGTTCGATATCGGGGTTGACACCCGCACTCCAGTGAACGACAAAGACTATCAGGTGCCGTTCGAATTCAACGGTAAGATCAACAAGCTGACCGTCGAACTCGGGCCGATGCAGTTGTCAGCAGAGCACCAGCAGACCGCTAAGAAGGCAATCGCCGTAGCCAACGACTAGGCTAATGCTCCCGCGCCTCCACCCCTCTGCACGGCTCCGCGCTCGCGAGGCGGGTCGCAGCTTAGCAGCCTAGATCGGCGCGCGTCGCTCGCATTGCAGCTTAGCATGCGTCGCAGCAGCCTCGCACGGAGGCCGCGAGCCTGCTCGTTTGGATTAAGGCGCGATCTGGAAAGGGAAACTCACCTTCATTGAGGGTCCCTTTACTCTCTGGAACTCGATCCGTGCCGTTCCGGGGGAGATGGCCTTCAAGAGAAAGGTAGTTGTGGGGCGGGCGGCGAGAATTGAAGAGTCTTGTTGCGCCTCCAGCGCGATGTTCTGCGAAGTGGGTTGCTTCATGACCCACGCATCAAACGAGTGAGTTTGTAAGGTGGTGGGTAAATCGACCTGAAAAGTGTCTCCGACGCGGCCCATAATCGGCTTGTTGTTCTCGCGTTCCGTTACCCAGAACTGTGGGCGCGGCGGTGGGATGACTCTTTCGAGAGTATCCGGGCGATTAAAAACAACAACATTGGGATTGGAGTCGAGTAGCCGTAGCGAGCGACCGTGATCGCAGTAGAACTGTCGCGGTGCAAGGAGCTTACCGTCGCGGCTCTCAACTCGAAGCTCTAAGGTTCCGGCCCCAAATCCATCCGGCTGAATCGTCGACCACTTACCGCGCGTCGTGATGGAAGCGCCGCCGTGAACCCCTCCCGTAAAGCGCTCCGTCATGGTGAACGTTCCGCTGCCTTGCCCAGGCTCGAACGGGTTCATTCCCAGGTCGACCAGAATCACTTCGGCCCAAACTCCAATGCAGTCCGCGCATGGCAGCACGCCCCTGTACGTTCCGGCGATTCTGTACTCCCCTGGTGGAACAAGGTTCGCGCGCGCCGGGTGAAACGTGAGGAACATGAAAGTGAAGCTGGTAAGGATCGCAGCAACCAAAAGCCGTCGTGACTTCGACATGTCATATTCCCCTAAGGATGTTGACTGTTGATATTCGACATTAGCAAAAGGAGGTCGCGCCAGATTATCATTACTTTTGCGCTATTCAACAAAGCACAGGTAAGGACCAGCCGCCCCGCAGCCACGCCGCCGATCGCGGCGCCATTGCAGCTGCGAGCGCCTCGCAGCTGTGAAGCCAAGCTCGCAGCAGCCTCGCAGCTTGGATCGCGGCGCTTAGCGTCTTTGCGGCTTAGATCGCGGCGGCCAGGTGCAACGCCCCAGCCGGCCGGGAGGGGGGCGCACAATTTTGAGGCCCTAACTCCTTACCCGTGGCGCAGCGTTGGGGGCATAGGGGAAGGGGGTCAAAACCGGCCACCCTGCTCTGCGTCCGCCGATCCTCCGGCCTCGTGAAAAAGCCTATAAAATAAAGCTTTTTCGAGTCTCGCCAAAACGGTTCGCGTGTCGTGCATTTTGCAACGCGCGTTTGCAAAAAGCCGCACGCGTCGAAAACGCCATATGTCACAACGCTTTTTCACGCGGTCCCGACATGCATGCTCCATGCGCTATGCATCGGGCGCTGTGACTCGGCCGCTACGCCTCCTCAAGCGCGAGTGCGATCATGGCCTCTGGCGTGAGTGCAGCACCGTTGCTTCGCGCATTACTGCGCTTGTGGTTAGACCTTGAGTGCTTCCTCGACGGCCCGATCTTCCGACCACGCCGCACCTTCCGCCGCGAGCTTTTCGATCTCGGTCTCGCTCAACTGCTCGCGCAGCGCGGTCATGAGTTTGTCGTAACCCCACTTCTCGGTGATCTCACGCTCGTACCCAAGTTCCTTGAATTGCAGATTGACGTAGCCGATGAGTCGCGCAGCACCGTTCACGTCTCCAAGCAACGCCAAGAGCAGCGCGATATACTGCAACGCGATCGTAATGACGATCGCGAACTGTGCTTGCCGTGCCCGGCGTAGCCCTTCGCGAGCAGCCTCGCGCGCTCCATCTACATTTCCCAGCGCAATGCTATAGGCGGCAATGTTGAGGTAATTCAGCGCTAAGCTCGGCGCGTTCTTTCCACGCGACCCGATCTCTAGGGCCTCGCCCGCCAAACGTACTGCCCGCTCAACCTGACCGTTGCCGAACTCCAGCTCCGCGAGATTTCCCAGGACAAAAGCTGTGCCGGACTCGTCTCCCAGAGCCTTGTATGCTGCCAACGCCTGCGAAAACGCCTCGCGCGCCCCCGAGACATCGCCGGAATTCATTTGGATGGTCGCCTGCAGGTTCAGGTTGTTTGCGACTCCCGGTTTATTCCCTAACGCGCGCATCATTTCCAACGCGCGTGCGTTCGCGTCCCCGGCTTCTTCGAGTTGGCCAATTTGATAGAGACTCCACGCAAAATGGCTGAGCGCCCAGGCCTGCCCCCTCTCGTCACCAACCGATTTGAAGAGCGCGAGCGAGCGTTGCGCGCAGTCGTACTTGCGTTTGCCCGAGGAAAGCAAACCGAGCGCACGCCACAGCTGAGCCGCTACCTGCGGGTGCGTCGACTCGTCAAGGCCTGCTTGCCCAAGCCCGATCCAGTAGCGTCCCTCCACCGCGAGCCCGCCATCCCACCAAAGCACAGTCAATGCTCCGGCTACAGCACCACCTAGCGCCAGATCATGCCCGTCTTTGAGCGCCCACTCCAATACCGCGCGGTAGTTGTCCAGTTCCGCCTCCGCAGTCTGCAACGCCAATGTCGAGCTGCCTGCGGTCCATTCTTCGTCGGCCGCTTGCGCCTGGTCGCGAAAATACTCGGCGTGGCGACGAGCCAGTTGTTCGCGTGCGCCGGCCGCCGTCAGCTTCTCCAACGCATACACGCGCGTACTTTCCAGCAAATGGTAGCGTTCTTGCGCGACGGTCGTGTCGGCCACCACCAACGACTTGTCGGTCAGGGATGAGAGTAAATCTAAAATGTCGGTCTCATCGAGGCCGTCGCCGCTGCACACCGCGGTGGCCCCATCCAGGTTGAAGCCTCCGGCGTAGATCCCCACCCGGCTGAACAACATCTGCTCTTGGGGAGTGAGCAGGTCGTAGCTCCAGTCGATGAGCGCGCTCAGCGTCTTCTGGCGCGGCAGCGCGCTTCGGCTGCCGCCGGTGAGAATCTTGAAACGTTCGTTGAGCCGTTGGGCGAGGTTCGGAATGCTCAGGACCTTCACCCGAGCAGCAGCAAGTTCAATCGCAAGCGGAATGCCATCGAGGCGGCGGCAGATCTCGGCAACGATCGGCGCGTTGTCATCGGTGAGGATAAAGTGAGTGTCGGCAGCCTTCGCTCGGTCAACAAAGAGTGCAACCGCGCCGTATTCGATGGCCTCTGCCGAACTCAGGTCCGCAAGCTTCTCGGGTACGGCAAGCGACGGCAACCTATGCACGATTTCGCCGCTTATGCCCAGCGCCTGGCGCGAGGTGGCAAGCAGTCGCACATCGGCACAAGTACCGGTGATTGCGTCGGCGATAGCTGCGACCGTTTCCAGCACGTGCTCGCAGTTATCGAAGATGAGCAGCAGTTTCTTGCGGCGCAGCCATTGCAGAATGGACTCATCGACTCTGCGACCCTCGACCTGGGCCATGCCGATCTCTTTGGCGATGACGCTCGACACAAGTTCGGAGTCGGTGATGGGCGCAAAGTCGGCCAGCCACACCCCATCGGGATTTTGGTCGAGCACTTCTGCTCCCACTTGCAGCGCCAGTCGCGTTTTCCCGACTCCGCCAGACCCGAACAACGTCAGAAGCTTATGCTGACTCAGTAGCGACTTCACTTCTTCAAGGTCATGCTCGCGACCACGAAAGCTTGTCCGCTGAATGGGAAGGTTGTTCGGAATCGTGTCGAGTGATTTGAGCGGCGGAAACTCTGTCTGCAGTCCTGCGATGGTGAGCTGCCAAACCTGCTCGGGTTCGGTGAGGTCTTTTAAACGATGCGAGCCGAGATCGAGCAGCGATGCGCCGGTGGGAAGGTCACTATGGGCGAGGTCGCGGGTGACGCCCGACACGACGATCTGACCGCCGTGGCCAATGGACATCAGCCGCGCCACCCGGTTCACGGCCGGTCCGAAATAGTCGCCGTCACGTTCATCGGTGCTTCCGCTGTGCAGCGCCATACGCACCACGAGTCCGCCGATGGCGCTCCAATCCTCGGCTGCAAGTGCGCGCTGGGCGTCAGCCGCCGCAGCGGCGGCATCCGAAGCGTGCGAAAAGGCGGCGCAGAATGCATCGCCGACGGTTTTGAAGACGCTGCCGCCGTGCATTTCGATCGCCGTTCGCAGCACGTCGTCATGGCGGCGCAGCGCCTCGGGCATGGTCGCCCGCTGCTGCTCCCAATGCTGCGTGCTGCCCTCAATATCGGTAAAGAGCAGCGTAACGGTACCGCTGGGAAGGGGAGCCCTCAGCGCCATGGGCCAGAGCTTCAAAGGAAGAGCCGACGGCGCCTGGTGGGCTAGCTTTCAAGCGAGAACCAAAGGCGGCAATAGCGCCGGCAAGCGCGCGGCGCGCGAGTCGTCAGCCGCCTGCTTCGATCCTTGCGAGCGGGTGCCCCTAGATCCAAGTGAGTCATAGGCCCGAACGCGACCGATACAGTTCTGCGACTTCCCGTATGCGCTCTAGCGTCGCGGCTTTCGAGTTTGGCCGTATCTTGATGATCTTGCGCCATCCCCGTTCGGTCAGGCCGAGATCGTGCGCCGTCGCCACTTGCGGGAACGTCGCGAGGTACGCGATATCGTCGGCGACGTCGTCCATGGAGCTCGCCATAAACCCGCACCGTTTCGAAATCCGGTTCTCTGAGACTGTCGCCGAGAAATATGCCTTCTTCGTATAAATCTCCGTTGACATAGTTACGGAATACTCCGAATAGGAGACGCTGCGCGGAATCCACGGTTGTCTCAGTGTCGAAAACGAGGACGCGATCGGAGAGGCCAGCTGTGCGCCACGGCACTTCGGATCGCGGGGTTGGTGCGCCCGGACGTTTTGGCGGCCCGTGTAGTGATCAAAACGGAACGGCTTCACGACGTCATCCCTGTACCGTCTCCTATCGCGTCGTGACCAACGCCGAGCCGCCGGGTTTGGCGACGATGGTTACGAGCGCTTCTTACCGAACGTACCATTTGCTCGGACATCGAGCAGGAGGTGCTTCCCGTTGAAGAGATCGGCCCTAGCGCTTTCGATATGCCTTACTGGTTTGAGCGTCGCCGCTTGCAGCGGGGGTGCTTCTTCCTCGTTCCCAGCGAACGAAGGCTCCCTCTCTAACCCGAAGTCTGGGAGCTCGCCGATTGGGCACATCGTCGTCATCGTTCAAGAGAACCGCAGCTTCAACGACCTTTTTGCGACCTTCCCCGGCGTCACGGGAACGACCGTCGGAGAGCAAAGCATCGGTCACGGCAAGCATAAGAAAACGGAGCCGATCCAGTTGACGGAAACGAACCTCCAGACCAATCGAGACCTGAATCACTCGTACACGTCATATCGAACAGCCTACGACGGCGGCGAGATGGACGGCTTCAATGAGATCGAGTCTACCAGCGGTCAGGCCGAAGGCAAGGCGCCGTATCAGTACGTCAAACCAAGTGAAATCACTCCATACTGGACGATGGCCAAGGAATATGGCCTCGCCGACGCGATGTTCATGACCCAGGGAAGCTCGAGCTTCACGGCTCATCAGGACCTGATTCGGGGCGGCACCGAGATCGACTCGAGCCATAGCCTGATCGACGACCCGGCGGCTGGGGGGAGTGGAGTATGGGGCTGCGATTCGCCGCCTCGAACGAAGACGTCGCTCATCACCACCAATCTCAAGCTCGAAAAGTACGTCGGGCCATTTCCATGCACGTCTGATTTTCCGTCGTCGGGAAGCCACTACACGACGCTGCGCGACCTGATGGACGTTCACTCCGTTTCCTGGAAATACTATACGCCGCAGATCGGCACTTCGGGCGGTATTTGGAACGCGTTCGATGTAATTGCGCCGGTCCGCTACGGGCCTGAATGGGGCACGAACGATTCCTGGCCCGAAAAGAACATCTTCAACGATATCTCCAGCGGCAAACTCGCGGCCGTATCGTGGGTGATACCCGACGGAACTAACTCCGACCATCCCGACACCGGTTCCGACAAGGGACCGTCATGGGTCGCCAGCGTCGTCAATGCGATCGGCGAAAGCTCGTATTGGAATTCGACGGCCATCATCATCCTCTGGGACGATTGGGGAGGTTTCTACGATCCTGTGGAGCCACCGCCGCTCGATAACCAAGGCGGCCCCGGCTTTCGCGTAGCGATGATCGTGGTTTCACCGTACGCGCGTGAAACGTCATCGAGCCAGCCAGGCTACATCTCCAACACCGTCTACGAGTTCGGCAGCGTCGTACGGTTCATTGAAGACACATTCCAGCTAGGGCGGCTTGGAACCACCGACGGGACGACGAACAGCATGTCCGACATGTTCGACTTCAGCCAGTCGCCGCGTTCCTTCCAGAAGATCGGCTCAAAGTACTCGCGCGCGTACTTCCTTCACCAAAAGCCTTCGGGATTGCCGGTCGACACCCAATAGGCCTCGATGAATCCGCGACGGCGCGTGCGGCGTTCATAAGGTACATGGAAAGCAAAACCGCTACGTTTGCGGTACAGCGAGTTTCCAGAGCCCCAACGCGCGCGTGCGTATCACGGCTGTCAAGCCCCCTTCGCATCCGAGTAGGGAGAATCGCACCGGCGCTGCGGGCTTAATTTGCACGACCCGTCACCACATAGCACCGAACACTTGTCACGACACGCGTGATCACCACCTCGTACCGGGGATACCGCCCTCCATAACCTCTTCCGCGTCCTCTTCTGCCGCTTTGGGTCGCTTTAGGTTTCCGGCCTTAAAAACACGGGTTAGTAGGTCATCAAAACGCTCCATCGGGGTTTTGTCGTCAGACACTGAGAGTCTCTAGATCGTCTGCTAAGTCTCTCGCTAAATCGGCGCATACTTTCATCAATGCGTCTATTTTTGGTTCGACGCTTGTAACGGAGTAAACCGGATCAGCTAAAGCCATGTCGGTCAAGGGCGGGGGCATAGTCCCATGCTCGTTCTTTAGTTTTGCCGCAACCCTAATAAGGTCTTTTCTTATGCTTGCATCGTAAATCGCGGCATTTACCTCCCCGATTTGAGCCAGTCAGCGGTTTGGGAAAACAGCGGCTGATAACCTAGCTACTTTAGTTTCTTGAGGACCGTGTCTTCTGAACCTGAAATCTGCCCCATGAGATTGCTCAATTTGTCGATGAGCTTGCTGCGACGGCTGATAGCCATCTCTACCTGTGAGAGGTTAGTCACCTCTACGAGCATGATCTCCACAGCTTGCGGGAGCTGACGCACTTGGCCGATGGTGAACGGTGGGCTGGGCAAAGCCCAAATGTCGCAATTGAGGCACACGGCCAGCCACTGCTTATAGGACTGCGTAGCGGTCGTAAGGGCCGGATTGAGACCGCAATCGGGCGGAGTGCACGGGGCGGCAGCATTCTTCCCGGCAGTTTCCGCTATGATTTGGTTCACTCGGTTCAGCAGGCTTTGGAGTGCTTGTTTAGCCTGCTGAGCCGCCTGGGCCGCGCTCTGAAATTGAGGAGCCGCGGCTTGTAGAGCGTTCAGTCGGTTGATCATATTGCGGAGTGCTTGCTTAGCCTGCATCTGAGCCTGGGCCTCAAGCATCTTTTGTTGGAGATCCTGCTCCCCATCTTGGATCATCATCAATATCACCACAACGGCCATCGCTGCGATGTCTCGTTGCGACAAATTCTGGTTCGCGATCGCTGGGTCACTTGGGCTCGGCCAATTGAAGTCCGTGGCCTGGCTCTGGTTGAGTTGCTTTACTTCGTTTGCTATCCATGGCTTGAGCCGGGCTGGAATCCGGCCGACGAGCTTCTCGTATAGCGCGGGCGCTCCGGCCGTAAGTGGTTCGAGCTTGAGAGACGTGAGCTGAACGCCCTGTTGAGATGTTGTCGTATCTGCGAAACAAGCAATCGGCGACCAGACGGATAGGATAACTGCCAGAGAAATAAAGATGCGCATTTTAGCCGACATTCCCCATGGGCGCAAATCTCCCGTTGTCTTGGCTTCGAAAACCATGGTCATTTGGCGTTCATGCCGTCGCGGGAATCGGTGGTGCGCGCAGCTCCGCGATCAGCCGCAGGATATCCGCGAACAGATGGCGCGGGAGCCTGCGCCGCATGAACTCCGAGTCGCAAGAACATGAATACCGAAGACAGGTCGGACGCACGGATTAGGCAAGGGGCCAACGTATTAGCCGCAGCCCTCGCAATGTTCCAAAAGAAGAAGCAAGAGTAACCCCCGGGTATACTCCCGTTCGAAGCTAGAGATCGCCGTAACCAAAGCCCCGCGCGATGGGTTGCGTTCAACGGCTTCGGTCCGGCCGTCTTTGCCGCACAACGGAAGGGGCGAATGGCTAACGCAGATCCCTTCACTCGAGAAGTGGTCGATGCATCCGTGGACCTTACCATCGCGCTCCAGGACCGTACCTTGCAACGGGCTGCTGACCAGTACGCTGATGGTGACCGCGAACGGTTGCGCCAGACGTGGGTGAGCGGTGAGTTAATGGAGCTTTACGATCGAGAAGCGATTGCGGGCCTGCGACGGGACGGAAAACACGACTTGGCGGACCGCATCGAACACACACTTCTCAATGCGCCCCGACGCCCGCCGATCGACTACGTTGGCGAGGAGCTACGGCGCGCCGGCTTCAAGTGGTGACAAGATGAATGACCAAGGACCAGCCTAATGGAGACGATTTTTACGGCATGAGAGCAATTGAACTCGAATTATTAGACTTCCGAGACCCGAAGCGCGCGCAGGTCGAGATACTCGGAGCTTTTAGCGCCGCGCGCGGAGGTTTGACCGCGGCAGAAGCGGGGTTTGCTGTCGAGGCACGCCTTCGTGCGATGACTGAGGCCGAACTCTCTGCGCTCCTAACGATCGAGCAACGCGAGCGCCTTCGTGTTATCGTCCAGCTGTATCTTACGGGAACAACAGCCCCTGAAGAATCGCTCCTGAACGCGGTGCCGAGCTGACGCGCCTCCTCTCCCTGCGGGCGTTTAAGTAGCGATAATAGCCATCTCGGTAACTACGGACGACGGCGATTCGCACCTGCGGTTTAGCAGCTCTTCAATGCCTAATGACGGAGGATTTTGCCGGGGGATAATGCACAGGGCCTCCAAACGTCCCGTCACTGAGGCGATGCGTCATCCGCTCAAAGCGGTAACCATAACGATGGGATAGATACCGTATTCTGCGTCAAGCGTAATTTGCGTCGAATGGCACCCCCGATCTTAGAATACCGTAGGCGAGTACTAAGAGTTTACGCATGACCGCTCCGATGATGAGCCGCTTGTGCTTCCGGTCGCCGAAAGCCGCTCCGCGAAAATCCGGAGAATCGGATTGCACCGAAGAGCCACCATCGCCGGCATGTAAAGGGCTTTGCGAATGCGAGCGTTGCCGGTCTTGCACATCCGAGGGTGGCCATGAATGGAAGTCCCAGACCGCCGTTCTCGCGGAGATAGGCCCGCAAACGCAGCGACAGCCTTGGCGGATTCGAAGCGATCGAGATGCGGGATCTCCGAAAGGATGGCTCCGGCGGTCGTCTCACCGATTCCAGGAATCGACGTCAGCAATCGCGCCGGCGCTTTAGATCAGGATGGTCATCAAAGTGCTGGCGAATCTCGCCCTCAACCTGCGCGATCTGTTCGTCGAGCGTCGCGATGACTTCCCGAATCGAGGCGGTAACGATGGCTGCATCCGACGATTGTGCGTACACCGACTGCTGCGCTCGGGTTTTCTTGAGGTGGTCGTAATGGCACATTAACGCTTGCAGAACAAGAATATCGGGTGCGGGCGGGACCCACAGCTCGGGGCTCTGGCTTTTACAGAAGCGAGCGATGAGCGCTGCGTCGACTGCATCGGTCTTCGTGCGCAGCAGCTCGCTCTGCGCAAACGCCTTGAAGCGTGCCGGATTAACCACGCTCACGTGCAGCTCGAGACCGTGAAGATAGAGCGCTAGCGCTTCCCAATACGAGCCGGTCGCCTCCATGCAGATGTGCACGTCGGCGGTGTGACGATTCCTAAGCCACGTCGTCAGCTGTTCGAATCCCTTCGGCGTGTTGGGAAACACTTTCTTCGCATCAGCACGATCGTTTAAGAGAAATGTGTGAAACGTTTCCTTCGACAGGTCGACTCCCAAGAACGATGCCATCGAGCGTACCTCCCGTAACGGCACCTTCTCGATCGACCTTGTGCATTCGAACTAGCCGCGATGCAGTGCTCACGATACCGTCCGATCTCTGAGGGCGCCACGGGCAGGCCGCCTATCTATCCCGCGGGTTCGAAACCCAAGGAGTTCAATCAGCGTGACCTGCCCAATAACTATCATACAAGGAGACAGAGCCTTTCAAAACGAGGCTCCCTGGGCTGGGCGCGGGGCGGCGAGGCGCTTGCAGCTCCAATGCGAGCGCAGAGTCTAGGCGACGACAGCCTCGCGATTCGGGAAGCCGGGCGCGGGGCGGTGGGGACGAAGTAAAGCATCTAGTGTTGCGGCGCTCTGCTCCCCTTAATGCTTACTCCGCGAACGTCTGGTCGCGCTCATGAATCTGGGCTATAGATCGTCAAGCGTCTCGCTGAAATCGCCGTTCTGAATGGCCATAATCTGTGCCTTCCGCCTGTGCTTATGCCCAGTTGTGTAGTACCCGCGAGCACTGAACCGGCAACCCGAACTAGATTCACGCTCACCGCTTGAAATCGTGTCCGCATTGTGGTAGTGCACTCCAACCGTTCCCGTAATCGTCTTCCCTGATGATTCATATATAGCGAACGACTCACCAAAATACGACTGAAAGGGTGCAACGCCCTCAGTTCCCCAGTTGCCGTTGGCGGTAAACGTTCCAGGATGCGATCCTGTTGCGGTCCCGCTCGCGCTAAATGTGGCGCGAGCGCCGGGAAAGTGGCCGCAGCCTCCCCCATAGATCATGAGCATGGCTGTCCCGATGAGGGCCTCATCGCCGGAAGAGCTGGGACCTACGACTAGAGCCGTCGTGTAGCTTGCCGGATTTGGGAACTGGGCCGCTGCGCCACCGCAGCTTCCAAGGATAGCAGCGGCCGCGCAAACGGCTAAAGCGTAGTACGTACGTGAAATCGTTTTCATACAAATGCTCCTTTGAAAACACGTGACCGTTGGCCTTGAACTGCGTCAGTTACAACTGTGCGACATTTCACTTGTCAGTACGGACCGGGATGAGTCGCGTAATTGTACCGTGCGCAGCCTTACTTTTGCCTTACAAGAGGGGAGAGACTGGGGTCGACAAGTGGCGAGCGAGAAGCCATCCTTGACGGACCGGCAGCGCGAGCGTTTGTCGACCGCGGTCGGCTCTCGTCGATTTGGAGCCAGAGCCTTTCAAAACGAGGCCCCCCTCGGCCGGGCGCCGGGCCGCGGTTTATTCGCTAACGCGACGCCAAGCTACAGCCCTTCGAGCGTCTCGTTAAGGTGATTATTCGTGAGGTTAACCTCTGCCGTCCCATTGCCAACTGAACTCGAATACGAGCTTGGGGGGCACGATGCGCTCGCGAACGGTCCGCAAGATATCGATCCTGTAATTGTAGACGACCCGGAAATTATCGTGAAAGACTCGTCAAAATAAGCACCCTCAAAAGGTCCCACCAAGCTATCCCCATAGCCTCCGTCGGCGGTAAAGGTACCCCGATATGGCCCCGTTGCCTTACCGGGGTGGGTCGTGTGGAATTTGCAGCTCGAGGATAATCCGGAGGGTCTGCTCTTGCAATGGGTATGGATTTTGCCCGTAAGGACCTCATTGCCGGAAGAATCTGAGCGTTCGCGACTCAGGGGCGTCTGCGCTGTAGCATTTGGGAATTGTGCAGACCCGCCGCACCCCGCAAGCATCGCAGCGGCAGCGCAAACGCTTAGGGCGTAAGGGGCGCGTGAGACTGTTTTCATACGAAATGCTCCTCTACGAGTACGCGCGAGAGATTTGGCTTTAAGCGAGTCAGTTATAAGGGCGGTGGAATGCATTTGCCGCTGCGATCGCCGACGCTGCACGTGGCTATGCCCAGCGGCCCGGTGCCTGCCTCGAATGGCGAGCCCGCCAGTTGCGTCAGTGCGCCATCGCCCGCGATGGCATAAGCGAAAACGTTACCGGAGCCATAGTTGGTCACATACGCAAACTTGCTCATAGAATCAACCGCCGATTCTTGGGGAAAGCTACCCGCCGCAAACGGGAGGTCGCGCCGATTTTCGGGGAAATACGCGGAGCGGCGTAGTCCGTTGCATGCATTATCTCATGCGACTTTCTCTTGTGCAAGTGCGATCGTTTGATAGCCGTTGATTCGCCGCCACGTTG
>Ga0182015_10003030_pt1 | contig 19330 bp, 16 predicted proteins | sample 712P3MmetaG_FD_120478 | JGI IMG/M metagenome (GOLD analysis project Ga0182015, IMG submission 120478) | Permafrost microbial communities from Stordalen Mire, Sweden - 712P3M metaG | ecosystem: Environmental > Terrestrial > Soil > Wetlands > Permafrost | place: Sweden: Stordalen | collected...
ATTGCCGCAGCATCCCCGAGCCAACCCAGGATAGCCAACCCAGGATAGCCAACCCAGGATAGCCAACCCAGCCAAGATCGGAGCCTCTTTTTCCGGCATCTAAATATGCTAGGCTAAAAGAGATACGCTGGGGCAGTTCCCCTCTGAAGGAATTCACAGTTTGATTAACACTCTCATTGGCAAGGTATTCGGGACTAAGAACGAGCGGGTCATCAAGAGCATGATGCCTAAAGTTGAGGCCATCAATGCCCTCGAGCCGCAGATGCGGAAGCTCAGCGACGGCGAACTGCGTGCTAAGACGGAGGAGTTCCGCCCGCGCATTCAGGAGCGCCTGAGTCATCTTTCGACCGAGATTCCCGCTGAAGCCGATGCCGAACAGGACCCGGATGTCGACCGGGTGAAGCAGTTTGAGAAAGAGCAATACGAAGCCCTGCAGGAAGTGCTGGACGAAATCCTGGTAGAAGCTTTTGCCGTGGTGCGCGAGGCCGGACGCCGTGTGCTCAACATGCGCCACTTCGACGTGCAGTTGATCGGCGGCATGGTGCAGCACAAAGGCATGATTTCCGAGATGAAGACGGGCGAAGGCAAAACGCTGGTCGCGACTCTTCCCGTCTATCTCAACGCGCTCAGCGGACGCGGCGTGCATGTGGTCACGGTCAACGACTACTTGGCCAAGCGCGACTCGGAATGGATGGGCAAGCTTTATCGCTTTCTCGGTCTTACGGTGGGGGTGATTGTTCACGACCTCGACGATGAACAGCGGCGCGCCGCTTATGCCGCCGACGTGACTTATGGCACCAACAACGAGTTTGGTTTCGACTACCTGCGCGACAACATGAAGTTCGATCTGAAAGATTGCGTGCAGCGCGGTCACAATTTCGCCATCGTTGATGAGGTGGATTCCATTCTCATTGACGAAGCCCGCACTCCGCTCATTATTTCAGGCGCGAGCGAGGAATCGACCGACAAGTATTACCGCGTGAACCGCATCATTCCGAAGCTGGAAAAAGGCGAAGAGCTCGAGGTCGCTCCTGGTGAGCCGGCGCAGCTTACCGGAGATTTTGTGGTCGACGAAAAACACCGCAACATCACAGTTACGGACGAAGGTTGGGAAAAGGTCGAGCAGCTTCTTGGCATCGGCAACATCGCCGATCCGGAGAACTGGCCGCTCAAGCATCACGTGGAGACGGCTATTAAGGCGCACGCCTTGTACCGGCGCGATGTGGAGTACGTGATCAAAGAGGGAGAGGTCATCATCGTCGATGAATTTACTGGACGCATGATGCCCGGCCGGCGCTGGTCTGACGGCTTGCACCAGGCGATTGAAGCGAAAGAAGGCGTGAAGATTGAACGCGAAAATCAAACGCTCGCCACGATCACGTTTCAGAATTATTTCCGCATGTTTAAAAAGCTCTCAGGCATGACGGGCACCGCGGAAACGGAAGCGACTGAGTTCGACAATATCTATAAATTAGATGTCATTGTCATTCCGACAAATAAGCAGCTACTGCGGCTGGAGAATCCAGATGTTGTTTTCCGCACGGAGAAGGAAAAATACTTCGCGGTCGCCGACGAGATTCAGAAACTCCACGAGAAGGGCCAGCCGGTGCTGGTCGGCACAACTTCGATTGAAAAATCTGAGCGCCTTTCCGAATTGCTGAAGAAGAAAGGGCTGAAGCAGCACGTCGTTCTGAACGCCAAGTTCCACGAGCGGGAAGCTGAATTCGTGGCGCAAGCCGGACGCAAGGGAATGGTGACGATCGCCACCAACATGGCCGGCCGCGGCACCGACATCCTGCTCGGCGGCAATCCGGAATTCATGGCCAAGCAGGAGTTGGTGAAGAAAGGGATCGCGCAGCAGTTGCGGGTCGCGCAGGGCAAGATTGAAGGTCCGCAGGAAGATGGCACGACTTCGATCTTCTACTACAACGGCAATGAATACACCGTCCCCACGGACAAGTGGAGCGACATATTCAACCGCTATAAGGGGCAGACCGACAAAGAACACGACGAGGTAACCGCCGTGGGCGGCCTGCACATTCTGGGCACGGAACGCCACGAGTCGCGCCGCATCGATAACCAGCTTCGCGGACGCGCCGGCCGTCAGGGCGATCCCGGCTCTTCGCGCTTCTATCTTGCGCTCGAAGATGACCTGATGCGGATCTTCGCCAAAGAATGGGTCTCGAAACTGCTCGAGCGCCTGGGCATGGAGGAAGGTGTTCCAATTGAATCGAAGCTCATCAGCCGCCGCATCGAGACGGCGCAGAAGGCGGTCGAAGGCCAGCACTTCGAATCCCGCAAACATCTCTTGGAATACGACGATGTGATGAACAAGCAGCGCGAGGCCGTGTATGGCCTGCGCCGGCGCTTGCTCGAAGGCATGGATCAGAAAGATCTGATCCTTGAAGACTACGTCTCCGCCATCCTCGGCGACTTGATGGAGGAGTATTGTCCACCCAAGGGTCACGTCGACGATTGGAATATCAAGGGCCTTAAAGATGCGGTTTTCACCCGCTTCGGCGTGGATTTCATTGCGGAAGGCGTGAAGCCCGAATCCCTGAACCGGCAGGAGCTCGGCGACGCCATTTTTGAGAAGCTCAAAGAGCGTTACGACGCGAAGGAAAAGCTGATTGGCCCCGAGGCCATGCGCCACCACGAGCGCATGATCATGTTGAGCGTCCTCGATTCGCAGTGGAAAGATCACCTCCTCAGCATGGACCACCTTAAGGAGGGCATCGGTCTGCGCGGCTATGGCCAGCACGATCCGCTGGTCGAGTATAAGAAAGAATCCTTCGATATGTTCGAGGCGATGTTGCAGCGCTTCCAGGAAGACACGGCGCGTTATCTTTATCTCATGCAGATTATCGAGCGTCCGCCGGATCAAGCCGTGGGGGGCTCAGAAGCGGGTGGACCCGACGGCCACGGATCGGGGCCTGGAGTTCCGAGCCAGCAAGGCGCTGGCGGCAACGGCCATCATCCGCAACGACTGGTGGCAACTTCCGCTGACGATCTGGAGGAAGCCTTCATGCGCCGAAAGCGTCGCGAACTGGAACAAGCGCGCATGGCTGGCGCCGGCGACGTGCAGCCCGTGCAGCAAGTCGTTCGCGGGCAAGAGAAGGTGGGCCGCAACGATCCTTGTCCTTGCGGCTCCGGCAAGAAATTCAAGAAATGCCACGGGGCGTAGCCGGCCCCTGAGTCATGTGGGGACAGCCGCCCCTTCGGGAAGCTCAGGGCAGGCTCTCGGCTGTCCGCCGGGCAAAGCCCGGTTATTTTGTTCCGCTGATCGCCGTGAAGGTCATCTCCTCCGCCTTGCTTTTCGTTCGAGACTTCCAGTCGGCAAACAACGTCGCATAATTCCTCGTAATGTAGTCCGCCTCGGCGACTCCAAGCGTCTTCGCCGTTCCATCGATCCAGCGCGGCGCGCCTTCGATCTCGCAGAAATTTCCGATCGGAGTCTCATCCACGACGACTCGGCCTTTTCCATCGGACCACTCCGCTCGAAATTTTTCGTAGCGAAATGACGGAGCGTAACCTAAAGCCCGCAGAATCAGATCCATCTTCTTGCCGTCGCCGACACTGGTCTCTAACTCCTCCCGGCTGCTGTGCCGACCGGTTTTCTTGCCAGCTTTGTGGGTGAGCCTCCACTCGGAGCCATACTGACGCAGTCTCAGCAATTGCTGCCGGCCGCGAAGAACTTCGCCGGGAAGATCGTAGAGAGTATTCATTTCGTGCGTTCGCTTTGTAACCAAACGAAATCCCGCCCGGCGCAGCTGGTGCGAAAGGGACCGCACATTCTCGCTCCGAAACTTGATCTCGATTTCTTTATTCGAAGCCATCGCCTGAAGTATAAGACGCAAGGCAACTAATTGAAGGTTGGCAGTTTCACCAGGTCGTTCTCTGGAACCCCCTCCATTGCTCCCCCGGCCTTCCGCCATGCGGTCAATCCGCCGACGATTACAAACGTGTTGAAACCTTTTTCCCGCAGCATGTGCGCCACCCGGGCGCTAGTCGCCTCGCGGGCTCAAGTGCAGTAAAGGTAAATGTCGTTGTCCTTGGAAAGGCCCTTGATCTCCTCCTCAAGATTATTGGGTTCGATACGGATGGAATTCTTGATCCGCGCTGCGCCAGAATCGTAGTAGCCGTGGCTGCGGACATCGACGATCTGCACCCGGCTCGCGTCTTCGGAAGCCAGCCGTCGTGCCAGCTCTTCCACCTGCACTCGTGGAACCACGCGGTAGGTTTTGTTCTTTAAGTATTGGCGCACCCGGTAAATCGCATAGACCAGCAGTGCGGCGATAATCACCGCCTCCATGGCCTGACCGGCGGCATGAAAGACACGCAAGATCGCGGCCAGAAAATCCCGTGAAACATAACCCACCAACAGGTATGTCAGGGAGTAGAGCAAAGCGCCCACGAAGTCCAACTGCAGGAATTGCCAGAAGCGCATCTTCATGCTACCCGCAAGCGGCGCCGCCATGGTGTTTACGCCCGGGATGAACTTGGCGATGACCAGCGTGATTTTGCCGCGTTTGTAGAATGATTCGGCGGAGCGCAGAATGCAGGTCTCCGGATTGATGGAAACTCGGCACAGAAAGCCAAGCAATGCCCAGCCCATGTATCTGCCGAGCCAGAACTCCGCCGTATCTCCCAGCAGCAAAGCCGCGATCGCTGCCGCCACGATGTACGGCCCCCGCAGAGCATGCGCTGCCACTGCGGCCCCTGCCGCCACCAGCGCGATCGCCGCGGGAAAGGGAAGGCCCATCGCTTCCGCCAGTAACAGTCCAAAGGTCAAGGCATATCCGTGGCGCGTCATCAGCGTGATCAGATTCATCGAATGTGTTGGATCAGGAAAACCGGGAAAGGGTTCTACTATAAAACAAAGCCGGACGTTTGTCCGATAGGCAGCGTCCGGCTCTGTTGCGGGGAGTGCTTGTTTCGCGGAGGGCTCTCCCCGCGCAGGGGTGAGTAAGGGACAGCGGCTTTCACTCGGAGTTTCTCGGCCCGATACGGGTCGGCGCGCTGATTGGAAACCAAGGCGCCTTTTTTCGTAAAGCTTCGACTGAAGCCGCTGCCTTTCGTTGGCAGTGGGTCGGCAACGGAACAGGCAATCCAGCGCCTTGCCTTTCACAAGGGCGGGAGAGAGATCAGGTGGATCACCCTTCTGTGATCCAGCGCATGCCAAATGCGTCTCGTTAGCCTTCCGCTTTACCGGACACCTTACCAACTGCGGGGATTATGTCTCTGCCGCGAGAAAAAATCTGTGGTCTCAATCACAGCTTGGCGTGATGAAAATCAACCGAGTCCTGTGGGGCGCTCGCTCGGAAGGAGGTGAATTCGTTGGATGAACAGTTTGTCCGACGCGCGGGGGGAAGCTGCTTTCCCAAAAAAACGGGGCGGAATTAAGCCGCCCCGACGATTCCCAACTGGTAACTACTGGCTCATCGGGCCGCCCATTTTGTCTCCACCCTTCATCATTTTTACACTCATGATGTGGATGGAATTCTTATCTGCATAGACATGAGCGCTGAGTTGCACATGATGCCCCTCATGACCCTTCAGTTCCTCGGGATTCATCACGTCCCAGCTCTTGCCGTCTTTGTCGTTGACGAAAACGACCTTATCGCCTTCGGTTTTAACGGTGCCCCTCAACGTCATCAACGGCGCTTTGGCACCGGATTGATCTTGGCCCATGTTGTGGTCTTGCGACATGTTGTTGTCCTGTTGCGCGAAGGCCATCAAGCTCATCGCGAAAGTCACTGCCAGCAGACAAACCATCAACTTCTTCATGGAAATCTCCTTGAGTGGTTTTGGAAACCCGGCCAGATTCGTACCGCTGTCTTACGAACGGTCTTTGGCCCCCAATTGGATTGGTGCAGCCCCTGAAATGGGTTGGCGTTTGGTTGCTGGGGAGGTCCAGGAGGTTGCCGTAAGCTCAGGAAAATTGCGGCGAAAGCTCACTCGCCGAGAACGTCCGCGGAAGCGAACCGTCAAACAACCCCGTTGACGATGTTTTCTTGAAAGTCGTTTGCCAATCGCTGGATCCCATCCTTTAAGACCGTTACGTGAAGTTCAGGAAGTCCCACGGCCACTTTGAGAAGCCGCATGTGAGACAGCAGTTGCGCGTAGTCCACGGGGTACGGGGATTCTTTGTCTTCAGCTCTACCTCTACCTCGCCAGGCGGCCGATGACACGCCCAGAAATCTGATTGATTCTAGAAGAGAGGTCACAAGGAGACGCGGAACGGTGGCAAGTCACGACCAAGCGTAGCCCGCAGGGGCATCGCGCAGTCGGTGATCGATATCACCTAGACGAACCCAGATGCTGGGAAACCTCCGCGAACTCTGCGGCATTTCTCCGCGCCCTCCGTGGTTCAAGCCTTGACTCGTTCATTTCTCTCGCGCCACCACGAACTCCGGCGCCCACAACAGAGCCCGCTTGATCTCGGAATCCGCAAAAATTCCGAGCGCATTCGCTGCCGACTCCGCGTACCGAGCGGCCCGAAAAGCCGCCGCTTCGAGCGAACCGTAGCGCTGCAGGATTTCCATAATCTGTGCATGCGTCACTCCATTGAAGGCGCGATCACGCAGAATGGTTTCAATCTTGGCGCGTTCCTCCGTGGTGCAGCGCTCCAGCGCGTGAATTACGGCCATGGTTACTTTGCCCTCGCGCAGATCGCTGGCCACAGGCTTCCCCAGCACATCTTCAGACGCGGTAAGATCGAGAACATCATCCACGATCTGAAAGGCCATGCCAAGGTCATGCCCGTACTGGCCCAGAGCTTCTTGCTCTGCCTCCGTCGCTCCGCCCAGAATCGCTCCCAGGCGCATGCAAACAGAGAACAGGCACGCCGTTTTGCGGCAGATCAAGTCGAAGTGCTCCTCGATCGTGATCAACTGCCCCAACTTCTCCATCTGCAGCAGTTCGCCCTCCACCATCTGCTGCGTCAACTCGATCAAAGTATCCAGAATGCGGAAGTTTCGCTCCTGCACCGCAATCTTGAAAGCCTGCATGTAAAGCCAGTCGCCCGCCAGCACACACTTCGAGTTGCCCCACTGTGTGTTGGCCGCCGGCCGACCCCGCCGCGTCTTGGCCTCATCAATGATGTCGTCATGAACCAGTGTGGCCGTGTGAATGATCTCAACCACCGCCCCCAGTCTCACCGCCCCCCGCCCTCGATAACCGAACAGCTTGGAAGATAGAAAAAGCAGCGCCGGACGGATCCGCTTGCCACCACCATTCCGCAGGTATTCCCCGATCTCCGTGATTGCCCGTACGCCCGAGACGGTATCCTCTCCAAACTCGTCTTCCAGCGCGGTCAGGTCTTCATGCAGCAAGTCGAAGATTTCTTTTCCGTTGATGATCGGCGGTGCGCTCAAGGATGGCCCTTATCTTTATTTTCTTTCATCCTCCGCGGCAGTTCTCAGCGTGCTCTGCGTTGAAGGTCTGGTACTTAGTTCGTACGGTAATTCGTGAACTGCAAATCGATCCCAAAATCGTGCTGCCGCAGCATGGCGATCACATCCTGCAGCGTGTCCCGGTCCTTGCTGCTGATCCGCACTAAATCCCCCTGGATGGAAGCCTGTGCCTTTTTCTTCGAATCCTTCACCAGCTTCACGATCTCGCGCGCCTTTTCGATCGCAATGCCTTGCTGCATCGTGACCTTGCGCTTTGAAGTTCCGCCGGCCGCAGGTTCCACGGGTCCGTAGGTTAGTCCTTTCAGCGAGACCCCGCGTTTCACCAGCTTTTGCTGCAGGATGTCATTCACGGCCTTGAGCTTGTATTCGTCGGCGGAATGGAGCACGATCGCGTCTGTTTCCAATTCGATATTCGATTTTGAATCTTTCAGGTCGAAGCGCGTGTGAACCTCCTTCAACGCCTGTTGGAGGGCGTTGGAAACCTCTTGCAGGTCAATCTTGCTCACGATGTCAAAACTGTTGTCGGGCATCGGATTTCAATTCTTTCTGAAATGATGGAATCTGACTCTTGAGGTTAACAGAAGATGTCCGTGCGGGGCACGACTAGATGGCTGAAATTTTGCTTTCAGCCATTTCATCCAATTTGAAAAATTTGTAGAAGTTACTGGAGGTTTGCTGGCCGATGTCGTGGGCTGTCAACCCTCGGATCTCGCCCAGCTTTCGCGCCGTCTCCTTTACGAACGCTGGCTCGTTGCGCTTTCCGCGATACGGAAGCGGCGCAAGAAAAGGCGAGTCCGTTTCGATCAACATGCGGTCCAGCGGGACTTCCCGGGCGGCGTCGCGAATCTGCTGCGCTTTCGGAAAGGTCAGGTTGCCCGCGAAAGAAATCATAAATCCCATGTCGAGTGCTGCCTTGGCCTGCCCCCAAGTCCCCGTGAAGCAGTGCAGAATTCCGCCTAAACCATGCGAACACCAGTGCTCGCGCAGGAGTTCGAAACAATCTTTCCACGCATCGTCGCTGCCTTCCGACGGACGGCAGTGAATCACAATCGGCAATCTTGCCGCCGCGGCCATCTTCATCTGCTGCCCAAAAACTTCTCTCTGGATTTCGCGCGGCGAATGATCGTAGTAATAATCGACCCCGATCTCACCCCATGCAATTACTTTGGGATGCCTGGCCAGGCTCTCCATCTTCTGGTAGGCGGCTTCATCGGCAAGGCTGGCTTCGTGCGGATGAATACCGAGAGTCGCGTAAAGCAAGTCGTATTTCTCCGCCAATCGAATTCCGCAATCGAGTTGCGCGGGACCATCGCCGTTCCCGATCGCTACGATGGCTTGCACTCCGGCCTCGCGCGCACGAGATATCACCAGCTCCCGATCGGAGTCGAAGCGCTCGCCGTCAAGATGTGCGTGTGAATCTACAAACATTGAGGATGGCGATCTAGGGACAGCCGCCCCTTCGGCAAGCTCAGAGCATGCTCTCGGCTGTCCCCGCCGAGCGACGGCTCGGTTTTGCTTTGACTTCGTTATAAAGGACCATGACGTTCGCCGCTCACTTCAACCTCGCCCCTACCGGTACCTCCTCCAAAAAGCTTGCCAGAACAGGTTTCCCGCCGTCAGGCGAAGCCGCCACGATCATGCCATTCGATTCCATTCCTCGCAATTTGCGCGGGGCAAGATTAGCAACGATCACCACTTTGCGTCCTACCAGAGCTTCCGGCGCATATGCCTCGGCGATCCCGGCCAGCACTTGCCGGACTTCAGTTCCAATATCCACCTCCAGCCTCAACAGCTTGTCAGCCTTAGGAACTCTCTCCGCGACTTTTACCAGACCCACGCGCAGCTCGATCCTGGAGAAGTCATCAATCGAAATCTTTTCTGTCGCAGAACCTGCGGGCTTCGGGGGCGTAGGTGCTTCGACTGCAGCGTCCGCCACCGGGATACTTCGTTGCTCCTCTTCCATCTTCTGCATCCTTTCAATCGCGCTCTTGTCGGCGCGCGGGAATACCGGCTGGACATCGCCCAGCTTCGTGGCTAACGGGAGTTGCCCCCAGGTTAGTTCGTTCAACGCCAGTTTCTTGATATCGCCCAGACCTAACTGCGTCCAGATCCTGGCGGTCGCATCCGGCATCACGGGATAAGCCAATGCGGTTGCGATGCGTAGCGCTTCTGCCGCGGTATAGAGCACCGTCGCCAAACGCGAGCGGCTGTCTTCGTCCTGCTTTTCACCCAATGCCCACGGCTCATTTTCAACAATGTACTTATCGACCGCGGCTACCAAGGCCCACACAGCTTCCAGCGCACGGGAAAATTGGAACTGGTCGAAAAGCGTTCCAAATTCACGAATCGTCTTGCGCGCTGTTTCAGCAATTGCCGCGTCCGCCGTGGTTGTCGATGCCGTATGCGAGGGATACGGTACCTCGCCCCTAAAATAACGGTTGATCATGGTCAGCGTGCGGCTCGCCAGGTTCCCCAATCCATTTGCCAGATCGGAGTTGTAGCGCTGCACCAGCGCATCGAAGGAAAACGATCCATCCTGCCCAAACACAACTTCCCGCAACAGAAAATATCGCAACGCGTCTGCTCCGAGCACGTCGAGAATCGTTTCCGTGCGCACGATGTTGCCGCGCGACTTCGACATCTTGCTCTCTTCAAATAGCAGCCACCCGTGCGCCACGATCGCTTTCGGCAAGGCGAGCCCGGCTGCCATCAGAAATGCCGGCCAGTAGACACAATGAAAGCGGACGATTTCCTTTCCAATCATCTGCACATCGGCCGGCCAGAATTTCCTGAATGCCTCCTGCGCTCCTGCATGGGATGAGCCATATCCGATCGCCGTGATGTAGTTCGCGAGCGCATCCAGCCACACGTAGATCACATGCTTGGGATCGTCGGGGACAGGAATGCCCCACGTAAAGGTCGAACGGCTGATCGACAAATCGCGCAGCCCTGACTTCACGAACGAAATCACTTCATTGCGCCGCGTCTCCGGACGAATAAACTCCGGATTTGCATAGACCGCGAGCAACTTGTCCTGGAAGGCCGATAGCTTAAAAAAATAATTTTCCTCGTGTACTGTCTCGGTGATGCGTCCGCAGGTAGGGCAAGCATCGCCAGGCTGCGCGCCATCCACGTAAAGTTCATCCGAGACGCAATACTGGCCGGTGTAGGTCCCCTTGTAAATGAAACCGTTGTCACGCAGGCGTCGAAACAGTTCCTGAACGCGCTTTGTGTGCCGCTCTTCCGTCGTGCGAATGAAATCATCGTTCGAAATTCCCATCCGCTTCCACAACTGGCGGAACTCGGCGGAAATTTCATCGGCGTACTGTTGCGGAGTTTTTCCCGCAGCTTGCGCCGCCCGCTCGATCTTCTGTCCGTGCTCGTCCGTGCCCGTAAGAAAGAACGTTTCCGCTCCCAGCAATCGTTGCCTCCGCGCAATGGTGTCGCAGGCAATCGTCGTATAAGCGTGCCCAATGTGCGGGCGCGCATTTACGTAATAAATTGGCGTCGTAATGTAAAACTTCTTGCTCATAGCCTGTCAAAATCAGGGGAAGAGAGGCATTACCCGCGCACCTCACAGTCCTCTGGGTTTAAAGCTTTTGGCCAGCGCCAAGATAAGCCCGCGCCGCTTCCTGTATCACCGTTTTCAGCGGAATATGGTGCTCGGCTGCAATACGTCGGCAATCCTCATACTCCGGAGCATAATTCGTGTCGCAACCGTTGATGCTCGCAATCTTGATCCTCACCTCGCCCCAGGATGTGCTCACCTTCTCCCACCGCCGCGCCAAAGTCTGCCGCGCTTCATCGCGACGCCGGACGCCCAGAGTGGTCGTCTCCGTGAATATGATCTGCGACAGTTTGCCGGCGTCCTCAGGTTTGCACAGCACTGTGAGCACCGTGCCCGGACGGTTCTTCTTCATCTGCACAGGCACACCAAACGCATCCAGCGCGCCTTCGTCCAACAATCGCTCCATCACGTAACCAAATACCTGGGGATTCAGATCGTCGAGATTGGCTTCCAGCATCGTGATTGTGTCAGACGCAGGATTCGCAACTACGTTGCAGACGCTCTCTCCCACCGTCAACCGCAGCACGTTCGGATGTCCAGGGAAATCACGGGTTCCCGCCCCATACCCTGACTTCTCGATCCTTATCTGCGGAAATGCCGCGAAGCGAGAAACCAACGTTTTCACAATCGCCGCGCCGGTTGGGGTGACTAGCTCTTTCATCACGCCCGAGGAATACACCGGAGCACCCGCCAGCAGCTCCACCGTTGCGGGAGCCGGCACCGGGATCGTGCCGTGGGCGCACTCCACCGTCCCTCCTCCAACATTCAATGGCGAACAGATGATTTCATCCACGCCCAACGCTTCCACGCCCACGGCCGCGCAGACGATATCAACCATCGCATCAGCAGAGCCGACTTCATGAAAATGCACTTTTTCGAGAGACGTATTGTGGATTTTGGCTTCCGCCCGTCCCAGAGCTTCAAAGATAGTCATCGCAGTCGTCTTCGCAGCGGCTGAAATCGACGCTGCCGATATAATTCGGCGAATCTCCGTCAAGCCGCGCCCCTGATCGTGCGACGGAGAGCGTTCATGAGAATGCCTGTGTTCATGTGGCGCGGGCGCCACTGCCCGCGAAATTCCACCCGGAGTTGAATGGGAATGGCCACGATGCTCGTGCCCGTGTTGCTCATCATGCGAATGCTCATGATGCCCATGGTCATGATGGTCGTCATACTCATGCTGCCGCTGCCAAAACACCTCTCGGGGCTGATCCTTTTGGCCATCAACCCACACATCCACCTTCGTGGCTGAGATCCCACTGCGCACCACCCGGGAAATTCCCAGTCGCGCCCCAATCCTGAGTGCCGCCACGGCCTCCTCGAGGAGCCGCGGCGAAACTCCGGCGTCTACCAGAGCGCCCATAAACATGTCGCCGCTCACGCCAGAAAAACATTCAAGATAGGCTACGCGCATAGAAAGTACGCCGTCGGTGGTTGGTCGATGGCCGGTGGCGAAATTCATCGCTACGCTTCGAATCGGAGTAGCAAACGACGAACGACGAGCGGCCAACGACGGAAATTCTCATGATAGGGAACGGTGCACCTTGCGTCAATCCAGCGTCCACTGTGCGCTCTGCTAGAATCACTATCTCCTTAACAACTGAGGGTAGCCTTGTATCGTCATCTCGAACGCCGCCTCGCCCAGAACGTCTCGGATTTTCTTTTACGACGTTACCCGGGCGCAAGCTTGCCCGGAGTGGTGATCGAGCAGCCTCCAAAAGTTGAACTCGGGGATTTTGCCATTCCCGTCTTTCCCTTGGCCAAGCCGTTGCGCACAGCGCCGCTCAAGATTGCCGAAGCCATCCGCACTGAGATCGGACGCATCGACGGCATCGCTGAGATGCAGGTGGCTCCTCCGGGATATCTGAACGTGAAAATCGATCGTGGCTGGATGGCCAGTGCTCTGGCTGCCGATCAGAGGCCGCCCGAGGAAAATTCCAGCGGCAAGATTCTGGTCGAGCACACCAGCATCAACCCCAACAAGGCCGCGCACATTGGACATCTCCGCAACGCCATTCTCGGGGACACTTTTGTGCGCCTGCTGCGCTACGCAGGCCGGGAAGTCGATATCCAGAACTACATTGACAATACGGGCGTACAAGTTGCCGATGTGGTCGTGGGCTTCACGCACCTCGAGAAAAAGTCGCGCGCTGAGGTCGAAGCGCTGGCCGGCCAGCCGCTCTTTGATTATTACTGCTGGGATCTCTATGCCCGCGTCTCGCAATGGTACGCACAGGACAAAGAAAATCTGCAGGCGCGCCGCGAAACTCTTCACGCCATCGAAAATGCTTCAAGTAATACCTCAGCCCTCGCTGAACTGATCTCACGGGCAGTCTTGCGTCGCCATCTCGAAACCATGGACCGTGTGGACATCGAATACGATTTTCTTCCGCGAGAGAGCGAAATTCTGCACCTGCACTTCTGGGATGCGGCCTTCGCCAAGCTGAAGGAATCGGGCGTGCTTACGTACGAAAGTGAAGGCAAGAACAAAGGCTGTTGGGTAATGCGTCGCGCCGGAACGGCAGCAACATCAATAATTTCCGAAGACGATCAGAAAGTAATCGTCCGCTCCAACGGCACCGTCGGCTACGTCGGCAAAGACATCGCGTATCACATGTGGAAGTTCGGCCTGCTCGGCCGCGACTTCGGCTATCGCAGATTCTATCGCTATCCGAATCAGCATGAGTGCTGGATCTCCGCGATGGAGGGCGAGAAAAATCATCCGCACTTTGGCGACGTCGCGGCAATCTACAACGTCATCGACGCCCGACAGTCCGAGGCTCAAAACACCGTCATAGAAGCCTTGCGTGGACTCGGCCACAACGAGGCTGCCGACCACTACACACATTTTTCGTACGAGATGGTGGCACTAACCCCGCGCTGCGCCGCCGAACTGGGATATACGCTCAGCGAAGAAGACAAAACCCGCTCCTACATCGAGGTCTCGGGGCGCAAAGGTTTCGGTGTGAAGGCCGACGATCTGCTCGACCAGCTCATCGTCTCTGCCAAAGGCGAGGTCGATTCCCGCCATCCGCAACTCTCCGAGTCTGAGCGCCTCGCGATCGCCACACAAATAGCCATCGGCGCCCTGCGCTATTTCATGCTCAAGTTCACGAAACAATCGGTGATCGCCTTTGATTTCAAAGAAGCTCTTAGCTTCGAGGGTGAGACCGGGCCCTACGCGCAATACGCCGTCGTGCGCGCCACCAGCATCTTCAAGAAAGCCGCAATCGACCCCGATGCCTTCTCCCAGCATCTCGCCGGAAAAATCTCCCACCAAGACTTTTCTGAGTTGCGGAAGGGCGAACCTGGTACCGAAATCTGGGCGCTCTGGCTCGCCGCGTCGAAAACCGCTTACATCGTGGACCAATGCATCACAACCACCGAGCCGGCATACGTTGCGAAGCACGCTTTCCAACTGGCCCAGCTTTTCAACACGTTCTACCATCGCCATCCTATCCTGAGCGAGCCGGATGAAAGGCGGAAGCAGTTCTTGCTCGCGACCGTTGCCGTGGTCCGCCGAGAATTGCTTCGCACTTTGGAAGTGATGGGGGTCACCGCACCGCCAGTCATGTAAAAGAAGGTAGACCCTTTGACGCGAGCCTCCGTGCCTCCGGAAGATTTCACGAAAGCAATGTCACTTACCGCGAAGCCGTCCACCGCAGGTCATCGCGGGCTGCGCATCATCGTCGGAAGCGTGCTAATCCTTGTCGCCTTGCTCGCGTTCTCTGGATTTCTCTACGAAAACACTTCGGAGGCGCGCGACCGCCGTTTTCACCCCATGCCCGGCCAGTTCGTCGACGTCGGTGGCTACAAGATGCATATCGACTGTACCGGCCAGGGAAACCCCGTGGTGATCTTAGATTCGGGTCTCGGTGACTCCTACATTTCCTGGCACAAGGTGCAGCCCCAAATTTCCCAATTCACGCGCGTCTGCTCTTACGATCGCGCCGGCCTCGGCTACAGCGATTCCAGTCCCCACTCGCGAACCAGCAAAGTGATGGCCGACGAGTTGCACACGCTCTTGCAAAATGCCGGAATTCCGCCGCCCTACGTTCTGGCAGGCCACTCCATGGGCGGATACCACGTTCGTCTCTTTGCCAGCTTTTATCGCAGCGAAGTTGCCGGCATGGTTTTGGTGGATTCTTCCCACCCGGATCAGCAAAAGCGTTTTCCGCAGGCGTTGAACGATCTGGACAAGACGTGGGTCAGAGAGCAGGAATTTCTGACCTTCGCGATGCCTTTCGGCATTCCGCGACTGCTGGGCTTCTGCGGCAACGATGCCGAGGTGCGCGCCGCCGATTGCAATTTTCACAGCTATCGCGAGGGCCTTGCGGTATTGAAGGCCTTTCCCCAAAGTGCCGTGGAGGCCGCTAGCGCAGGCTCTCTCGGTGATCTGCCTCTTGCCGTGCTCTCTCACGATCCGGAAAAGCCGCAACCGGACGTGCCCGAGGATCTCGTCAAGCCTCTTGACGACGCCTGGGACCAAATGCAGAACGAGTTAACTCGTCTTTCAACCCGAGGCACGCGAACGATCGCAAAGGACAGCGGACATTACATCCAACTCGACCGCCCGGAACTGGTCGTCGAAGCGGTTCACAAAGTTGTGGATCAGGCCCGCCAGCTTCAGTCCGGGCAGCCTGCAAAACCAGCGACAGCAAAGGGAAAATTTCTTGGCAGCTCCCGATGTCGGTTGTAGCCCCTGCTGCTATGGCAAAATAATCGTCAACGGGGACCGAAACCCGCTGGAGGTCATGCGGATGTGCAGAAATATCAAAATTCTTTTCAACTTCGATCCACCCGTGAATGAAGAAGAAATCCGGGCTGCCTCGCTGCAGTTTGTGAGAAAGATCACGGGATTCAACCGTCCTTCGAAGACCAATGAAGCGCCATTTCTGGCTGCCGTCGAGGAAATAGCGGCCGTTTCTGCGCGGCTTCTGCAGTCGATTGAAACCGCTGCGCCCAAGAAGAATCGAGAGGAAGAGGCTGCAAAGGCAAAAACCCGCTCCGCGATTCGATTCGGCGCCTGACACTTTCGTGCTCTTCTTCGCCAATCTCTCACAGCTACTATAGATTCAGTAACTTAACTTAGATCGCGCCACATTCTGGCGTGTGGGCATCTTGTGCCCGGATGCGACCATCTAAATCACTGACGGGCCTGGGAGCCTGTCTCTTATGAAGAGCCCGACGAAATCCGCGCTTGCATTGCTTGCTGCTTTCCTGTTGGTTGCTAGTCTGACTTGGGCTTCCCCGAAACCGTCGAAGACGCCGCCGCAAAGTGTGCCGGCATTTCCCGGAATACTGGTCAACGCGCGCTTTGTTTACGTCACCAGCTACGATGGCGGCCAGTTCAATATCAATTTGCTTCCCGAAGACCGGCAAGCTATTGCCACGGTGCAGGACGCCATGCAGAAATGGGGAAAATTCACGCTGGTCTACGAGCCGAATCAAGCCGATGTCGTGCTAATGGTGATGAGTCGTCCGTCGGAAGATGTGCTTTCCATCTATGACGCGCGTGGTTGGCCCGGGAATCAGTATCTGTGGCGCATGATGGGCCGCGGCGGTTTGCAAAAGGGTGAGTCTCCGCTGGTCACGAATCTGGAGCAGGCGTTCGCTCTGGCGACGACGAAGTGAATCAGCTAAGCTTTTCTCCCGGCAATTACGAGTCCAGCACCTGCGACTACCAGCATAATGCTGAGGGCTGGGGGAACTTTCTCATCATGTTGGGTAGTGACCGCGATATGGGCATCACCTAGGTTAACGCCGTGGTGCTCCGTATGCGGCATCGGGATGAAGAATGAAACGATCCCCAGGATTAGCACCACAACTCCCGCCCAGGCCAGACCTCGCATAAACGCTCCCGACGATCAGAGTTCGGCCAGGAAAGGAAAAGCAGGCCGTGGTAGCCCAAATGAGATGCTGTTCATGGTGAAAAGGCTGGCAGGAAGGGGAAAGATGCCGAGACACTTTGCCACGGGTTTGCACGAATGATCACAGATTTCTTGGTGCCCCACTCTGTGGAGATCAGTGAAAATCCGTGGCTTGATCCTTCTAATTTGTGAAGCCCTTCACAAACTCAACCAGGCTGCGCAAGGCGATTCCTGAGGGACCTTTCGCGATCCAGGGCTTTTGGTCTTCCATCCACGCTGTGCCGGCAATGTCGAGATGAATCCACGGAGTATCTTCCGCGAATTCCTTCAGGAACATCGCCGCATTGATCGCGCCGCCCCAGCGCCCGCCGGAGTTTACGATGTCCGCAATGGTGGACTTGATGTTGTCTTTGTATTCGTCATCGAGCGGCAACCGCCACATCTTCTCGCCGGCCTCGGCATTCGCCTTATGAAGACGTTCGTAAATCGCATCATCATTGGCGAAGACCCCCACATTCGCGTACCCGAGCGCCACCACAACTGCTCCCGTGAGCGTCGCCGCATCGACCAGATGGGTGCAGCCAAGTTGGCGCGCATAGAAGAGGCCGTCCGCCAGAACGAGGCGGCCCTCCGCATCCGTATTGATAATTTCAATGGATTTGCCTGACATCGCAATCTGTACGTCGCCCGGTTTCTGCGCCTTGCCAGACGGCATATTTTCCGTGGCACAGACGATACCGATTACTTTCACCTTCGGCTTGAGCAACGCGATGGCGCGCATCGCTCCGATCATGGTCGCGCCACCCGCCATGTCGTACTTCATCTTCTCCATGCCGTCCGCCGGCTTGATCGAGATCCCGCCGGTGTCGAATGTGATTCCTTTGCCCACCAGGCCCAGCACTGGTTTTGCAGGAGCTCCCGAAGGCTCGTACGTCATCACGATGAGCGCAGGGGGTTCGTCGGAACCCTGGGCGACGCTCCAGAACGCGCCCATTTTCAACTCTTTGATTTTGTCGGCTCCGTAAACTTCACACTTCAAACCAACTTCTTGACACATTTTCTTCGCGCGGTCGGCGAGAATCGTAGGGGTCATGCGGTTGGAAGGTTCATTCACCAGATCGCGCGTGAAATTCTGCGATTCGCCGATAATCTGCGCTTCCCGCGCGGCCTTTTCCAGCGCGGCGTGATCGGCATTTCCACCGGCAACGATAGTGAGCGCTTCAATCTTCTGATCTTTGCGGTCACTGCGGTAGTAATCGGGATCGAAGTTTCCGACCAGCGCGCCCTCGACGATGACTCGTACCGCTTCTTCGGCGGGAATGATGGGCGGCGCGATGAAGGCCAAGCTGCGAATTTCGCGCGCTTTCAGTGTGCGCACGGCCGTGCCCGCGAGGCGGCGGAGATCGTAGCTTGAAAACTTGTTCGCCGCACCCCCGCTGATCAGCAGTAGTCGTTTCGCTTTCAGTCCGGCAGGCTTGTGCAGCAGGTTCACTTCAAACGGTCTGCCAGCGAGTTCGCCGCTCGCCAGCAAATCAGCGGCAACGGATTGCACCGTACCGTCGCTGGTGGCGAGTTGGAGTTGCGGCTTTTCCTTCTTGTCGCCCGACTGTTTCTCGGACTGATCCAGCACAATGGCCACCAGCGATTCGGTTTCGAGTTCGGCGGGAGTAGAGAATGAGAGTGTGGTTTTCATAGTTTTTTGTAAGATTGCAGGAACCATTCCAGTATCGTCGGCGGAGAGGCAGAAGCGCAAGAGGCGGGCACCCCGGGTAGCGGCTCAGCTTGATTGTCATCCCGAGCAAGCGTCGTTTGCGCGGCGCGGGATCTGGGCCATCCGCGCGAAGCGTCGCGTTTTTTGCGACGCAATAATCGCGCGTTTGGCTCGCTTCTTATCAAACCGAGCCACTACCGACGTCTCGGCATTGCCGGATATTGGGTTGCCTTGAACTTATCACTGCGCGATAGCGTGTCTAGCCGTGAGTGACGGTATTCGGCCGCCTACGGTATGATTCCTCCAGGTCGAAAAAATAGAGGGATTCATGAAGATTCGCTGGATCATTCTGTTGTTCCCGGTGGTGTCGGTAATGCTCGTCTCTCTGCTGGTAAGGGAACATGCGGCCAGGGCGGCCGTGCCCCAGCGGCCCGCGACAGCGCATCCGGCAGCTGCCGTGCCAATCGAATCCGGGAATAGCTCTGGACCGTTAACGATTCCCCACACGACGCTCGCCATCAACTCTGCGCAGCCGATGTCACAACGGGTTGTCCACTACGAAATCGACGCAAAGTATGACACGGCGAATCACACGGTCAATGCGACCGAGGTGCTCACCTACCATAACGTGACGGGCCAGGCGCTCGATCACTTTCCGTTTCATCTTTACCAAAATGCATTCCAGCCGAACTCGACCTTTGTGCGCGAGGCCAAAATCATGGGAAGCCGCGACACCAGCTACGACAAGTGGGAGGCCGACGAATAC
>Ga0182015_10003034_pt1 | contig 19312 bp, 21 predicted proteins | sample 712P3MmetaG_FD_120478 | JGI IMG/M metagenome (GOLD analysis project Ga0182015, IMG submission 120478) | Permafrost microbial communities from Stordalen Mire, Sweden - 712P3M metaG | ecosystem: Environmental > Terrestrial > Soil > Wetlands > Permafrost | place: Sweden: Stordalen | collected...
AAAGACTACTCCCCAAATGAAATCATCTACGTCGTTTGTGCATTCTGCATCTGCCTTGCCCGAACCGTCGATGCTGCGCTTGTGGAACTTAAGCCGGTGACCTGTCAGCTTGGAGCAGAAAAGCGGCACCGCTGATGGAACCCGCGCTCTCAAGCGGCCGGTGCACATATTCGATCCGTAGCCAAAATAAAAAATCGCCATCTGAAATTGTCTCCTCGGACGTAAAACTGACCTAGCGGGATCCATCGGGTAGTTCGGCGTTCCACTCTGCGAGAAGCTTGGATCCGATCTGCTCCATTTCTTCATCCCCTCGGTGGCCACCCAAAATGTACCACCTGTGGCCAGTTGAAAATGTACCAGGGGTCGGTGGCCACTTGAAAGTGTACCACCCGTGAGGTGATCCAGCCCGAGCATGCCAGGGCGGCGTCGCAAGATGCCGTTTATGAACCGACTGAGCATGGACGAGCAGCAATCAATCATCGGCCTCCTGCGCCTGGGATGGAAGCAACGGCGGATCGCGCGGGAGACCGGCTTCCACCGAGCGACAATTCGGCGGATCGCGCGCGAGGCAGCGACCGAGCCGGCAAAGTGTACCACCCCGGCCAAAGTGGCCACCGACCCAAAACCGGCCACCGGTCTGGAAGTGCCCACCGGGTCGCGCCGATCGCGCAGCGTGTGCGAGCCGTATCGGAGCTTCATCGAGGCGGAGGCCGCCAAGGGCCGTAACGCGGTCGCGATCTACCAGGATCTGGTCGAGCATCACGGCTATGAGGGCGCGTACAACGCGGTGAAGCGTTTCGTCGGCAAGCTGCGACCAGCTGAACCGAAAGTCAGTTGCCGGTTTGAGACTGATCCCGGGCAAGAATCGCAGGTTGACTATGGAGAGGGTGCGTTAACGCGGCACCCGCAGACGGGAAAGTATCGTCGGCCACGGTTGTTCGCGATGAAACTGAGCAACAGCCGTCGCGCATTTCGCCGGGTCGTCTGGGAATCGTCGAGCGAGATCTGGAGCAAACTGCACGAAGACGCATTCGCGAAGTTCGGTGGCGCGCCGCATACGATCCGACTCGACAATCTTAAAGAGGGCGTACTGCGGCCCGATATCTACGATCCCCAGCTCAATCCACTTTACGCCAAGATGCTCGAGCACTACGGCGTTGTTCCGCTGCCATGCCGACCGTATGCGCCCGATCTCAAGGGGAAGGTCGAATCGGAGATCGGCTACACCCAAGAAACGGCACTGAAGGGGCGTCGGTTCGAGAGCATTGAGGAGCAAAACGCCTATCTCGATCACTGGGATGAGCGCTGGGCAATGACGCGGATTCACGGCACGACCAAACGACAAGTTCGCGCCATGTTCGAAGAGGAGAAGCCGTTCCTCCAGCAGCTCCCGCTGGCTCGGTTCGAATATTATCGGATCTGCGAGCGCACCGTGCACTTCGACGGGCACATCGAGGTCGACGGCGCGTACTACTCAGCGCCGCCGCGCTATGCCGGCCGCAGGGTTCCGGTTCACGTCGGCCGATTGTGGCTGCGTATTTTGGATCGAGAAACGCACGAGTGCGTGCGCGAGCACACGATCGCACTTTACAAGGGGCAGCGGCGAACCCACGACGCCGATCGGCCCAAGCAAACCCCGATCAAGGTTGAGCAACTCGCCGCCCGTATCAGCGGTGCCGGCTCGGGCTGCCGAGCCTTTGTCAATAAGCTCGTTGAGGACCGCGGCGCCACCGCGCTGCGAGCGCTCTACGGAATGCTCGATCTGCTACGCCGCTACGATGCCGCAGCCGTCGATTGCGCCTGCGCCTTTGCCGTGTCCTCGGGCATTTCGAGCTTCAAGTTTCTGCGCACCTATCTCTCGCATCACGCCGTTCCGCTCAAGCTCAAAAACGAACACCGCATCATTCCGGAGATCACAACCTACGCAGATCACTTCGCGACGCTAACGCAAGGAGCACCATCATGACCACCGATGAACTGGATCACGCCCTTCGGCAACTGCGATTAGGCGGTATGGCCGATTCGCTCTCCATCCGATCCCAACAAGCCAGGGCCGACAGCTTGGGACCACTGGACTTTATCGGCCTGCTCGTTCACGACGAGCTGCAGCGGCGGCGCGACCGACTGATCGAGCGGCGCATCAAAGGTGCCGGCTTTCGCGACCAACGGACGCTCGATGCCTTCGACTGGAAGTTCAACACGCTCGACCGAGCGCTCATCTTTGAGCTGGCCAACTGCCGCTTCATCGAACAGCACGAAGACGCTTTGCTGCTCGGCAATGCCGGCGTTGGCAAGAGCCACATCGCCCAAGCCATCGGCATGGCCGCCATCCACGCCGGTTTCCGCGTTTTCTATCGCGAAGCGCACGTGCTGTTCGAAGATATGCTGCTGGCCAACGCCACCGGCGAACGAACCGAAGCGATCGCGATGTACAGCGAGGTTCCGTTGCTCATTATCGACGACCTGGGGATGCGAAAACTGCCCGCCAACGCTGCCGAAGATTTGCTCGAGATCGTGATGCGCCGCTACGAGCGTACCTCGACGATCCTAACCTCAAACCGGCCGCTCGACGACTGGCCGCAGCTCTTTGGCGACACGCCGGCCGTTGCCGCCTTCCTCGACCGGCTCATGCATCACTCGCACCTCATCGAGATTCGAGGCAAGAGCTATCGGCTTCACGAGCACAGCCTTACCGCCCGAAACCGGAAGGCAAAGGCCACGACCTAGACTAAGCTACGACGAACTTTACAACGCTCGGGCTGGTACAGTTTGAAGTGGCCACGCCTGGTACAGTTTGAAGTGGCCGCCGGGGCTGGTCACCGCGCGGGCTCTCGGAGCGGCTTGACGATGGAATGCCGCCGCTGCACGACCGGGGAAAGCTACCGGCCACATGTCGTTGCGCTCTTTACAAGTGAGCCAGAGCGAACCTTTACTCGCGCGAGCATATTTGAGTCATTGGCTTCAAAGCACACCGTGTGTCAGGGATGCTGCTCGCAACCCCGTATCGGCTCGTTGCTCTATCATTTGCGCCAGCACGGCATTGTGGAGCGTGTCGGCAAAGGGAGATTCCGTTACCGCAGGCCGGACGACGCGACAAAGAGAGACTTCGTGCATGCTAAAGACTCGCAAAAACTGTGAGTGTACCCTGCACGGCTTCGCGAAAGCGAGGCGTTGCGCTTAGCAGCCTAGATCGGCGCGCGTAGCTCGCATTGCGGCTGAGCAGCGGCTCGCAGCAGCCTCGCAGCCTAGATCGCAGCGCTTAACGCGTTGCAGCTTGAATCGCGGCTGCTTCGCGATCGTAAGCAGCCGAACCGGCCTAGAAGCCTGGCGGGCCGGGTGTCTCGTCTTGGCCTCGCCAACTCCTAACCCCGGCAGCTGAGGTACCGTGGCATTTCTTGTACTTGTTGCGTCAACCCAGGCGAGTGAGATTTGAGCCTTGCCGCCCTCGCGCCGTAAGGGCTCTGGAAACGCACGTGGTTCCAGATTGGCCTACGGCATTGGACCGTTACACAGCGCCCGCTGTAGGTCTCATAACGTCATCACGGACCAATCGTGGCGTACGTGATGGCGATGATGCCTTTTTTCTGTGTAATTTTCTTAAGGAGCTTCTTCGAGCCAGCTTGATACTCTGAGATGGTGTTATCGTTGAAATCCGAAACGTAGTATCGGCCGGACGCGTCGACAGCAACCTGAGGAAACGCCCGCGTCGGCAGGACAAACGAAAGTCCGTCGGTAGGGCACGATGCTCCCGGATTGTAATCGAGAAGCACGCCGTCGTCGCTCGAGTCTTGATTTCCGGTGTAGATCCTTCCCTTAGAATCGATCGCGATTGAGAGACCGTCGCCGGCGTAGACGGGGCTCTCGCTCGTCGCCGTGTACAGGTGCTGGACCAGCGTTCCTTTTGAAAAACGCTCTGCTTGCTCGTTACGCACGATGGTGCCGGAGGGATCGGGAACGCACGACGTCTCGTTTGGAAAATAGACCTGCGTCGGGTCCGGCCCGTGAATGCTCCATACATCGCCCTTCGCGTCAACGATCATCTGATAGACGTAGCCGCTGCTGCCCGTCGGAAAGGCCACGACTCCCTTTTTCGAACCTGCGGCAAAATACGTGACGCCGCCCTCGTTATCGCCGACGTAGAGGTTGCCTTTGGGATCTACGGCGGCGTAGGTCGGGTTGATCGTACCGCTCTTACTACCAAGATTCCCACCGGTGTATTGCGCGATCGGTTTCTTCGCCTTGCCCTTCTCTTTCTTGGGCGAGTACTCGAGCACACTGCTCGAACAATATTGGACGGCGTAAAAGTCGCCACTTGGACCCGTCGCAAGCGAAGAACTCTGGCATGGTACGCCATAAAACTGTTCGACGGCCGGAACCGTCTTGTTCTTGACCGGCTGCAGGTACACCGCAAACCCACCCTGCGCTGCTTCGTCGATGAAATATGGCAGCTGGCCATTTCCGAAGGCCTCCGGACTTGCAACGCCATCGGCTTCGGTCGTTTCCAACAACGAAAGATCGGGAAGGCTGTACCGCGCGTACTCGCCGGTGTAGACGCCCGGCGATCCCTCGTTGTACACGTACAGATACTGTGTTGCCTTTGCAGCGGCGCGCGGTGATTCTCCTTGCCGCTGCTCGAGGCTCTGTGCGCCCATCGTTGGAACGCCCGTGTTGCTGAAACAACCCGCGAATCCCAGGCCGATTAGCGCTAGAATGGCAGCAGAAAAAACGGATCTCATCAAACGACTCCTTGCAGCAGCTTCGAGGCGTTGCGCTTTCTGTGAGGGGCTGCCGCCTCCTACTCGGTGTCGACCGGGTCGTTCGAGGGGGGTTCGTGCAAGAAGTGCGAGGCCGAATACTTCGTTTTTAACGGCGAGAAGGGGCGCGGGCTCTGGTTGAAGTCGAACGCATCGTCGAGACTCGTGGCGCGTCCGTCGGTGTAGCCTTCGGATGTGGGGCCGATCGAGCCGGGCGGCAACCCATAGACCTCTTCGACGAAGCGTAAGATGCTGCCGTACTCGTACTGCACGTTCGAAACGTAGTCTTGTTTGGCGTACGGGGAGATGATGAGGCAGGGGACGCGTTCGCCTAAGCCGCGATAGTCCAGCTGCGGCGGGACGGCGTTATCGAACCAGCCGCCGTAATCGTCCCAGACGACGATGATCGCGGTGGTCGGCCAGTACGAGCTCTGGCCGATGGCGTTAACGACCGACCCAACCCAAGACGGACCCGCGTCGCCCTGGCCCGGATGATCGGAGTCCGGCTTGCTGGGGGTCACCCAATCCACCGACGCGAGATTTCCGTTGTAAGCGTCCTGGAGCACCCGCGTTTGCGGAGCGATGACGTTGTTCCAATCCGGCCCGTAGCGGGTGTATTTGATCGCCTCGAACGGCTCCCAATCGCCGGCGTGCAGCTTTTTCGACGCATAAATCTTCCACGAGATGCCGGCCTCGTCGAGCACTTGGGCCATCGTATTCCACTGGTCGAAGCAGGGGTATGGCCCCCTGTAGGTACGCTCGACCCCGCTGCTCGTCAGAAACGAACTCCTCGTGCCGGGCGGTGAATCGCAGTCATCCGGCGCCCCGTCGGGAAAATCGACCTCCGCTTCGCTGGGATTCTGTTTGATGTTGTCGGTGCCGGCGACGAGCGTCAGATGCGCGGTAAAGCTCCCGCCAAACTCCGTAGGAAACATCTCATCGGCGAGAACGTACTGCTGAGCTAGTTGCCAATAGGGCTCGCTCACGTTCGGATCGACGTAGTCGTACGCTTCGTACTTGCCGGCCTTACCGTAGCGCGAAAAGCCGTCCATCTTCCCATTGTCGTAGCCGCCTTTCGCCGAATGCCAGTTGTGCTGCAGATCGGGACCCTTGAAGGTGATCTTTTGCAGCGGTACGACGATGTCGCCTGGCGGGCAGCCGCTGCTGGTGCCATGGTGCACGCGCACGCGCGCGCTGCCGCTGCCCACCGGAATTGCGCAACCTTGCAGCGGAGCGTTCGCTCCGGGGTAGCCGGCGAAGAAGTTTTCGAAGGTGCGGTTCTCTTGAATGATGACGACGACGTTCTTCAAGTAGTTGCTCGCCGATCCGCTGGCCGGGAGCGCGCCGCGCAACCCGTTGGTTGCGACGAGCGCAGACCCGCCGCCGGCGTTCGAGCATCCCGCCAGCGCCGCGAGGACGAAGGTCAATACGGCAACCCGTTTCACTGCAGCGCTCATCCTCTGTCTTTCCCAGCGAGGTCGACGGCACTTGCCGCTTGCCCCTTGATAGTAGTCGAAGGGGACTTCGGCGCCCGGACGCCGCCTCTTGCCCGGAGACCCAGGGGCCTCCAAGGTTACGGGAAACGATGGCGCACCGATGAAGACGATGCTCGTCAACGCTCTCACCGCACGCCATGGCGGTTGACATCCGCCCCGCAACGATCGGTGACGCGGAGAAGCTCGTGCCGCTCTTCGCCCAGCTCGGCTACCCCACCGGCGCGTCGCTCATCGAAGCGCGACTCCGCGAACTCGACGCAAACTCGTCGGTCCTCGTTGCCGCGCGCGAATCGGCGCTGCTCGGCTTCGTCGGGGTCGCCATGCAGCCAGACTTCATCGTCGGCAAATGTGCCATCGTGCTGGGCCTCGTGGTTGCCGACGGCGCCAGAAACCGCGGGATCGGCGCCGAGCTCTTACGCGCCGCCGAGGCGTGGGCCGCGCAGAGCGGCGCGAGGACCATCGTCGTGCGATCCAACGTCATCCGCGAGGATGCCCACCGCTTCTACGAACGTGAAGGCTACCGCCGCCTCAAGAGTCAGCACGTCTACGAGAAGCCGCTAAACTAGAACCGCCCGCGTTCTGAGAGGTTTTCTCCGCTTCGCCGCAACATGGTTCGCAAATGTACCGCTGCATCGCAGTACTCGCTATTCTCTTTGTCGCCGCCGCCCCATCGGGTACGATATCCTCGACGGTAACCTCCGGTACCGCGCTCGTCGGTTGGGCCGCGGGACCGGCCGTCGCCGCCGAGTTCGAAGCCGAGAAGACGATGATGCGCGTGCCCAGCGCCGCCAACGCGATGGAGATCGAACGGCATCTCTCGTCGGTTCCGCATCGCGCCGGTTCGGCCGCCGATTACGCTACCGCGCTGTACGTGAAGGCGCGGCTCGAGCGTGATGGCTTCGTGACCCGTATCAAAGAGTATCGCGTCGAGTTCACCGGTCCGCTCGAACAGAGCTTGACGATGCTCTCGCCGCGCCGCGTGAACTTCGATCTGCTCGAAGGCATCCCGGGCCGGCGCAGCAAGTGGGAGTTGATGGCCGGCCAGCCGTTCCTCGAAGAGTCCGGCGACGGCACCGTCACCGGACGTGTCGTCTACGTGAACGCCGCCGCGAAAGACGATCTTGCGGAAGTCGATGCGCGCCACATCAGCTTGAGCGGCGCGGCCGTCATCGTTCGACTCGCGGCGCCGAATAGCGGCGGCTTACGAAGTCTCGATCCCCACTACAACGCCTACAACGAGTTGCGCAAGCGCGGCGCCGCAGCGATCCTCGAGTTCATGGATCCGGCGACCAGCGGCTACGGCGGCGGTGCGATGTGGCCGGCTGGGAACTACAAGAACACGAATATGGCCGAGCGATTCAGCGGCCTGTCTCCGCGCGGCTTCATGGCCTTTCCGCCCGGCGATCCGACGAGTGCCGGCATCGCGCCTCTGCCCGGCGTCCCGCATAAGAGCTGGAACGAAATTCCGCACGCGACGATTCCCGAGCTGAGCATCACGCAGAGCACCGCGCGCACGCTGCTTGCGAACCTCACCGGCGAGGTCGTTCCACAATCCTGGCATCCGATGTTCGAGTTCGTCCAGCACTTCGGCGGCAACGAGATCGTGCGCGTCCATACGAAGTTCGAGCGCGAGCTCAAGACCATCTGGCTCGTCTTCGGCGACCTGCGCGGCAGCGAGCAGCCCGATTCGATCGTTATGATCGGCAGCCACCGTGACGCGATGACCTTCGGTGCGATCGATCCCGGCAGCGGCACGACGGTGATGCTGCAAGATGCCGACGCTTTTGCCGCGCTGGCCAAGAGCGGCTGGCGCCCCAAGCGGACGATCGAGATCGCCTCCTGGGACGGCCACGAGCTCGGCCTGTTCGGCTCGGCGGCCTACATTTACGAAGACGGACCGCAACTGCGCAAGAACGTCTTCCAGTACATCAACACCGATCAGCTCACCACCGGCGACCCCTTCGTCGTCAGCGCTTCGCCCGGGCTCTATGCCTTCATGCAGCAGATCTGTGACGTCGTGCCGGCGCGCGACGGAAGCACGATGCTCGGCAAGCGCGATCAGCGGGTGGACCCGCTGATCAACCCGATCTTCGGCGGCTCGGATCATCAGAACTTTTCCTACATGATCGGCGTGCTCAGCACCAGCAACGGCTACTACGGCGCGTTCGGTGCGCACCATACTGCCGAAGATAACCTCGACGGCCTGCGCACGTACGACCCTGGCATGAAGGAAGCGGTGATCACCGCGCAAGTGACCGGCATCGAGGCGATGCGCGCTGCCAATGCCACCGTCGAACCGCTGCGCATCGAAGAGATTCCCATGCAGATGCTCAAAGACCTCACCACGCTTCAGGTCGCGGTCTTGACGCGTACGAACGGCACGCTCCTCTTCGGCGATCTGCGCGAAGCACTCGTGAACTATCAGGCCGCCGCGCATCGCGCCGACCTCGCGATGCAGCAAGCCGAAGCGCAAGGCGACGTCGCCCGGATGCAAGCCATCGCTGCAAAGGAACGAGCCGCGCGCGATGCCTTCTACGTGAGTGACGGCCTCATCCAAAATGCCTACTACCACACAATCGACCGCGTCTTCACGAGCCTGCCAGAGATCGCGTTTGCGGGCGGCGACGCGGAGACCATCCGTCGTGCCGTGCAGCGCGCGATGACCGCAATTACGAACGCCACCGGTATCCTCGAAGGCGAATAACCCCACGAGGCGAAATCCAAACCCGCTATGCATTCGATCTCCCGCCTTCTGCTCGGCACCGTCGTTCTTACTATCGGTGCAGCCACGCTCGCAGGTTGCGGCGCTCAGCAAGAACAGGGTTCGGGCTTCGCCCCTCAGCACGCCGACGGCGCGCTCGCGCGTTCCCTAGTCGCCGCAATGTTTCGGCGACACGCGCTGCCGCCAAACGTGGATCGAGCCGCGTCGTGGGTCTCCCCGGCGGCCAAACATAAGGACCTCGTCTATCTTTCGAACGGCGGTACGGGCGACGTCACCATCTTTAGCTACCCGACTATGCAAGCCGTCGGCGAGCTGACCGGTTTTAGCGATCCCGCCGGCGTCTGTTCCGATCCGAAGGGGAACGTCTGGGTGGTGAGCTCGCTCTCCACCAAGGTCGCCGAGTACGCGCACGGCCACCGTAAGCCCGTGGCCAAGCTCAATGATGACGATGCGACGTATCCGCTCGCGTGCGCCGTCGATCCGACAACCGGGAACCTCGTCGTTACCGACTTGGGGAATCCTACTGGCGGGGGTGCCGTGCTGCTCTACACCGACGCCAAAGGGTCGCCCGAGATTCTCAGCAGTTCGGCGATGAGCTTCGTGTACTTTGCCGCCTACGATAGCAGTGGGAACCTCTTCGTCGACGGCGAGGACAAGAACTACAATTTCGTCCTAATGGAACTCCCGGTCGGAGGCAGTCAGTTCGAAACGATTTCGCTGAGCGGAACCATCGACTTTCCCGGCGGTATCGAGTGGGATGGACAGTACGTCGCCGTCGGCGATCAGGCCTACGAGGGAGGCCATACGTCGGTGATCGATGACGTTTCCGTTTCCGGTTCCACCGGAACGATCGCTGCCACGGTCGCGCTGACGCAGAGTTGCGACGTTACCCAGTTCGCGATCGTCCCGGGCTCCAGTTCCACGGTCGTCGCTCCCGACGTCTGCTTGAACGACGCGTTCGTCTACGCGTATCCGGGCGGCGGCGATCCGACGAACACCGTCACCGGCTTGCAGTATCCGTTCGCCGCCGCGCTCAGCGTCGTTCACGGCACCCGGTAGCACTGTCATCCTGAGCTTGTCGCAGGATGGGCTCCGGTACTTCGACGACCGCCACCCTGGCATCACGCGCGAAAAACGCGGCCAGCATTTCGCCTACTTCGACGCCGATGGAGAGCCCGTCACCGACGAAGCGGAGCTGCGGCGTATCAAAGCAATCGCGGTTCCGCCCGCCTACACCAACGTCTGGATATCACCCAAGGCCAACGGTCATCTGCAGGCGACCGGCCGCGACGCGCGCGGCCGCAAGCAGTACCGCTACCACAAGCGGTTTCGCGAGGTGCGCGACGAGGCGAAATACCAGCGTCTCGTCGCTTTCGGTCACGCTCTTTCGGCGATACGTAAAACGGTAGACCGCGACCTCGTCGCCCCGGAACTCTCCCGCCGTAAAGTGCTCGCCGCCGTCGTGGCGCTGCTCGACATGACCGGCATTCGCGTCGGCAACGAAGAGTACGCGCAAGCCAACGATTCCTATGGCCTCACGACCCTGCGCGCGCGCCACGTGCGGCTGCAAGGGTCCAAAGTGCGCCTGAACTTTCGCGGCAAAACCGGAAAGCAGCACCGCGTTCTGCTCGACGACAAGCGCCTCGCGCGGGTTATCAAACGCTGCCGCGACCTTCCGGGCGAAGAGCTCTTCGAATATCTCGACGACGACGCCGCCGTCCAGCGCGTCGGTTCCGACGACGTCAACGAGTACATCCGCGAGATCGCCGGCGACGACTTTTCGGCTAAAGATTTCCGCACCTGGATCGGCACCGTCGAATGCATCGGCGCCCTCGCCGAACCGGCCGCGCATCTCGTCGAGGCAAAGGCCAATGTCTCGGCGGCGTTGGAACGCGTCGCGGCGCGGCTCGGCAATACGCCGGCGGTCTGCAAGAACGCCTACGTCCACCCCGCGGTGCTGGAAACGTACATCGAGCACCATCGGCTGCCGCGCGACCGATCGAAGGGCGCGAAGCGCCGCCGGGGCGAGTTATCGCCCGAAGAGCGCTTCACGCTGCGGTTTGTTGAAGGATGGGAGAATCGGAGCGAGTCGCTCGATCGTACGCTCGAGCGCTCGCTAACGGCGGCCCGGCGTCAGCCCGCCGTCTCGAAGTGAAGGGAACTGCGGAACGTTCGCACCGACTCGGTGAGTATTTTGGCGTGCTCGGAGTCGGCGTTATCTCGCAAGCGCGGAAACGCTTTCTGCTCCTCCTCGTCGATGTGGTGGAGCACGGCACCCTGAAACTTCTCGGCTCGCGCGGCGAACTCGCTCTCGTCGCCTTCTTTGAGCATGGAGTCGAGCTCGAAGAGGAGGAGATCCGCTTCCATCGTTTCGTGGTAGAGGTGTTGTGATTCGAGCTTGCTCCCGGCCACCTTATTGAGCGCGGGATAGACGAGATTCTCCTCGGTCGCGTTGTGAAGCGTCAGCACCCCGACGAGCTGCTCGATCACCTGTTTGCGCTGCGAGCTCGACGCGCTCACCAGTTGATTGAGCAGGCCTTTGATCACCTGATGATCGTTTTCGAGAATCTCCACGGCGTCGTTGCCGCGCACCGGTAAAAGAGTTGAATCGATTTGCATGGAGCCCGCATACCCGAGAGCTCGTTGAAGGAAACGTAGCGAGCGGATGCAACCAAGCGGCGTGCCGCCGAATACTCTTCCGTTTCCGACGCTGCTTTCGTTTGCGCTTGTCGCCTATACGATCGAGTTCGACAACGAAGCCGAGCGACGTCTGCAGCACGGCGCGTCGCGTTCGCGCCGAGCCGAACGCGGCCCGTGGCTCGTTTCGCTGCCGATGTACGTCAACTGCCTGCGTTTCGTCGACGACGACGGCATCACGCTCGACGAGCTCCTGCGCCGGGCCCACGTACGACCGAACCTCGCGGGCATGGAGCGTTGGGGCTACCTGCGCGTTGACCCGGCGACGCACACGATCCGTGCGACGCGCAGCGGCCTTCAGGCACGGGCAATTTGGGAACCCCTCTTTGCCGAGCTCGAGGAACGCTGGAGATCGCGCTTCGGCCTCGCACGCATTAGCGGGCTGCGCACGGCCTTGGTGGCCCTCCTCGATGCGATCGACCTCAATCTGCCCGAAGCGTTGCCGATCCTCCGTACCGGCCTGCTCAACCACCTCGCCCAAGCGCCGCGCCCGCCCGCCGCGGCGGCCGCTCGCGCTCGCCTGCCGCTCTCCGCACTCTTCTCGCAAGTGCTGCTCGCCTTCGCGCTCCACTACGAACGCACGTCCGAACTCTCGCTGGCCATCGGTGCCAACGTCCTGCGCCCTCTGAGCGACGGCGTCGCGCGGCTCCGCGACCTGCCCGACGAATCCGGCGTTTCCAAAGAAAGCATCGCCATGGCGATGAGTTTTCTCACGAAGCGCGGCTACGCGGCGGGAGAAAAAAATCCCGGCGGCGCCCGTCTCGTACGCCTCACCGAGAGCGGTGCCGGGGCTCGCGATGAATACCGCAAGCGCCTCGCGGCGGTCGAAGCGGTCTGGCGGAAACGCTTCGGCGACCCGACGATCGACGCGCTCGCTACCGCCCTCGCGCGCGTCGTCGTCGAGAAACGCAGGAAACTCTTCGAAGGCATTCGGCCGCACCCCGAAAACTGGCGCGCCGAGTTTCCGCCGCCGCAAACGCTGCCGTACTTTCCCATGGTGCTCCACCGAGGCGCCTACCCCGACGGCAGCTAGCGCCTTCAGGCTTTCTTCACACAAATCTGCGACGTTTGCCTCACTGATGTGTGAGCGAGAGAAGCGATTCGAAGCACGACTGATCCTGTGCGTTATTCTTGCCGGCTGCGCAGGCGGTGCGGGATCCTTGCCGTTGGAGAACCCTGCTGCGCTGTTGTCGCCGTCGTCGCGGCAATCCGCGTGGTCCGTCGTTTCGAGCCCGAACGCGCCGCCGCAGAGCGGCATCTATGACGACGTGCTCGACGGCATCAGCGGGACGGGGCCGAACGACGTCTGGGCGGTTGGCGATGACTGCTGCTATGCGGCGGGGTCGCAAGAGTACTACCATGGACTCATCGAGCACTGGAACGGATCGGCGTGGAAGGTCGTACCGTACGCGAAGGGCGAGCCGGCCGATACCTATCTCCATGCTGTTGCGGCGATGTCCCCGAACGACGCCTGGGCCGTCGGCAACGCTCCGTATCCCAATAATCAAGCGGTGGCCGAACATTGGGACGGCAAGAAGTGGAGTGTCGTTCCTACACCGTACATTTACAACAATGGCGAGCTGCTCGCCGTCGTCGCGATTTCCTCGAAGAACGTTTGGGCCGCCGGTGAAGGCAATTTTTCAGCTATCCTCGAGCACTGGGACGGCACAGCCTGGAGCTTCGTCCCGGCATACACGTACGGGCTAACGATTCTCTCGTCGATCTCCGCCGCAGGTCCGAACGACATCATGGCCGTCGGCACCTACTATTCGCTTAGTTCGTTTCTCTTTGCCGAGCACTGGAACGGCTCGGCATGGACCTACGAAGCACCCGTCAACAGTTTCTTCATCGCCAGCTTCAACGGCAGCACGGCCATCTCGCGCAATCGCTATTGGGCGGTCGGATACGAGGAGCCGAGCCAATCAGAACAAGTGCCGCAAACGCTGACCGAGTATTGGAACGGTTCGTCGTGGCGCCTCGTCCCGAGCGCAAACAAAGATCCCAAAGCCAGCTACATCCTCAACAACACGCTTTACGGCGTCGCCGCCGAGTCGCCGAAAGATGTCTTGGCGGTGGGATATTGGACCTACTACCCGGGTTCGGGCACGACGCGCAGCCTCTTCGAACGTTGGAACGGAAAAGCATGGAAGGCCGAGCCCGGCCCACCCTCGCTCGAATCGGGCAACAACGCGGCCGATAACGAACTGCTCGGTCTAAGCAAAGTGCCGTCGGGCGAACTGTGGGCCGTCGGAAATCAAACCATTCCACCCAACTGCTGCTCAGAAACGCTCACCGTCCAAACAACCCACGACCGAGGCCTCACTTCAACACCACATCCAACGTCACGGTAACGGTGGAACCGATCGTCGGATCGAGCCGCGTGCGAATCATGCCGAATGCATGCCGGTCAATCTGTCCGATCGCGTGGTAGTGCGGATGATCCGGCGACCCGCTAGCGGTGACATTCAGCACCTCCGGCTGCGTAACGCCGTGAATTGTGAGATCGCCGTCCATCTCGAAGGCGTTGGAACCCTTCGCGACGATCTTCGTACTCGCGAACGTCCAATGTGGATACTGCGCTGCGTCGAAAAAGTCGGGAGACGCGAGCGAGCGATCGCGGTCCGGTTCGCCCGTGGCGATGCGCGCCGCATCGACCACCGCCGTCGCGGCCTCCGGAATGAGCGAATCGGGCGAAAGCGTCACGGTTCCCCGAAGAATCGGCACCGTGCCGGTGACGTTCTCCACCCAAATGTGCTGCACGCTAAACGTTGCGGTCGATTGCGCGACGTCGATCTCGCGCGGCGTCGGCGCTACCGCGAGCAGCGCGGCGGCGAACAGCAGCTCAATACGCAATGCTGAACTGTGCATTCATCGTATTGCTCTGCGGCTGATGTGAGATAACATCCTCGACCGTCATGCGAGTATTCTCCGTCGGTCCGTACCCCATCAGGAGCACGCCATCGCGCGTGAAGCCGGTATTCCCGCCGCTGGTTCCTTCGTAGCGCGCCTCGGCGAAGAGCCTCCGGTTGAACGCGTAGCGCAGTTGTTCGAATCCCCCGCTGGAAACGCAACCCCCAACATGAGGAAGGGCGCAGTTCGAATCCGTACCGTCGACGAGCACCGCCTCGCTCGAAAAGCGCGTCCACTGACCGTAGGTGAATCCAAAGCCGTAGCGATCGAAGCGGTCGAAGGGCCCCAGCGTCGTCGGGCGCAGACCGTCGTAACGAAACGTGCTCACGGTAAATGCTCCCATCGCATCTTGCAGGTAGAGGTCGGTATCGGTGCCGGTCGGCGCGAGATCGCTTTCGCGATCGTACCCAGACCCCGCGAAGACCTGCAGATTCAAGCCGCGCAGCGGATCGCCAACGGCAAGGCGCGCGCCGAGCTTCGGCGCAAAGAACGTGAAGGGGTTTTCGCCAGCCGTCTGGACGTACGGCGCGTAGTTTGCATACGTGTCGCGAAACGTTTCGGGATCTACCGGCAGCGGCAGCGTAAACTGCCCGCCTTGCAGATAGACCGGAATGCGTGCATCCCAAGGGTTCACGCGATCGCTGATCCAGGCATCGCGCAGCAATCCCGGCTCGCCGCCGTCGACGACGTATTGCTCGACGAAGTAGTTCGCGCGCGATCCGATCGTCGCGGTCGTGAACGCTTCGACCTCGTCAACTATCGCTTTGGGCAAACCGCGGCCATCGGGGCCGTCGCCCTGATCCTCGCTCGAGTCGACGAGATTCGTCTTCACCGAGAGCGGAAACGCCGGGCCGGACGACACCCCGGGAAGGCGTTCGCCGAACGCGAGAAAGGCCGCTCCGAACTGATTGAGGTGCGGAATGACGCTGTGGCACTTCTCACACGTCACCCCGTATTGATGGGCAAAGAGCGGAATCGCTCCGGCCGCCGCCGGCAGGGCGCCGAGCACGATTCCAAGGAGCGCCACTGCCGACTTAAGCATGCCTCAGAGGTTACTTAGGCAAGCCTAAAAGCCCCTTCAAGCTGATTTTCCATTTTAAGGGCCGGGTTGTCGCTAAAGGCGGGCGATTGGATGATAAAAGGCGGGTGGAACTTCGGGGATTCTGGTTGCTTGTAAGGGAGAACATCGCGAATGCCGTCCAGCTGGCCTCGCCAAAGCCCCAGGCTATGATCGCCCCGCTTATCGGACTGGGACTCTATAGCGTTTCAGAAGCGGCAAGGATCGCTTCTTACGCGACCGACGTTAGGCTGAGGTCGGACACAGTAAGACGCTGGGTTAAGGGATATTCCTTCCGCCGCGGCGATGAGCGCAACTTCTCCGAGCGCATAATTTCGTCTCTCATCGCCTTGGACGACATGTACGTTCTGAGTTTTGCTGAGCTTGTCGAGTTGCTTTGTATAGCCGCTTTCAAGCGCGAAGGTCTGTCATTCCTGAGGGCAAGGAGCACCTGATCGAAGACATTTGCAATAAGCATATTGTGCTTGAAGAATGGTCAAGCCGTTCTTTAGAAAGCTCGATTATATAAACGACATAGCGTCGGCGTTTTGGCCGTTAGGTAAAGACCGGGCGGTGGTGATCAATCCCAGCATCTCGTTCGGTCGTGCCATCGAAAAGGCTAGCGGTGTGCCCACAGAGACTCTCTACTTGGCTTACAAGGCTGGAGACATTCTGGAAACAATAGCCGAGTGGTTCGAGGCTCCTCAGAGTGGGGTCCAGGACGCTATCGAGTATGAGATTGGCCTTCGCAAGTCTGTAGTCAAGGCAGCTTGAGGTTCCGAATAGAGCGAGCACCTGTTGCCGCGTGACAAGCGCTTTAAGAGCCATTATGTCCCTCCCAGGTTGAGATGACTGTTCGACGGGGTCAGGCATCCTTGCTCGCTTCTGCTTCGGCCCGCAAACGTCGGCAAATCTAATCGAACGTTGCCGCTCCGTCCACACCTTAACGGAGTAGTCCTGATGTATTCTAAATCGCTGGCGTCAGCGTAGCGGTGACTCTTCAGCCCCCGTTACGGGAAGGGAAACACAAATGCGAATTATCCATTTTCTCGCTCACGACGAAGAAGGCGCAACTTTGGTTGAATACGGCCTGCTCCTCGGGCTCACCGCTATGGTTGCGCTCGCCGGGGTCTCTGTCTTCGGCACGAGCGTCAGCAGCTTGTTTACCGCCGTCGGAGGCTCGATCTAAGGCGCAGGTTCGGCGGCCGCCTGCCGCCAGAGGAATGCGGCCAGCGCACGCGGTATCCTGCCATCCTCGATCTATTCATAACGGCCGGTTTGGGGAGAGCTGGGCTGACTTGTGTTTACCGCCGATCACCTCTGGGAGCGGTTTAGGGTGGCAGCCGAAAGTTATCTTGGGACCGATTACGTGGTCACCTTGGCAGAGGCACGCGTCGTCGTCAGGTTGGTTTACCGCCGGCAGTTGGAGCGCGATCCCGAACCCGACGAGGAGACGCACCTCGCCACCGAGTTCCTCGAGCTCGTTCGCCAAACGCGCGCCGGGATGATGCAACCGGACGCGACGTAGTGATGGACGTATCTCCGGCTGAACCCCAGCATCGCGTAACGCTCGACGGCGAGTACGATTTAACCCGCAAGGAAGAGATCGCCGTGCTCTTCGCCGCGCTCGACATTAGCGAACCGGTGCACGTCGATTTGACCAACGTAACCTATATGGACTCGACGGTTTTGCACGAGCTCGCCGCGCTGCGGCTACGCTGCGACGATATTACGCTTGCCGGGCCCAGCGACAATATTCGTCGCATTCTCCACTTGACGCATCTCGATAAGCTCTTTCACATCACCGATCCGAGCTGAGAATCGCGTCGCACTTCGCGGCGAAGATAAAGTCGCTCTCGGTCAAACCGCCGATCTTGTGCGTCCAAATCTCGACGCGCAAACGCCCCCAGGAAATGTGAAGGTCCGGATGGTGCTGCTGCTGCTCGGCCATCGCGCCGATCCGGTTTGCAGCCTCGAGCACCTCCACGAAGTTCTTGAAACGATACGTCCGCGTAAGGGCTTTTATATAGCGACGTTGCGGATCGTCGCGCTCCTCGACGCTCCAGCCTTCGGCGAGCTGCGCGAGCAGCGGCGCAATCTCGGCATCGGTTAGCGGCGGTACGCCGCCGCGGCACGGTACGCATTGCTTTGCCGCCAGCCCGCTCGTCATGAGAACGTTATACCCAGCTCAAGATCTTCGCGATCTCCGCGGGCTGCTCGAGCATCGCGTAGTGCCCCGCACCGGGGAGCACGACGAAGCGCGCGTTCGGTAGAAGCGCCGCGACCTTCTGTTCCTGCATCTCCGGGTTATCGCTTTCGGGCGCAACGACGACGGCCGGCGCCGTCATCGCGCGCACTGCTTCGGAGAGATCCGCGTTCGACCACGATTCGAAGGATTCGAGCCCAGCATCGCGCGGGGTCTGCGCGGCGGCCGCGCAGACGAGTTCGAGCGCGTGCGGATCGGGTTCGCCGGCGAACAGCCGCCTGAGCCACTTGCGGGCCGCCTCGGGATCTCCGCAGGTCGCTCGCAAACCCGCGGCGCCTTTCTCGGAAAAATCAGCCGGAGTCGCCGGTACCGGCGCAATCAATACCAAACTGCTCACCGCTTCGGGCGCGTCGATCGCCAATCGAAGCGCGATCTTCGCGCCCATCGAGTGTCCGACGACTACGACCGGCGCCAGCGCCCGCTCTTCGATCACCTCGAGCAGCCCCGCCGCGAACCGCTCGAGCGTGTAGGGACCGCCGGCATCGCGCGATGCGCCGAAACCGGGCAGATCGACGGCGACGCAGCGGTATTGGGGGCCAAGCGCGTTGATCACGCCCTCCCACACGGTGTGATCGCCTTGCCATCCATGAACGAAGAGGAGCCGGGCAGCGCTGCTGTCCGACCCCCGTTCAAACACCTGCATGCGCGGCCGATTCGCCGCAGCTTGGCTTAATTCAGGCTCATTGCCTGATGGACTGGACGCCCCTCGTCGAGATCGAGCAAGTCGAACCAGGTGACGACGTCGGTCCGGTCGGGCGCGATCTTCGAGCGCAGGTCCTCGAAGTAATGATGCGCGTGCGATCCCGGCTCGGGGTGCCAGCGCATGCGGCCCTCGTTGAACTCCTCGATCTCGCGCTCGCTCTTTCCGGCGAGCAGATCGGTTTTGACCCAGTTGGCGATTGCGTCGTCGGAGCCGAGCTCTTTGACCTTGCGCGCGAACTCCTCGCCCGTCGTTCCGAGAAACTCAAAGAGCGGCTTGTCGTGTGGGCAGTCGTAATCGTACTCGCCGAGCGTTCCGTCGTTATAGGCTTTCGCCTTATCGATGACGCGCTTGAGCGAAACCAAGCCGGCGAGCTTATCCTTGGCACTGCGGGGTTTTGAAATAGTCAGGTCCATACACTCCTCTTCTAAAAGCGGTACCGCTTCTAATCCTATCAACCCATCCTGGGTTGCGGCCTAACGGGTCGTTACGCGTACTATCCGAGATCGTTCTCATCGTGCGATCAGGACGTGAACGCGACGATCTCGCCTTCCTCGCGGTGGCTCGTCCACCACGCATTGCCGTCAAACGTCAGCGCGCGCGCTTCGGGGGAGATCGATGCAATCGGCTCGACCGCCGGTGCACTCTCCTGTATGTTGAATCGGGCGAAGTCGAGGTTATCGAACTCCTCGTCCGCAGTGATCATGAAT
>Ga0182015_10003035_pt1 | contig 19308 bp, 17 predicted proteins | sample 712P3MmetaG_FD_120478 | JGI IMG/M metagenome (GOLD analysis project Ga0182015, IMG submission 120478) | Permafrost microbial communities from Stordalen Mire, Sweden - 712P3M metaG | ecosystem: Environmental > Terrestrial > Soil > Wetlands > Permafrost | place: Sweden: Stordalen | collected...
AACGTAATTCGCGAGGGCCTCACGAGCGTTCCTTGGTGATGGCGGGTTTATGCACTGGCCTCTAGGCTCAGCGAATTATCTTAGATTGGGCCAGGCGGAGGCGCGTTCGGTAATGTCCTCTTATCGAACATTGCGCGACTTGTGCACGGCTTCTGGTTTCAGCCGGAGTGCGCCATATTCGACGTGTGGATGTCCCGGGCGGCTACCGTCTTAAAGTAACGGGAGACGGCGTCGCCAGGACGTTCGGCGTCACGGCGCTCAACGTCCGGCCAGCGCCCTGGCAACGATCTCTCGCGCGTGCAGTAGGACGGATCTGTGCTCCTCCGCCGAGAACTCGACGAAGCCCAGTCCGCGGAGCAGAAACAGTCCTTCAATGGCCAGCAAAGCGTGACGAACGTCATGAGCGTCGCCTGATTTGGACAGGAGCGGATCAAGGAGCGTTCGGTAATAGCGACGCGCGGGCTCCATCATATCGGGGGCGTGCACCAGCGCGGTCATAAGAAAAGCCGCCTTGCGGGTGGTGGCGTCGTCCTCATCGAGCGCTTCGTCGATGTGGGCTAGGACCATTTCAAAAGAGTCAACCGGCTTGTCGCCGAGCCGTTGGCGCACCGCGCTTTGAAAGCGCGACATTTCTCGCTCCAACGCCGCGCGAACCAACCCATCCTTGGTCGCGAAGCTGTACACGAGACCGCCCTTGCTGATCCCCGCTCGCTCGGCGACGGCATCGAGCGTGAAAGTTCGGCCGCCGGATTCGAGGATCACGCTCTCGGCGGCATCCAGTATCCGGTCCCGGTCAATTTCCTTTTTCCGCGTCAAATTCAGCCCCTTGCATTTCCGACTGAGCAGTCGTATAATCATTTCAGACTGGCTGGTCGGATTACCTCGGTGGTGTTCGCCTCGGAAGCTGGCCTCTCGTTATTGCCTAGCGAGACCGGCATGAGTCCCGACGGACATCGTCCCCGCACGCTGCCGCTGATCGTGGTTCTAGGTGTTTTCAGCGCCTTCTATGCGATGGCGACCGACCTACATCTGCCGGCCTTCGCGACATCGGCCGCTCTTTCAGAGCAAACCCCTCGCACGATGCAGACGTCGCCCGCCGTGTCGTCGCCGGAGCCGCAATCGAACACCTTTCTGAAGAAGAGTAACAGAAAAATGAACAAGAATTTACCCGCAGCAGCCTTCGGCCATTTTGTTCTGAAGGTTACTGATACGAATATTAGTTATCAATTTTATACGAAGCTTGGTTTGCGCCCAGTTGGGCTATTACCAGATGTAGCGATCATCGAATTGCGAGGCGGAACACACATCTTGCTTTTCAATAAGAAGGATGAAGTGCCACTAATTCCTAGCAAGATTGGCCAGCGCGGAGATTTTTCTACCGAACGACTCGACTTGATGATTGACAGCCATTCTAGGAGCGATCTGGAACTGTATAGGACGACGCTAATGGAAAATGGAGTGTCGGTAGGTGAAATTGCTCCAGACCAATTGTACGGTCACTATTACTTCCAGTTGGCCGACCCTGATGGCAATGGAATAACGGTCTACACCAGCCACGTAGGAGACTTACCAGTCTAGGAACCGGGGTTCGAGTTCAGCAGGGTAAGATCGCCGGCGAGGATCAGTCTCACGGCGGGTGCCTTGTGTTCGTGCGTCGCGTTCGAGGAATACGATTTCTTTACTTCATCTCCCCGATGAGCGAGTAGATCGATCCGTAGACCGTTCCGGGCGCTTTATGGAATCCCAGCGTCGACATCGCACAGCAATCGGGTTCGTAAAGCACACGGATCGCGTACCTAATTCGCGAGGGACTCACGAACGTACCTGGTGCCGACGGGCAAATGCAATGGCAGCACGTGTCAGCGGGTTATATAAGATTGGTCCGGCGGCCACGTGTCGGTTAAGATCCGCGTATCGAAAGCTGGATGATGCGCGAAGCCTTCCGCGAACGTTTTTAGGATGATCCAATGGGATCCGCTCACTCTATCCGAGTTGCAAAGCACACTACGCGGTTTTCCCGGACTGTGGTGGGTCGCTGGCGGCGTCGCAATCGAACTCGCAGTAGGCTCGCCCGTGCGCAGTCACGGCGATATTGACATTCTCGTGTTGCGGCGCGACCAAGAGCTCCTGCGCGCACATCTCAAAGAGTGGATTGTCCGCGAGAGCGATGCGGGGACCAGTCTGTGGTGCCGTCAAACGCTCAGGAGGCCGTGGAGCTTCGAGGTGCTTCTCGACGATGCGAAGGGCGATCGGTGGGTGTCGAGGCGCTGCACCGCAGTTACGAGGCCATTGGCGGAAATGGGCTGGAGAACGTCAATCGGCATTCCCGTTCTCGCACCTGAAATCGTGCTGTTCTACAAAGCAAAGGATACGAGAGAGCACGACAATGTCGACTTCGAAGCAGTGCTTCCTCAGCTCGACTCTAAAGCGAGGACCTGGCTCAACGACGCTATTGGGCACATTCGTCCCAACCATCCTTGGCGACGCGCCTGTTCAGTCTGAGAACATGCTCCTTTGTCCGAGCCGGCCGCTCCCATTACGTGCGCTGAAACATCACTGGCCCGTTAACCGCGAACGCGCTTAGAAAAACTCTTCCAAAACATCGTAGTATTGTATCTTGGCGGTATCGGGTTGAGAGAGGCCATACAGGTCGAAGAACGGCTGGACCCACGCCGTACCCAAGTTGAAGCGAATGCTGTGGATTGCCCTTGAAATATCCTGATACCGGTCCGCAAGGCCAAGGCGGCCGCAATCAATGAATCCGTTGAAACGACCATGGTCCGCCATGAAATTTGGAAGCGAGGCATCGCCATGCGTCACGACGAGGTCCGTAATCGCCGGCTGCTCTGTCTCGAGGTACGGCCACAACTCTGCGGCTGATTTTCCTCGTCGTTCTTCGTCAAAATCGGTTTCGTCCACAAGTCTCGAGTTCATACGTCTTTTCGCGAGCGCCAGACTGGCGTCCAAGGTCTCATCGAAAGGGCAAGTAGTTGGGTCCATCTCATGCAGCATACGCAATGCGCTTGCAAGGATTTCAACCCGCAGCGAATTTGGAAGGAACGTCGCCGAAGCCAAGTCGCTCCCAGGAAGCGCATCGAGCAAGAGCCAGTTTGCACCCTCGTATCTTTCCTGCGCAACCACCCTCGGGCACGGCATCCCGCTCGCGGCGAGCCACTTCAGTCGCTCGGCTTCTCCGGGCAATGCCGCAAACGGGCCAGCATCCTCGCGTTTTAGGAAAAGATGCGGCCGTTTGTCGTCAATCAGCATGAACACCCTTGCCGATGATTTTCCGAGCGAGTCACACTTCCACGTATACCGAGAGAGCCGGTTTCGGAAATCTGGAGGTAGATCAGTCATTTCCGGCAGGCGCAGATCTTCAGTCATCAGGTTCCTGGATGGGCTCCGGGTTGAGGGCGACTTTTGGGTCCGTCTCGCGTATTGAAAATGGAAACGTCACCATGACTGAGTGCGTCTCGACTCCGCCGGCACTTCGATAGACACCTCGGGCTGCGTCATTTACAAAGCATACGGATTAGGCCAGCTAGATTAGATGCGCTAGCGCCTTCATCGTCGTCGTTGCATCGGACCCTGATTGCGCGAATCCCGGCGCGCTTAGCGCCCCAGACATCGCTTTCCAGGCTGTCGCCGACCATCACGACGTCCGCTGCGCACGGATAGGCGCGCTGGACTATATTGAACGCCTCCGGGTGAGGCTTCTCGTAACCCGTGAGAGCCGAACAAAACACGCGCTCGATGTACGAGTTAAGGCCGAGTGCTGAAACCAAGTCCTCCAGCTCTGGCACGTGGTTCGAAAGGATGACTTGGCGCCACCCGCTCCACCGCAGTGCGTCGAGCGTCGGCAGCGTGTCTTCGAATAAGCGCCATCGCCTCACGTCGAGAAAGTGCCGGCGGACGCTTGCAGCCAATGTTGCCGCAGCCATCTCGTCAAACCCGACGCCGCGGTACGCGGCCGAGAAAAGCGGATGGAGCCGCTCCCACCAATGGTCCGGATGCTCGGGCTTTCTCGACACGAGCGGTTCATGCCATGGAAAGCCTGAGGTTAGGAACGGGCGAACTTCACTGACGCCCAGGGGGCGCTCGGGGAAGAGTTCTGCGGCTGCCTCGCATAGCGTTCCGCTCCACATCCCGTCGCGAAAGGCCAAAGTACCGTCGAAGTCCCAGATGAGCAGTTGCATGGACATCTCAACCTGCTTCACTTCAGTGCTGCGAAAGCTGCCGCATGGAGCAGTGTGCCAGACGATACCGGCAACGTGTCGCTGAGCGCGATTCCCATAAAGTGCGGACCGGCGTACGGCGACGCGTATCCGGATGCCACGTGGACGTCGAAGCCGAACCGGGCATAGAAGCGCGGGTCGCCAAGAACGAACACGGCATCCCAATGACGTTTCGCGCGGAAAAGAGCTTCGCGGATGAGTGCTGATCCAATCCCGTTGCCTTGCCTGTCGGGGATTACCGACAGGGGCGCAAGGGCCAGTGCAGCAAACGGAGCTGTCATCGTCGACAAGTTGATGTATCCGACGAGACGCTCATGCTCCTCGGCGACCAGTGAGATCACCGCGTCCCCGGCCTCGCGCAGGGCGTCCACCAAAAGCGCTTCGTCGTCTCGTTCGAATGCAGCTTTTAGGATCTCGCGGACCGTGGCGAGATCGTCTGATCGTTCATCGCGGATAATTAGGTCCCGTGGCTTCATTAGGCTCCAACCCTATTGGTATCGTTCCCCAATAGCGCGTGCTGCCCAGGCGTTACCTTTAATCGTAACGCCACGGAGGAGCTCCTTGCCAAAATCCGTGTTGGGGCCTGGCACGCATATGGAGGCGCCGTGAGGATTCGAGCTGCTTGTTCGAGCGACGTAACGGACATGATGCTATCGCGTCGAGAGGCGATACTTGCCAAAGGGCACGGATACTACGAGCAGTCGACTATTGAGGCGTGGGCTGTGGATCGTGCGGTGGAACGAGTCCCGCGGTATTTGCAGCAGATCAGTGATCGCGACCTAATCGTCCTGATCGCCGAGAAGGATGACGATGTTCTGGGCTTTGTCATTGCCGATCCCGTAAACAGCGAGTTGTGCGCCATCTACGTAAAGCCGAATGACTCGGGTGCTCGGGGCGAGTTGGTTGCGCGCTACTTGCGGAGGCTGAAAGGCTTGCATTTCGGCACACGGATACCTTGACGCTGGTCGCCTCGTTAAATGCAGTGCGGTTTTATGCTGACAACGGATATGTAGGCGAAGGCCCTGTCAACTGGCAAAGCTATGATGGATCATGCTCACCTTGCAGAAAGATGAGAAAGGATCGGGCCGATCGTCGCCACTGAGGGCTGCTCAGCGTAACGGTTAGTCGCGATCGCACAGCTGACGGGTTCGCAAAGCACCTTTAGCTACGTGACACTTCGTCGACCGAATCAGCACCGCCTAGTTGGGTCGTGATCAACGCATAAGCCATGTGCGGCCTGGTAGGCCGGCCTTAGCTTCATCGATCTCGTCTCGCTCGCAACTGGATCTGCGTCGGCTGTTCACTCAGAGCAGGAGCGCGCCAGGGGACGCTGACGACGCAGTCTAGTCCCGCGGCGGAAAGAGCATGTCTGATCCTTTTCCCGTCAGTGGCGGCTCCGGACCACGCACATACACCATGCGAGGCTCGAGCATATAGACGGTCTGATAACGTAGCTTAAACAGGTCTACATACTCGATTTCGATCCGGGCTTCGTGCGACGCCTTATCGTAGTCAAATTCTGTTTCCAGGGGCGAAAAAGGTGGGATCTCCTCACCCGGACCCATTGGCCCGACTTTGGCCCAAATTTTGCCATACTTTTCAGAGGCAAGACGTGCGATTACTGTCACCTGAAACGCTGGACCCGCACCTGAATTGCGGAAATTACCTGGCGAAAGGAAGTCAGCAACGCGCTGACCATTTCGAGAAACACCGTTCACGCCGAACGAACCTTGCGCAAACTTGCACAGCGGTGTCAGCTGCTGCCGATGTTGTCGCTCGGCTGCATTAGCTGCGTCGCGGCCTTCGACCGCGAGATTTTTCGTTTGAACGGCGAGGCGCCACGTCACGACGGCAAGCGCACCCGTGCCAATTGCAACAATAGCTTCGATGCCTTCCGAAATTCCGTCACTCATTAGGTCGCGTTTGCATTTGAGTCAATGAGGCGGTACCCCAATCGTATGTCCCTACGGGCAGCGGCCGGAGCTGCTCATCCTCAAGGCAAGGCGGGACCGATGCGGAGAGCTCTCGTCGATCCAGGCTCGGGTGAAGGTGGTCGTGCAGGGCTGGCAATGGGACCTCGATTCCATAGACATCAACTGCCAATCATATCCGCGTTATCGTGCAGACTAGAAGTAGCGATCGCGATCTTCTTTGGATGGTTCTCGTTGCGGTTCTGCAGGCTTGCGCCAAGCGACATTTCTGGTATCACGTCGGAACTTGCGTGCTTTCCGGCGTTGCTCGCGCTGGGCGGCGGCGACATCCTCTCGTTCGACTGCAGCCGCTACGCGCTCACGGCGCTTCAAGCGAGCGGCATCGTTCGCCAAGATGCGGGTTAGCGTCGCGCTGCCGACCGCGCTTGCACGATAACGGCGACCCGCTTCGACCAGCTGCATCTGAAGTTCCGAGTAATCGTGGTTTGCATAAGTTCCCAGCCGGTCTACTTGCCGCCAGCCGACGTGGCCTGGCCACTCTTGGTTCGCTGCGACTCGTGCAAAAGCGCCGACCTTGATCCAGTAGTAGTCGGCCGGCCATTCAGCGCTTTTGGTCCGAAGCTGTTTGGGCTCATCGATCACCGGAGCGACGGCTCGTACCTGGCCCTTCCAGGCGAGAAACATCAGGTCTCCGGCGTGCGCCGAAACCTGATTCTTGCATGGCCATCTCGTTGGGCCCCAGGCCAGAACTTCGGCCAACCTTCGCGGCGTTCTTTTTTTGCTTAAGGACCGAATCACGTCGCCCATGACAACTTCATTCGGCTGAGCTCTGATGAGATCATCGCGACGGCGCGGTAAGGTGGGTGAGCGCCGGGCGTGCGCGGGGCGCGCACGGCGTCGGCACGAGAGCGTGCTGGCCAGGAAGTGCCGACCGGTGCTTTGCGAAACGGTGTAGTCGACATCGCGCAGTAGTTGGCGATGACGCCTTTGATGTAGCACGCTCGGCCTACGTTAGAAACGATTCGAGATCGATCGAGAATCCGGCGGGGGGAGCGCCGTCAGTCCAGATCGTTTTGCGATACGGATCGATCAGTACGACGAACTCCGTCCCTACCGCGCGGAAATGACGTAACTTTGCTTTTAATTCGTTGGGCCGATCCGACTGCGAGGCGAGTTCGATTGCGACCTCAGGTGCGATCGGGAGAAACGCCTCGCGTTGGGCGACGGTAAGCGCCTCCCAATTCGCCAGCGACACGATCGCGCCGTCAGGCTGCAAGATCGAGCCGTCGGCAAAAGCAAATCCCGCCGACGAATCGAATGCGATGTAGCCGTGGGCCTCTGCCCAATTTGCAAGCGCTTGCGTCAAACGGGCGTTCCGGTGTCCGGATGCCGCACCCGCGGGTGGTGTCACCGTAATCGTTCCGGCGGCGTCGATCTCGACGCGGGCGTTCGGGTTCGCATCGGCGATACGGCGGAAATCGTCGTGCGTCGATCGCGGATACGTTTGTGCGTGCATGTTGATGCTCCATCCCCGCATGCGCAAATGCGGGGGCATAGACGTTGTACGATCAGGCGAGCAACGCCTTGTCGAGCTTCGCCGCGCCGACTTCTTTATAGAAGTCGGTGTGCGTTTCGCTGACCTTGGGCGCCCACGGATCGAGTTGACCGCGGTTGGTCGCGAAGTGCACCGTCGGTCCGACGGCGTCGCGATAGTCGGCGCCGCCGAAGGGTGCGAAGCCGTGGCTTTCGCTGTGCGCCAGCACGATGTCGCCGACGGCCTTGGAAGCATTCGCGGCTGCTGATCGTACGTCGTTCGAGAGACGCGTATCTTGCGCGAACGTGTCGTAGAGCGCCATGGCCGGACGATCGGCGTGCCAGGGCAGTTTGCCGTCATCGAAGCGCACCATGCCGTCGACCGAACGCGCATCGTCGAGGATCGCGGCTTGTGCGTCGTCGCTGCCCTTCGCAGCGGTCGTCAACGCCGTATCCAGCGTCTTCACGGACGAACGCATCGTACCGATCTTCGTGGCATCGAGATCGAGCACGTCCATCGCGGCGGCCGGCGTGTACGAGCCCATGCCGGGCATGCCGTACTTCGTGTGCATCGTGTCTTTCACGATCGCCTTAGCCATCGCGGCGGGATCACCGATATGGCTTGCGATGTCTTCGGCGACGCTCGTCGGCGTGCCCGGCGCGAGCATCGTCTCCGGCGATGCCGCGAGATACTTCACGCCGTCCTGACTCAAAGCATCGGCGAATCCCAAAGTTGACATCAAACACTGATTTGCTACGACCCCATCGATCGTGCGTCCGGCGTCTTCCGGATGTTCTTTGGCGTGCAGTGCGATACCGTCGGCGATCGCACCGGCCATATCGGTCGACGACATGATCGCCTGGTGCGTGTCGCTCTGCAGGCCGCCGCCATCGCCGCCGCCGTGGTCGACCAGGTCGATCCACGTCTGCTGCGCGCCGTTGCGTTCGGCGGCGTCGAGCGTGCGGTCGACGAACCGCGCCAAGTTTTCACGCGACGACGGATCGTGCGGCGCGTCGACGTGTACGGGTCCGTCGATTTGACCGCCGCGAAGGTCATAGGATTCGGTGCGCTTGCCGCCGTCTTCGACGAAGTCGCGGCGCGCGGTCGTATCTTCGATGTTAAACGCGATATGCGCGTCGGCGGCGCTGGTGCTGAACGCCTGATCGATGACCGGCGATTGCACGGAGTCGAGGTTATTGTCGCCGTCGCGGTACAGGCCGAATTGCAGAGCGGTGATGTTCATGCCCGCCTACTGCGCCGATCGGCCGCGAGGGCAAGAGCAAAAACGCCCGACCTGCAAAGGCCGGGCGTTTTCTCATTGGCGACTCGCGCGCGTTATTTCTTTGGCGCGCCTGCTGGGACGGGCGTTGCGTTGCCGCAATTCCCCGATCCGATAACGCCGGTTCCGCCCGTGACACCAGTGGAACCGGAAGCGACACCGCCGGTTCCGCCCGTGACACCAGTGGCACCGGAGCCGACCGTGTTGCCGCCGGTACCCGCACCGTTACCGCTACCGTTCGGCGAACATGGCGTCGGCGTCGGGGATTGCCGTGGGGCCGGGGCCGGCGTCGGTTTCGCTTGCGCGATCAAGCTTGTTATGGAACTGGCGATGGTGTCTGGATTGCTGAGATTCTTCGACGTGCCGACATCGACCGTGCTGTAGGTTAGAGCGGCCGCAGTCGCGCGCAGCATTGCCGGCATCTGCGATAGCGGTGCCGGATACGAGTACCGCGCACCGCCGCTCGTCATCACGATGAAGCCCGGCAACGTACCCGTCGTCCCGAAGAGTGACGCTCGGAGGGCGAACGTCGCGGGAGACGCCGACGCCAGGACCCCGGCGTCAAAATGACAAGTTGCGTTGCTCAACCGGACGACGATCAAGCGACTGCTGGGAATATTTGTCCCCTCGCTCGCGCAAGCCGGCGACCAGGGCAGAAGTATGGTGATCTGAGCCGGTGCGGAGCCCGCGAGGACGATGCCCGTCAGACTCAAAACGACGGCGGGGATAATTGCAAAGATTCGCTTGAACAAAATAGCCTCCAAATCGTGGTGACGCCGTACGGAAACCGGCTCAGCCTTTCGGTTGATCCAGCACGCTTACCTTGTAGATTAATGTTCGATAGCGCTCGCTAGCGGCAGAGATGCTCCAGCGGCCGAGGGCAATGGCGGCGGGCGGTTTGATGAGGGAAGCCCCGAAAGTTGTGGGCGACATGTAGGCGCCGCTGTTTCATTGTTTGTTGCGCAACAGCGGCTGATTGCGCCGGCGACAAAGCGCTTAGGCGGCAAGTGCGGTCCCACAATATACTGTGTGGATGGATTTCTCGACGATGATCTTGACCATGTATATCGCTGCAGAGGACGGTCCGGAGGCGGACGAGCGCGTTCTGGGCATCGCGGTCGAAGAGTCGTTGCTGGCCGGCGAACTTGGATTCAATCCGTGGTTCACCGAACATCACTTTCGCGGACCGTGGCACAGCAACCCGATGCAATTCGCCGCGTACATCGCCCCGCAGATTCCGAGCGATCTCTACCTCGGATTCGGCGTCCTCTCAACCCCGTACTATCATCCGGTGCGGCTCGTCGAGAGCATGAATCTGCTCGATCAACTCACCAAGGGCCGAACGCTCTACGGTCTCGGAAGCGGCTTCCCCGGGACCGAGCCGTTGGGGCTCGGAGTGGAAGCGCACTACCACAGTTCCGGTGAGGCCGCGAAGGACACGCTCGACGTCATGCAACGGCTGTGGCAATTTCGCACCGGCGATCCGGAGTACACCTTCGAGATGCCGACGCACCGCGGTGAGATCCGGCGCCGCGTAGCGCCGGCCGCATACCGCAAGCGTCATCCGATCATCATTCGCACGGCGAGCCGCGACGCTGCCGTCGTTACCGCAGCGCAGAACGGGTGGCCCGCTTTTCTCGGCACCTTCAGCGCCGAATCGCCCTTAATCGAGCAAGTACGAAGCTACCGGAAGGTTCTCGCGGCAGCGAACCATTCGCAGGAAATCATCGATGAATGCCTACGCTGGTGCACCTGCGACTGGTTGAGCGTCGTGGTCGCAGAGACGGATGCCGAAGCAAAAGCGAGTGCGGAAAAGGCTAGCGCGGAGCATCTTGCCCTGCGCGAATACTTCGTCGAGCGGTACGGACCGCTCCACGGGCCGGTGGCACGGCAGAAAGCCGGCCAATCTGCGGCCGACGCCTACCGGGCGGGAGGCGATATGTGGGAGACGATCGCCGGCAGTCCCGAGACGGTCGCGGCGCGGGTCCAAGGACTCGTGAACCTGGGCATCAACCACCTTTTGATCCGCTTCCTCGGTGAGTGGACCGGCGAAACCCGGGCGATCTCCGAGAAGTCGATGAGGCTCTTTTCGCGCGAGGTCATGCCGCGCTTTAAAGATATCCCGCCACTGCGCGACCCGCTCGCACTGGAGTTATCTGCACCATGAAGATCGTTGTTTTCGGACCTGCCAAGCGCGTCGGCGTGTGGGCCGGCGATCTCGTGGTCGATCTCGCGCTCGCGAGCGCTGCCAACCCCGGCGTCGTTCGCGCGCCGTTGCCGCCGGATTTGCTCGGATTGATCGAGGGCGGCGCGGATGCGCTCGCGGATGCAACCCGCGTCGTCGATGCAGCGATCGCGGCGCCCGCAGCGGCGCGTGCGGCTAACGGCGTCTACGCGCGGGCCGACGTCGTGCTGCATGCGCCGCATGTGCCCGGGGCGCGAATCGCGTGCGCCGGCGGCAACTTCGCCGATCACACGGCAGCGATGGCGGCCCGGCGGTCGGACGCGCCGAACTCCGGCGCCCCGGATCTCAAGGCCATCGCGGAGCAAATGCGCGCGCGCGGCATCTGGGGTTTTTGGAAAGTCGGCCGCGATGCATCCGGGCCCGGTGCCGACATCATGTATCCGGCACGCACGCAGCGGCTCGATTACGAAGCCGAGCTTGCGATCGTGATCGGCAAACCCGCCAAAGACGTCAAAGCGGCCGATCTCAAGCCCTACATCTGGGGCGTGACGCTCTTCGGTGATTGGAGCATTCGCGACTTGAATGAGGGCACAGCGACTTTTAAATTCGCGGCGCAGAAAAATTTTGACGGATCGTTTTCGATCGGCCCGTGCATTGTGGTCGGCGAGGGCATCGACGAAGCGGACGTCAACATCGAAACGTGGGTGAACGGCGATCGGCGCCAGCACTACAACACGCGCGATATGGTCATCTCGTTCGGCCAGTATTTAGAGTATCTCTCCACCGACTTCACGTTCCACCCGGGCGATATGATTTCAGGCGGTACGGCTGCGGGAACGGCCGCCGATTCGAGCGCCAAATCGCCGGAAGGCATCTTCGCGCCGGAGCGCTTTCTCAAGCCGGGCGACCAGGTTGAGATTCGTTCCGCGCCAATCGGCACGCTCGCGGCGAAGATCGTCGCGAAGCACTAAGCCTCCACGAAGCCGCACAGCAAACTCGCCAGCATCATCTCGTTGGGGGTCCGGCAGTGCACTTCTAAAAGGTCGGGAGAACAGACCAGAACGGTCAGGCATTGCGCGCGTGAGATCGCCACGTTGAAGCGGTTCTTCTCGAAGAGGAAGCTCATGTCGCGCGGCATGTCCGCGGCGCTGGACGTCGCCATCGAATAGAACACGACCGGCGCTCCCTGACCTTGAAACTTGTCCACGGTTCCGACGCGAATCCCCGTGTGGCCGCGCGCGGCGAGGGTGCGGGCGATACGCAGACGCTGCGCGTTGTACGGCGTGACGACGAGGATATCGTCCGGCGTCATCGGCCGCTCGGCCTTTGCGTGAAGGACGACCCGGCCGCGCAGGAGCTCGTCGATCGCAGCGGCGATGTGCTCTGCCTCCTCAGGTGACTCGCGGCTGTTGCCGCGGTGAACGACGGGCAGATAGCGCAGCCCGGCGCCGCTGAGGCCGGCCGATGCGATCCGGTTGCCGGCGCTCGCGGGCGCCGAGCGGAGTCGCCCGTCGTAGACGGTCCGCGAAATAAACGCACAGATCTCGGGATGCATGCGGTAGGAGATGTCGAGAAACACGCCCCGGTCCGGCGGTACGGTGTGGTGCTCGCCGAGCAGATGTTCGAGAACCGACGGTCCGGTGCCGATCGGATGCGAGCCTTGAGATACCTGCGCTAACTGTAGCGGGTCGCCCAGCAGTACGACGTTGTGCGCGGCGCCGGCACACGCGATGGCATCGCCGAGCGACAGTTGCCCGGCCTCGTCGATGAAGAGGACGTCGTACTGGCCGATGAAATCTTCGCGGGCGAACAGCCACGGCGTTCCGGCGGCGAGGTCGTGGGGCGCGGTGGCGAATGCGTTGTTATCGTCCGTGCTCTCGATCATCGGCGTGCTCGACCGGGAAACGTAGGCATGCTCCTCCAACGAGTGCCGGTGCAGGCCGCGGAACGTTATGCCGCGCCGCGCCGCCGATTCCTCGACTTTGTCGAGCAAGTTTTGCACCGCGGAGTATCCGCGGGAGACGATTCCCACGCGCTTTCCCGCTCCGAGCAGGGCGGCGATCGCGTCGCCGCCGGTCGTGCTCTTGCCGCTGCCCGGGGGGCCTTGAATGAAGAGGTAGCTCCGGTCGAGCGCCGCGACTAGTGATGCGATCGCGTCGCCCGTGATCGTGTCCGGCTGGATCCGCGCGTCCGGCAGCACCCCGGCCAGTCGCGGCGTCGCGCGCAGCAAAATGTCCAGCGCCGCCGGATACCGTTCGCGAATCGTACCATCCTCATAGGTCAGCGCAATGCGGTGAAGTGCATCTTGGAGCACCTTCGTGTTGATGGGAGCGCCCGGAATCAGCGCGCGCAGGTTCGCCGGCACCATTTTCCCGGTGAGCTTGATCGCGATGCGATTGTTCTCATCATCGATCGTGATGACATCACCGGCTTGTTGCTGCGTGTGCGGACAGTGTGGGCTGCTGCGTCCCAAGTTGTAGAGCTGATCGGGGAATGCAAACGTGTGGACCATATTGCGATCGCGGGGGCTCGCCTTGAACGGCGCGACATCTTCGCACCACGTCAGATCGCCGATCGCTTCGTGGTCGAACTCGGTGAGCTGGTCCGAGTTGTCGTAGCGGTCGAACATCTTCCACCACGCGGGCTTTGCCTCGCGCCGGTGATACTGCAGCAGGTGCCCGAGCAGCCAACGGGCGCGCACGCTCTCCGCCGCATCGCGGATGTCTGCTGCGGTCCGCGGTTCCGGCAAGCCGGCGAGGAGGCGCGCGGCAAGATCGTCGGCCGGCGCCGGTTCGTCGGGCTTCGGCGGCGGCGCCGGATCGCGCCACGGCAACTCGTGCCCCGACGCGCGCGCATATTCGTCGCGACGTTCCAAGAGCCAGCGATGCAGGAGCCACGTCGAGCGGCAGTCGTCGTTGTTGTATTGCTCGATGTCGGCGAGGATCGCTTCGTCACCGCTCCCCAACCACGTCTCGAACATGACGATCGAATCGTCGCCGGCCTTGACATCGGTGTTGCGCGCCATTCCGTAGAACGGTTCGAGCTTCTTGATCGAGTAGCTCGGTTGCGAGATGCGGACCGACTGACGCACGACCGCGTACAGATCGATGAAGACCTGCCCGCGCAGCAACGTGTCGAGCTCCGCCTCGCGCGTACCGTACACGCCCATCAAACGGCGTAGCGCAACCGTTTCGTACGGTGCATAGTGATACACGTGCATCTCGGGATAGCGCTGCCGCCGCTCGACGACGAAGTCGATGAACTGCTCGAAGGCCGACCGTTCCTCGCCGAGATTGCGGGCCCAGAAAGCGCGGTATTCGCCCTCGGCTCCGAGATGCACGCCGAAGAGATACTCAAGTCCGCGCTCGGGCGTGTAGAGCGGGTCGCCCTCCATATCGAAATACACGTCGCCCACGTCCGGCGACGGCAATTGAGAGAAGCCACGCTTCTCTTCGTGATCGAGCAACTCATAAAAGTGGTGCTTTTCCGTGCGCTGGCGATGTTGCAGCTTCGCTTGCGCACGAAGCTTGGTAAACGATACCTCGGTCATCCCGAACGGACGCTGATCGTCGCGCGCATTGCCGAGCGCGCCGATCGTCGTGATGCCGTTCACCGCCAAGCGGTCGATTTGACTCTGGCGCATCGACGCGACGATACCGAGGTAGTCGTCGGCTTCGCGCTGTTTTTCGCATGCGCCGGCCCAGCGGCAGACGATGCAATGTCCGATCTCCGCCGGGTACGTTTCCCCTGGAGATCCGGCGCGCGCGAGAAAGCTGTGCTTTTGATGGCGGTAGTATGCCGCGTAGTCGTCGATCCGGAAGTGTGCCTCGACGTCCGAGCCGAAAACGAGATGGCCGTGCACCGGTGACGTTCCTTGTAGCCGCGCGAGATGTTCGCTGTAGTTGCAGAGCTGCAGGAGGAAGTACGATTTCGCATGCAGCGCGAGCTTCGTGTCGATGACTTCATAGCTCCACGGCCAGTGCGCGCTCGGCGTTTCGACGCGCCGCAAGAAGTCGGTGCGGCCGCGAAACGTGCCGTCGAAGAACGTCGCTTGATAGATGATCGGCGCACCGCCGGCCATCGCGGCGAACGTTTGCGCTTCGCCTGCAGCCATCGCCGCGCGCGTATTCTCGACCCGTTCTTCGAACACGACCATCGCGCTGCCGTGGAGCTTGCCCAGCGCAGCGAGGTAGCGGGCTTCGTGCGCATCGCCTTTCCCGGCGATGAGATCGACCGCTGCTCCGGATTCCGGCCGGCGCAGTTCGCCCAGTGCCAGCTGGTTCTCAAGCCATGTTAAGCGGCGGCATTCCAGATCGTTGTTGAGATCCGACGCCGAATAGATGAACCCGCCCTCAACCCGCTGCACGCTTAGGGATTACGCCGACTTGGCGCGCTGATACTTTGGCTGGAGAAAGTCGAAGAGTGCTTCGATGTCATCGTCGTAACCGGCGCGGACGTAACGGTCGAGGCAGTGGAAGAAGACGTGGCGCGTGACGATCACGTCGGCGAGTGCCCGATGGGGACGCCGCCCGGCCAGGTCCGGATCGCTGACGTTGAAAAATGACCCCAGGGTTTGGTTCTTGTGGTTTGGGGCTTCCGGCACGACGAGGGAAGCCAGGCGCCACGAACACGCCGACGGATGGCCGGCCAGAAACGGAAGAAAGCGCCGGTCGAAGGCCGCATTGTGCGCAACCACGACGGTTCCGCGACACAGTTCGATGAGTTCCGGCACGAGGTCGCGCAGCATTGGCCGTCCCCACACCATACTGTCGTCGATGCCGTGGATCGCGGTCACGAAGGGCGGGATCGCATGAAAGGGGTTGACCAGCGACTCGAAGGTCGCCGTCACCTCGCCGGCCTCAACGATCTGAACGGCAACCTCGACGACCGCGCAGCGCGACGCGTCGATCCCGGTCGTTTCCACGTCCACGAAGGCAAAGCGGCCGTTTCGGATCGGTTGAGCGGACATGTGCCGCAGTATGCGGTCCCCGGGTGCCACCTGGGTGGCACCCGGGGACTTGGGAAGGTGGCTCTCCGCGGCCCTCGCGAACCGCAGGCAGCGAATGGTCACCGTCCGGCCGTCTTTCCTGTCGCGCCCACGCCTCGACGGTCGGATCGCTCGCGCGATGGGCCGTCCGATTGCGGTCGTACGCGGCGGACCGGGTAGCGGCAAGAGCGCGGCCGTCGAAGATTATCTGACGCGCAGCGCTACGCCGTTCGCGCGTTTTGCGCTTCCCGAGGACGTGGTGTCGATCTTCGACTTCGTCGCCGGGTTCGCCGACGTACTCGCACCGTACACGCGCGGAATACATCTTTTGAGCGCAATCGCGAGCGAGCTGGTCGAGACCAATCGCAATCCGGCCCTGGCCCTCGTGGCATGGCTGGGCGAACAGGTCGCTCTCGACGGCATGACGATCGTCATCGACAACATCATCGACGCGCGGCAGATCGCGCCGATCGCGGAGCTGCTCGCGACGCTCGCGGAAGAAACGCGCGATCGCACGCGCTGGTGTTTCATCGGCCGCGACCTCTCCGCGCTGCCGGTGGCGTCGTGGCTGGCCTACGATATCGCCGAATTGCCGCTCGACGCGGAAGATTTACGCTTCTCAACCGGCGAGTGCGCAGAACTCAACCGGTTGCGCCGCTCCCCGCTTGCAGCCGAAGCGCTGACGCGGCTTTCTAGACGCACGCACGGCTGGCCCTTGGCAACGAGTTGGGCGCTCGACGTGGTGCTCGATGAGGCTGCGCTCGCGTCGCTGCCCGGTGAGCCCGACGCACTCGTTGCGTTCTTGACGGCTACCACGCTCGCGGCGCTCTCACCCGGAGAGCGGGACGTCTTGGCCGCCACGTGCGTCTTGCCCGACCTGGATCCGCGCGTGCTCGGCGCCCTGCCCGGTACCAGGATTGCGGCGACGCTGGCGCGCCTTCTCGCCGACGTTCCGGCGCTGTTTCTGCGCGAAACGCCGTTGCGTTATCAACCCGAGATCCGCGCGCAAATCCGGGCCTCATCGATGGTCGACGAAGCCATACGCAACCGCTATTTACGCGACGCCGCATCGGCACTGGAACGAGCCGACCGCAGTGAAGCAGCGCTGCGTTTGCTAACGGCAATGACGGACGCCGAAGCGATTGCCGGCGTGCTGGCGCGTGAAGGTCTGGCCCTGGCCGAGCGCGGCTCGTGGGCCTACATCGACCCGGCGTTACACGCTCTCGAAGGCTCGCCGTTCGGCGACGAACCTGCGCTGCTGGCGTTGCGCGCTGCCTCCGAATCGAATCGCGAGCATTTCGATACGGCCGAAGCGTGGTTTCGCATGGCGATCGAGCGCAGCACCGGGGCACCGGATGCCAGCCGCATCGCGCATCGGTTCGCGCTCGAAGCGATGCGTCGCGGCCGCCCCGATCTGGTCGAGTCCATCGCGAGCCACGTACTTGCGCACAACGAAGACGGTTCGGCGCCGGCATTGGCAATGCGCGCGACGCTCGCCACCGCACTCGCGGCATTGGAAGACCATGCTCGGGCGGCAGATGAGATCGGAGGAGTGCTGGAGCGCCTCCATCCGGGCGTGCCTCCCAAGGACCGCGCGCGTATCCTTCAGCAGGCTGCGTTCGTTGCGGTGCGTGCCGAGGCGTTCGAACAAGCTCGCGATCTGGCGACGCGGGCCTTCGCTGCGGCCGTTGCGGCCGGTGCGTACAACGTCGCGGCCCTCGCGAAGACGCTGTTGTACGAAGTTGCGATCGAGGCTGACGACGATCCGCACGGCGCGTTGTTCCACCTCGAGGAATTCGCGCGCTACGCTCTGCTCTCGGGTGGCGAGCGCCTTCACCTCTTCGCCCTGCTCGCGACCTTCAGCGTGCATGTCGAACGAGGCGATGTGACGGGAATCGAACGCGTCGAGCGGGTGCTCCGCGGTCGCGAACTCATGCAACATACCGCCTTCATCAACGAGACGCTCCTCGCGGATGAGGCGATGCGCGCCGCCTGGGCCGGAGACTTCGAACGGGCCCTGCGGATGGTGTCGGGTACGGTCGAACAAGAGACGGGTGCACGGCGCTTTTTGCGCTTGGCCGAGGTCAGCGTCTACGCGGCGGCAGCCGGACGGGCGGCGGAGAGCCGGGACGCAATCGAACGGATCACGCGCTGGGAAGAGCTGCCGCTCGCCACGCGCAACGGCCGTACGCCCGCGCTCATAGCGCTGGCGCACGTGCTGCTGGGCGAGGGTGACGCTGCCCGACGGATCATCCTTCGGGCTCGGGAGCGCGGCGCGCTCAAACGGGTACGGAACGCTGCCCTGTTTGCGGCGATCGAGGTCGCGATCGGCTACGGCGAGGGCCGGAGCGGCGCGGACGACGTGACGCGTTCCCTGATCGAACTCGAGCAGCAGAGCTTCGGCGGGTACGCCCGCCTCATCGCCGCTCTTCCCTCCGCAGCGTTCTTGCCCGGGCTGTAGGATAACTTCAGCAAGCGGTCGTTTGTAAAGCCGTACGAACGTGATCTGGCTAACAGGAGTATAGCGGCAGGCGGGCGGGCGGTCGGTGTTGTGGTATGCTGGGCGGTACGCGCCTGACGGCGGTGTAGTCACGCGTAGTTTACTTTTTACGGGGATCCGCCGGAATGGTACTGGCATCGGTCGATCGGCAGAGTGTTCGGCGTTCGGTCGTTGACGCTCTTCGAAGACAGGAGCTTTGCTTAGGTGACGTCGTCGCTCTCGACACGTTGGTTGAGCCATGCCTCGACATGCTGCGTACGTCCCGTTTGCCGGCGTTCGCGCCGTTCGATCTGCGCTCGCCCGCTGCGGTAGCAACCTTCATTGCGGCTTTTGAGTCGGCCGTCGGCGGGATTGCCGGCGACGCCTACGCCGGCGCGCTGGGCGATCTCGCTGCCGCACTCGACGCGCTGCCGGTTCGGGTGAGCGCGGGCACCGCCGGTCCGGAACCGCTCGACGACGTGGATGTCCTCATCGACACCTGGGTCGAGCGGATCGCGGACAACGATCGCGCGACCGCGCTGCATTCGCGCGCCGTCGGTGCTTGGTGTCATCGGATCGGGTCGCGCCTTTCGCTGGACACCGATCGGATCGCCCACGTGGCACGCTGCGGAACGATGCACGATGTCGGGAAAATGGTGACGCCGCTCGAGATCCTGC
>Ga0182015_10003036_pt1 | contig 19306 bp, 14 predicted proteins | sample 712P3MmetaG_FD_120478 | JGI IMG/M metagenome (GOLD analysis project Ga0182015, IMG submission 120478) | Permafrost microbial communities from Stordalen Mire, Sweden - 712P3M metaG | ecosystem: Environmental > Terrestrial > Soil > Wetlands > Permafrost | place: Sweden: Stordalen | collected...
ATGAAACATGCGGCGACAAGGAATCCCGCGAGGCCGTGCAGATCGCGGGCGAGCAGGAGACGGATTGCCAGTCCGCTGCCGGCAGCCAGCGTGACCAGAACACCAGCAACCCAGACGGCCGGCAACTGGCGCTGCAGTGCGTGCGGCGCGGAGAAGATGAGTGAGCCGGTGGCATAGCGGGCTTCGCGGCTGCCCATCTGCGACCAGATCAGGATGGGCCAGATCCACGCCGCGAGAATGATGCCGCCGCTTGAGGCGGGCAGCGGTGCGGCCGCGCAGGCGACAATGAGGCCTCCGGCAACCGCGTACCACCACCAGCGATGGCCCTGCAGCATCAGACGAAGCTCGGCAATCACGACCGAGAAGAATCGGTTCTTCACGCTGGCGGGGGGCAGCGGCGTCAGTCGGCCCGCCCACGGATCGCTGCGCACCAGTTCGCGCGCCGCGGTCAGTTCCTGCACGGCAGGTCGATCAGGAGCCTCCTGTCGTTTAAGCGCGAACCGCTCGCGCGCCGGGTCGAAGCGGTGGAAGAAGAGAGAAGCGAGCAGGGCGGCGGCGATGGCGTAAGCGAACCACGTGAGCCGCGCGGCCACCTGGACCGAGTCCCAGCGAATGCCGGTCCAGACAAAGCGGTGCTGCGGCGGTTTCCCCCCGATGCTGAGGGAGATACTGTCCTGGAAACCGGGGTCCACCTTCAGCAGTTCCGTTCGCATCTGGACCACCATGGTGGGAAGTCCGCTGAAGTCGTGGAAGTAGTCGGCCCTGGTGAGCGAGCCGCCACGCGACACCGCTGGGCCGACTCCGGCGACTAATAGTCCGGTCCAGAGGAAGAACCAAATCACGTTGCCAACGCCGCCGCGGAGCACAGGCAGCGTCTCAAAGAGAACGGCGAGCGAGGCAACGAAAGCCATCGCGGGCAGGGCGTAGAGCAGCAGGGGAGAGAGCAGAGCCCCGAGGTGCAGCGCACGGTCTTCGGCGCGGAACATCTGCATGCAGAGCGCCGCCGCGGCCATGACGAACACCATGGCCGCGAGCACCGCGAAGTTGCCCAGGAATTTGGCCAGCGTGTAGAAGCTTTTGCTCATGGGCGTGGCGGCGAGAATCTGGCCGACGCGTGTGGTCTCGTCGCGCAGGATGGCGCCCTTCACGATGTAGAAGCCGACCAGAGTGAGAAACGAGCTGGTGACCACGCCCATAAGTGCGCCGACCCAAGCCGAGTTGTAGACGCCGCGATAGTCGTCGAGCCGCAGAACGACGTGGCCGGCGAAGGTCTGGTAACCGAGGAAGACAGCGAAGGCCAGAGTGACAAGAAAGCTGGTGCGGCGGACGCGTCCCAGAAAGTCGGCCTTGACCAGGTGCCAGAGAACGCGGCCGCGCTTCATGCAGAGGCACCCGCGCGGTAAATCGACAGCGAATCGAGGTAGGCATCCTCGAGCGTGGGTGCAACGGGCAGCGCCCCGGCGGGCGGCTCTTCCGTGAGCACGCGCACGTGGACGCCGTCACTGCGCCGCGCGGTGTTGCTGATGCGGTAGCACTGCTTCACGGCGTTCAGATCGGCGCTGGGCACCACCCACTCCCACACGCGGCCTTCCACCCGGCGCAGCAGGTCTTCCGGCGCAGCATGGGCGACGAGAGCACCGTTGGAGATGAGAGCGATGTCGGTGGCCGTCGCCTCGACATCGGAGACGATATGCGTGGAGAGGATCACGATGCGCTCGCCGGAGAGCTCAGAGAGCAGGTTGCGGAAACGGACGCGCTCTTCGGGGTCGAGTCCGGCCGTGGGCTCATCGACGATGAGAAGCTGTGGATCGTTGAGCAGCGCCTGAGCGATGCCGACTCTCTGCTTCATTCCTCCGGAAAAGCCTCCCAGCGGGCGACTGCGCACATCGGCGAGGTTCACCAGGTTCAGGAGCTGGTCGATGCGCCGCCGCGCTGCGGTCGCGTCCAGGCCTTTGACGGCGGCAAGGTACTCGAGGAACTCCTGCGTATTCAGGTTGGGATAAACGCCGAAATCCTGGGGCAGGTATCCGAGCACCGTGCGCAGCGCATTTGGATTCGCGGCAAGGTCGGTATCGTTCCAGGTCACCTTGCCTTCGGTGGCGCGCGTAATGGTGGCGAGGATGCTCATCAGGGTGGTCTTGCCCGCCCCGTTGGGGCCGAGCAGGCCGAGGACGCCGGGCTTCAACTCGAGGCTGAAGCGGCGTAGCGCCCAAACCTTGCCGCGATAACACTTGCCGACATTCTCGATGGATAGCTTCAACCTGGGGACCTCATGGGACGTGCTGAGGCGAAGGTACGCTGATTGGCGGGTGCTGGTTCCCCCGGTTGACGACTATTCACAATGTCACACGGCGCGCGGCAAGCCGTTGAGGATCGCGGCGGCCGCATGCAAGGCTTTTTGGTCATGAGGGCTGAGGATCGCGATTTGCCGCGCCAGGGAGCGGATGCGGCGACGACGCGCCTCGAGGAGCAGGCGCTTGCCTTTCATAGTCGCGGAGAGGTGGATGGTGCGCCGATCACTCGCGCTGGCGTTCTTTGTGACGAGTGTTTTTGCTTCGAGGGCGTTGACGATGCGGGTCATGGTCGGCGGGCGGACCTGCTCCGCATCGGCGAGGCGGCCGAGGGTGATGGGACCGGCAAAGACGATGACGGAAAGAGCCGAGAGACGGGCGGAATTGAGGCCGGAGGACGCATCGGCCTGGCGCAGCCTGCGCAGCAGATGAATGGCAGCCGAGTGAAGAGACTCGGCGGTGGCCTCGGAATCGACGCGTTTTCCAGTTGACATGAGTAGCCGGGTTCATGATAGATCATTAGCTAAGCTAATGAAATGGAGAATTCATCATGGAAGAAAAACATGGGACGGTTCATCTGGAGGAAATCGGACAGATTGCGCTAACGGTGGCCGATCTGGAGGAGGCGAAGACGTTTTATCGGGACGTGTTAGGCATGAAGTTCCTGTTCGATGCGGGCACGATGGCGTTCTTTCAGTGCGGTTCGGTGCGTTTGCTGATCGGCGCTGCGGAGCCGGGAGCGGAAAAGCCGGCAGCGGGGATGAACGGAACGATTCTGTATTTCCGGGTGCAGAATATTGAGTCTGTAAACGGACAGTTGAAGGAGAAGGGTGTGAAGTTCGTGCAGGAGCCACACCTGGTGGCGCGGATGAAGAGTCGCGATTTGTGGCTGGCGAGCTTCGAGGATCCATCAGGGAATGTTCTGGAACTGATGAGTGAGAAGACGAGGAATCCGGGAGAGGAGAAGAGCGCATGAAAATCGGGAAACAGGTTCGGGGCGTGATCTTGTTCGGCGCACTGTTGAGCGTGCTGGTGCCGGGGGCGATCGGGCAGGGTGCTGCATCTCTGCTCTGAGCGGTCGAGGAGGGGATATGCCGGTAATCGGAAACGGAATTGTGAGCGACCGCAGTCACCACACGGTGGACCAGACGGTGGACCGGCTGAAGAGCCTGCTGCAGGCCAGGGGCGTGACCTTGTTTGCTCTGGTGGATCACAGCGGCGAAGCAGCGAAGGCCGGGATTGAGATGCGGCCAACGAAGCTGCTGATCTTTGGGAATCCGGCAGGGGGGACGCCGGTGATGCTGGCGGCTCCGAGCATCGCGATCGATTTGCCGCTGAAGATTCTGGTGTGGGAAGACGGCGAGGGTGTGGTGTGGCTTTCGTGGAACAGCCCCGAGTATCTGCGGGATCGGCACGGCGTTCCCGAAGCGCTGGTGAAAAACATCGGCGTAGCGGAAGGGCTGGCGACACAGGCCGGAGCCTGATCGCTTCAGCGGTCCCGCGCGAGGAGAACCACAAGGATCACGCCGCAGATCATTACGGCTTCTTCAAGATGTTCGGAGTTCCGGTGCAGGCGGTCGAAGTCCGTGTGACGGGGATCGGTTTTGGGGACGCTGTCGATGGCTCCGCCGGCGGCGATGCGGTCCTTCTCCATGTGGGGGATGATCGAGTACTGGGAGAAGGCAGTGAGGCCGAGCATGACGAGGGTTACGACGATGCCAACGACGATGCTGGGCCGGAACACGCGCGTGGCCACGCCGATCGCGAGGAGCACAACGATGAGGCATCCGGCGTAGAGACCTTCATGATGCAGGACGTTGAGGCATTTGGCGACGATCGTGCCGGCGGTGTGAGTGTCAGCGATGGTGCTGAATGCAGCCGAGGCGGCGACGGGGAAAAAGAAGAGTCCGCCGAGCCACACGATGAGAGCCAGCCAGACCAGGGTGCGCAGCAGAGTTTTCATGCAGGTACAGGGTACAGCGATCAGCGTTCAGCGATCAGAAAATCAGCAGGTCAGCGCGTCGTCGCGGTATAGTGGCGGGCTATGAAGAAGAATCTGGCTTTGTGTCTTCTGCTGGGAGTTGTGGGCGTGGGTGTGATGGCGCGAAACGCGGACGCGCAGACGCTGCTGGTCGCGAACCAGGGAGATCGCACGGTGAGTGTGATCGACGCCGCTTCCGGACAGGAGATTGCGACGATTGGCGAGGAGGTGACCGGGCAGTGGGGGCACGAGATTGCGGGGTCGCCGGATGGGCATACCGCGTTTCTGCCGATCTACGGCAACTCCGGGGTGGGCAAGCCGGGCATCGACGGGCAGAAGCTGCTGGTGATCGACCTGGGATTGCAGCAGGTGAAGGGTGTGATCAATTTCGGGCACGGCGTGCGGCCGCATCAACCGGTATTCGATGCTGTGCACGGGCTGCTCTACGTGACGACCGAGCTGGACGATGCGATTACGGTGATCGATCCGCAGAGCCTGCAGATCGTGGACAAGATTCCGACGGGACAGAAAGAGTCGCACATGCTGGTGCTTTCCCACGACGGCAAGACGGGCTACACGGCGAACGTGGGACCCGGCTCGGTTTCCGTGCTGGACATGATGGGGCGCAAGACGGTGGCTGTGATTCCGGTGGCGGGTGAAGTGCAAAGGATTGCGATTTCCCGCGATGACAAGCTCGTGTTCACCTCGGATGTGCAGAAGCCACGGCTGGCGGTGATCGACACGGCGGCGAAACAGGTGAAGACCTGGGTGGATCTGCCGGGCATGGGCTACGGAGGCGCGGCGACCCCGGATGGAAAGTGGCTGCTGCTCGCGATTCCAGCGAAGAACCAGGTGGCGGTGATCGATTTGGGGACGCTGCAGCTGGCGCGCACCGTGAACGTCGCGGCGGATCCGCAGGAGATTCTAATCCGGCCCGACGGTCAGGTCGCCTATGTGTCGTGCGAAGGTACCGGACAGGTGGCGGCTATCGACCTGGCAGCGTGGAAGGTCGAGAAGTTGATCGCCGCGGGCAAAGGCGCGGATGGGCTGGGATGGGCGCCAAAGGCCAGCAGGCAATAGCCAGCAGGGAGTTGCGATCCGTGTTCAGCGCTGCGGGGCGCCGTAAACGCTGGGCCGGCCGATGAGCCGCTCGATGCGTTTCGCGATCGGCGGATGCGTGGAGAAGAGATTCGCGAAATCGCCGCGGCTGAGCAGAGGCTGCACGATGAACAGATGCGCCGTCGAAGGCGAACCCAGCATGGGTATGCGCTTCGAATACGCGTCGAGCTTTTCCAGGGCGCTGGCCAGCGCGTAAGGATTGCCGGTGATGTGGGCGCCGGTCGCATCGGCCTCATATTCGCGCGAGCGTGAGACCGCAAGCTGGATCAGCATGGCGGCGATGGGCGCGAGGATCAGCATGAAAAGCGCGCTGATGCCGCCGCCGCGGCGGTCGCGTCCGCCTCCGCCAAAACCGCCGAACATTTCCGCCCACCAGGTCATGCGGGCGAGCAGAACGATGGCGCCGGCGAGTGTGGCGGCGATAGAGCTGGTGAGGATGTCGCGATTCTTCACATGCCCAAGCTCGTGGGCGAGCACGCCTTCGAGCTCATCGTCGTTGAGCAGCTGGAGAATGCCGTGGGTGACCGCGACCGACGCGTGCTTCGGGTTGCGTCCGGTGGCGAAGGCATTCGGCGCATCGGTCGGGATGACGTAGATCTTGGGCATGGGCAGACCGAGGCGCTGGGTCATGCGCTCCACCACTTCATAGGCACGAGGCAGCTGGTCGCGGGTGACGGGCTGGGCGCGATACATGCTCAGGGCCAGCTTATCGGAATAGAAATAGCTGAAAAAGTTCATCGCGGCAGCGAGGATGAAGGCGAAAATCATGCCGTTTTCGCCCCAGTGGCTGCCGAGGAGAACCAAAAGCAGAGTCAGCGCTGTGAGCAGAAACGCAGTCTTGAGGGTGTTCATTGAGTGCCTCCTCTTCGAGGCAGGTTTCTTCTATTTTTTCATAAGTGACGGGTGCGGCGCCTGGACGAGGAGGGGCGGATAAAGGGGCGTCGGCGGGTGTCTGCGGGAACGAGTGGGGCGGGCAGGCCGTGGATGCTGGTGGCTGGTCCGTGGCTAAAGTACCCTGTAACTCTGAGATGCCATACTTTCCCACGAATGTGCTATGAATTTCTGGATGAGTGGCTCCGGAGGGTCGTTACAATTGTGATACCTGTGCTGGGTGCATATTTACTATTTAATTAACTGCAGGCGGTTCTTCGAATTGCAATTTAACATATTTAATATCAGTATTTTATGGACGAATTAGCGTCTCGAGGTCTAACCCGATCTTCATGCTAGTCATCGGACATGCAGGATTGGCCAGAGGATTGCGTTCAGGTCTCTGTCCCCTCTGACATCAGCTGTTCTTCCTGAAGGGGGTCCTGGATCGCGAATTCTGGACCGGAAGTTCAAACACTTTCAATCACACGAGGACCGAGAGTTATGACAAAGCTGCATTTCTGGCAAAGAGTTGCTGTGGTAATAGGCCTGATGGCCGCGCTGGGTACGGCCTATGCGGCAGACGTCAACGGCCGCATCAAGGGAGTGGTTACGGATCCGCAGGGAGCAGTCGTCGCCGGGGTCAGAATCACGGCCACGAATGCAGCAACCGGGATAAAGTTCGACACCGTATCGGCGTCGGACGGCGTCTATCTGTTCCCGGACCTCCCGGTCGGAACGTATTCCATCACCGCGACGGCACCGGCGTTCAAGACTTTTACGGCCAACGGCATCACCCTCGACATCGACCAGGAGTATGAGGAAGCGGTTCACCTGACGGTGGGATCGCAGACCGAGGTCGTGCAGGTGAACGCCGCCGCGGTGCAGGTGGATACCAGCCAGATGCAGTTGAGCAACGTGATCAACTCGCAGCAGATGGAAGAGCTGCCGCTGATCGGCCGCAACTTTACAGGGTTGGAACTGACTCTGCCGGGCGTACAGGCCTCGAGCGATCGCTTTGGAACCTATTCGGTGAGTGGTGCGCAGACGCAGCAGTCGAGCTTCCTGATCAACGGCGCCGACACGAATGACATCGCGCTCAATACGCTGGCCATCGCGCCGAACCTCGACGCCATCGATCAGTTCAACCTGATTGAAGGTCCGCTGAACGCCGAGTACGACCGCAACTCGGGCGGCATCGTGAGCGCCACCATTAAGGAAGGCACCAACCATATCCACGGCGATGCCTTCGAGTTCTATCGCGACACGTTCCTGAACACGGCGAACTTCTACCAGCACACGCTGGCGGGCGTTCCGGAAGTCAGCAAGTATCACCAGAACATCCCTGGCGGCACGATCGGCGGACCGATCATGAAGGATAAGCTGTTCTTCTTCGGCGCTTATCAGCGGACCAGCCAGATCACGCCGCAGAGTGGCGGCAGCGTGGGAGTTCCGTCTCAGGCGGAACTGGGGGGCAACTTCTCCGTGGACGGAGGAGCGGCAGGAGCCAACCCAGGAGCTACCGGTACGTGGGGCGCGTTTACGGCGACACCGATTCCGTCGACCATCGTCATCCCCGGTTGCGCTGGCGATACATGGGCACAGTGCGCCTACGCGAATGGCGGCGTGTTCCCGTCGTCCGCAATCAACCCGATCGCCAAGACTCTTTCGTCGAAGTACATTCCGGCTCCGAACAGCGGCACCTACGGCTACGTATTCAGCCCGACGGTACCGGAGACGATCAACCAGTACATTGGCCGGATCGACTACTCTCTGAACCCGCAGAATCAGTTCTACGGGATCTACATCGATCACCGAGTGACCGAGACGGAAACCCTGCCGTTTACGGGCGCCACGCTGCCGGGTTTCGGCGACGAGGATACCGAGAACATCCAGCAGATCACATTCGACTATGTCCACCAGTTCAGCCCAACGCTGGTGAATGACCTGGCCGCACATTACACGCGCTTCAACTTCCAGGCGGTCATCCCGCAAACTCCGGCCGCGCCATCGAGCGTGGGCTTCGACATCAGCCCGGAGAATACCGCGGGTGAAGGGCTGCCGGCGATCTCAGTCAGCGGGCTCAACGGCGTCAACTTCGAGCTGGGCTTCAGCACGAACGGCCCGCAGCCCCGCATCGACCAGGCGACTCAGCTGGACGACTCCGTTTCCAAGGTGATCGGCCGGCACGCCCTGAAGTTCGGGTACGAAGGGGAACGCTTCAATGTTTCCAACCCGTTCTCTGCCAGGAATAACGGTGCGTTCGGTTTCGATAACACGAGCAGCCCGTTTACCAGCGGCGACGGCGCGCTGGACTACCTGCTTGGCGTTCCCGATACCTATGGTCAGGGTTCCGGAGCCACCATTCAGGCAGATGCCTTCCTGAACTACTTCTTCGGGCAGGACACGTGGAAGATGTCGGACTCGTTCACGCTGGACTACGGTCTGGCCTATTCGATCGATACCCCGCTGCGCAACCATCAGTATGGCGGCGAAGGGATCGCCTGCTTCAACAACGGGTTTAACTCCACTGTCTTCGCCGGCGCGCCGACCGACATCGCGTATCCGGGTGAAGGCGGCTGCCTCAATTCCGGCTCAGCAGCAACCAAATACGACGAGTTTGGGCCACGCGTAGGATTTGCGTGGGCTCCCAACGAAGGCTGGCTCTCGGGTGGGGAGAGGAAGTTCGCTGTCCGCGGCGGGATCGGCATCTATTATGATCGGACCGAGGAAGAATCGTCTCTGCAAACGCTGGAGACGCCGCCCTTCGGCCTGACCTCGAGCGGCGTGCTGGACTATGCGGCCTCGGATCCAACCGTAACCGGTCCTTCCTTCGCCAACCCCTATCAGGACGTCAACACGGGTACCGTCTACACCAACAAGTTCCCGTATGCCTTCCCGCACAAGGGTCAGGCGATATCGGCCGCAACGTGGAACACACTGGAGCCGTTCGATATCAGCACCTACGGACCCAGCTTCCGCGCGCCCTACGCGGAGAACTTCCAGCTTGGCGTGGAACGTCAGTTCCCGTCCAACGTCGTCGCGCGCGTGAGCTATGTCGGTTCACTGGCGCGGCGTAACCAGGCGACGTACGAAAGCGATTACGAAACAGCCGCAGGTCATGCAGAGTGCGTTTCGGATCCGGTGTGCCAGGCGGACCGTAATTACCAGTCGCTGTATTACCCACAAAACACGATCGGCAATGACGGCGCCATCGCCAGCGTGGGTACGGTTGGCTCGTTCGGCTCCTCCAGCTATCACTCGATGCAGGCTTTTGTGCAGAAGGGCGCGACGCACGGGCTGATGTTCCAGCTGGCCTACACCTATGCGCACGCGCTGGACAATGCGTCGAGCTTCGAGAACGCCGGCTTCGGCGAGAGCGGAACGCGCGGCTACAACCAGTTCGATTCGGCGCTCAACTATGGCGACTCGGCGTTCGACGTACGGAACCGCCTTGTGTTCTCGCCTGTGTATGTCGTGCCGAAGTTCGCGGGCAGCGATTACTCGGCGAAGAACATCGCCTTGTCGGGCTGGGAGGTTTCCGGCATCCTGTCGCTGGCGGGAGGCTTCCCGTATGACATCTCCTATGCGGGCGGTACTTCGCGTTCGCTGTGGTGCGCGGCTGGCGTGAACTTCTACGCCTGCCCCGACGTGCCGGAGCAGCTGGCGCAAATCACCCTTGGCGATCTGCGCGCTCGTAACGGCAACGGTTACAGCACGTACATCACCAACGGGACCACGGCGTTTACGGCTGAGCCAATCGGCACGTTCGGCAACGTACACCGGGATCCCTACCACGGACCTGGGATCAACAACACCAACATGATCCTGGCCAAGAACTTCATCCTCTCCTCGGAGCGCGGCATCAGCCTGCAATTGCGGATGGAGAGCGACAACGTCTTCAACCATACGCAGTTCGACAATCCGACCAGCACGTACGGCAGCAGCATCTTCGGTCAGGTCACCGGAGCGGCTTCGGGTCGGCAGTCCCAGCTGGCGACGAAGATCTACTTCTAGCCATTCCGATTCACTCAGAACAAAAGGCGCCTTCGGGCGCCTTTTCTTTCTGGGATCCACGATGGACTTCGGGACAGCGTGCGGATCGGGGCCCTGAGGACTGATCCTGGGAGGGCCAGACGTTTCGCATTAGACGGAAATGTCAGCAAAATGTCATCTGGAATCACGGAGGATTCGTCACATTAATATGAATTTATGGATTTCATCAGGTTGTCGTGGTACTTAAGTACTTGATTTCAGGTGTCCGAAAATGGACTCTCGATTGCAAGTAATGGAGCCAGAAAGCCTTCCCCAGCACAAGTCTGCTGTTCTCGCACCGTAGCGAATTCGGGTCTTTGCACGAATCAGTACCTGCTTGGGTTTCAAAAGCAAACTGTAGGGAAACAGGTCTTCTCCCCGGCGGAGAGACCTGGTCGTTCATTCCGGGCGCAGCCATCTTCGCCCGGTGGTCGTGAATGATGCGAAGCGAGATAACCCCTTGACGGAGGAGCTGTGATGAGGCAACTCAGGTTACGTTGGTTGATCGTGGCGGTTGCGGCTGTATTTTGCGGCTGCAGTGGCGTCGCGATCCAGGCATTTGGCCAGGCAACGAACACGGGCACGGTGGTCGGCTCGGTTTCCGACCCAAGCGGAGCGCTGATTCCGGGCGCGACGGTGACGCTGACGGATGCGTCGGCGGGCGTGAAGCTGACGGACGTGACCAACGCCGCCGGAAAGTACGCCTTCACCACGGTGCCACCGGGAACCTACACCATCACCATAACCAAGAGCGGATTCTCGACGGAGAAATCCGAGGGCGCGGAGGTGAACATTGGTACCCAGCTGACCCTCAATCTGAAGCTGAAAGTGGGCGGCGGTTCCGAAACGGTTGAAGTGCAGTCGATCGGCACTGAATTGCAGACGCTCAACTCCACTGTAGGACAGTCGATCCCGCAGGAGGCGATCGATTCGCTGCCCAGCCTGAATCATGACGTGAACACCTTCACGTCGATGCAACCGGGCGTCGACCCAGCCGGCAACGTAGCGGGTGCGGTGAACGATCAGAGCACCTTCCTGCTGGATGGCGGACAGATCACGAATGACATGGACGGCAGCATGGCCGTCTACACGGGCAGCTTCGCGGGCGATCCGACCGGCGTATCCTCCGCCAACGGGATGCTGGCGGCCGGCCCCACGGGCGTGATGCCGACTCCCCAGGACAGCGTGGAGGAAGTGAAAGTCAACACCGCGAACCAGACGGCGGACTTCGACAACTCGGCGGGCGCGCAGGTTGAGTTTGCGACGCCGCGCGGCACCAACCGCTGGCATGGCGGAGTGTACGAATACTACCTGGACAACGGCTTCGATGCGAACACGTGGCAGAACAACCAGACCGCTACGCCGCTGACCCAATATCACTACAGCCGGTTTGGCGCGAAGGCAGGAGGGTTTATCCTGCCGGCGTTCATGGGCGGGAGGACGTACTTCTTCGGCTTCTTCGAGGGCTTTCGTTACCCGCAGGCGGAGACGATTGAGAGGTCGGTGCCCTCGGCCAATATGGAAGCGGGCATCCTGTCGTTTGGCGGCGTTAATTACAACATGAAGACGCTGGATCCGCGCGGCATCGGCATCAATCCGGACGTGCAGGCGATGTGGACCAAGTACATGCCGGCGGGGAACGATGTGACCTGTGGCGGGCTGGCCGGCTCGGAATGCGATGGAGTGAACGAGATCGGCTTCAAGGGCAATCTGTTGCTGCCGCTGAGCAGCAACGACATGGCCTTCCGCGTCGATCATGCGTTCACTTCGAAGTGGAACTGGTTCGCGAGCTATCGCTACTACAAGCTGACCCAGTTTGTGGGCGATCAGGTGGATATCGGAGGGTTCTTCTCCGGCGATAAGCTGGGAGTCCCAACCTCAACGGCCCCGCGGCCGCAGCAGCCGTGGTATCTGGTAACAGGTCTGACGACCAGCATCAGCTCGAATACGACGAACGACCTTCACTACAGTTTCCTGCGCAACTTCTGGCAGTGGGGGACCAAGAACGCGCCGCCACAAATTTCCGGACTGGGCGGGGCGATGGAACCGTTCGGCGAGACTTTAAGCACGGTGCTGGCGCCGTATAACGTGAACACGCAGGACATCCGCACCCGCTTCTGGGACGGACAGGACCATTTCATCAGCGATAACGTGTCGACGCTGAAGGGGAACCACCTGCTGCAGTACGGCGGACAATATCAGCACAACTACGATTATCACCAGCGCAGCGACAACGGCGGCGGCATCAACTTCACGCCGACTTATCAGCTGGGCGATTCGGCCGGCTCCGGTCTGGTGGATATGTCCGGTATCGGCGGTGGGTACCCGACCACAACCACGGCGGCCCGCGATGCGGCAGCGGTATATGGCATCGTGACCGACGCGCAGGTCGCGTACACGCGCAGCGGCAGCAATCTCGCGCTAAATCCGCCGCTGACGCACGCGTTCGATCAGAGCACCATTCCCTACTACAACGTGTATTTCAGCGACACCTGGCACATGAAGCCGAGCTTCACGCTGACCTATGGCGTGGGGTGGACGCTGGAAATGCCGCCGACGGAGGCGAACGCTAAGCAGACAGTACTGGTGGATGCTTCCGACGAGCCGGTGCGCGCGGCCGATTATCTCAACCAGCGCAAACTGGCCGCGGAACAAGGCAACGCCTACAACCCGGAGCTGGGTTTTGCTCTGGTCCACAACGTTGGCAATGGGTACAAGTACCCGTATGACCCGTTCTATGGGTCCTTCAGCCCGCGTGTGGGCGTGGCCTGGAATCCGAGCTTCTCCAAGGCGACGGTCATTCGCGGCGGCTACGGACGGATTTACGGACGGTTGAACGGCGTGGATCTGGTGCTGGTGCCGCTGCTCGGTGTCGGCCTGATCCAGGCCGTGGATTGCCGGCAGAATTTCATGGCCGGGACCTGCGGTCCGACGAATCCGACGGTGGCCAATGCCTTCCGCATCGGTGTTGACGGGAACTCGGCTCCACTGCCCGCAGCTGCGCCGACCCTGCCCCAGCCAGCTTATCCGGGCTATAACCTGATTGCCGGGTCGGCCAGCGAGGGCATGGATCCGACGTTCCGGCCGAACGATGTCGATTCGTTCGACCTGACCATCCAGCGACAAGTTGGGCAAAAGTCGTTGCTCGAAGTCGGCTACATCGGACGGTTGATCCACCACGAATACCAGCCGGTGAACCTCAACGCTGTTCCGTACATGATGTCGGTGGGCGGGCAGCAGTTCCAGGCGGCCTATGCGGCTCTGGAAAAATACATGGGCTGCGCGACGTCTGTCGGGGCCTGCGGCGCCAATGTACCGGCTGCCGGGAGCGCGGCCTACACCAGCTACATCAACTCCATGGCTACGCAGCCGTTCTTTGAAGCGGCGCTGAAGGGGTCTGGGTACTGCAACGGATATGCAAGCTGCACCGCGGCCGTGCTCGATCAGGAAGGCGTCTATGGGACAGGCAACCTGTTCTATCAGGCGGTCTGGAGCATGTGGTCGGATCTGGACACTACCGGCAGCTTCAACTTCCCACGCACGATGATGAACACGGCGATCCCGGGTCAGGCGCTGGGCGGCAGCGGGCAGTTCAGCAGCGGTGTGGCGCTGAACGCCAGCTCCGGCTACGGAAACTACAACGGCGGCTTCATCAGCTTCGGCACGCGGCAATGGCATGGGCTGACGATGCAGCACAACTTCACCTACAGCAAGGCGCTGGGCACTGGCGCCGTGGTACAGGCATCCAGCGAATACACGCAAAACGACGCCTACAACCTGGGCGCGATGTACGGCAACCAGGCCTTCGACCGGAAGCTGGTCTACAACACGTACATTGTGGCCTCGGAGCCGTGGTTTAAGGGACAGAACGGCTTCCTGGGCCGGGCAGCGGGAGGCTGGGCGTTCGCTCCCATCTTCACCGCCGGCTCGGGACCGCCGGTTTATTGCAACACGTGGACCGATGCTCAGGGCTGGGGCGCCGGCGATGGCGCGAATTACTTCGACAACGAGCAGTGCATTTTCACCACACCCTATAAGGGCGGGCATTCCGCACACTTCGGGGTAACGGGGGGCACCGATCCGTTCGGTAACTCGGTTGGGACCGAGACGTCGGTGACGCCTGTGAATTATTTCGGGAACCCGGTATCCGTCTGGAACCAGGTGCGGGCGCCCATCCTGGGCATCGACACCAAGAACCCCGGTCAGGGCGCCATCACGGGTCAGCCTTACTGGAACCTGGATGGACAGATCAAGAAGGATGTCCGTATCGCAGAATCGGCAACCTTCGAGTTCTCGTTCATCGCGACCAACATGCTCAACCACCGGCAATTCGGCGATCCGGGGCAGGCCCTGTATTCTCCCGGCACGTGGGGTGTGCTGAATGGACAGGCCAACCCGCCTCGCGCGATGGAGTTCGGAGGACGCATCACCTTCTGAGCTAACCTGAGCTGAATCGAAAACACTGTAACGCGAAGCGGAGGGGCGACCCTCCGCTTTCGCTTTGCCTGCCACTTCGGAATTCCACAGACAGGACGAAAGTGGGATCAATTATTCCCTGGCCCGGTCTTGCCTTTTTGGGTAGCCCCAGGTAAAAAGGGTTTCCTGGGTCAGTGAAAGGGAATCTTTTCAGTCAATCTTTTCGCTTTTGTAAGGCAACCTAAATCTCTCCTAAGGAATCCCCCTTTCCAATGATTGCTGACATCCTCCTGGTGGACGACAACTGCATTCAGGCGACCACCAGAAAAGCTATTCTGGCCCGCGCCGGCGGCAACGTCGCGGTTGCATGCGATGGAGGGCAGGCTCTCGCCATGCTCGATCAGGCGGGAATGCTGCGGCCCGTGGGGCTGGTGGTGACGGATCATCTGATGCCGGGTATGAATGGGCCGGAGTTCGTCGCCAGGCTGAGGGCTAGATTTCCGGACCTTCCGGTGGTAGTGCTGAGCGGGCTGGCGGAAGCCGAGGATGAATACAGCGATCTGGATGTAATCTTCCGGGTCAAGCCATTTCCTCCCGATGAACTGCTGGCGCTGGTGCGGTCGTTTCTGACGCAACCGATCGGCCGGACGGCCTAGTCTTCCACGCAAATCCCATCTTTCTGTCGATTGCCACGCGGGCTGAGTGTGAGATTTGTCACAGCGCCCTGCGCCGCCTGACGTGAAGATCAGAGTGTTCCCTGGTTGCCGCGTTGCCGTCGCTCATCCCCTGAAAGTGCGACAATCGGAAGGTCGATCCCTATGCCTGCATTTGGCAGTTTTGCACTTCTCGTCGCGCTCGCTCTGAGCGGTTACAACCTGCTGGCAGGAGCGGTGGCGCTGCGCCAGTTGGCCACCGGCAGACGCGGCGGCATTTCCCCCGAGAAGCTTGCCGAGACGGCACGGCGAGCCGGCATTGCCAGTTTTTTCGCCACAGCCTGCGCGGCATTTGCGCTGGTGTGGGCGGCGTTCACCAACGATTTTTCGGTCGCGTACATTACCGAGCATTCGAACCGCGCCCTGCCGGCGGCCTATAAGTTTGCGGCTCTGTGGTCCGGGCAGGAAGGATCGCTGCTCCTGTGGGCGTTTCTGCTCTCGGCCTATGGGTTTGTGCTCCGCGCGCGGCACAAGGTCGACGTAAAGCTGACTGCCTATGCCTCGACGATTTTGGCGGGGATTCAGGTCTTCTTCCTGCTGCTGGTAAATGTGGCGGCGACGCCGTTTTCGCTGGTGACGGGGGCCGTGCCTCCGGATGGCAACGGCCTCAACCCGTTACTGCAGTATCCGGAGATGGTGATCCATCCGCCGATGCTGTACCTCGGCTACGTGGGATTCAGCGTGCCCTTCGCCTTTGCCCTGGGCGCGCTGATGATGCGGTATCCCGGCGAAAAATGGATTCACATCACGCGCCGCTGGACCATGGTGACGTGGCTGTTCCTGACGGTGGGCATCTTCCTCGGCATGCACTGGGCGTACTCGGTGCTGGGCTGGGGCGGCTACTGGGGCTGGGATCCGGTGGAGAACGCTTCCCTGATGCCATGGCTGACGGGCACGGCCTTCCTGCACTCGGTGATGATGCAGGAGAAGCGCGGCATGATGAAGAGCTGGAACGTGTGGCTGATCTTCTCCACGTTCATGCTCGCGATTTTGGGCACGCTGCTGACGCGATCGGGACTCGTCAGCTCCGTACACGCCTTCGCCCAGTCGGCCATCGGCACCTGGTTCTGGGTTTTCCTGGTGATCACGCTGGCGGTTTGCTTATTCACTTACATCCTGCAGCGCGACCACCTCAAAACCGAGCACAAGCTGGAATCGCTGGTCTCGCGCGAATCGAGCTTCCTGTTCAATAACCTCGTCCTGCTGGCGGCGTGCTTCACGGTGCTTTGGGGGACGCTGTTCCCGGTGCTGTCGGAGTACGTGCAGGGTAATCGGGTGACGGTGAGCGCGCCGTTTTATAACCGCGTGGCCGTGCCGATCGGCGTCTTCCTGCTGTTTCTCACCGGCATCGGCCCGCTGCTGGCGTGGCGCTCGACGTCGTTGCGGAGCATCCGCAGGAACTTCATGCTCCCGGCCATCGTCGGGCTGGTGGTGGCAATCGCGATCATACCCCTTGGGGTGCATCCGTGGACGATTTTCACGACGGATGGGCAGGGCGCGTTTTACGCATGGATCACGTTCGCCATGGCGGCCGCTGTGCTGACGGCCATCTCCGCGGAGTTTTTCCGGGGCGCGCGGGTGATCCAGGGGAAATCGGGCCAGAATCTGCTGGCCTCGATGGTAGAGCTGACGCATCGCAACACGCGACGGTACGGCGGCTACATCGTTCACTTCGGGATTGTGCTGATCTTTATCGGGATCAGCGGGCAGGCGTTCAACCAGAGCCACGAGCAGACGATGAATTACAAGCAGAGCTTCAAGCTCGGGCCGTATCGGGTGGAGTGCCTCGATTATTCGCAGGATTCGAATCCGAATTACGACACGGAATTCGCGATGCTGAACGTGTACCGCGGCGATCGTTTCGTGACGAAGCTGGCGCCCGAGCTACGCGTGTACGCGGTGAACCAGCAGCCTTCGACGATTGTCGCGAACCACTCGACCCTGGTGGCGGACCTGTACGTCATTTACGCCGGCAAGGATCCGGCCACGGGCCAGCCGGTGATCAAGGCGTTCCTGAATCCGCTGGTGGCGTGGATCTGGATTGGGCTGATGGTCACGATTCTGGGCACGGGCATTGCGCTGGCGCCGAACCTGAGCGCGGCGATTGCGGCGCAGCGGCATCGGGCAGCGGTACAGGCTGAGCCGGTTCCGGCTGGAAGGGCAGGCGACTGATGCGGCAGCTTACGCGATTAGCGCTGTTGCCGTTGCTGGTGGTTCTGGGCGTGGCCACGCTGGGATCGGCGGACACCGAGGCCCGCTATAACGATCTCGGCCACAAAATGATGTGCGTCTGCGGATGCAGCGAGATCCTCATCGAGTGCAATCATGTGGGCTGTCCGGATTCGGATCGGATGCTGGCCGAGCTGCGTTCGGCGATTGCCGGCGGCGGCGTCAACGACGCGATTCTCGCGGCCTTTCAGGACAAATATGGGCCGACGGTCCTGGCCGCGCCGATGCTGACGAAATTCAATATTGTTGCGTGGATTGTGCCGCCTGCTCTGCTGGTGCTGGGTCTGGTGGGGACGTTCATGCTGGTGAAGAAATGGCGGCTGCGAGCAGCGACCATGCCGGTGGTCGAGGATGATGCAGTGTCGCGGGAGCTGCGGGAGCGGATCCGCAAGGAGACGGAGGTTTGAACATGACGACGATTGCCTGTGGGCTCCTGCTGATCGGCGCGTTTCTGTATGTTTTCTGGCCGGAGAAGAATGTAGAGGCGCAGCATCAAAAGACGCGCCTCGAATTTCTGCGCGAGCGCAGAGAAGTGCTGTTCGACAACCTGCGGGACCTGAATTTCGAATACCGTTCGGGGAAGTATCCGGAAGAGGATTATGCGTCGCAGCGGGCCATGCTGGAAAACGAAGCGGCCGAGACGGTGGCCGAAATCGATCTGCTGGAGTCGGATGCTTTCGCCCCGCAGCACGGCTGAATTCTGAAGAAGACTGGAAAACCATGAAGCCGATTTCTCAATTTGCGCTTTTTGCCGCGGTGGCGCTGCCGGTTTCACTGAGCGCGGCCACGATTTCCGGCACGGTGACCGACCGGACCACAAACAAGCCCGCGGCCGGCGACACGGCCGTGCTGCTGGACCTGCAGCAGGGTATGCAGGAGTCGGCGCGGACGACGATCGATGCCAAGGGGCACTACTCCTTCAGCGTGCCGGACAATGCCGGCATGCACCTGGTGCAGGTGGAGCATCAGAAGGCGTCGTACTACGGGCCGGTTCCGCCGAGCACATCGGTGGTGAACGTCGACGTATTCGATGTGGCGCCGAAGGTGGATGGGTTGCACCTCTATGCCGACGTATCGCGCATGGAAACCGATCCGCAGGGACTGAGCGTGACGGAGAGCTACTTCATCCGGAACGAGTCGAAGCCGCCGAAGACGCAGCTGAGCACGCATAGCTTCGAATTCTACCTGCCGCAGGATGCGGTGCTGGAGGGCGCGACGGCGACAGGGCCGGGCGGGATGGCGGTTTCGAACTCGCCGGTGCCGATGGGCGAGAAGGGGCACTACGCGTTTATCTTTCCGCTGCGTCCAGGCGAGACCCGGTTTCAGATCGGATATCGGATTCCCTACAGCGGAAGCGCGACGCTGCACGCGCGCGTGACCCTGCCGGCGGAGAACCTTGCCGTGATGCTGCCGAAGAGCATGAACTTCGACGGCAGAAAGAGTTTTCAGGCGCTGGGAGGTGAGGCAAGTGGCCCCGGAACGCAGACGTGGCTTGCCACCAACGTGCCTCCGGAGACGCCGGTGGCGTTCACGGTTTCCGGTACAGGATCGATGCCGCGGGAGCAGCAGAATCCGCAGGGCGGCGATAACCAGGGAATGGGCCAGGGCGGACCGGGCATGGGTATGCCTACGGATCAGGGAGCGCAGGGCGG
>Ga0182015_10003037_pt1 | contig 19300 bp, 16 predicted proteins | sample 712P3MmetaG_FD_120478 | JGI IMG/M metagenome (GOLD analysis project Ga0182015, IMG submission 120478) | Permafrost microbial communities from Stordalen Mire, Sweden - 712P3M metaG | ecosystem: Environmental > Terrestrial > Soil > Wetlands > Permafrost | place: Sweden: Stordalen | collected...
AACTACGCGGCGGCAAAGATGGGAATCGTCGGATTGTCGAAGTCCATCGCCATGGACATGGCAAAGTTCAACGTGCGCTCGAACTGCATCGCGCCGTGGGCATGGACGGCGATGACAGCCAACATTCCGGCGGATACGCCGGAGAACCTGGCTCGCATCGAGAAGCTGAAGAAGATGGAAAGTCACAAAATCGCGCCGCTCGCCGTATTTCTGACCAGCGATGCCGCCAGCAAGGTGTCGGGCCAGGTCTTCGGTGTACGCGCGAATGAGATCTATCTGTTCAGCCAGCCTCGTATCCTTCGTACCCTGCATCGCGCGGACGGCTGGACTCCCGAGTCGATCGAGGCGCATGCGATGCCGGCGCTGGCGCCAAGCTTTTTCGAGAACGTGCCGTCGATGGCAATTACCCCATGGGACCCGATTTGACGTTGGAGCGCAGCAATGACCGAGACAGGACAGGAGCGGCTGGACAACAAGGTGGCGGTCGTCACGGGCGCCTCGGGTGGCCTGGGCCGGCGCCTCTGCGAGGCCATGGTCCTCGCCGGAATGCGCGTGGCCATGCTCTCGCGAGACGGCCGCGCGCTTCGCGATCTTGCGGCGACGATGGGTCCCTCATCGGAGGCGCATGCAACGGACATCGGCGACCCGGCGGCGGTGCGCGGAGCGTTTGCGGCCATCGCGGCGCGCCATGGCGGGGTGGACGTGCTGGTGAACAGTGCCGCGGTCGGGCATCTGCAGTCTATCGAGCAAGCCGAGGATGGGCTCCTGCAGGCCGAGGTCGGGACCAATTTTCTGGGCCCGATCTACTGCATGCGAGAGGCGATTCCGCTCATGCGCGCACGCGGAGGGGGGGATATCGTAAACATTACCTCGGAGTCGGTGCGCGCGCCGTACCCTTTCCTGACCGTCTACGCGGCCACCAAGAGCGCGCTCGAAACGCTGTCGGCCGGTATGCGTACCGAGCTGCGCGGGGAGAACATTCGAGTGAGCGTGTTTCGCTCGGGCCGGCTGGCGGAGAGCGGCTTCAAGCGCGGTTGGCCCGAGGCGCGGCTCGCCCGTTACCGCGAGCTCGTCCAGTCGCTCGGCTTCTATGCGAATTCCGGAGAGCCGATTTCGCCTGCGCTCGCGGCCGAATCGATCATGGCGTTGCTCAGGCTCCCGCGCAGCGCCAATGTCGACCTCATGGAGCTGCGTCCGGCATGATGGCGATCGATATTCACTTTTTAAAAGTAACGATGTATCATTTTTAATTAATTATCGCGTAACCGCCGGCACCGATCGGATCTTCCAGGAAAGAGGCGAGTCATGAAACCCACGAAAGTGTACCTCCTCGATTGCGGCACGATGTGTTTGGATCGGACCTACATGTTCCTGGACGCCGGGTTGAGCGGCGCATATCGCTTCCCCGTCTATGGCGTTCTCGTCGATCATGAGGAAGGGAGATTTGTTTTCGATACCGGCTTCGATATCGAGCACATTCGCAACACCGTCGGATGGACCGATCCTGCGCAGACCGCGGAGCAGACCATCCCCGCTCAGTTGCACCTGGCCGGATTTCGGCCGGAGGAGATATCGCACGTCATCAACTCTCACTATCATCTGGATCACTGCGGTGGAAACAAGTATTGCAAGCATGCAACCACGGTGTGTCATGTCTGCGAGCTCGAAACGCTACGATCACCAGCGCCGAGCGAGGAAATCCCGTACTCCGAGGTGAGCTTCGCACCCGGCCTTCGAACGAGCGCCGATCAGGGGCGTGCAACGGATATGTTCACGCCCCGTTTCGAAACACTGAAAGGAGATCAGGAGATTGCCAGCGGCGTGTTCCTGTTCGAGACATTGGGACATACTGCAGGGCACTACAGCTTGATGGTCAAACTGAAGAATCGTAGGCCGATGCTGTTCGCGGCCGATGCCTGCTACTCCCAGCAGAACCTCGACCTCATGTGCATTCAAGCGGGAAACCATGATCCCGCCGCAGCCCGAGGCTCCTTGCAGAGGCTCAAGGATCTCGCCGAGAAGCACGATGCCGAGATCTTCTTCTCGCATGATGCAGCGAGTTGGCCGAAATATTCGCGCGCGCCCGGCTTTTATTCCTGAGGGAGGATTTGGCCTAGACCAAGCTCGCCGAGTTTCATACGGAAATCCTGTGATACGGTGAGCGAGGCCATGGTCGCATGAATATCGATCTTCCGCATCTGAAGCAATGGATCGGTCGAACTGAAACGTTCACCGATTGCGTGTCCGCGGCGCCGCTACGGGCACTATCTGCGACCCTGGACCGGGACGATCCTCTGCCGTGCGCCGGTGACGAGGTGCCCCCGTGCTGGCACTGGCTTTTCTTCCTCCCGACCCCACGCCAGTCGGAGATAGGTCTCGATGGGCACCCGCGACGTGGCGGATACCTGCCGCCCGTGCCCTTGGCGCGACGTATGTGGGCCGGCAGCCGCCTACGATGGAATCGGCCGCTACGGGTCGGCGGCAGCTACACCAGAACAAGCCAAATTGCCTCGGTGGACTGCAAGACGGGCCAAACAGGCCCGTTAGTGTTCGTCAAGGTGCACCACGAAATCGCCGACGAGTCGGGTCTCATGCTTTTGGAGGATCAGGACATCGTTTACCGCGACCCCCCCGAGGCGGGAGACACCGCGCCCGCCGGTGAGCGGGCGACGGCGCCGCATGCCTGGTCGCGCGACCTGCATGCGGACCCCGTCTTGCTGCTGCGCTACTCGGCTCTGACATTCAACGGCCACAGAATCCATTACGATCGCGGATATGCAACGGGACAGGAAGGCTATCCTGGCCTTGTCGTTCACGGTCCGCTGCTGGCTACGCTGCTGCTCGATCTGCTACGCCGCAACGTGTCCGACGCGCACGTCAGGAGTTTCACTTTCCGCGCCGTGAGGCCGACATTCGATACCGCCCCATTTGCGATCTGTGGCGCCTACGGCGCGGGCGGTAGCACCGTGGACCTTTGGATCCGGCTGGGTGACGGTACACAGGCCATGAAGGCTACGGCCGAACTCGCCTGAGACAGATGTATGCGACGTGGTATTCGCGGGCGGATCAAGACAGTCACCAACATTTAGAATCTGGGGAGGCTAAATCATGGAGCTTCGTGGCAAAGTTATCGCTGTCACTGGCGGATTCGGCGCTCTTGGGCTGGCGGTGGCCAACGCCGCGATGAATCAGGGAGCGCATGTGGCGCTTATCGATCGAGCGGCTGGTCCCGTTCCAACAGAATTACCCGCGCAGTTGTCTGCGGCACTCTTACTCGGCGGCGTCGATCTGACGGAATTCGAAGCGGCTCAGCGCGCGGTCGCAGCCGTGGCACACCAATATGGTGGTCTCGATGCGTTGATCAACATAGCTGGAGCCTTTCGCTGGCAAACACTCACGGACGGCGACCTAAGCAGCTGGGATGTTCTCTATGAGACCAATCTAAAGACGGCGGTGGTGACCTCGAAGAGCGCTTTGCCACATCTGCGCAAGCGGGGCGGCGGGCGCATCATCAACATAGGAGCGGCCGCGGCTACCAAGGCCGGCGCCGGAATGGGGGCCTACGCCTCCGCAAAGGCAGGTGTCGCCAAGCTGACCGAGAGCTTGGCTGAGGAATTGAAGGATGAAGGCATAAATATTAACGCGGTGCTGCCCAGTATCATTGACACACCTGCCAATCGGCGGGACATGCCTGACGCCGACTTCAGCCGTTGGGTTACTCCGGATGCCGTCGCGGATGTGATCATATTTCTCGCCTCACATGCAGCACGCGCGATCACCGGCGCACTATTGCCCGTTGTGGGTCGCGTATAACGGGTTAACAGCCCACCTGGGAGGCTTTCGACCGTGATCCACCGTCCATGATTATCATAAAATTCAATAAATTATGGTCGGCGCGTAACGTTCGCTGACGCAGAATTACGCAGCAGCAGGACAAATTCAGGACAAATTTTTGGTTTCAGCAGGCCGCCTTCGGGCCGCCTTAGCTCCTCGTCGAACTTCCTGGATATAACAGACTTCCGCTCACGAGGCACGCTCGTGAATCGCCCAGGAAGGACGGCGTCGTTGCTGAACTCGCTGCGCTCGAGAAGCCGTTGCGCCAGCGTGGACTCACATCGCTTGCGCTTTTTGGGTCGGTAGTCCGCGGCGCAGCTCGCCCCGACAGTGATATCGACTTGCTCGTCGATGTCACCCCTGGTGCCCAATTCAGTTTGATCGATCTGGTCGCAGTGAAGGATTTCCTAGAGGATCAGCTCGGACGCAAGGTCGATGTCGTCACAAAAGGGGGGCTCAAACCCGCCATTCGGGATCGTGTTCTTCGCGAGGCTGAAGCCGTGTTCTGATGGAGAAAGATCCGGCGATCTATGTCCGTCACATTCTCGAGGCGATCGCCAATATCGAGACGGATATTGTGGGGTATGACTTCGAGAGATTTCGCGCGGATCGGCGCACCCGACAGCTTGTAGAACGAAATCTTGAGACCCGGCGGGACTTCCGTCCAAGTGGGGCAAAAACAGGAAAAATGGTTCAGAATTATTCTATAAAGGTCCGGTAACTTATTGATTTACTGGCTCCCCGGGACGGATTCGAACCGCCGACCAACGGATTAACAGTCCGTCGCTCTACCACTGAGCTACCGGGGAATTCTGGAGAGGCGCGGATTGTCGGGAAGCCAAGCTGTTAAGTCAAGGAATCGCGCCCCGCCGGCGCGCTCATTCATGGCCCGCAATTGCATGCGGCATATAGGGTGCTTCGAGCTGGGACATCTCGGCGGCGCTGAGTTCGAGGTCGAGCGCGGCTACGGCGTCGTCGAGATGCTGGGGCTTGGCGGCGCCGATGATCGGCGCGGTCACGCCGGGCCGTCGAATCAACCAGGACAGCGCGACTTGTGCGCGTGGTACTCCCCGCGCCGAGGCGACGGTGGCGACGGTCTCGACGGTATTGCGATCGGCTTCCGCCGTCGACGGAAACAGCTTCTTTCCGTAGGGGTCGGTCCGGGTCCTTTCGGTCTCGGTATTCCAGTCGCGCGTAAGTCGCCCGCGGGCCAGCGGGCTCCACGGCAGCACGCCGATGCCCGAATCTCTGCACAGCGGGAGCATTTCACGCTCTTCTTCGCGGTAGAGCAGGTTGTATAGATTTTGCATGCTGACGAATGGAGTCCATCCACGTTGGCGGGCCAGGTGAAGGCACTTGCTGAATTGCCAGGCGAACATGGAGGAGGCGCCCAGATAGCGCACCTTCCCGGACTTCACGACGTCGTGAAGGGCTTCGAGCGTTTCCTCGATCGGCGTGTGGTAATCCCAGCGATGAACCTGATAGAGATCCACGTAATCCGTTCCGAGCCGCCGCAAGCTGGCATCGATCGCGGTGAAGATGGCCTTTCGCGACAGGCCTCCCCCGTTCGGCCCCTGGCTCATCGGGAAGAAAACCTTGGTGGCAATCACCACTTCGTCGCGGCGGGAATAATCCTTGAGCGCCTGACCGACGATCTCTTCCGACGTGCCGTCTGAATACGCGTTCGCCGTGTCGAAGAAATTGATCCCAAGGTCGATCGCCTTGCGGATCAACGGCCGGCTCTGATTCTCGGGAAGGGTCCAGGGATGGTCGCCACGTTCGGGCACGCCATAGGTCATGCATCCGAGGCACAGGGGCGACACCTTCAGGCCGGTCTTCCCAAGGTTTTTGTACTTCATATCGCCTTATTCATAATCAATGAGTTATGGATATATTTTCAGGTGAAATCCGCAAAGACGTTTCCGCGGAAACGTTTCTCCGGCGAAACCGGCGATCGCACGAATAGTAAAGTCCGCGGCAACGCGAGCCGTCTCACGGCAACGCGAGCCGTCGCGCCCGCGCGGCTCCCCTGAACGCCGTGCTTCGCGCTCTTAACCCACCCGCCTCGCCGCAGGCGAGACCAACGCTCGCTCTATCCGCCGGAGCGCATCCTCGAGCACGCTCATGCTGGTCGCGAAAGAGAGACGCATATGTCCGGGAGCACCGAATCCGGAGCCCGGCACCACGGCCACGCCGGCTTCGACCAAGAGATACTCCGCGAAGGCATTGTCGTCCTTGATGGCGAGGTTGCGCATGGCGCCATGCACGTCCGCGAAGGCATAGAAGGTACCGGCGCCTTTTTGGCAGGTGATTCCGGGAATCGCGTTGAGGCCTGCCACGACGAAGTCGTGACGTTGCTTGAACGCCTTGTTCATCTCCGCGACGCAGGCTTGGTCGCTGTTGAGCGCGACGGTCGCCGCGCGCTGCGAGATGCTCGAGGCATTGGAGGTGGACTGACCTTGAATGGTGGCCATCGCCGCGACGATGGGGTTGGGCCCTCCGCAGAAGCCGATTCGCCAACCGGTCATGGCGTAAGCCTTCGACACGCCGTTGATGGTGACCGTGCGCCCATAGAGCTGGGGATTCGCCTGCGCGAAGCTCAGCAAAGGCTCGGGCCCCCAATAAATGTGCTCGTACATCTCGTCCGCGGCGATGATGACGTGCGGGTGCTTGTCGAGGACCGCCCCCAACGCCTTCAGCTCCGCCTGGGTATAGGCCGCGCCGGTGGGATTGCTCGGGCTGTTGAGGATGAACAGCTTGGTGCGCGGCGTAATCGCGGCGTCCAATTGCGCCGGCGTGATCTTGTAGCCTTGGTCCGCGCCCCCATTGACGATGACGGGAACGCCATCGGCCAGGAGCGCCATGTCCGGATAGGAAACCCAATACGGTGCCGGAATTACGCACTCGTCGCCCGGGTCGAGGAGCGCGGCGCACAAATTGAAGCAAGTCTGCTTCGCGCCCGATGACACCAGGATCTGGCTTCGCTCGTAGGTGAGGCCGTTTTCGCGCTTGAATTTCGCGATGATGGCGTCCTTGAGCTCCGCAGTGCCGTCGACTGCGGTATAGCGGGTGAGGCCCGCGCGGATCGCCGCGACTCCTGCATCCGCAATATGTAAGGGGGTATCGAAGTCGGGCTCCCCGGCGCCCAGGCCGATGATGTCCTTGCCCTCGGCCTTCAGCTTGGCGGCGCGCGCCGTCACGGCGAGGGTGGGGGAGGGCTTAACCTTCTGAACGCGCTTGGAAAGTAGTGAGGCCAAGGGGTGATCCTATGTAAAGAACGCGGCGCATGAGTGTACGAAAAACAACGTGCTGGCGCTAGGCGCGGGCATCCCGAAGTCCGGTCTACATGAGAGAATAGAGTAATGAATTTTGAGCTGTACTCCGATTACACCCCCGCGGGCGATCAGCCGCAGGCCATCGAGAAGCTGGTGGATGGCCTCACCGCGGGACTCGCGCATCAGACTCTTCTCGGTGTGACCGGGTCCGGGAAGACCTTCACCATCGCCAACGTGATTCAGCAATTGCAGCGGCCCACGCTGGTGCTTGCGCACAACAAGACGCTGGCGGCGCAGCTGTACGGCGAGTTCAAGGCGTTCTTTCCGAAGAATTCCGTCGAGTACTTCGTGTCGTATTACGACTACTACCAGCCGGAGGCGTATGTGCCTTCGTCGGACACGTTCATCGAGAAGGATGCCTCGATCAACGAGCACATCGAGCAGATGAGGCTGTCGGCAACCAAGGCGCTGCTCGAGCGGCCCGACTCCATCATCGTGGCGACGGTGTCGGCGATTTACGGACTGGGCGATCCCGAAGCCTATCTCAGCATGGTTCTGCACATGTCGCGCGGCGATCTGTTGGAACAGCGCAAGCTCCTGCGGCGCCTTGCGGACATGCAATACACGCGCAACGAGATCGATCTACAGCAGGGCACATACCGGGTGCGGGGCGACGTCATCGATATCTTCCCTGCGGAGTCCGAGCGTGAGGCCGTCCGCGTCGAGCTGTTCGACGATCGCATCGACTCGCTGAGCCTGTTCGACCCGCTGACCGGCGAGGTCCTGCGCAAAGTGCCGCGCCTCACCGTGTATCCCTCGACGCATTACGTGACTCCGCGCGAGCGCATTCACGAGGCGGTCGATGAAATCCGCGACGAGCTCCGCGGGCGGCTGAACGACCTCAACACGGCCGGCAAGCTGGTCGAAGCGCAGCGGCTGCAGCAACGCACGCTGTTCGACCTCGAGATGATGAACGAAGTCGGCTATTGCGCCGGCATCGAGAACTACTCGCGCTACCTATCCGGCCGGCAAGCCGGCGAGCCGCCGCCGTGCTTGTTCGATTATCTGCCCAACAACGCGCTCTTGATCGTCGACGAGAGCCATCAGACGATTCCTCAGCTCGGGGCCATGTACAAGGGCGACCGTTCGCGCAAGGAAACCTTGGTGGAATACGGTTTTCGCCTGCCGTCGGCGCTCGACAACCGCCCGTTGCGTTTCGAGGAATTCGAACGGATGGCGCCGCAGACCATTTTCATCTCGGCGACGCCCGGTCCCCACGAGAAGCGGATTTCCGGGCAGATCGTGGAGCAGGTGGTACGGCCCACGGGCCTCGTCGATCCGGTCGTGGAAGTGCGCCCGGTCCGCGCTCAGGTGGACGATCTCCTGTCGGAGATACGTATACGAACACTGGCCAAGGAGCGGGTGCTGGTCACGACGCTCACCAAGCGGATGGCGGAGGATCTCACCGATTATCTGAACGAGCACGGCGTGAAGGTCCGGTACCTGCATTCCGATATCGAAACCATAGAGCGTTCGGAGATCATCCGCGATTTGAGGCTCGGCAAGTTCGACGTGATCGTCGGCATCAATTTGCTGCGTGAGGGCTTGGACATGCCGGAGGTCTCGCTGGTCGCCATCCTCGATGCGGACAAGGAAGGCTTCCTGCGTTCGGAGGGCTCGTTGATCCAGACGATCGGCCGCGCCGCGCGCAACGTTCAAGGCAAGGCGATTCTGTACGCCGATACAATCACGGGATCGATCGGCCGCGCCATCGCCGAGACCGACAGGCGACGCGGCAAGCAGATCGAATTCAACGTCGAGCACGGCATCACGCCGCGCACCATCGTCAAGGCGGTGGCAGACGTGATGGAAGGCGCGCGGGCGGTGCCTGAGCATCTGGTGCGCGATGCGGGCTCGGATTACGCGGCGATGGGTCCGGAACAGGCGGTGAAGCGCATCAAGAAGCTGGAAGCAGAGATGATGAAGCTCGCTCGCAATCTCGAGTTCGAACAGGCGGCCCGGTTGCGCGACGAGATTCAAAAGCTGCGTCAATCCGCATTCGGTGCGCCGAAGACACTGGCAGGCTAACGAGGAGGCCCCATGACCGTCGACAACAGTCAATCGCAAGAGAGCGATCTCGATCGGACAGACCGGCTGCCGATCCTCGAGGGCGTGACCATCGAGGAGGACGTCGAGGATGACTCGGTACGCATGGACCTCTCTCCGCCGGCGCCTTTCGCGTTTAGTCCGCCGTCCCAGGCTCCGCACCCGCCGGCGCCCGACTTCACGCGGCCGGGAATGGACCTGCCCTCCCTTGCCGAGAGCATGCGCTCCGTCGAGGATCGGATCGCGCGGCAGAGCGCGGACTACGAAGCGCTGACCCGGCTCTACGAGAAAGCGCGCGATGGCCAACTGGCTGCGGGAACCAGGGCCGATGCGCTGGCCTCCGAGCTGTCGGCATTGCAGTCGGTGCTGGCGGTCGAGAAACATCGGTCCCGCGAAATGGAGCGCGCCCTGGCGGAAGGCTCGGCCGCTGCCGAGGCCAGCCGCACCCGGGCGGAAGAGTCCTCGAGGGAGGCCGAGCGTTACCAGAGCGAGGCGCGCACGTTGCGGGATGCCCTGGCCGCCCGGGACGCGACGATCGTGCAAGTGCTGCATTCGCTCGGGGAACGCGATGCGCAGCTGTTTGCGCTGCAGCGGGAGCATGCGCAGACCGTGCCCGTGCTCGAGGCCCGCTCGCGTGCGAGCGCTCAGCTGGAGGTCGATCTTCAGGCGGCCAGGGCAAACGCCGAAACGTTATCTCTGGAGCTCGAGAAGAACCGGATAACCGTGGCCTCGCTCACCGAGAGACTCGCCCACGGCGAGTCGGATCTCGCCGCAGGACGGCGGGATCTCAACACCGTCCGGGCGCAAGCGGCCTCGTACCTCGAGTTGCTCCGTAGCCGGGATTGGCGCGGCGGATTCAATCAGAATTTATTCCGTGAGTGGGACGACTCGGTGGACGCCGCGCGCTCGGGCCACGGGGAGCTGCAGGCCGAATGCGAACGGCTGAATCAGTCGGTGGCGCTGTTGAGCGCCAAGCTCGCCGACCAGGAAGCGACGATCTCCAAGCTCCATATGGCGGGCGCAGCCGAAGCCACCGCGCACTCCGCGAAGTCCCAGGCGCTCGAAGAGTCTCACCGTGCGCGCGCCGAGCTGCATTCGCGGATCGATCGGCTCGAAGCGGAGCGCAAGCAGATGCAAGAGGAACTCGGTACGCGCGGTGATGAGCTCGCCGCCGCCCGCAGGGCAAGCGCGGCCGAGCTGCATCAGGCTCGCGACTCTCAGGCGGCGGCCGAGGCTCGCCACACCGAGCTGTCCGCGCAGATCGAACAGTTGCGCGCCGAAGCGGTCACCCACGAAGAAGAGCTGACCGTGCTGATGGCGCACCTGAACGAAGCGCGGCGCCCGATTCAGTCCATTCAGGCGGACATCAAGCGGCTCAACGATGAGCTCGCGCTGAAGAGCCTGAGCATCGATCAGGTCACCGAGGAGAATCGCACGTTGCGCACCACTCTGGAGCGCACGCGTGGGGCTCTCGAGGAACGGGAGCTTCTCATTCGGCGGCTGGAGAGGAGCGCCAACAACAACGCCAACGTGCTCGGCCGATTGCAAACCAGCATCGAGAGACTGGGCTCCACCGCGTCCCCATCGCCGCCGCCGCTCCCGGGCGAGTTCCTTGCCGAATTGATCAAGATCGAGGGTGACACGCGGACCTCATATGCCTTGGGACGGCGGACTCGGATAGGACGAGCGCCGGGCTGCGAGCTGCATATCGATTCCCAGTCGGTGAGCCGCCATCACGCCATGCTCCTGAAGGGCACGCGCGAGGTCATCATCGAAGATCTGAACAGCACCAACGGCGTGCTGATCAACGGTCACAAGGTGATGCGACACGTACTCAGCGATGGAGACCTAGTCACGATCGGGGAGACCCAATTCCAGTGCCGGTTGCGGCCCAACTCCCGTGCGACAGAGGCCCCCAATGAGGCCGCGACCGGCGGCGCGAACGCGCCGAGCGCGGGCCGGGCGGCCGTGGGGCCCATGGCACCCATGATGCCCGTGGCGCCGGTCATGCCGGAAGCTGCCGCTCCCGCGGCCCCGGCGAGCGAGGCAGCGGCAGGATCCGATTCCGGCTTTTCCGGGCCGCCCGGTCAGGCCGAGCCGCAAGCCGCCCGGCAGACCGACCCGCCAATCGGCGAGTGAATTTCGCCAGTTGGCACTCGATACCCTTTATACGAGGCGCTGAATCCGGTATCTTTCGCGCCCTTCGAGCGCGCTTAGCTCAGCGGTAGAGCATCACCTTGACATGGTGGGGGTCAGTGGTTCGATCCCACTAGCGCGCACCATCGCCTCGCGGGCCACCCGCAGGGTGGTGGATCCGGCGTCGCGCCGGTTCCGTGCGGCGGAACCTGCGAGTTGCCGGAATCGCTCCTCGTGGTATTTACTGATAGCTCTATGCCCGTAATCACTCTTCCCGACGGTAATCAAAAGATCTTCGATCAGCCCGTGTCCGTGGCCGAGATTGCCGCAAGCATCGGGCCGGGACTTGCGAAAGCCGCGCTGGCCGGCAAGGTCAACGGCCGCCTGGTCGATACCTCGATGCCCGTGGATCACGATGCAGCGGTCAGCATCGTGACGGACAAGGATCCCGAGGGTCTTTCGATCATCCGCCATTCGACGGCGCATCTCTTGGCGAATGCGGTGCAGGAACTCTTTCCCGGGGCGCAGGTGACCATCGGCCCGGTGATCGAGGACGGCTTCTACTACGATTTTGCGTACAAGACCCCGTTCTCGAGCGACGATTTGGCAGCCATCGAGAAACGCATGGCCGAGATCGCCGCACGGGATGTGACGGTGCACCGGCGGGTGCTTCCGCGCGATGCCGCGATCGAGCATTTCAAGCGCATCGGCGAGCACTACAAGGCGGAGATCATCGGCGCCATTCCGGCCGGAGAATCGATCAGCCTGTACGGTCAGGGTGATTGGGAAGACCTGTGCCGCGGACCTCATGTGCCGAGCACCGGCAAATTGAAGGCGTTCAAGCTCATGAAGGTGGCGGGCGCCTACTGGCGCGGCGATTCCCGCAACGAGATGCTGCAGCGGATCTATGGCACCGCCTGGGCCAACGAGAAGCAGCTGAAGGAGTACCTCACCCGCCTGGAAGAGGCGGAGAAGCGCGATCACCGGCGTATCGGCAAGGAATTGGACCTCTTCCATCTGCAGGAAGAAGCCCCCGGCGCAGTTTTCTGGCATCCGAAAGGCTGGGCTTTGTTCCAACAGCTCATTTCCTACATGCGGGAGCGGCAGAGCGCGGCGGGCTACTTGGAAGTAAATACGCCGGAACTCATGGACCGCGAACTCTGGGTGCAATCCGGCCACATCGCCAATTTCGGCGAAAACATGTTCATGACCAAGACGCCCGATGAGCGCACCTTCGCCATCAAACCCATGAACTGCCCCGGACACATCCAGGTGTTCAAGCAGGGGCTGCGCAGCTATCGCGAGTTGCCGCTGCGTCTCGCAGAGTTCGGCAAGGTACACCGCTACGAGCCGTCCGGCGCTTTGCATGGGCTCATGCGGGTGCGCGCCTTCACGCAGGACGACGCGCATATCTTCTGCACCACGGATCAGATCACCGAGGAATCGGTGCGTGTGACCCAGCTCATCCTCAGCATTTACTCGGACTTCGGCTTCAACGACGTACGCATCAAATTCTCGGACCGGCCCGCCAAGCGCGTGGGGTCGGATGAGATCTGGGACATTTACGAGGGAGCACTCAAGGAAGCGGCGGCGGTCGCCGGCATCGAAACCACCTTGAATCCGGGCGAGGGGGCCTTTTACGGGCCGAAGCTCGAGTTCGTGCTTCGAGACGCGATTGGCCGGGAGTGGCAATGCGGGACGCTTCAAGTGGATCCGAACCTGCCGTCGCGGCTGGGCGCGAGCTATATCGGCGAAGACAGCCAGCGTCATACGCCCGTTATGCTGCACCGGGCCATGTTCGGCTCACTGGAGCGGTTCACGGGCATTTTGCTGGAACATCACGCCGGAAAGCTGCCCACTTGGCTGTCTCCGGTTCAGGCGGTGGTGATGGGAATTACCAGCCGCCAGGACAAATATTGCGGGGAAGTTGCGGAAAACCTGAAGAATCAGGGGCTTCGGGTCGAAACGGACTTGAGGTCCGAGAAGGTAGGCTTTAAAATCCGCGAGCACACATTAAAACGTGTCCCTTACCTCCTGGTCGCCGGCGACCGAGAGGTCGAGGGACATACCCTGGCCGTTCGCACGCGCGGTGGCAAAGATCTGGGCAGTTTGGAGCTTCCGGAGCTCGCTGGCTTGCTTTGCGACGAAGTCGCGAGCCGCGGCCGTATTATTTTGGAGGAACGTTTATCGCAACGGCGAAGCGCGTAAGGCGCAATGAGGAGATCGCCGCACCTTCGGTGCGAGTGATCGCGGCGGATGGAAGCCAAGCAGGGGTCATGACGCGCGCTGAAGCGCTGCAGATGGCAAGCTCGCAAGCACTGGATCTCGTCGAGGTGTCGCCGATGGCGGAGCCGCCCGTCGTGCGAGTGATGGATTTTGGAAAGTTCTTGTTCGAACAGAACAAGAAGGCTCACGCGGCAAAGCGTAAGCAGAAGCAGATACAAGTCAAGGAAGTGAAGTTTCGTCCCGGAACGGAAGAGGCGGATTACCAGGTCAAGCTGCGTAACATCGTCCGATTCCTGACCGAAGGCGACAAGGCCAAGGTGACCTTGCGTTACCGTGGCCGTGAGCTCGTTCACCAAGACATCGGCCGGCGACTCTTGTCGCGGATATCTGAGGATCTCGCCCCCTATTCGGTGGTCGAGCAGAATCCGCTGATGGAGGGCAAGCAGATGGTGATGGTGTTCGGGCCCAAAAAGAAGTGAGCGGCGGACCCTAAGAAGTCCGTCACCCCGCCTTAAGCGGCGCTCGTCTGCGGACATCCTGCAGGTGGGTGCTTGTGACCAAGGCAATAAAATTAGGAGTCGAGCATGCCCAAGTTAAAAACCAAGCGGGCTGCGGCGAAGCGTTTTCGCAAAACAGCGAACGGCTTCAAGCGCGGCCAGTCCCATCGTCGTCACATCCTGACGAAGAAGCCGTCCAAGCGTAAACGCCAGCTGCGTCGTGAGGCACAGGTCCACGAGTCCGACGTGAATCGCATCAAAGTGCTGTTGCCGCACGCTTAAGCAGTCAGGAGAAAACCATGGCACGAGTCAAACGCGGTGTAGTCGCCGGACGGCGTCACAAGAAGATTCTCAAGAAGGCGAAGGGGTACTTCAATGCCCGTCGCAAAGTGTTCCGCACGGCAAAGCAGGCGGTCATCAAGGCCGGTCAGTACGCCTACCGCGGACGGCGTGAGAAGAAGCGCGAGTTCCGCGCGCTCTGGATCACGCGCATCAACGCGGCGGCACGCCTCTGCGGTATGACCTACAGCACCCTGATCGACGGGCTCAACAAGGCCGAATTGGCAATCGATCGGAAAGTGTTGGCGGATCTCGCGGTTCACGACATGCCGGCCTTTACGGCGATCGCGGAAAAAGCCAAAGCCAGTCTGCCGACGGCCTGACGACAATCGACTGCGCGCCGTGTGGAGCAGTCCATGGCCACGACCGATATTCTCGCCGATCTCGTCGATCAAGCTCTCACCGATGTGGGCGCGTCCCGCGATCTTGCGGCGCTCGATGAGACCCGCGTGCGCCTGCTCGGCAAGAAAGGCCTGCTCACCGAGCAGCTTAAAAGCCTGGGCCGGTTGCCCGCCGGCGACCGCCCGGCCGCCGGGCAAAAGATCAACGAGGCCAAGGTCTCCATTCAAAGCGCCCTCGATGCGCGCCGTATTGAACTGGAAGAGGAAGCGCTGCAGGCGGCTCTCGCACGCGGCGCCTTGGATGTCACGTTGCCGGGACGCGGTCAGGAGCGGGGAAGCATCCACCCGGTCACTCGCGCGCGCCTACGCATCGAGAGCATCTTCACGCAGGCGGGATTTGAGATTGCGACCGGCCCCGAGGTCGAGGATGACTTCCATAATTTCGAGGCGCTGAATATCCCGCCGAATCATCCGGCGCGGGCCATGCACGATACGTTTTATTTTCCGGACGGCCGGCTGCTTCGCACGCATACCTCGCCGGTCCAGATCCGCGCCATGCGTGCCCGGAAACCGCCCATGTCCCTGATCGCGCCGGGACGCGTTTATCGATGCGACTCGGACATGACTCATACCCCCATGTTCCATCAGGTCGAAGGGATCGTCGTCGGGGAGAACGTCAGCTTCGCGAACCTGAAGGCGATGCTGCATACCTTCGTCGAGCATTTCTTCGAGCAATCGCTTGGGATGCGGCTGCGACCCTCGTATTTTCCGTTTACTGAGCCTTCCGCGGAGGTGGATATCGAATGCGTGTTCTGCCACGGCGCAGGTTGCCGCGTGTGCAAGCAAACCGGGTGGCTCGAGATCTTGGGCTGCGGAATGATTCATCCGAACGTGCTGGCGGCAGCCGGCATCGATAGCGAGCGCTGGCAGGGGTACGCCTTCGGCATGGGCATTGAGAGGGTGGCGATGCTGCGCTATGGGGTCGATGACCTGCGGCGGTTCTTCGAAAACGATCTCCAGTTCTTGAAGCAATTCCCATGAAGATCACCTATTCCTGGATGAAGGAATTCACGCCGCTCGCCGCGACGCCCGCCGAGCTCGCCAGGCGTCTCACGCTCGCGGGGCTGGAAGTGGAGTCGATGGAGCCGGTGGCGCCGCCGTTCTCCGGGGTCATCGTCGGGGAAGTGCTGGAGTGCGCGCGCCATCCCGAGGCCGACAAGCTGTCGGTTTGCCAGGTCACCACCGGCGGAAGCGATCGGCTGCAGATCATCTGCGGCGCGCCCAATGTGCGCCAGGGTCTCAAGGTCGCGGTCGCCACCGTGGGTGCGGTGCTGCCCGGGAACGTCCATATCAAGCGCGCGAAGCTGCGCGGTCTGGAGTCGAACGGCATGCTGTGCTCGGCGCGCGAGCTCGGGCTCGGCGAGGAACACGACGGGATCATGGAGCTGGCCGGATCGCTCGCCATCGGCCAGGACGTGCGCGCATCGTTGGACCTCGACGACACCATGCTCGACGTGAACGCCACGCCGAATCGCGGCGATTGCATGAGCGTGTTCGGCATCGCGCGCGACTACGCGGCGGCTCAAGATCGCCGTTACCTCGTGGCGGGTGCCGCGCCCGTTCCTGCAACGCAGGATGCCCGGTTTCCGGTGCGCGTCGATTGGGCCGCCGGCTGTCCGTTGTTTTCCTCGCGCGTGATTCGCGGGGTGCGTCTCGGCGCGAGCTCGCCGGCATGGCTGAAGGAGCGGCTGCGCCGCGTCGGTCTCAATTCCATTTCTCCGATCGTCGATGTCACCAATTACGTGATGACGGAGCTCGGTCAGCCGATGCATGCCTATGATCTCGCGCGGCTCGAGGACGGCATCGTGGTTCGCGCGGCGACGCAGGGCGAGCGAGTCACGCTCCTCGACGGAAAGGAATACGAGCTCGGACCCGAGTTCATGGTGATCGCGGATGCCGGCGGCCCGGTGGGGCTTGCCGGCATCATGGGCGGGCTCAGGACTTCCATCAGCGAATCGAGCACCGACGTGCTGCTCGAGTCCGCGCACTTCACGCCCGGCATCGTCGCCGGCCGGGCCCGGCGACTCGGCTTGTTCACCGACGCCGCGCAGAGGTTCGAGCGAGGAGTGGACCCGACGCTGCCGGAAATTGCGCTGGAGCGGGCTACGGCATTGCTCCTCGACATCGCCGGCGGCCAGGCAGGCCCCGTGCAAATGACGCGCGCGCCGGCGGCGAGCGAGGAGGGGCCCGAGTGGGTGAGCCTGCGCCGCAGCCGTCTGACGCGATTGCTCGGCGCGAATGTTCCGGATGACGAAGTGCATGCCGTGCTTGGTGCAATTGCCGAACGGGCGGAGCCTGAGACTCAGGGCTGGCGGGTGCTTCGCCCACCGCATCGCTTCGACATTCGCATCGAGGCGGATTTGATCGAAGAGGTCGCGCGCTTGCGGGGCTTCGACAGCATTGGCGAAGTCCATGCGATCGCGCCGCAGGTGCCGGGTTACTCCACCGAATCACGTGTGCCCGGCGAGCGCTTGCTCAACGCCATGGCCGGCTTGGGCTATCGCGAAGCGATTACCTACACTTTCGTCGACCCCTCTCTCCAGCGTCTCCTGTTTCCGGAGACGCCGGCCCTCCGGGTGACGAATCCCATCTCCGCGGATCTCTCCGAGATGCGTGTTTCGCTGTGGCCGGGACTGGTGGCGGCGTGCCGCGAAAATATGCGTCGCCAGCAATCTCGCGTGCGCTTGTTCGAGATCGGCAGCAAATTCGATATGACGGGAGCTGAGTTGCGCGAGATCGAAATGCTCAGCGGCGTTGCAACCGGCGCGCGCTGGCAGGAGCAATGGGGGAGTGCACGCGAGCCGCTGGATTTCTATGACGTGAAGGCAGACGTCGAAAATCTTTTCGCATTGACTGGCGATGCCGCATCAATTGATTTTGAAGCGTGCGCCTTGCCATGCCTGCGCCCGGGCCGCGCCGCACGCATCGTGCGTGCGGGAACCCCGGTCGGCTTTCTGGGCGAGATCCATCCCCGCCTTGTCAAGGCCTTGGCGCTCAGCAACACCCTGTTTCTATTTGAATTAGAATTGACATCAGCGTTCAAAGCTAAGACCCCGATCCTACAGAATATTTCAAGGTTCCCTAGTGTTCGACGCGATCTTGCGGTGGTAGTGGATGAAAGCGTCCCTCTCGCAGTTTTGCGGGAAAATGTTACTGTTAGCGCGTCGGGCCTATTGAACGAACTACGCGTATTCGACGTATACCGGGGACCGGGCGTAGATTCTGGACGAAAAAGTATCGCTTTAGGCTTGATTTTGCAGGATTCCTCCCGCACTCTTACTGACGTTGACGCTGATGCCGTGGTGGCCTCGGTGGTTACGCGGTTACGGGATGTTTTGAGCGCCGCAATAAGAGACCAATAAGCATGGCAGCCCTCACCAAAGCAGAGATGGCCGAGGCCCTATTCGATCAATTGGGGCTCAACAAGCGCGAGGCACGCGAACTCGTCGATTTGTTTTTCGAGGAAATCCGAGCGGCTCTCTCCTCCGGCGAGCAGGTTAAATTATCCGGCTTCGGTAACTTCGATCTGCGAGACAAGAACCGGCGCCCCGGCCGCAATCCCAAGACCGGCGAAGAGATCCCCATCAGCGCGCGCCGCGTAGTTACTTTCCGTCCGGGTCAGAAATTGAAGGCCCGCGTCGAGGCGTATGCTGGAACCAAGCAATAACGCCGAACTGCCGCCGATTCCGGGGAAGCGCTATTTCACCATCGGCGAGGTGAGCGATCTATGTGGCGTGAAGCCGCATGTGCTGCGCTATTGGGAACAGGAGTTTCCCCAGTTGAAGCCCGTCAAGCGCCGCGGCAACCGGCGCTACTACCAGCGCCAGGACGTGCTCATCATTCGGCAGATTCGAAGCCTGTTGTACGAGCAGGGCTTCACCATCGGCGGCGCGCGCAACCGACTCACCGGCGATGATGCGCAGGTCGATCTCAACCAGAGCCAGCAGCTCATCCATCAAATGCGCCTCGAGCTCGAAGAGCTGATCAAGATCCTGCGACGCTAAGCGCCTCGCGAGACCCCTCGAGCCTTTTCGGCTATCATTGCGGTCCGGTCGGGGCGTGGCGCAGCCTGGTAGCGCACTTGCATGGGGTGCAAGGGGTCGCAAGTTCGAATCTTGTCGCCCCGACCAATTTCTAATATTGAACATGCTATGGTCATGCCGATGGCCGTTCATGATGACCGCACAAGATTTGCAAATTTTTCATTCGATCTCCTTTCGGAGCTCTTGACCATCGCGCGGCGGCGCTGGTGCGTGGTCAGCGCGTTGTTGATCCTGCCGGTGGCGGGACACGCGCAAACGCCGTCGCCGCTTCAGGAGTGGCAATACTCCAGCGGCATCGCGCTCCAAAAATTGTTCCAGCCGAACTTGCCCGACTGGCGCGTCGTTCTCGGCGCCGCAGGGGAGGACAAGCCGCTTTACGATGGCGCCACGTTGACCCGCACCTCGGCCGGACCGGTGATCAACATCCGTTACAAGGATTTGGC
>Ga0182015_10003039_pt1 | contig 19289 bp, 16 predicted proteins | sample 712P3MmetaG_FD_120478 | JGI IMG/M metagenome (GOLD analysis project Ga0182015, IMG submission 120478) | Permafrost microbial communities from Stordalen Mire, Sweden - 712P3M metaG | ecosystem: Environmental > Terrestrial > Soil > Wetlands > Permafrost | place: Sweden: Stordalen | collected...
TAGCTCTTCCACCACTCCGCTCGTTTTCCAGGGCATCTCCGACTTCTACACGCCCCTGCTCTCGATGCGAAGTGTTACCCATGTCCCCGGTCTGTTCTGTTACCCCTCTGCCCGGTCTGTACCGCCTGTGCGGCGCGACCGAGGACGTGCCGCGACACAAAGGCCGCTTGTTCGGCATTTTCCCGCGAGCTGTGACGTCGTGCCCTGATACAGAGCCAGGGAACAATTCTTTAGCGAACTTCGGAGACACGACATTAGCTGCAACCGAGGCTGCCTGCGGGACAGAGGATTTGCTGACGTGCTGGTTTGGGCAGCGGCTGTTGCTGGCTTGAGGCGGGGACGAGGCTGGTGGGTCCGTTGATATTGGCTTCCTGCACCTCGAGGGGGCGCTGGAGGACCATTTCGACCTGGGTGCCGGAGGGGATGTTGACGTCGGCTCCGCGTGTGAAGAGCGCGACGATGCCTGCGGCGGCAAGACCCGCGGCTGCGCCTTCGAGTCCGCCAGCGAGAGGATGACCGGCTTCGAGGCCGCCGATGGAGCCGATGGTGGCGCCGGTAGGCACAGCGACTTTGGCGGTTTCGCCAGCGTTGTGGGCTTTGTTGCTGCCGCCATCCTGCTCGATGGTGCCTTCGTCACCGTTGACCTTCTGATGCTCGGCGCCGGGAAGGGCGTTGACGACTCCGGGGATTTCAACGACGGAGCCGTTGGGGAAGATCATAGAAGTGAAGTGCATGTTGAGCTGGGCCCTTTTGGCGCCCATGCCGCGGCCGGGGCGGACGATGCTGTCGACGACTCCCTGGACGTAGACGCCGGAGGGGATGACGACGCGGTTGCCGACGACGACGGGGAAAGTGGAGGAGAGATAGACTCCGTCACCGGGGCGAGCGCTTTTGGTGTTGATGGCGCTGCGGACTTCGAGGAGGACCTTGGTGCCGGCTGGGATGTTGATGATTTTGGGGTCTGGGGCGGGTGCGGTTGTTGGTTGGGCTGCCGGTGCGGCTGCCGGTTGGGGCGCGGGCGGCGGCGGTGGTGCGGTTTGGGCGGCTGCAGCGACCAGGGTTCCGGCAAGGGTTCCGGCGAGGAGGAACGCGGTGAGAGGGAAGCGGTGGATGGTCATCGGCGGCCTCCGGGAACCATTGTAGTGTGCATCGGGAAACTGCTTCGAATCTTTGCCTGCAATCTTAAGCCTGAATCTTTGCCGTGCGGTCGGTGGTGGATCGGCATCTATTGGACCGCAAAGCCGGCCGGCGGTAAGCGAATCGATTCATTTCTAACGACCCCTTGCCCGGCGTTCAAGGATGGACTGCGGCGTTGTCGATGGAGACCACGGCGCAATCCTCTTTGTTCTGCGCGGCGTGGCGGCAGCTTTCTATGGCTTTGTGGCGGGCGTCGTCGGTGGTCATTTGCGCGACGGATACACCGAAGAAGTGCAGGGAAGTGGCGAAGGCTTTGTGCGGGCCGAGGAGGAGATAGCGCTGGAAGGCCTGCTGGCCTGCTTCTGAGAGGCCGGGCGGGGGCGGGATGTTGGGGGGCTGGATTTCCGGAAGCGGTTGGGGCAGGGAGGTGAGGTTGTGGGCGGTGAGAAAGGCGTCTACCGTATCCGACCAGGCGGAGGGGTGGGAGAAGAGGTGGTGGCCGTCGTCTCCGATGGGAGGGGCGAGGACGAACTGGTCGTTGCCGCCCTGGGAGCGGAAGGCGGCGTCGAACTTCTGAGCAAGTTCGGGCCAGAAGAATTTGTCGTTCTCGGCGTAGATCCAGAGCATGGGGACGCGAGAATGTTTGCCGAACTCCTTGTAAGCGTGGACGAGGTCGTCGGGGTTGCAGACGTCGTGATCGGCTTGTGAGCCGCGGCCTCCGGCGAAGTTGATGGCGGCGACGAGCTGCGGAGGGGCCTGCGCGGTGAGAGCCACGGTGGCGAGGCCGCCGGTCGAAACGCCGACGGCAATGGCGCGCTGGGGATCGACGTTGGGCAGAGAGCGGGCATAGTCGATGGTAATGCGAAGGTCCTGCGCGGAGTACTCGGCGGCTGACTGGTAGTCGGTGGTGGGACAGTGTCCGCCGTGACGGCCATCCTGCTCGCCGCCGGATCGTCCATAGCCGCGACGGACGACGACGAGGACGACGAAGCCGCGGCGGGCGAACCACTGGGCCTGGGGAAGAAACGCCCAGGGGGTAACGGTGGCATGATCCTCCGGCTTGCGGGCGGAGCCGTGAGTGATGAGGGCGAGGGGATGCTGGCCGGGCAGGTCGGCATAGAGAAGCAGCGCATCGAGACCGTTGGGAGCGGCCTGGGTCCAGGGAATCGTGATCTCGCGTTCGGTGTAACGCTGGGCCTCGGCACGTTGTTCAATGAGGGAAAGGGGGCCAATGAGGAAATTGGGGCCAATGAGGGAAGTGACGGCGAGAGCGAGAAAGACGGATCGGAGCCGGTTGCGGGCTGGGATTCCGAACGCGTGGACTCTATACACAGGGACTCTATATCAGATATGCATTCAGGCCTGGATGAGCTGGGGCTGAGTGGTTGGGAGGATTTCGGAGAGCTCATCGAGGGCGGTGAGACGGCGGAGGTGGGCCTCGATTTCAGCCAGCTCGGATGCGTCGGCCCAGGTGACCGCCTTTTGCAGGAGGTCGCGAGCGGCGTGGCGGCCGACGCGCTTTTCCTGCACTTCGGCGAGGAGGATGTAGCTGCGCGCGGACGTAGGGTCGCGCTGGAGGCTGCGAAGGGCGACGCGAAAGGCCTCATCGTATTTTCTGGCCTGGAAGAGAAGCTGTGCGTGGAGGGAGAGCAGGGCCGGGTCGTCGCTGGAGAGCTTGATTGCGGCTTCGCAGTGGACGAGGGCGGGGTCCGGCTTGTCGAGGGAGCGATAAAAGAGGGCGAGATGGCGGTGCAGTGTGCTCTGGGCGTGGGGGGAGAGGGGGCGCTTGAGCATGGCCTCGCAGAAGTCGACCATCTCCGTGTGGCGGCCGAGTTCGGCGAGGACGCCGAAGAACCTGGTCTGAATATGGACGCCGTTGGTGCCCTCAATGAAGGTTTTGGTGACGATTTCCTGTAAATGGCGGAGCGAATCATTGCGCTTAGCCGCATCGATCTCAGCAGAGAGAGCGAGCAGCTCGGCGCGCGCACTGACGTTCTCCGGATCGCGGGCGGCGGCTTCGTGGTAAAGATCGGCGGCCTTGGCAAGGAAGCCGTGATCGCGGCAGATCTGGGCGGCGCATTCCAGATTCTTTGAGGTTGCGGTGTCGAGATTGATGCGCGCCAGATAAGCGGCGGCCTGCGTCCAGTCATTGGCGCTGCGAGCGAGGCGCAAGAGCGGCTCGGGCGAGGTCCATTCGGGATCTTCGGCAGGGGGAGCGAGGCTGACCATCTCCTGGCTCACGCTGCGGACTTCCGCAAGGATCTGCTCGAATTCCTGTTTCGAAGAGGAGAGCTGCGCCTGGAAACGGCTCGCTTCTTCCTGAGCCGCGGCCTTGACGGACGCGACGGAGGCGAGGTGCTGCCGGGCGACGTCATGGGTTCTGACGGTATCGGCGGTCAGCCGCTCCATCTCGGTTTGAAGACGCATGTATGCCTCGCGCCCGAGTTCGCGGCGCGCTTTGCCCCGTTCTCGCAGCATGAGGATGGCGAACACGACGGCGACAAAAAAGAACAGAATGATAGCCAACTGCGGGAAGTACGCGGCCCCGTACTCCACAATTCGTTGCACCATATTTGATGCCTTTCCGGGGAGGGAGCCATCATAGCACGGGGTGCTTTCCGCGCCAATAATTAATAGTGAAGGGAGGAAGTCAGGGACTGAGCCCATCCCGGCGCGGGTAGACCCGGGGTAGCGGCGGTGCAAACGACTCGATGGTAAAGACTAAGCGGCTTTTTCGGTGACGGTGTTGGCGGTGTCGCCGGCGTCAGCGGTGTCGTTGCTGGCGAGGATGGTGACGATCTGGGCGAAGGGGTTGAAGAAGGCTGAGGGGGTGGCGGGTTTGACGTGGAATTTTTCGGCGATGCGGTTGGCGGCTTCCTCGCTTTCGATCCAGATGCCGGAGGGTTCGACACCGGGTGTGGTGGCGCGACTTCGGATAGTAAACCATTATTTAGACTCCTGCGCCTGATGATCGATGATGCTTAAGCGAGTTGTGGTCCGGTTACGGCTGGGCCGGGGAACTGGGCCGACATCTCTGTACACAAATGGCAACAAGAGTCCGAGCCAATTTCATTGGAGAGATACGATGAGCCGTCTGAAGCTTCTGTTCAAGTGCACCGCGGCCCTGGGTATGTTTCTTTCTGCCTGGGCGAGTGCTCAAAATAAACCTGACAATCCCACGATCTCGCCTCTCTCTTCGGAGATGAAAGCAGCGATGATGGGAAAATCCTGGAAACCCGGATGCCCCGTGACCCTCGACGACCTGGCTTCCGTCCGTGTGACCTATATAGACTTCGATGGCCATGCGCAGGAAGGAAAGATAATCGTACATAAGCGGATTGCCGAGGATACTTCAAAAATATTTCAGGAGCTGTACTCGATTCGTTTTCCCATCCATAAGGTGGCTCCCTGGGAAAACTACGGACCCGATATTTATGCGCAGCAGAACATCACGGTGGGTTTCTATTGCGAGAAAGCGGACGATGCTCCCACAGAATGGAGTAGCCACGCCTATGGCATGGCAATCGACATCAACCCGCTTCTCAATCCATTTCTCGATCTACACCATAAATGGTGGCCAGAGATTTCCGCCCAATATGTCCCACGCGATGGTGCTCAGGGAAAGGTGTCGGTTCAAACGGAAGTATTCGGAATTTTCACGAGGCACGGATGGGTTTGGGGAGGCTTTGACGCCGGCGTCCCAGACTACATGCACTTCAATAAAGTAACTGTTGGGGATGGAGCAAAGATGGACCGTCCTTATATTGTGACGGGGCTGCAATATATTCCCAACGGTGCTACGGAAGCTGCTCAACCGAAGTGAACGGCAAGACGTCCATCGCGTTGAACTGGAGACGCAGTGCAATGCCTGAAACGCTCGGCCAGGAGTGAGCAACGAAAGAGCGGGCTGGGGCTGGTCCGACGTCTGTGGGCGGCGGTAGTCAGGCTGCGTTTTCGGTGACGGTGTTGGTGGTGTCGCCGGCATCGGCAGTGTCGTTGCTGGCCAGGATGGTGACGATCTGGGCGAAGGGGACGAAGAAGGCTGATGGGGAGGCGGGTTTGACGTGGAATTTTTCGGCGATGCGGTTGGCGGCCTCCTCGCTCTCGATCCAGATGCCGGAGGGTTCGACGCCGACCAAGGTGACGGTTTCGAGCTTCGCCTCATCTTTGCTGTTTCCGTCGAGGAGTTTGGGGCCGAGGACGACGATCTTGCGGTGAAGCAGTTTGGCTAGCTGCATTTCCATGCTTATGCAGACGCCGGGATGTGGGGTGGAGTTGGCTGGGGTGGGATTCGTGTGAGCCCACATCTGCCAACAGCGGGCAGATATGGGGCACCCATGCGTGTCTGCCATGACACGGTGTGTCTGCCAGGACACGCGGGCGGGTGATCCGTGAGCTGCTAAGTCTCTTGTTTGCTGCGGGGCGAGAATGGTCCGCGGGGTGCATTGTGTCTCGGCGCAAGTGAGGCGAGACATGAACAGCCTAATGACAACGATGGTTGCAGCAAGCTGCCTGGTTCTCTCGGTGTTTCAGGTTTCGGCGCAGAAGACGCAGACGGATGTGAACGCTGTGCCGGCGGTTGCTGTGCGGGCCGCGACGCCGGCGCAGCCGTCTTCAACGCGGGCGACGACGCGAGTGATCATAGTGAGCCTCAAGGATCGGCGGTTGGCGCTGGTGGAAGACGGTGCGGTGAAGAAGGTCTATCGGGTAGCGGTGGGGAGCGATGCGACGCCGAGTCCGACGGGGACTTTCACGATTGCTAAGCGGGTGGAGAACCCGACTTACTACCACGACGGCAAAGTAGTTCCGCCGGGGCCGGACAATCCGGTAGGCACGCGGTGGATGGGGCTGAACAAGAAGGGCTATGGGATTCACGGGACGAATGCTCCGCGGTCGATTGGCAAGGCGGCGTCGCATGGATGCATTCGCATGGGTCAGCGCGATCTCGAGGACCTGTATGCGCAGGTGCGGAGCGGCGACGCGGTGGAGATCGTGGGCGAGAGGAACGAGGAGACAGCGGCGATTTTTGGCGGTGTTCCGATTGCCCCGGGGATGGCGACTCCTGGACAGACTTTGACCGCGCAGATTGCTCCGGAGACAGTTCCTGCGGAACAGAGCCCGGCGGTAGCGGCAAACGCGGTAGTTGTCCCGGCTGACCGGTAAGGGTGGGGTTTAAGCACGAGAGGAAATGAGGATCGCGATGGAAACGTTTGCGGAAGCATTGAGTGTGATGGGGGCGATGCTGCTGAGCGTCTCGTGCGGGCTGCTGCTGGAGGAGCTGCTGTTTGGGGGTCTGGTGCGATGGTTCTTCTCTCCGCAGCGGATCGCGATGCGGCAGACGGAGCGAACCGAAGAGAAGAAGTGAATGTTGGGCTGACTAATAGGTAAGGAAGGAAACTGGAGGACAGAAATGCTTGCGCTGAAGGATGTGTTGATCGTCGCGGGAGTCGTGGTACTGGCTGTCGCAGTTGGCATAGCGGTGTACGACCTGTGGAAGGTGCTGGATTATCCACGGAAGCTGGCCCGGATTGCGGCGAATGGAGAGGCTGCGATTGGGACGACGGAAGAGCCACAGCCGGTGCGGTGGCGGATGGCCGCCGCGCTGGCGGTGGTGGCGTGTCTGCCGCTGCTGGTGGCGGAGAGCATTGTGGTAATTCCCGCGGGGATGGGCGGGGTGCGGGTGAGCCAGATGCGCGGCACGCTGCCGGGGACGCTCTACTCGGGTGCGCATTTTGTGACGCCGCTGGTGGAGAGCGTGGAGTTGTTCGATCTGCGGGACAAGCTTTTTACCGCGGGGGTTGTTGAGGGAGCGGCGCCTCAGAAGGGGTCAGGGCCGGGGGTCCAAAGAACTGCGATGGAGATGCAGCCGCTCGATGTGCAGTCAAAGGAGGGGCTGGACATCGGGCTGGCGATCACGGTGCGGTATCGGCTCGATCCGCATCGCCTGGACTACATCGAGAGCCACTTGCCGCAGCCGGTGGATTCGCAGATGGTGCCGGCGGTGGTGGCGAGCGCGTGGCGGGAGCTGACGCCGGGTTATACGGTGCGGGATATCTTCAGCGCGAAACGCGAGGAGATTCGTTCACAGGCGGCGGGGGTGATAACGAAGAAGCTGGGGGCGGACGGGATTCTGGTGGAGGAAGTGATGCTGCGGAATATTCAGCTTCCTCCTGAGTATGCGAAGGGGTTGCAGGATTTGCTGCTGAAGGAGCAGCAGGACGATCAGCTGACGGTGCAGACCGACATGCAACAGAAGCAGGTACGGATTGCTGAATTGCAGGCGGAGGCGGACGCGGCGCAGAAGGTGAAGGAAGCTGAGGGCGATGCGCACGCGAAGGTTGTAGAGGCGAAGGGCGAGAGCGACGCGATGCAGTACACGCTGCCGCTGAAGCAGAAGCAGATTGAGCAGTCGAAACTGGAGGCGGAGGCGCGGAAGGAGGCGACGATCGAGAATGCCGATGCTGAGGCGCAGGCCAAGGTGATCGACAGCAAGGCAGAGGTTCAGCGGCGGAATCTGCTGGCGGACGCGGAGGCGAATCGGATTCGGGTAACGTCGGCTGCGGATGCGGAACGGATGACGAGCGAGGCGAAGCTGCTGAACCAGTCACCGCTGCTGATCAACAAGATTATTGCGGAGCGGCTGTCGGACAAGATCCAGATGGTGATGGTGCCGTCGGACGGGAAGTTTTTCTTTGCCAATGACGTTTTTAAGGGGATGGATGCCAACTCTGCCTTGAAGGGACAAATGCAGCAACAGATGGAAGGGGATGATCCTGCGCCGGCTCGTGGCGGCACGGGACATTGAGGGCTGCCGTCCAGGCGGACCCGCCTTCGGCGGATTCTGCCGGGCGAAGCCAGCAGCAGTAACGGACTGGCCCGGCTTCTCGGGCCAGAACTAACTCGCCGCGAGAGCGAGGCTCAGCTGGCCCCTCGGCTTGTAAAGCACGGGCTCTGGAGAGGGCTGGCATGTTAACCACCTCGGTTGTCATAACTCGACGGCCGAGGTGGGTTTTTGCTGACAGGATGCGGGAGAAGAGGCGATGAAGAGTGCAGGATATAATCCGCCCCAGCGAATGATCTACAGGCGGAGTTTTTGGGCGGTGGTGGCCGCGTTCGTGTGCCTGCTGCCGTCGGCGCACGCGGCGAACTGGGAGCAGCCGGCTGCGGAATTGTCGAAGCAGATTGCGGCGATGGCGGGGCCTGGACCGGCGAGGCTGGTAGTCCGCAACAATTCGTCGCTGGCGAGCGGGGAGGTTCCGGCGATCCGCCGGCTGCTGGAGCGCGATCTGCGCGGGTTCGGGGTTGTTGCGGGCGGGGGCGACAGCGCGACTTTGATCAGGGTGACGCTTTCTGAGAATTTGCATGGCGGGTTGTGGGTCGCGGAAGTGGTGGAGGGGACGGAGGCGCGGGTGACGATGCTGCCGGTTGGTCTGGGCACGACGGCGGCGGCGGGCGGGCCGAGTCTGACGCTGCGCCGGAGTTTGGTGATCACGGAGACGGAGGCGGTGCTCGATGCGCAGACGTTTTCGATCGGCGGCGTCGAGCGGCTCGTGGTGCTGGAGCCGGAGCGCATTGTGACGTACATAAGGAATGCTGCCCCGCTGGTATCGGGAAGCGTGGGGTATGCGGGCTGGATTGAGGATCAGCATTTTGCGATTGGGCACGGGAGGCCGTTTCCGCGGGATATGCGGGGGGAGTTGGTGGCGGCGGGGGATCATCTATTCGATGCGTATCTGCCGGGGGTTTTGTGCAGCGGTACGAACACGGGGGCGCAGATTGCTGTGGCTTGCGCGGACAGCGATGATCCGTGGTTCGTTGGGGGGTTGGTTGGCGCGGCGCAGAGGGGGTTTTACAACGCGCTGCGCGACTACTTCACTGGAGTGCTCACGCCGGGATTCGGTATGGAGCTGGCGCCGTTTTACCAGGCGTCGGATATTCCGCGGCCGACGGGGACGGGGATGCTGATGGACGGCGTGGACGGCAAGGTCACGCTGATGGAGAGCAACGTTCTGAAGCCGGTGGGCGGTGCGAATGACTGGGGCAGCGACTTTGCGGTGATCCGCTCGGGGTGCGGCTCGGGAGTGCAGGTGGTGGTGTCGGGTTCGGGCGCGGCGGCGGCGGGTGACAGTCTGCGCGCGTACGAGATTGTCGGACGCGAGGCGATTGCGGTGAGCGCGCCGCTGCCGGTTGAGGGCGCGGTGACGGCAATTCATGCGGCCAATGACGGCGCGAGTGCAACGGTGATCGTGAGGCGGGACGGGCCTTTGCGCTACGAGGTATGGAATGGGTCGGCATTTTGTAATTAGCGCGCTGCTGGTTTGCGCGGCGCTGCCTGCCTGCGCGAGGACGCGTCCGCATTACGGCGGGACTTTGCGCATCGAGACGCAGGGGGATCCGTGGCAGGCGCCGGACGGCATTGCGCGGCGGCTGGTGCTGGATACGCTGACCACAGTGGGCGATGCGGGTGGGGCGTTGCCTGCGCTGGCGGTGCGATGGGATTCGCAAAATGCGGATCACCGGTGGGAGTTCTGGATTCGGGCTGACGTTCATTTTCAGGATGGAACGTTGCTGACGTCGGACGCGGTGGCTGCGGCGCTCGACGATACGTGCTCGCATGCGGGGGCGAATTGTCCGTGGAGGGCGGTGCATGGGGTCGGGCCTTCAGTGGTCTTCACGAGCGACTCGCCTGTGCCGGATTTGCCGGAGCTGCTGGGGCAGACGGAGTTCGCGATCGCGCGGCAGGATGCTTCTGGAGCGGTGTTGGGGACAGGTCCGTTTCGGGTGACGGGGTTCGCGAATGGCGCGCTCACCTTGGTGGCGAATGACGATTGCTGGGCCGGAAGGCCGTTTGTGGATGCGGTGGAAGTGCGGTCGCGGCGGATGGTTCGCGACCAGTGGCTGGACCTGAGCGTGGGGAAGGCGGACATCGTGGAGGTTCCACCGGAGCTGCTACGCCAGGCGCAGGAGCAGCACCTGAATGTGCTGATGTCGCGGCCGGTGGATTTGCTGGCGCTGACGATTGCGCCGGACGGTGCGATGGCAAGCCGCGAAATGAGGCAGGCTGCGGCGCTGGCGGTGGATCGCACGGCGTTGTACAACGTGATTTTCCAGAAGCAGGGCGAAGTGACGGCGAGTCTGCTGCCGGAGGGATTAAGCGGGTATTCGTTTCTGTTTCCTTCGGACCAGGAGCTCGACCGGGCGCGCGCGCTACGCGGAGGAGCGACTCCTTCGGGTCTGACGCTGGGCGCGTCGGATACGAGCGCTCCCATGCAGCTGGCGGCGGAGCGGCTGGCGCTGAATCTGCATGAGGCGGGTTTCAACGTGCAGACGGCTGCTGCGGGTTCACGTCAGACGGCGGCGCTGGAATTGCGGCGTGCGCATCTCGAGGCGGGGAGTCCGCGGGCGGCGTTCGATGAGATGCTGGCGCGATTCGGGCAAAATGGTACGGTGAACGGCACAGATGCGGCGGCGTTGTGGGAGGTGGAGCGGGGAATTCTCGACAACGAGACGATCGTGCCGCTGTTGTGGCTGCCGCGTGCGTGGGCCGCAGGTGAGCGGGTGCGCGATCTGAGGCTTTCGGTGGACGGCGAACCGCTGCTGGCTGACGCGTCGGTGGAAGGCGGGAAGTGACCCTTCGACAAAAGATGCTGCTGATGCTGGCGCTGACGGTGTTCGGCGTGGTGGCAGCGGTGGGTTGGACCGGGTCCGTGCGGGTGCGCCACGTCTTTGAATTTCTGGACCGGCAGCAGACGGATACGCTGGTGGGCCAGTTCCAGCACGAATTCAATCAGCGTGGCGCGGATACGGCCGAGGCGGTGAGCCGGATGGCGGCCAGCGATGCGCTGCGGCGGATGGCGTTCGACCTTGCGAACGGAGGGGATAGCGCTCCGTATCTGACCGTGGCTGTGCCGCTGGCGCAGGAGTACCGTCTCGACTACCTGGAGATTGTTGGCCACGATGGGAGCATCATCTCGTCACTGCAGTGGACGGCGCGGTTCGGGTATAAGGAGCCGGCGATTGCAGCGGCGGGCAAGCCCGCGTTCCTGAAGCAGGAAGATGTGCCTGATGGGTCGTCGCAGATTGGGTTGTTTGCGGTGCGCGCGGTGAACGGGTCCGATGCGCCGCTGTTCGTGGTGGGGGGCAGACAGCTGGACGCTGGGTTTCTGCGCGACTTTCCTGTGCCAGCGGGAACGCAGCTGCTGATTTACCGGAATGTGTCGGGGCCGTTCGACGCGCATAACTTTGCGGGGGCGACGCAGGGGGTGGACACGGCAGAGCATTTTCGCGCGCTGGTGGACGATGCTCGCACGAATGGGCGTAATGCCGAGGGCGTTGTTTATGTGACGCCTCGCCAGGAGGACAGCCTGAGCGTGACGGCGATTCCACTGACGGGTGCGGGCGGGGACGTTCTGGCCGTGCTGGTGGTGGCGAACTCGCGGCGCAGCATGGTGGAGGTGCAGAGGCACATTCGCGATATTGCATACGGGATCGCGGGACTTGGGATTATTTTTGCGGTGGGGGCGAGCTTGTGGATTGCGGCGCGCATTTCGCGGCCGATTGAGGAGCTGGCGCGAGCGGCACAGCAGGTTGCGGCCGGAGATTGGGAGACGCGGGTGGATATCCGCACGCTCGATGAGGTGGGCGATCTGGCGCGGAGCTTTAATAACATGACGCGACAGCTGGCGGAGCAGCGGGAGCGGCTGGTGCAGACGGAGCGCGTAGCGGCGTGGCGGGAACTGGCGCGGAGGCTGGCGCACGAGCTGAAAAATCCGCTGACTCCGCTGCAAATCACCGTGGAGAACATGGTGAAGGCGAAGAAGCTGCCGAAGAAGGAGTTCGACGAGGTGTTTAAGGAGAGCGCCGCAACGCTGACGGCGGAGATTGAAAATCTAAAAACAATTGTGGGGCGGTTCAGCGATTTTTCGAGGCTGCCGAAGCCGCAGAGTGTGGAGATGGATGCTCGCGAGGCAGTGCGGCGGGTGGTGAAGCTTTACGGACCGGCACTGGAAGAGAAGCACATCGAACTGGGAACGGCGATCAGCTCGGAACCGCTGCCGATTCTGGGTGACTCCGAGTTGCTGCACCGGGCGCTGTCGAATCTGGTGCTGAATGCGATGGACGCGATGCCGGAGGGGGGAACGCTGACGGTTTCCGCGACGCGGGCCAGGAATATGGTGCGCATTTCGGTAGCGGATACGGGCGCAGGGTTGACGCCGGAAGAATGCGAGCGGTTGTTCACGCCGTATTACACGACGAAGCAGCACGGGACGGGGCTAGGACTGGCGATCGTGCAGTCGGTGATCGCCGATCACAATGGGACGATCGGCGTAGAGAATGTGGAGAGCGGCGGGGCGCGATTCGCGATCGGGTTGCCGCTGGTGGAGAAGGCGGAGGCATGAGCAAGGCCGACATCCTGATTGTGGACGACGAGGCGAACACGCTGGCGTCGCTGGCGCGGGCGTTTCGGCTGGCCGGGCATGAGGCGACGGTTTGCGATAACGCGGCGAAGGCGCTGGAGCTGGCGAAGTCGCGGCCGTTCGATTTGATTTTGTCGGACGTGGTGATGCCGGGGCGGGACGGGCTGGCGCTGCTTGAGGATCTGAAGACGAACGGCGTTGCTGCGCCGGTGGTGATGATGTCGGGTCAGGCGCATATCGAGATGGCGGTGAAGGCGACGCGGCTGGGGGCGCTGGATTTTCTGGAGAAGCCGCTGTCGACGGACAAGTTGCTGCTGACCGTCGACAACGCGCTGCGGCTGAAGCGGCTGGAGACGGAGAACCGCGAGTTGCGGCGGCGCGTGGGGAAACACGAGCTGGTGTGGACGGGCGAGGCGATGCGACGGGTGATGGCTCAGATCGATCGCGTGGCGGCCAGCGAGTCGCGGGTATGTATTTACGGCGAGACGGGGACGGGCAAGGAGCTGGTGGCGCGGACGCTGCACGAGAAGAGTGCGCGAAGTGCGGGGCCGTTTGTGACGCTGAACTGCGCGGCGATTCCGGCGGAGCTGATCGAGTCGGAGCTGTTCGGGCACGAGAAGGGATCGTTTACCGGGGCGGCGCAGCGGCACATAGGGAAATTCGAGCAGGCGCATCATGGGACGCTTTTTCTGGATGAGATTGGCGACATGCCACTGGCGATGCAGACACGGCTGCTGCGGGTGCTGGAGGAGTCCGAGGTGGAGAGGGTGGGGGGCGACAAGCCGGTGGCGGTCGATGTACGGGTGGTCGTGGCGACGCATCGGAATCTTGAGGAGATGGTGGAGGCGGGGAGCTTTCGGCGGGATTTGTATCATCGCGTGGTGGTGTTTCCGATCACGCTGCCGCCATTGCGGGCGCGGCGTGAGGATATTGCTGCGCTGGTGGAGCACTTTGTGCGCCAGGTGTGCGCGCAGAACGGATGGAAGCCGGTGGCGTTTTCGCCGGAGGCGGTGGAGGCGCTGCGGGAGTATCCGTGGCCGGGAAATATTCGCGAGTTGCGGAATGCGGTGGAGCGATTGCTGCTGCTGGCGGTTGATGGAGTGGATGCCGCGACGGTGGAGATGGCACTTCCACGACGGGAGACGTTATCTTCGCGGGGCATGAAGGGGAATGCGGATGCGGGGGCGGGGAGTGGTTCGTTAGCGGAGCGAGTGGCGGAGTTTGAGCGGACGACTTTGCTGGCCGAGCTGGAGCGGAGTGGGGGGCACGTAACGAATGCGGCAAAGGCGCTGGGGCTTGAGCGGAGCCATTTCTATAAGAAGTGCCAGCAGCTGGGGATCGATGTGAAAGCGGAGCGGGCGTGAAGACCGCTGGGCGCACGGCTCTTCGGTAATCTGTCGCGGCAAGCCAACAAAACTTAGGCTGGAACTACCTTCTTTCAGAGTGCGAAAGCGGCTGCGCTGAAAATTGGTCCGGAGGATTGGGCCAACGACTCGCAGGTCGCATGCAACGACCTGCGGGCCGTTCCGATGAAAGGAGGTGAGGCCCTTGGACGGTAAAACGTCATGGACACGCATTGCCGTTACACTCGTCGTTGATTGGCGATTTGTAGCGGCTGTCGTGGTCCTGGTACTCACGCTACTGCTTCTCAAGTAGCACAACCTTCAGGGAGGGTCGCAACCTTCTGGAAGTAAGTCCAGCTTAGCAAATCGGTGGAAATTCGGACGGTTTTATGACCTTCGGACGGTCTTATAATCAATTTCGGCGGCCGGACGGGTCCGGCGTTCCCCTAAGGTGGAAGACTCAAAGTCGCAAATGGCAGAGGCAACCATAGCCCCTGTGCATGCGCCGGGCTGTATTAGGCTCAATCAAGGAGAGGCGCACTTCGAATCGCCCTGACGATTTCTCCGCGAGCAGCGAGATTATTTTTCAAATGAGCCAAATTTGCAGTCGCATTTCGATGCTGCATTTGTGCCGTTGGCATCTCAGTCGGGAGAGAGAAAGGTAATTCGCTCATTGTGTCCGTTTATGGCAATTGAGGTTAAGCCATCGATGGGCATCCAGCGGTCTTTTTCTTAATCAGACAGGCCAGGTACGCAGCCGATCCGATCCCCCACGGACGACCATTCGTAGAGGAATCCGCGCGCAGATGAGACGGCACGTGCCGGCACTTTAAGAGGTGCTGCTGCATGTACGTGAATTTTCTTCCTCCCCCCTTCGCTCGCAGAGTTGCGGCGTGCGCGATTGACTTTTTTAACAGACGACCGATTTCCAAAACAGGTTTTTCCGATGCAGGTTTGAGAGTCCGCCGCCTTCGTTCATGGCGTCCGGTATTCCTGGGGATGTTGTTGTGTTGCCTCCCTCTCGGTATGCACGCTGCCAGCCGGGCGGCGAGCGTTTCGCTGGCGGTGACCAGTCCAGCAGCGGGCAGTGTTCTGAGCGGATCTTCAGTGACCTTCACGTGGGCAACCAACAGCTCAGTCAGTGAGTATCAGTTGTGGCTGGGGACGACGGGGGTGGGCTCGAATAACCTGGGCAATTACACCTTCGGTTCCACGAGGGCCTCCACAATGTCGAAAACTGTGAACGGTCTGCCAGCGACGGGAGCGATCCTCTACGTGCGATTGCTTTGGGAGGTGAATGGCTCCTGGGCGTCGAGCGACAGCAACTATATTGAGGCGAATACGGCCGCGGTGGGCGTGACCGCCCTTTCGTGCAGCAGCGCATCGCTGACGGGAGCGGGGACGGACTCGTGCACGGTGACGCTGTCTGCTCCGGCCAACAGCGCGGAGACGGTGAGCCTGGCCAGCAATAATTCCGCGGTAAAGGTGCCGTCGTCGGTTACGGTTGCAGCGGGAGCATCGAGCGCCGCGTTTACGGCGACGGCGACGGCTGTCAGCACCACGCAGACCGCGACCCTGACGGCGACAGCGGGCGGGGTTTCGCAGACGTTTACGGTACTGCTGAATACGACGACGCCGGCGCTGAGTCTGAGCGCCACAAGCGTAGCGTTCGGAACTGAACCCCTGAATCAAGTTGCCACGGAAGCAGTGACGCTGACTTCTTCAGGAACGGCACCGCTGACGATTTACGCTGTCATGACGGGAGGATCGGGATTCTCGTGGCAGGGAATGGGCAGCACGCCCCTGACTCTGGCTCCCGGTCAGACAGCAAACCTCATCATTACCTTTGATCCCAAGTCCGCAAGCGCCTTCAGCGGAACTGCGACAATCGTCGACAACACCTCGAGCGATACAACGATTCCATTGACTGGAACAGGACAGGGCGCATCGCCAGCATCGGCAGCTGTGAGCGCAGTTTCGTGCAGCAGCGCGTCGCTGACCGGAGCGGGGACGGACGCGTGCACGGTGATGCTGTCCTCGTCAGCCACAAATGCGACGGTGGTGAGTCTGACGAGCAGCAACAGCGTGGTGACGGTGCCGGCGTCGGTGACGGTGGCTGGGGGAGCTTCGAGCGCGGGATTTACGGCGGCGGCGGCGGCCGTCAGCACTGCGCAGACCGCGACCCTGACGGCGACTGCGGGGGGCGCATCGACGACGTACGCACTGCAATTGAACCCGGCGATACTGGCGCTGAGCCTGAGCATGACGAATGTGGCGTTCGGAACCGAATTGCTCAACACGCCGACCAGCCAGACCGTGACGGTGACGTCATCGGGAACGGCTCAGCTGATCCTGAGTGGGGCGACGGCTACGGGAGCGGGATTCACGGTGTCCGGGGTTAGCGCCCCGATCACGCTGAATCCAGGGCAGACCGCGGCGCTGACCATCGGCTTCGATCCAACGTCCACCGGAGCGGTGAGCGGGACTGTGACGATCAGCAGCAACGCTTCGAGCGCGCCGACGATCGCGCTGAGCGGGACAGGCCAGCCGGGCGCGACGCTGAGTGGGGTCTCCTGCAGCAGCGCATCGCTGACCGGAGCGGGGACAGATGCGTGCACAGCGACGCTGACGTCCGCAGCGAGCAGCCCGGTGACGGTGAGCCTGGCGAGCAACAACAGCGCGGTGACGGTGCCGGCGTCGGTAACAATTGCGGCAGGAGCTTCGAGCGCCGCGTTTACGACGACAGCGACGGCCGTCACCACAGCCCAGACCGCGACTCTGACGGCGACCGCGGGCGGGGCTTCGACGACGTATGCATTGCAGCTCAATGCGGCAACACAGGCGCTGACCCTCAGCACTACGAATGTGGCGTTCGGCAATGTGACAGAGAACGCGACGGCGACGCAGCCGGTGATTCTGACTTCCAGTGGCACTGCTCCGCTAACGATCAACGGGGGCAGCGTGAGCGGAACGGTTTTCGGCATGTCGGGAGTCACTTTTCCGGTCACGCTGAATCCGAGCCAGACGGCGACGCTCAATTTGCAGTTCACACCCACCACGCTGTCGTCGACGACCGGGACGGTGACTTTGAGCAGCAATGCGTCGAGCGGAGGGACGGCTTCGATCTCCCTCAGCGGGACGGGAATTGCGCAAAGCTATCAGGTGGATCTGTCCTGGAATGCGCCATCGGGATCGACCGATCCGGTGGCAGGATATAACGTCTATCGGGCGACCGGAAGTGGGGGATTTGCGGTGATGAATCCGTCTCCCATTTCCCAGCCGGCCTGGACGGATACTACGGTGCAGAATGGGGCAGCCTACAGCTACCAGATCACGAGTGTCGATGCGTCGGGGGTGGAGAGCACACCGTCGAGCCCGTCTTCCGTGAGCGTTCCGTAATCAGGAGGCTGGAGCGGTCTCCGGGACCCCTTCGACGCCGGTGGGCGATGATGGAGCGCATGCAAACTATTGTTAAATAATGGTTAATGCTGATCTTGCAACAGGATCGGCGATTTTTGGGGGGTCAAATTGACCCAAATCTGCTACAATTCAGTACAACCATTAGGAACAGATATGCGTCTCGGGTGTAGCAGGCTCAGACGAGAAGAAGCGACCCGAGCGCTGAAAACAGATGACTTCTTCGAAGAGGTTCAGCAGGCATTTTTCTCCCTATTTTTGCTGCAGGCAGCAGTGGTCTTGATTAGGGTTTCGCATACGTATCTCGGTCAGAGAGAGAAAGGAATGTCGTAAGGGTGCTCCCTTAGTTTTGTCTGTTGGTAAAGGAACGGCGACTCGGCATAATTCTTAAAAATATTTTTGAGTCACTGCACAGCACTTTTAACGGTCTTTTCTTACTCAATCGATAGAGCCAGACACGAAGCCCTTTCCCCCCGGACGCCAGTTGTAAAGAAATTCCGCGCGAACGACATGGCACGTGCCGGCACTTACGAGGTGCTGTTGCATGGGCGTACATTTGTTTCCCGTCGCTGCCCGGGGGGCTGCGACCTTCGATTCCGTTGTTTCCAGCCGGCCCCTGATTTCCGAAGGTGCATTAGCACCGCGCCGCTTTCGTTTCTGGCGAGCGGGCTTTTTGGCGGTCCTGCTTAGCTTCCTGCCTCTCGGCGTGTACGCCGCCAGCAGCACTCCGATCGTTCCGTATCTCCAGGTGAACGGGGGAGCCTGGCAGGAAACCAACGACGTCACGGTGGCCGTCGGCAGCACGGTCAACCTCGGCCCGCAACCGCTTACCGGCGGTTCATGGAAATGGACCGGTCCGGGTGGGTTCACGTCGACCGCGCGGCAAATCAACAGCATTCCGCTGACTTCGTCCACGAATATTTACACGGCCTCTTACACCAATGTGGAGGGAGCCACGAGCACGGAAACCTTTACAGTGAGCCAACCGGCGGTGAGCGGGGTCACGTGCACGAGCGCATCGCTGACGGGAGCGGCAACGGATGCGTGCACGGTGACGCTGACGGTGGCAGCGCCCAGTGCAACGACGGTGACCCTGGCCAGCAACAGCAGCGCGGTGACGGTGCCGGGGTCGGCAACGGTGGCGGCCGGAGCTTCGAGCGCAGGGTTTACGGCGTCGGCAGCGGCGGTGACCACGGCGCAGACCGCGACGGTGACGGCGACGGCAGGCGGGGTTTCGAAGACCTACTCGATGCAGCTGAACGCGGCGGTCGCGGGTCTGAGTCTGAGCACGACGAATGTGGCGTTCGGAACGCAGGGGCTGAACATTGCCACTACACAGCCGGTGACGGTGACTTCGTCGGGGACAGCGGCGCTGACGATCAGCGGAGTTTCGGTTACAGGTTCGGGGTTTTCTGCGACGGGGATCAGTACGCCGGTGACGCTGAGTCCTGGGAAGACGGCGACGCTGACGGTGGGGTTCGATCCGACGGTAGCGGGAGCGGCGAGCGGATCGGTGAAGATCAGCAGCAACGCAGCGAGCGGTGGGATGGTCACGCTGAGCGGGACCGGGCAACCGGCGGTGAGTGGGGTTACGTGCGGCAGCGCATCGCTCACGGGAACAGCAACAGATGCGTGTACGGTGACGCTGACCGGAGCGGCGGCCAGCGCTCTAACGGTGAGTTTGGCGAGCAACAACGCCGCAGTGACGGTACCGGCGTCGGTGACGGTGGCGGCGGGAGCTTCGAGCGCAGGGTTTACGGCGACGGCCTCCGCGGTTGGCACGGCACAGACCGCGACGCTGACGGCCACGGAGGGTGGGGCTTCGAAGACCTACGGAATACAGCTGAACGCGGCGGTCCCGGGACTGAGTCTGAGTTCGACGAATGTGGCGTTCGGAACGCAGGGGCTGAACATTGCCATTACGCAGACGGTGACGGTGACGTCGTCGGGGACGACGGCGCTGACGATCAGCGGA
>Ga0182015_10003040_pt1 | contig 19280 bp, 19 predicted proteins | sample 712P3MmetaG_FD_120478 | JGI IMG/M metagenome (GOLD analysis project Ga0182015, IMG submission 120478) | Permafrost microbial communities from Stordalen Mire, Sweden - 712P3M metaG | ecosystem: Environmental > Terrestrial > Soil > Wetlands > Permafrost | place: Sweden: Stordalen | collected...
CGCTCGCGTGTCAAAGTCCCGCATTTCGCCATGGTGAATTTGATCGCCGGAAAAGAGGTCGTCCCGGAACTGGTGCAGCACGATTTCACCACCGAGAAAGTAGTTGCGCATCTGCGCAAGCTTCTTTCCGACGGCCAGCCGCGCAACCAGATGCTGGAAGGATTGGCAACCGTGCGAACCTTGCTGCGGGGACCGAATGCGAATGATCTTCATCCCGCCGAACGCACCGCAGAGGCCATACTAAAGCTCGTGCAACAAATGCCGGTGCGGACATAGTTCCTCCGCGATGCCAAAACGGTTTCCACCACAGCAATCCGCTCGACTGACAATTGACGAGCACCGGCACGCTAGGTACTCTTGAAGTGACCCAACGCAATTAAAAGGAACTCTGGTGGCAGTGAAATCCATCCAACTCGGACAAGTCTGGCGCAAGGACGACGACGGCCGCGATTACCTCGTGACCAAAGTCTACAGCGAGGTGTTTTCGCAATACGCGGTGTTGCGGCCAGCCGAAGTAACCGCGCCCGACGCCCCCACTGTGCGCGTGAAGGTCGCCAAAAGCGCCCAGGGCGCATCTCTACCCGGCTTCACCTTTACTCAGGAAGGATCATTCTAAAGCGGGCGTGGCGCGGACATGTGGGACAGACCGTGTGGGTGACGAGCGTCTCGCCCCTCCGGAGTCCGCAGGATGACACTTTGAAAGCTAATGACTGAGAAAATCCTAGCCGTCCTCTTCGTCTTCATCCATTCGGTCATCGCTACCGGCGGCTACGCAGGGGTAGCCCTGCTCATGGCCATTGAGTCAGCCTGCATCCCGCTGCCCTCCGAACTGATCATGCCCTTCGCCGGCTATCTGGTCTACGAAGGCCAAATGAAACTATTCTGGGTAGCCACCGCCGGCGCCATCGGCTGCAACCTGGGATCGCTGATCGCCTACGAAATCGGATGCTACGGCGGGCGTCCGCTGGTAGAAAAATACGGCCGCTGGATTCTGATGGGCAAGCGCGAACTCGACCTAGCCGACCGCTTCTTTGCCCGCTGGGGATACCTCGCCGTCTTCATCGGCAGGCTGCTGCCGGTAATCCGCACCTTCATCGCCCTACCAGCCGGAGTCGCCCGCATGCCCCGCGGACGCTTTCATCTCTACACCTTCCTAGGTTCGTGGCCCTGGTGTTTCGTGCTGGCGTGGCTGGGAATGAAGCTAGGAGAAAACTGGCGCGGCCTCGGCAAGTATTTCCATCAATTCGACGCGGTAATCGGCGTGGTGCTGGTAGCAGGAATAATCTGGTTCGTATGGACGCACTGGCAAAACCGCATGACAGCCGCAGAATAATATTCGTAGCGGGCGTCTAGCCCGCAGAGTGTGTCAGCAAAAGGAGGCAACATGAAACCCTACATCGTCGCGCTAGTCGTGTTATTCCTAGCCCCAATGTTCAGCTTCTCTCAAACCGTGCCAGCCCAATCAGGCCAACCTTTCGTCGTCGAGTACTATTACAAAACCAAGTGGGGACACGCCGACGAATTCCTGCGCCTCTTCAAAAAGAATCACTATCCATTATTGAAAAAAGAAGTCGAAATGGGCCGCATGCTCAAGGTCTGGATGGATCAACCCCGCTACCACACCACTGAAGACGGCCGCTGGGATTATCGCGTAACCATCGTCTTCAAAAATGCCACCGTCGCCAACGAACCTTTCGATGAAGACGCGCTCAAGAAGCAATTATTCCCCGACAAAGAAACCTACGAACGCGAGGAACAGCAGCGTTTCGAAATCCTCGCAGCCCACTGGGACCTTCCAGTAAAAACCGTCGACCTGGAAGCGAAATAAAAATGAGGACGGGCGTGCCGCCCCTCCTAACCGGAACAAAGTCCCAGCCAATGTCGGACACCTCCAGCAAAAGCCCGACCCAAAAACCGCTTTGCATTCCTTGCTAGCAATGATAGCATTGACAGCATGGCGACATTGACTATTCGACAACTGGACGAGAAAACCAAAACCCGGTTGCGAGTCCGCGCCGCCCACCACGGACGCTCGATGGAGGAAGAAGCCAGAGAGATCTTGCGCTCGGCTCTAACCACTTCCTCGCCAGCAAAGGGAAACTTGGCTGAGGCTATTCGGCGAAGATTTGCCGCGTTTGGCGGGATCAAGTTGCAGCCGCCGCGACGCGACCCTATCCGCCACGTCCCTGGATTTGACGAATGACGATCCTCGACACGAATGTGCTTTCAGAACTGATGAGGCCGATCCCCTCTAGCCGGGTGGTGGCTTGGGTCGCGAAGCAGCCAACGACAGAACTCTTTACGACATCGATCACCGAGGCAGAAATTTTTTACGGAATTGAGCTGCTCACCAGGGGCAAGCGGCGCGAGGGCTTGCTGGCCGCGGCGGAGGCTGTGTTCGCCGAGGATTTGGCAGGCCGTATCTTCGGCTTCGACAGCGACGCAGCGCGAGTTTTTTCTAAGATCGCCGCTCACCGCCGCACCCTCGGCAGACCCATCAGCCATGCAGATGCGCAAATTGCAGCCATTTCTCAAATGCGAGGCGCTAAGCTCGCGACCCGCAATGTCGCAGACTTCGCAGACTGCGGTCTCAACCTCGTTGACCCCTGGAATGGTTCCTGATCCTGTTACTCGGAGCAAGGCGAGGAATCTGCATCCACCCTGCATCCCACTCGATGCCGCCATTCGCCGTTGAATCCTCCCTCTCCACATTCAACCCAACCCTGTTGCAAATCCACTCTCTGTACGAGAACATACCTGTTGCCTATCATCAATAATTCTCATAAGGAAGCCTCCACCAAGATGGCGACTCGGCAGAAATCCGCAAGAACCCAAACCACGAAACAAAACGGCAGCGAGATTCAACCAGCCAAAGGCAAGCTCGGAGTAATGATCCCCGGCATGGGCGCGGTAGCGACCACATTCGTAGCCGGCGTGGAAGCCGTACGCAAAGGAATCGCCAAGCCCATCGGCTCGCTAACGCAAATGGGAACCGTCCGCCTCGGCAAGCGTACCGACGCCCGCTCGCCCAAGATAAAAGAATTCGTCCCCCTAGCCGCGCTCGACGACCTCGTCTTCACCGGCTGGGACATTTTCCCCGAAGACATGCACAGCGCGGCCACGAAGGCTGGAGTGCTTGATCGCGATTTACTGGATCAGGTCAAGCCGTTTCTCAGCTCCATCAAGCCGCGCAAAGCTGTGTTTGATCACAATTACGTCAAGTTAATCGACGGCCCCAACGTCAAGAAGGGCAAGAACAAGATGGACCTCGCCGAACAAGTGCGAGCCGACATTCGCGACTTCAGAAAAACCTCTGGAGCCGCGCGCCTGATCACCATCTGGTGCGGATCGACGGAAAGTTACATCGAGCCAACTGCTGCGCATCAATCGCTGAAATCATTCGAGAAAGCGTTAACGCAAAACGACGAGAACATCGCGCCCTCGATGATCTACGCTTACGCTTCGCTCATGGAGAGCGTGCCCTTCGCCAACGGCGCCCCCAACCTCACCGTCGACCTTCCCGTAATGCACGAGCTCTCGCGCAAAAACCAGGCTCCCATCTGCGGCAAAGATTTTAAAACCGGACAGACGCTGATCAAAACCATCCTCGCCCCCGGCTTCAAAGCCCGCATGATTGGCCTCAACGGATGGTTCTCCACCAACATCCTCGGCAACCGCGACGGCGAGGTGCTCGAAGATCCCGGGTCGTTCAAAACCAAGGAAGAATCCAAACTCTCCGTCCTCGAACACATTCTGCAGCCCGAACTCTATCCCGAGCTCTACGGCAATTTCACTCACAAGGTCCGCATCAACTATTACCCGCCGCGCGGCGACAACAAAGAGGGCTGGGACAATATCGACATTTTCGGCTGGCTCGGTTACCCGATGCAGATCAAGGTAGATTTCCTGTGCCGCGATTCCATTCTCGCCGCCCCCATCGTGCTCGACCTGGTGCTGTTTATGGATCTAGCTCAGCGCAGCGCCGAACTTCGCGGCCTGGGCATCCAGGAGTGGCTAAGTTTTTATTTCAAGTCCCCAATGACCGCCCCAGGACTCTATCCCGAGCACGATCTATTCATCCAGCTGATGAAGCTGAAGAACACGCTACGCCATCTCCGCGGCGAAGAACTGATCACGCATTTAGGCCTGGAATATTACGACTAAGTGGGACTTGGATTTACTACAGAGGGCACGGCTGGCCCGACCTAAACTTCTAGACGATTGTTACCGCCGCTGCCGCACCCGCGCCACTCACGGGTGGAAGCGAGCGGATCCCAATGGACGGCGGCTAGATGCCATAATTCACGGCACGCAGTCCATCTTTGTAGGCTTCGCGCGCTTTCGCGGCATTTACGGCTGTGTCCTCCTCCCTGAAATGGGCCGCATCCCATCGCTCCATGGCGACCATTGAATGGTCGGGAGTGGCTAAGTTTTCTTCAGCGCGAATGCTGTCAACCCATTCATCCACAGCCTTCTTATAGGCCAAGCGCAATTGATCAAGCTTTGCATCGCTCATAATCACCGCAGACTAATGCCGCCCCATTGCCTCGTCAAACTAAACGCAGCGAAATTCACTGAAAATTAATTCCGGCGTGCCGGCGGAGGGCTGGCCGACCTAAACCTCTAAACCACTCTTTCTGGTGTCCCGCTCAAGCCGGGTGCCCAGGATGATAAGTGGTCGAATCTTCGGTCTTCGCGCTGTCATCTGGCTTCTAGGGCCCCCTCTGCACTGGAACCAGCATGTGTGTAGCCGACCAGGCACAGGCGAAACCGACATCACAATGAGAACCGCTTCCTAAGCTTTGGCATCAAAGGAACCGAGAGGTGCACTATGCCGGATATCAAGAAGGATTCAACCAGTTCGCCCCAACAGCCACCAAACCAACGTCGCTCTGAGGAGGCCGCTATCAACGAGCGCTTAGAGAAAGACGCAGATGAAATGGCAGGTGAGGCTCAGGAAGTCGAGAAACGGTACGACCAAGATCACGATATTTTCACGAAGTGATTGCCGGCCGGGTGGCCCAGGTTCGCGTCGTTTTTTGACGCTAACCTGGGTCAACCGTACCGATGCGACTCCCAAGTTACGGCCCCAAAAAACGGGCTGACGAGATAACCGCGCTTTCCACCTAGGCCGCTAATCTCGATGACGACGTCGTGTCCGTTGCCTTGCGCACCGCCCATGACATCATCACTCGTGCGACCCCGCTGAAGATCATACTGATGCCGACCAGGGTGCCGATCGCCCAAGCCGCACTCGACGGCCATTGTGCGTAGATCATCAGCCCTAGCAACAGGGTAATGATTCCGTCCACCAGCACCCAGGTGGATCGTTGCATTTTGGGCATCTTGAAAAACAGGACAATGTCCAAGATGCCTTCAATCAGGAAGAGCCATACGAGCAGCAGAGTAAGCGACGCCACGCCCAATACCGGATGCATGATCGCGTATGCGCCGACGCACACATATGCTACGCCCACTAAGAACTTCCATATCATGCCGCCGGCTGCATGCGCGCGAAAGGCAAGTACCAGGTGGACGACGCCTGCCAAAACAATCAGCCAAGCGATGACTATGTTAACCGCCACGGCGGCAAGAAATGGCGAACCGACCGCAACCAAACCGAAGACGATCAGCAAAACGCCCCACAAGATGGAAACCGTCGAAGCGTTCCGCACTAATCCGACCGGAGTGTTCTGTGCCATAGAGGCCTCCTCAGAAAGCGAAATAAGCCTACCTCAAAAAACCAATTAATTGAAGGCTAAGAAGCGAATTTCGCGTCAGGTTGAGGGAGGTCACCTGGCGTCGTCCTTTTCGACGTTAGGATTGGGACCTTGAATCTAACTTTCCCCACGACATGCCGATTTTAGAATTGATAACTGGAAATGGCCTTTGCCGATCCAAGCCTCCTCACCTCCGGTTTATCTCGAAATCGGAATGCGCAACAACTCCCAAGCCTCCCGATACCGCTCGAAATAACCCCCGTCCCGCTTTCGCGTCCCCTCAGGATAAAGCCGGATATGCGACAACCCCGCAATCTCCGCCACCGGTTCAGGGTGCACTGGTGTGCCCGAGGTTAGGGTGCCCGAGTTTAGGGTGCCCCAGGTCTCGCCGCTTTTGCGAGACCTGGGAGCCGCCACAACGCTTCCCCCAGAACACAGCAAGCTGCGAACCAACCCAAGCTTCAATGCCTGTACCGCGGTCGACAACGTCCCCCGCTGCGGTTCGCTCACCAACAAATGAACGTGTTCCGGCATGACGACATACCCCAACACCACCAGCCGATAACGGCGGCGAACCCGTTCCAGAATCTTCAGAAAGAAATCACAATAAACCTCGTTCCTGAAGAGCGGCCTGCTGGTCTTGGTTTGCGTCATGCCGCAGCTTCGCGAACTCCGACTTGGCTTCCTTCAGATGGAGGCGCGGTCGTCAGTGCGGGAAGGCCGACACGCCGCAACAGGTCTTGAAACCGTGGGTCGTCACGCAAGCCGTCCACGCTAGGATCTATATGAAGATAGATAAGCCAGTTGGAGTGTTCTTCGTAGGCTTTCTCCAAGTATTCCAGCGCACGGTCGTTTTCTCCCAAGCCGACATGGATTCCGGCGAAGAAGTAGGGTGCGACATACTTTTGCTTGGCTTGCCTTGTCAGATCATCGAGTACCTGACCTGCTTCCACCCGCCTGCCCGCCGTGCCGAGAGTGTGCGCCAGTGCTGCGCGCATCATCGGACTGCCGCCTGACAACTTGACCCCCTTCTCACCCTCGGTCATGGCCAGTTCGTAGCAACCAGTTTTTCTGAGCACCAAGCCGAGAATCCAATACGTCACTGGGTAGTTTGGGTCCAATTCGACAGTTCGTCGGAGTTGTTCTGCAGATTCGTCATAACGACGGGCGAAGTACAAGGCCCATCCGACCGCGACGTTTATGATGAGCGATAACGGATCGAGTTCCTGGCCGTTTTTCATCCTAGCCATAACGTCCTCGTGTCGCCCCATGGTCATTACGTACTCGGCGTACCAGTGGTTGGCAGTGGGGTAGGTTGGACTCAGTTCGAGGCTGCGCTTGAACTCTGTCTCAGCATCTTCCCACTGCCAATCGTGAAGCCACAATAAGGCCGCCAAAGACGTGTGGGCTTCGGCGAGATCCGGGTCCAGCTGCAGGGCGGTCTTCGCCGCCGCCTTGCCTTTAGGGAACGCTTCCCTCGGCGGCAGATAGCTGTTCCATCCTAGGAGCACGTAGGAATCCGCCAAACCAGAGTATGCAAGGGCGTAGTTGGGGTCTATCTCGACCGCCTGCTGAAAGTAATCGATTGCCTTGTAGAACCCTTCTTCGGTCCACCTGTTCCAGTAGTGACGACCTTTCAGGTAAAGCCGGTACGCCTCGGCATTCTCCGTGTGGCGTTTTACTAGTCTTTTCTTTTCTGCCCGGGTTAACTGCAACCGCAGTTTTCCTGATATTTCGTTGGAAATGTCGTCTTGAATTACAAAGATGTCACCGGGCTTGCGATCGTAATGCGCGCCCCATAGCTGAGAGCCTGTGGCCACATCCACTAGTTCGGTCCCAATGCGTAAAGAGCCACCGCTTTGTACTAGTCTTCCAGTGAGCACGGCCCGTACGTTAAGCTCGCGACCGATGGCTTGCGGGTCAATTTCCCGGCCCTTATACCGAAACACCGCGCTCTGCGCTATGACTCGCAGTTTCGGTAGCGTGGCCAGGATATTGATGAGGCTCGCCGTGATCCCATCACTGAGGTAGTCGTGCTCTTGATCGGCACTAGCATTTCCGAAGGGCAACACCGCAAGCGAGTCAATGATCTTCGAGACTTTCTGGGGCCGGGAGGACGCTGTTCGCACAGAAGAAATCTGTGCGCTCTGCTTGCCGGTGGAGGACAAACGATTTGTGGTTGGTATCTGGACCAATTCTGTTTCTTCTTTTGCAACCCTGCGGCCCGACTCCGTGTCTCGCTTTAGCCGTTGTAGCTCAGCCCGCGTGTCGGCCGCACTCTGATAACGCAGATTTCTGTCCTTTTCCAAGGCTCTGCGGATTACCTCCTGGAGCGCCGGGGAGATGTCGGGATTGACTTGTATTGGAGCCACCGGGTCGCGATTGAGGATGGCTTCCGTGATGAGGCCAGAACTGGCTCCTTGAAAAGGCAACTTCCCCGTAGCCATCTCATACAGAACAATCCCGAAAGAGAACAGATCCGTGCGACCGTCTAACGCCCTAGCCCGTACCTGCTCGGGAGACATGTAGGCCACCGTTCCCAGAGCTATCCCAGGGCTGGTGAGATGTCCTTCGGCAATGTAGGACAGAGACTGCGTCGGCTGCGCTGCGACCTGGCTTGCAACATCCTCGGGAAGGATACTTTTCGCTAAGCCGAAATCGAGAATCTTGGTGTGCCCGCGCTTAGTGATGAAAATGTTGGCGGGTTTGATGTCACGATGAATGATGCCTTCGCTGTGAGCAGCGTCGAGCGCATCGGCAACCTCGATGGCAATGGCGACAACACGCTCCGCATCCAAGGTGCCTGCCGCTATCAGGTATTTAAGCGTTACGCCATCCATGTACTCCATAGCGATAAATGCCTGACCCTCGTGTTCCCCAATTTCGTAGATGGTGCAGATGTTTGGATGATTGAGCGCAGAAGCTCCACGCGCTTCACGGCGAAAACGTTCCAGGGCAATAGGGTTCCGGGCCGCGTTCTCAGGCAGGAACTTTAAAGCGACAAACCGGCCGAGCTCGTTGTCCTCGGCTTTGTAGACTACTCCCATGCCACCGCTGCCTAGTTCCTCCAGGACACGGTAGCGCGAGATGGTTAGCCCGGTAGCGGAGTGGGCTTGAGGCATACCCGATGTTACGACGGGGGCACCTCAGCCCCTACTGGTAATACTGTCAGTTACGTCGCGAAATCCGTGCCCTGCATTCGTGAACGTATCCGCATCGCTGGATCGCTTAAGCGTGATGCGGCTGACCATTGAGATGTCACTGTGCTGGGGTTTGCTTTGTCCACCCGTCATGCCGTTCCAGTCCCCGGGATTTGCGCGGGTAGGCTGGTCATCACGTCAAAACCGACCGGCGCAAAGATACTCATTAATGATAAGACGATGCCACAGGTGACGGACTTCGCCTACGTGGTGAGTCCCGGTAAATACACTTCTGTCGCGACCATCGTCACTAATGGGATGTTCTCGGAGACGGGATCGTTCCACATTCCGCTTTTTTGTGCCGCTTGGTTTGTGCTTTTGGGAGGATAGGACTCATTGACTTGGATGTGAGTGTAAGGCAATATCGCAATGACTGTGTGTTCCAAGGATTTGTGGGCGACGCAGCGTTTAATTCTAAAGAGTAGGATCAAGTCCTCATGGCGTTGCGGGTTGAATTCGATCCAGCGAACAAAATCCTGCTCCTCCATGTTGAGGGGCGGTTAGTCGATGACACGGTCGCAGAGTTTTACCGGGCGATTCGAATGTATTGGACCACGACCGATGCCTGCATGGGCATTGTGGACTTCTCGTCTGTCACTGAATTTGCCCTATCGGGCAACCTTATCATCCAGTTGGCGCAACAGGAACCATGCATGCCAGATGGAACCAGTCGCCCTCGCGTGATCGTTGCCCCGGAAGCACACGTATTTGACCTAGCTCGCATGTTTCAGATTCTGGCCGAGAATACACGGCCGCTCCTCAGTGTCGTACACACTCTGGACGAGGCGTTTGCAGAACTCGGCGTGCAATCCCCACACTTCGAACCATTGCACTGACCGTCCATATTCATTTGGCGAAAACAGGTGTGGCTGTTGAAAACGTCACTGTGATCAGCGAGCGGAGGGGATGCAGAAGCGTATACAAGGAAAAAACCGTTGCATGGTGGTGTCCGCAATCAATGGCGGACAAAGTGAAATCACGAGGCCTGTTTTGCTGCGAGGTCCCGCAGGAGATTTCGATGCTCAGGGCATGGCTCTAGGATCTTCATCTCATTCCAGTCGTAGGGAAACTCTTTGCCGCAGTCGAGACAAACCACGTAAGTTCCCCTCGGTGATCCCGCCGCATTTCGCCGCGCACCCCGACGCACCGTAATCGGAAAGCTGTAATGAGAATGCCAGCAGCCAAATATGCTATCGAATAATTTCGCAATCATGCTAAGTCCTTCCCAAGCTTAAGCGAACTATCGCGTTCTGAAGAAAGTCGGCGGCTACCGGCGACCTAAGCGGCCACCATGTGGTTTTTGACGGCATACTTGATCAGTTCGGCGTTGCTCTTGGCACCGAGAACCTCCATGATCCGGTATTTGTGGAACGCAACCGTCCTGGTCGACATGTCGAGAATGTCGCCGACTTCCTTCATTATCTTGCCTTCGGCCAGCAACTGAAGCACCTCACGCTGCCGGTCGGTAAGGCATTCGTGTTCCTCGACCAGATTTTTCCGTTGCCACCGCAAGCAATCGATTGCGTCTCGCGACAGGCCTTTCGAAATATACGATTTACACCGTGACACCTCACGCACCGCAAACACCATCTCGGAAGCTGCACAGGTCTTGAGGAGATACCCGGAGGCTCCTTGCTCGAAGGCTTTCGCGGCTACTTCTATGTCGGTGTTAATGGTCAAATAGACCAACTTGACGGCGGGCAGCATTTCTTTCACCTGCCGCCCCGCATCCAAGCCATTCAGCAGGGGCATGGCGATATCGAGCACGATTACGTCCGGCTTCAATTCGAGGGCAGCACGCAGCAGGGCGCGACCGTCGCTGACCACTCCGACCACATCAAATTCCGTTTCGAGAAGTCTCCTGCACAACTCTGCCACGAGGTTGTGGTCGTCGGCAATCAAAATACGTAAACGGTTGGTCATCTTTTTAACCTCCTCAGAACGTGCACACCTTCGCCCTGGCATGGCGAGTGCCACAACGCTTCGGTGTCGAAAAGGTCGGTACGGTTTGTGCCCGGGTTCGTTTTTTTCGTTCCATGCGTTCGCCCGCCTAGAGAACACGTACGCTTGAAGGTGATTGGCGCGAATACTACGAAACCGGCACTGGAGCGACGACTGTCAAAAATGACAGGCCCGTAAACTCAGACCGCAACGGTTCGACATCGCGTGACCTCGCAATGCTTCCCATTTGTCCCCGTGTCGCCTGAAGTGTTGCCGTTGGATTGTCTTTTCTGACGGTAGTACGACTCCATCGCCGGTCGGGCTCTGTTCCCCCGGCTTGATGCCGGTGTCACCGAGCCTTGGGTCACCGAGTAATTGATTGGGTATCCCGCTCCCCATTTTATGGGGGAGTTCGAAGTAGTAATCATGATCGCGGTTGTGACCGAGAGATGCATGGGTCGGACTGAGTTCCTGACCTGGAAAACGATTACCAGCGAGCCTACGGTTGGAAAGGCAACACCATCCATCAGAGCGAAATGGCGCTCTTCTTCGAGTGCATGCTGGAGTGTGCTCGAAAGTACTTGACACGGGCCGACATTGTCAGAGAGGCGATTTTTCGCCTAGTGACGTTGCGCTGCGTTAGAAACGCAGGACAGTCGCTGGAACTGTCGATTCTTACAGTATCCGGGGGTGGCAAGTAGCCCTAAAATTCCCCCCGTTCACACCGGCTGCAAAGGAGAAAAGACAATGGCGATACAAATGAAAAAGACTCGACCGAACATTGTGTTTATCCTGTGCGACAACGTCGGCTGGGGTGACTTCTCATGCTACGGGGGGAACACTCCGACCCCTCACATCGACAAGCTCGCCAGCGAGGGCATCCGCTTCAACAACTATACTGTCGAGGCGCAATGCACTCCGACGCGCACGGCAATCATGACGGGCCGGCAGTCGGTGCGTTGTGGTACTTACACGGTGCCGTTGCCCGGACAGGGCGAGTCCGGTCTAGCGCCCTGGGAGTACACGTTCGCCGAACTACTATCGGATGCGGGTTACGCGACGTCGCTGTGGGGCAAGTGGCATCTCGGTGAGATCGAGGGCAGGCTGCCGAATGACCAGGGCTTCGACGAGTGGTGGGGCTACAAGAACAGCGCTGATGAGGCCGGTTGGACCTCGTACGCGACGTTCAACGCGCTGGCGAAGACCCTGGGTATCGAGTCGCCCAAGATCTGGGAGGGTAAAAAGGGCCAGAAGTCCACCGCGGTCCGCGAGCTGAATTTGGAGGTGCGTCCGCTGCTGGACGAACTGATTGTCGGGAAGGCGACCGACTACATCAAGCGCGCTGCTGCCGGGGAGAAGCCATTTTTCACCTACATCGCTTTCTCGCATATCCACCCGCCGGAGAAGGTGCACCCCGATTTCGACCAGACCAGTCCCTCACGCTTGGGGGCGTACGCGGACCTGATCGCTGAGATGGACTACCGGGTCGGGCAGATCGTCGAGGGTGTGGACGCGGCGGGGATCGCCGACAACACGATCATCGTGTTCTCCAGCGATAATGGGGCTGGGTTGATCGACACCCCGAACATCGAAGGAGGTTCGAGCGGTCCGTTCCGCGGCGGGTTCATGACTCCTCCCTGGGAGGGCTCGATGCGGGTTCCCGCGATGGTCCGCTGCCCAGGCAAGGTGCCTGCTGGAGTGGTCTCGGAGGAGATGCTCTCGGCTCACGACTGGTATAAGACGTTCGCAGCGCTGGCTGGCGCCTCAGACAAAGTGCCCGCCGACCGCCCGATGGACGGCGTCGACGCCTCGAAGTTCTTGCTTGGCGAGAGCAAGACGACCGGGCGCGAGAGTCTCCTGTTCTTCGGGCCCGACGGTTCGCTGATGTCATCGAAGTGGCGCCAGGTCAAGGCGGTCTTTCGCCACTGCGAGGGCATCGCTGAACCGATCTTGCAGCCCCAATTCCCGATGGTCTTCGATCTCGGCAGCGACCCCGGCGAGCGGTACAACCTTTTTAACACCAAGCTCGACATGGGCTGGATGTTCGGGGTCGTGTTCCGCACCATCGGTGCGTACGAAAAGAGCATTGCCCGGTACCCGAACATCAAGCCGGGCGAGGAGTTCACGGGCTATAAGAAAGCGCTTCCGAGATCGGCATGATCGCGATCATCCACTCGACACCATGAATTGCAAAGTCAGAGTTGTACTTCTTGTGGGCATTATCCTTTGCCACCTCGCGACAGCGATGGCACAACAGAAGGGGCAATGGGTGCCCGGACAGTTCGGACTCAATGCCGGCGTGATTCCCGATCCTGGCATCACCTATGCCAACCTGGCACTGAGTTATTCCGCCAGCCAATTGAATGGCCCGAACGGCAACCAGATTCTTCAGAACGTAACGGGGACCTATTCGTTTTGGGTGGATGAGAACATTTTCTACTACGTTCCGGACCACAAGATTCTTGGCGGCTATTTCATGCCCTATATCGCATTGAATTATGCGAGCGGCTCCCTGGTGGCGGACATACCTGAGATACCCGGCATTTTTTCCGGGGCAAATCTCGGCGGGGGCGGATCCGGTTTTGCGGATACTTACGTCCAGCCAATAAACATGGGTTGGCATTTGGGGAAGCGAGTTGATTTCAACGCGGGATACGCTTTCACCGCCCCGACCGGCCGATACACTGCAGGGGCGAGCAACAACGTGGGTTCCGGATATTGGGGTAACGATATAACGTCGGGCACCACGTTCTACATCACCAAGAACAAGGGTACGAGCGCAAACTTGGCCACCGCCTGGGAAATCCACGAACAACGAAAAACTGCCAGCATACCGGCGGGCCAGATCAGTGACAAAACGCCCGGCCAGGCCTTCACCATCGAATGGGGATTTGGGCAGGTTCTTCCTTTGAAGAAGAATATGAGCATGCTGGCGCAACTCGGGTTGGTTGGATACGACCAGTGGCAGGTTACGAGCAACGGCGGGACGGTAATCGTGGCGGGGGTTCCTCTTCCTGCGAGCCGAATTCCTTATTATTCAGTGCAGGGAATCGGTGTTCAGGCCAACTTCATTCTTCCCGCGAAAAACCTGGTAGGTTTCTTCAAGTACTACGACGAATATGCGGCCAAGGCTCGTCCGCAGGGACGCACGATCGTATTCGGCTTTTCCTGGACGTTGAAGATTCCGAAGTCGCAACCCGCCAAACCGTAGCAATCCATTCCCGCCCGTTAACTGTTTCGGTGACGCAGTTGAAGACAACCGTCGAAATCGCGGATGTTGCGACACACAACTCCCGTCCACTGTTACAAGTGACAGTTCCCAAGCAGCCAAAATTTTATTTAATTGAGGCCACACAAGGAGGTCAAGATGGGAGATCAAAAAACAACTCGCATTCCGGGCTCGCCCAGCGCCACGACCACACTCGACGGGAAACAGCTTCCGCCACCGCCGCCGAAATTCGGCGGTGTGATCAAGGAAAGTGCCAAGGATTCCACTCCTTGGTGGGCGCCGCGCGTCGTGCCGCCCAAGGGTGCACCGAACGTTCTGCTCATCATGACCGACGACCAGGGCTACGGTGTTTCGAGCGCGTTTGGCGGGGTCATCCCGACGCCCGCGATCGACCGTATTGCTGAGGCGGGATTGCGCTACACCCACTTCCATTCCACTGCGCTGTGCTCACCCTCGCGCGCGGCGCTCATCACCGGCCGCAACCATCACTCGGTGGGCTCCGGCGTGATCGGTGAACTGTCGACGGGTTACCCAGGCTACAATTCCGTGATCAGCCCGGAGAAAACCAGCGTCGGGACAATCCTCCGCGATAACGGCTACGCCACCTCGTGGTATGGAAAGAGCCATAACACCCCCACCTATCAATACAGCCTTGCCGGGCCCTTCGACCAATGGCCGTCGGGGATGGGTTTTGATTATTTCTACGGGTTCATGGGCGGCGAGACCGACCAATGGACGCCTTACCTGTTTAGGGATCATACCCAAATCACTCCGTGGATCGGGCGTCCGGACTACAACCTCACCACCGACCTGGCGGACGAGGCCATTAAATACCTGGGCGACCTGAACGCAGCGGCGCCCGGCACGCCGTTCTTCCTCTATTACGCGCCCGGCGGCACGCATTCGCCGCACCAGCCTAAAAAAGAATGGATTGAGAAGTTCAAAGGCAAGTTCGACATGGGCTATGAAAAGATGCGCGAGGAGATCTTCGCCAACCAGAAGCGGCTCGGCGTGATTCCGGCGGATGCGCAACTCACCCCTTGGCCGGACGGACAGCCCGAGTTTGGCGGAGCCAAACTGCCGCGGTGGGACTCGCTCTCGCTGATCCAGAAGAAACTCTATGCCCGCCAAGCGGAGGTCTTTGCTGCCTATGTGGCCTATACCGACTATGAGATTGGCCGCGTGATTCAGCAGGTCGAAGACATGGGCAAACTCGACAACACGCTCATCATTTATATCTGCGGTGACAACGGGACCAGTGCCGAAGGCACCGAGGAGGGGACCTTCAACCAGATGACCGCCTACAATGGCGTTCTGACCATCCCGGAACCGTTGCAAATGATGTATTACGAAGATTGGGGCTCGGAGAAAACCTATCCCCATATGGCGGTGCAATGGTCGTGGGCCTTTGATACACCATTCAAGTGGACCAAGCAGGTTGCGTCGCATTTCGGCGGAACGCGGCAAGGCCTGGTCGTGTCGTGGCCCGGCCACATCAAGGACGCAGGCGGCATCCGCTCGCAGTTCCATCACATAATCGACATCGTGCCGACGATCCTCGAAGCTGTCGGCATTAGCGCACCGGAGACGGTCAACGGCATCCCGCAAAAGCCGATGGAAGGCGTGAGCATGGCCTATACGTTTGACCGAGCGAACGCCAAGTCGCCCTCGACGCACACTACGCAGTATTTCGAGATGTTCTGCAACCGCGGCATCTATCACGACGGCTGGTATGCCTGCACAACACCCTTCGCCGCCCCCTGGCTTCTGGGAACGGGCAAACTGCCGGACGTCAACGATTACAATTGGGAACTCTACGACCTTACCCACGACTTTTCACAAAGCAACGACCTGAAGCAGAAGAATCCGGAGAAGCTCAAGGAACTTCAGGCGTTGTTTCTGACGGAAGCCGCGAAATACGATGTCTTGCCGTTAGATAACACTCTCCTCCCGCGCATCGTGACTCCGCGACCAAGCGCCACCGCGGGACAGTCCGTCTTCACCTACACCGGTGCAAAGGCCGGCATACCCGTCGGTAATGCCCCCGATATCCTGAACAAGGACTACACCATTACAGCCGAGATCACCGTCCCCAAAGGCGGCGCTGAGGGTATGATCGTGACCATTGGCGGACGCTTCGGCGGCTACGGCCTGTTCCTGCAACATGGCAAGCCCGTCTTTGTGTACAACCTCCTCGATTTGGAGCGGTTCCGCTGGGAGGGCGGCGTCGGCGGTCTGGTCGACCAGGACGCGTTTGGCCGCGAGCTCAAGCCGGGCCAACACACCATCGTGTTTGATTTCAAATACGACGGTCCCGGCCCCGGCAAGGGCGGCACCGGCGTGCTCTCGGTGGATGGCAAGCAACTGTCCAAGAAGACCATCAAGCACACGATTCCGCTGCTGATGTCCCTTGATGAGACCTTCGACGTTGGGCTCGATACTCGCACCGGCGTCGATCATAGCTACGAGCCGCCGTTCAAGTTCACCGGCACGATCGACAAGCTGACCTTCAAACTCGGGGCTTCACAACTGTCCGAAGTTGAAAAAACGACTGCTGCGGAAGCTCTGGCTATGGCTCATGACTAGGCGGGCATCGTGAAACGATGCAAATTACCACGCGCTCGCCAGGCCAGGCCTTCGGCATCGAGATGGGACCGGGGCAGGTTCTTCCCTTAAGGAAAGATATCAGCATGCTGGCCCAGCTTGAGGTGCGCAGCCGCACCTTCCGAGCTGGGCGGGCCGGGGTACTCCGGTTTAGCCCTTGCCGCTACGGCGGAAGCATTCGAGCCGGGCCTGTCCACGAAGAGTGGCAGGCAGTGAAGATGACCAACAAACAACACGGTGAAAAAGGCGATCCTTGGCCGGGAGACAAGGCAAGTCAGTCTCCATCGCAATGAGCAGCACCACAGTGTTTAAGACACTACCCGAAAATTTGGCTAACTTTCGCACGAGTTGCCGCACTGCGCGAAGGCTTCAATAGCGCATCGTGCTCTCTAAATCCGAGTGACCTAACCACTTCTGGACGGTGCGCAGATCGACACCAGCCCACAGGCAGCGCGTAGCAAACGTGGCGCGGAACTTGTGAAGCCAGAAACCATCAGGGTGAAGTTCGGCCTGTTCTGCAACGGCTTTCAGATCGTCTAAAAAGTTCAGCTTCGGCTTGCAACCAGCGGTCGAAAAAATCAGACTGCACGACTTGTTAGCTTTTGCTTTCCTTGCCTTCAGTCGGGTCACGAGCTTTGTTGGGATTGGAATCTCACGCTCTCTGTACGCTTTCGGCGTCCAACCCCTGTCGGGCTTGTGGCTCACCCTGACGGTGGACGCTGCGAAATTCACATCTGACCAGTACGTGAACATCACTTCCTGCTCACGTTCACCAGTCATCAGGAAAAACTCATACCACAGCTTTTCCTCAGCATCGCACGCTGCGAATAGCTTCGCCAGTTCTGCTTGCTCGTAAATCTCAGGTTCTTCCTCAGTGAAACGCGGCCAATCATTTTTACCGACCAGCCCACGAATCCCGTTCGCCTTCAAGAACGACATGACGTTGGCGAAGTTGTTCCAGCAGCTACGCGGTGCCTGCTCTTTCTCATCCCGCAGGAACGCGCAGAACTTGAGCAAGTCTTTGCGGTCAATCTCTTCAAGATTCAGCTTGTGGCAAGATTCTACGAAGTACGCCAGTGCCGTGCTATAGGCCGCAAGCGTTTTGGGTTTCTTCGTCAGTCTGGTTTCGTCAAGGTAGTCAGCGACCGACGCAGCAACCGACCGCTGCCCGCTTCCCTTCTCTGGCACGATGGCCGCGCCATTGTTGACCGCGTTTAACTCCGCTTCCTTGCGCATCCTTCGCGCGGTAGCGTCCGCTGCATCCTTCCCAACCGATAGGCGCACGCGTTTCGCGCCTTCCCGCCATTCCAGGTAGTACGCGCCTTCGCTGTGCTTTTCGAGTTTGCCATTGACCAACACCGCGTCGGGCTTTACGCGGCCATTCGCAGCCAGCACCACGGGGCAGACAGTCCCTTGCTGGTTTGTACTCGCTTGGTGACGTTTACTTCGCGGTTCATGGGTGACCCTTTCTGATTATGGTATCAGGTTAGGTATCACCATGATGTATCTTGCTGAACTTAAAAGAACTGGCGGAGAGAGTGGGATTCAAGCAGGCTGATTTCGCCCATGTCACATGATTTCAACGGGATACCGCTGAAACCCGCGTAAACACTGGGTGTTTGAACTGATCTAACTTCCGACCGAGGTATCATTTGATATCATCTACGACATCGTTTGAGCCCTGTTTTGGACACCATGGACACCATGGAAGAGCCCAACCTTTGCGTCCCTCACCCCACCAAGTTATGACGCCTAAACCTCAGCGCCCGCACGCCCATCCTGTCCAACGCCATTTTGAATTACTGTTTCGCTCTGCTTGAGAACGAGAGTCGATTAGCGTTAGCCGCTCTCGGGCGTTATCCGGGTGTTGGACGAGAATCCCGATTGATGCCAACAAAGGCTCTGTTCCGATGAAATCGAAATTGCTTGACAAGCAAGATTTCGGGAGGATAATTCGGTGTGTCTTCGGTACGGGCCCCTATTTAACTCTCGCGCTTCTGGAGGTTCCCCGATGTTTTCTCGCCTTCGTCATCTGTGGACAATCGCATTTTGCCTGCTTGCCGTCTTCGCCCTAACTGGCTTCTCAGCCGCACAGAGCTGCCAACCAACGGGTAACAACGTCTGGACTTGGCACAACGACAATAACCGAACCGGATGGCAGCAGAATGAGACCTGCCTCACCCCTTCCGACGTTAGCCAAGTCAACATGCCGGGCAACTTCGGCCTGCTCTGGCAGTGGAAGCAGGTCACTGGACGCGTTTACGCCCAGCCCCTCGCCGCTACCGTTAACGGGCCCGTGGGAACGTGCCACGAATGACGCGTAGACGATGCCGTCGAGTAGAAGCAGCACGTCGAGCCTCCACGCTGACGTTCGCTGCCATCCTTTGCTTGGCGGCCCTCGCGAGCCCATTAGCACAGGGACAGACCTTTAAGGTGCTCTACAGTTTTGGGGCGTACCCGACGGATGGAGCGCTGCCCGCCGCTGGCTTGCTCATGGATGCCGCCGGAAACCTGTACGGCACCACCAGATATGGAGGCAGTCACGAGGGTTGCCAACCCGAGGGGCAATGCGGAACTGTGTTTAAG
>Ga0182015_10003041_pt1 | contig 19276 bp, 12 predicted proteins | sample 712P3MmetaG_FD_120478 | JGI IMG/M metagenome (GOLD analysis project Ga0182015, IMG submission 120478) | Permafrost microbial communities from Stordalen Mire, Sweden - 712P3M metaG | ecosystem: Environmental > Terrestrial > Soil > Wetlands > Permafrost | place: Sweden: Stordalen | collected...
CCAGCCCCGACCCCTGAGACAACACCAAGAGAATTCCTGTTCATCCTTAATTCTTCTCTTCCTCGCCCTGCTCATTAATTACCACTACTGGAAGTGTCTCAGAGATATTGGCACGGAGGGAGATGGCACTGGAGGCATTGCAAGGCTACATCGAGGGAGGGAACACGGCGCTCGGAACATACCGTGACAAACATCCCGCCGTAGTCGCTGCGACGTTTCAGTCCTTGCTCAGCCGCTACAAGGCGCTTCCTGAATATCTTCCGGAACTCGACCACTATCTGCTGGATTATCCGCAAGCGCCATCTGAAAACATTCAATCCGAGTTCTACTGGGAAAAGGTAAATTTCGGACTCAAGCCCACGCTTCGAATCGTGCAGGTGGTTGTCTATCGAGGTTCGCGCTCGACAGACCCGGCCTATGCCATCGCCGTGAAGCAGCTTTACGCGAGCCACTACTTCGAAACCGCTCTTGACCTGACCGTGTGCGCCCGGGATCACGATAATCCCGCGCGCCCCGGCTTCTACCTGATCACCCTCAAGGGTTCCCAACAGGCAGGGTTGACGGGTTTGAAAGGCGGAATCGTGAGAAAAGTCGCCGTCGATAGAACCCGCTCTTCGCTCGAACGAGGGCTCGAAGCAATCAAGCAAAGGTTGGGGAGTCAGACCGACTGATCGAGCGGCGATGCTCAGATCGTTGGCGTTAGCGGACCCACTTCAGGCTGCGGAGGCACCTGACGAGATGTGCGCTCTCCATTATTCGATCACCAAAGTTTCGAGCCAAGCCTTCTCTTCGCCGTGCGCCGGCAGGCGGACGCCAGCTTCCATAACGTTGTCAAAGGGCGTCTCGGTCCATACGGGCATCCCATCAGCCGGCCCTGATTCAGGTGTGGAGGCGCACGGCTCGAGCACGTCTTCTGGCCAATCGCTTGGGGATAAGCTCTCGACTGAGCCCTCGCGCACGCGATCAGAAGGTGAAACGACCACCGATTGTCGGGGCACAGTTGTTGTTGTAGTTATAGGGGACGCCGGGGCCATGAGGAATGGCGATGGCCAGACCGCCGCTCACGTAGGAATACGCAATTCCAACAAAACCGTCGAAACGCTTGGTGAAGTGATGATCCACATAGAGCGACCCCTCGTTGAGGGTGCCCGCGCAGGAAGCGCGGAAACCGGCTGAGGGCGAGCATGTCTGCGGATAACGGAAGTCGTTCTGCCGCTGTTGATACCAGGAAAAAGTGATGTCGGTTTTGCTGCGGTAGGTGTACTTCGCCCCCGTCCACCAGATCTGCACCAACTTTTCAGAATCAAGATTGTTGTCTTCGACCCCGCTCATGATATAGCCGCCCTGGTCGGAGGCGCCAACGCCCAACGGGTCTGCCGGGTTATTCTGCCAGATGTATTCGTAGCCGGCAAAAACCTTGAACCAGTCCCACGTATACTTGGCAGCGAACATAATTGCGTTGTTGTCGGTCACGATGCCATATACGGTGTCGTTGGTGTCGATCAGATTGGTCCCAGTGATGCGGTTTGTATTGATGCTGTCCGTGGTCGACTGAAATGACTGCCCCGCACTCTGACTCTGAGGCCCAAGCAAGGGGTTCAATACACTGATCGCCTGGTTGTAATGTTGGAATACGAGGTCAGCGGAGAACTTGCCGGAGTTTCCGCCGAGGTCGAATCCATAGGCGTTGTTATGCACCGATTCCGGCGTGCAGGTGGTGTCAGTCCAGCCTGCGGAGGCCGAGTAGCAGCCGCCAGAACCATCCGCGAATTTATACATCGCGGCGAAGTGGACTGGTCCATAGGCGAGGCGATACTTCACGGCGTCGTCCCAACGGCTGTCCTCGGTGTCGCCGCCGCCGGCCATGGTGCCGTTATACCCGATATAGGAAAAGGCATAGGAGCCACCGGCCGGATCGTAAAGGAGCATCGCATCGGTGCCGAGAGCGCGCTGACGACCGAAGGTCAGCGTGCCGAAATGTGCGGACGATACACCGGCATAGTATTCGTCATTGAAGGGTTGACCCGCGCGCGCGCCGTCGATGGCTATCGAATAGCTGCTCCTGGGAAGGCCGTTGTTGATGATGTCGGTCTTTGACGCGTTGGCAAGCAGGCCGGACTGCGGATTGATGCCAGTGGAAGCATTGAACACAACCGACCAGCCAGGCAGAAACTCTTCCTTGCCCCTGACGCCGAAACCGGTCTGCGATAGGTTGTTCGGTGCGACGAGGAATCGGTGTTGATAGCCATTCCGGTTCACCAGAGATTCGCCTTCATAGTTGTAGCCGTTTTCCGGTAAGCCGTGGCTGACCCATCCGACGCCGACATCATACGCACCGTACAGCGTGATGCCGTGCCAGGTCAGCGCGCAATCGCTGGCGGCGAACTCGTGGCCGCTCGCGCAGGCGTCGGGAGTGCTCCGCTGCATCTTAATGTCGACCGTGTCGTCCTGGCCAACTGTCAAGCTGATTCCCAGACGCGTTTCATCGGCGAACCCTTGTTTCGCCGCTCGAATCTCGAAGCGCCCCGGACGCAGGCCGGACGCTTGATAGTGCCCCCCGCCGTCGGTTGCGATCGTGTGCGTTGCACCCGTGTCGACGTTCTTGATGGTCACCCCGACATCGCGAAGGGCTGCGCCGGTTTGATCCGTTACCACGCCGGAAAGGCTCGCTCCCGTTTGGGCCTGAGCAAAGATCAAGGATGACGAAAGCAAAAAACCAACCGCTGCGATCAACAGATAAGCCTTGCGCATTTCGACCTCGAAAAGTCACTCGAATTTTTTGGGACAGAATGCGCAAGTGTACATGACATACAATTCCATTGTCTATGACTGTACGCTTTAGTGCGTTTTGCAATGAGCTCGCAGGCTATACCGGTGCGGATGCGACGGAGTTGACCGGGAACTTCGTTGTCGGTACGATTGCGTCGCGATGCGGAAGATCGGCAAATCCGAAGGGAATATAGAGGGACTGCTGAAGCTTCGAGATGCAGCTCTGCAACTGGGGATTAGCTTTCCAACGATTAAGCAGTGGATTTACAGGAAGAAGATTCGCAGCAACCAGACGGTGGGCGGACATCATCGTATCCCGCAGAGCGAAGTGGACAGGTTGCTTTTCAGAACCCGTGGCAAGACCGAGCAGCAACGCAATGAAGAGATTCGGCGCGTGAGTGGCCGTAATCAGCTAGTGGGACGAATTGAGTCCGTGCAGATCAGCGGTTTGATGGCTGAGATCAGGATTTCAATCGGTGGTCAGCAAATCACCTCAATCATCACAGCACGCTCTGCCAGAGAGATGCAGCTAAAGCGGGGACAGACTGCCGCAGCCCTCGTAAAGGCTACCGAGGTAATGATCTTGCGGGTTTGACCACAGGAAAAACCGATCCTTTCCATACGCGCGAATCGTTCTGCTCTCGGTGCCGCGCTGGCGCAATGCCGATCACCCTCGGAGTAGTCGTTCTGTTTGGCGCTGGCGAATTCTTCCTTATTACGGCATGGGTTCTTAATACCGGGGCATGACTCTAGCGAGGCCTTCATCAGCCGCGATGGAGTCAGAAATCTCCGAATGCGCGACCTGCACGCGCATTTCGGTTCGCTCTGCTGGTTAGATCGCCTGCTTCACAAGCGGGCCGAAAAATCTATCGAAGCGGGCTATCGTTAGCCCCCGAAGTAGAGACCGTTTACGAAGGCTGCTATGAGGTGGAACTGGCGCAGCGATCAGATTCCCCGGAAAAAGCGCTGGAGCGCTTGCCGTGTATAGGAAGCGTGCGCGTTGGTACAGGATAGACCGCCCCATCTCGGTGAATTGACAAGCTCTGTGTTCTAATCTCCGCGTCGCCAAATTCTCGCAAACGCCCATTACGGAGAAACGCATGCCGCTGACTCGCAGCCGTCACATTGCATTCGCGTCCGTTGTTTTGACCATAGCGATTTCGATGCAAGCCCAGTCCGCCGACTCTTCGGCGCCGCCCACCGACCTGGACGCCTACATCTCCGCGTCCATGAAGACCTTCGACGTCCCCGGCATGGCCGTTGCCATCGTGAAAGACGGCAAAATTCTCGTCGCCAAAGGTTACGGTGTGCGCAAGCTGGGCGACCCGACCCCGGTAGACGAATTCACCATGTTCGGCATAGGTTCGAACACCAAAGCTTTCACCACGGCCGCTCTGGCCACGCTCATCGACGAAGGCAAGCTCTCCTGGGACGATCCCGTTTATCAGCGTCTGCCCGGCTTCGTCATGTACGACCCCTATGTCTCGCACGAGATGACCATCCGCGACCTGCTCACCCACCGCAGCGGCATGGGCCTCGGCGAAGGTGACCTGCTGTTCTGGCCGCACTCGACTTACACCCGCGAAGAAATCATTTACAAGGTGCGTTTTATGAAGCCCGCCTCCAGTTTCCGCAGCCATTACGCCTACGACAACCTGCTCTACATGACCGCTGGACAGATCATCCCGGCCGTAACCGGCATTTCTTGGGACGACTACATCCGCCAGCGAATTTTCACACCGCTCGGCATGACCCACTCAAACGTCTCGAACGCCAACATCAAGCCCCCCGAAAACCGCGCCTCCCCTCATTCGCGCGTGGATGGCAAGCTGCAAGTCATCCCGTTCGAAGACCTCGACAACGCCGGGCCCGCAGGCTCCATCAACTCCGGCGCAGCCGACATGGCCAGGTGGGTACAACTTCAGCTCAACCACGGAAAGTTCACAGGCCGCGACGGACGTCTCTTCAGCGAGCAAGACTCGAGGGAGATGTGGTCTCCGCAAACCATCCTCCCCATCGCTGATCCTCCTCCGATTCTGGCCCCGCTCAAACCCAACTTCGCCGATTATGGCCTGGGCTGGGGACTGCGCGACTACCGCGGCCACAAACTGGTGGGGCACACGGGAGGAGTCGGGGGCTTCGTCTCACGCGTGATGTTGGTGCCGGACCAGAATCTTGGAGTCGTGATTCTAACGAACGCGGAAGCGGGAGGAGCCTTCGACTCGATCCTGTATCACGTCCTCGATCATTATTTCCATCTCCCGCCCACCGACTGGATCACGACCTTCAAGGCCGTGGAGGACAAAGCGGAAGCCGACGCCGCTGACACCATGAAGAAGGCCGAGGGCGCCCGCTCCGCCGACTCCAAGCCGTCTTTTCCTCTCGAGAAATACGCCGGAGTCTACACCGATGCCTGGTATGGTCCCATTACAATCCGCTTAGAAAATGGCGCCCTGACCATGACTTTCGACCACACGCCCGGCATGATCGGCGACCTCCAGCCCTGGCAATTCGACACCTTCAAAGCCCACTGGCGCACGCGCACGATCGAAGACGCCTTCGTGACGTTTTCCCTAAATCCAGACGGAACAATCGACAGCACCAAAATGGCAGCGGTCTCTCCGCTGGCTGACTTCAGCTTCGACTATCAGGACTTGCTGTTAAAACCAGCAGAAAAGAAATGAGTGACCCTGTCGCTGTAAGGAGTCGCAAGAATCAGTCTCCTGTGGGTAAGTTTCAGAGTACGAATCCAGGCTGCATCCAAATCCACTGGGCTCGGACCGACATGAGCAATTGGGTAACGAGTGACTCGGCCTGTTTTCGTCCGCCGAGGGACACTTCCGGCTTGCGCTCGTTATGCTCGGACAATAGTTTGTTTGGTTGGGGAAAATCGACCGTCTTTGAGCTCGACTGACTACCGGCGGTCGCGTCGCCACGAACGCGCCGCCGGACTTCCACGAGGCTAGCCAGCGCTGAGCGTCATCGTCGCCACAGTCACGTGCGGCCACAGGATGTTGTTGAAAATCAGGATCACGAGTTGCGAGTACTGAAGTTGCAGGTATGTCGAGTGCTCCCAGAAAGGCTCAAGCTCCAGGATCGGCCCGGCCGGCTCGCCCGGCCCATGATGCAGCCGCACGGGAGGCTCACCCGGGTTGCGCACCCACTCAATCCAGAAAGTTGCGCTGGCTGAGTAGACGTAGGCGTTGGGGATGGGGGCCTCCTGGGTAGCTACGCTAGCCGGTGGGAAAGGTGGAGGAGGAAGAGGAGAGGGCGGGTTTTGGTTCGCGACCCCCAGGAATGGGATGTTGCTGACGGTCTCGTACAAGCTGCCAACGCCAAGCGTCGGGATGCCGTTCAACGAGAGGGTGTCGGTTGTGAGATTGATGGCGATGAAGCCGAGGATATCCTGATCGGCGATGGCTTCCCGCAGGACAGAGTTGGGATCGTCAACGAAGTGCTGGAAATGTTCAGGGAACGGCCCGGTGCTCTGAGAGCCCGGCGCCAAAGTGTCCAGAGCGATGTTGATTTCCGGGACCTGGTGCTGGGCGCCGGCGGTGATGATGGGTTGGATCCCCCCGGCCGGTGGATTGGCCCCCGGAGGAACCGGAGGAGGTTGAGGAGGAGCAGTGTAAAGAGCCGGGAACGGAATGGGAGATAGCCCGGGGTATACGTTGCCCGTAGTGTCGAACGGATTGAGGGGCGGGATCTTCGGTTTACCTGGAGTGGGCTTAGAGCCCGGGTTCGGTCCCTGCATCAGCACCGTGGCTCCGTGCGGGATGCTGCCCATCCGCACGATGGTGGGTTTGTTCACGATCGTATTCCCGGTTGAGGGTTGCTGGCTCGCGGGCACGTTCATGAACAGTCCGGGCTCGATATGCAGCGCCTGTTTCGCGGTCGTCGAGTAACCGGGCGGCTTGACTTTGGGACCCGGGGACGGATCGGCGTCACTGACCCGCTGGAGGTAATGGAGACCATAGAGATCTAGGTCAGGCTGATTGTCGAAGCCGCGGTTGGGGACGACGCCGGGGATGATCTGAAAGTCGAAGCCGTCATGGGTGAGATTGAGCTCCAGGAATCGATGGATGGCGCTGTTCTCTGGCGGCTGGTTGTTGTCGGGCCGCCAGATCGCATTGAAACCGGGTCCTCTCCAGCTACCCGCCAGGAACGCGAGCGGGCCCAACTGTAATGCTGTTGTCAGCGGACCCTGCTGGAAGCGGGGTGGCATGTAGGCGCCCGTGTTTTTGAACGGGCAGGTTGGACGTGAAGTTTCGTCGCTCATTTTGAGCTCCTCCTGAACGGAATTCGGACGGGTGGCCCGCCAATTGGAGTGGAACTGGAATGCACTTCTCTTAACGGAGCAACTGCCTCGTGTAAATAGTGTCGTCAGACTCAGAAACGTTTCATAGGTGCCGGTCGGAGTCGAGACATGATGCGAACCGCTGCGTTGAAGAATTCCTAATGGAACGGCGAAGTGAACCGAGCGAAAGAAATGTCTCCAAAAACAAATCGTGATTAACGCGGACTTCGACGAGGTTGTCCCGAAATCCGCTTCGAGGAAATCTCCCCGCAGCCCCTTTTCTGGACTGCGTGAAGTCTCCGTCCTTGCCGATTTGAACGAATTCCTAGCTCAGCGCATGGCTAGGGTGGCCCAGCGCCTCAGGCCAACCGCGCGTAGAGTTGAAAGGGTGCCCAGTAAAAGGGATTGTGGAATTCCTTGCCCCGAAGCAATGACAGTTTAGCGGCACGCAGAGCAGCATCCGGGCTCGCCCCCTTGGTTAGCTCATCGTAAAATTTGTCCATGAGTTGCGCGGTGGAAGCGTCCGACACGTCCCACAAAGCGGCCACAACGTTGCGAGCGCCAGCTCTGAGGAACGCCCACGAAATCCCGACAAGGCCCTCGCCGGAGTAAGAGCGATCGCCGGCGCTGTAGCACGACGAGATCGTCACCAGATCGGCTCGCAACGGATATCGAATGATGTCGCGAGCATAGAGCTTGAAAGAGTTATTTTCTGCGCTCTCCTTCGACAGCACAATCGCTGAGTCCAGTGGACTCAATCGGCTCGCCGTTCCATGCGCGACAAAATGGATATACGAGAACTTCTCCGGAGCGCTGGCCAGATAGGCTGACGGGGTCGCATGCTCCCGCGTAAGTATCTTCTGTTCTTCTTTTGGAAAATGGCTCTCTACGCTTCTCATCTGCGCATCGGCATGCGGCAGTTCGCGATACTCATCGTTCGGCGCGACACTGTTGCCGACAATAAGCAAGGTGTGATCGAGTTTTTGTTTGCCCGCGAGCGATGTGCCCAAGACGCGCAGCGAATTAGCATCCGCACTCGTCACGTCCTCGATCCAGTAATGCAACCTTGTTTGGGGTGCCTTCGGTTCAGAAACAAGAAGCGTTTCGAAGTTCAGATTGTTTAGGCTGCCGTCGGGAACGATGAAAACCTTTCTCGCCTTCTCCAGCAGTTTGTGTGCTGGCCCGATCAGAGTGTGATAGAGGGATTGACCATCTTGGTCGGCCGATGCGAGAACGTCCTGTACTTTGAGAGCCTCTCGATAGCGATGCACGGCGGCGTCGATTTCCTTGCCGGGGGGAAGTGTAAACACGCTCGTCTTCTGCGCCGTGATCGCCCACAAGTAGGACTGCTTCTCCCCCAGCCAGTAAAAAAGCAGTGTGCCGCCAGCGCGCCGCGCGATTTGTTGGGCATCCAGTTGCGGAGGGTCAGTGGAACCTCCCTTCGGCAGCAATCCCAATCCCTCATTCAGAGTGCGAGCGCGGCTGAAGTCGGCCCAGCGCAGGGCAGCGCCTGTCTCTCTATTCGCCACCAGGAAGTGGACGTAGTCGTCGTAGACGTGGCGGGAGTTGTTGGAAAACGGCAGCTTCGAATCTTCGCGTTTGAGCGTCAACCGAGAAGCTTCAATGGTTCTAAGAGCCGTCTGATACTCGCGGTCGGCCGTGGCAGAGCGGCCTTGCTCTTCATAAAGTCGAGCCAGCGCATGTTCAGCTCGAAATTTCAGTGAGGCATTCGTTTCCGGGTCGTTTTCGACTTCGTGGAGGATTCGCTCCGCTTCCATGTGATCGCCCGAGCGGGCTGCGATGAGGCCCTTGACGAAGAGTGGATTGAGTTCTTCGAGACGGGTCTTATCGGAGTGCGCAATCTCGATGGCTTTGTCGGAATACTTGCCCGCCTCCTCGAGTTTGCCGCTCTCAACCGACACAAGAGCGAGCGCTCGGTAGGCGGCGTAGATGGCTTCCTGACCGCCCGTTTCTTTGGCCAGATCAAGCGCTTCCAGGTACGACTGCGTGGCGCCGGCAATATTTCCCCGACTTGCGTAGACGTACCCGGCGGCCGTGACCCAGGTGAGCTGTCCGGTGACGTTTCCCGCATGGCTCGCGCGCTTCGCGGCTTCGAGGGAAAGCTCGAGCGATTTCTCCGTGTCGCCCAGGAAGTAGTACGCCCAGCCGAGGTTGCCGAGAGCGCCCTGGGTTACGCCGTCGGCTCCCGAAGTTGTTGACTCGCGGTAGGCAGCATCTGTCCAATCGATAGACTCGTCAAAGTGCAGATCTCGAAGCGAGGTCAAACCTAAGTTGAGGAGTGCTGTCGCCCTTAGGAACGAATCATGGTGTGAATCTGCAAATCGCAAAGATTGCTCGAAGAACAGCTTTGCTGCGTCCAGCTTTCCCTGTTGCATGGCTACAACGCCGCGGGCGCGGGTGACGTCGCCGCAGGTGTCCTGGGGCGAATCTTGGCAGATGTGTGACGCTTGTCCGAGCCTTTGTTCCGCCTCGGGAAACTGGTGAAGACGGCCAAGAGCAGCGCCCTCGATGGCAAGAACCTCTATCAGCGAATCTTTGTTTCTGGGTTGGGTCGGCTGCGAATTGAGGGTCGTCAGAGCTTGCTGATACATCCCCTGCCAGAGGCTGGATTCCGCTTCCAGGATTCTGAATTTCCAAGCCAATTCCGGGTTCGAATCTCGAAATCGTGAGCATTCCCGATGGGCCTCATCTTGGCTTTGTTTCAGGTCGCCGTGCACGAAAGTCTTGTAGGCATGTTGATAAGCAGCCTGCGGGCTCTCCCGACGATCACAGGCCAGGCCGCAAGCAATCGTTACGCATAGCAGAAAAGAGAAGTCTAGGGCTGTGTTTGCCCGTTGTCCGAAACGCCGGCTCCAACTGGTTTCCCGGCAGCCGGGCAGCCCAGCTCCATGCCCAGCATCTCTAGCTTGAAGTAATTGCTGTCGCTTGGCTTCGACTGAGATGCATCGCCCTGCAACTCGCTTTGGCCGTTCTTGACGCCAACCTCGAGCTCGGCCAAATAGACCGTGCCAAAATCGCGAATAAAGATGGCGTTCCCGAACGTCCTGACTCCGGGAATCTCGATCGGCAGCGTAATCTTTTTGACCAGTGAACATCGCAGCTTAGGATAACCGTTCGAGCCGATGTCCGCACCTGCCCGGTTCCAGCCGCCGCCGTTGCGATCCTCCTTGGCGCGCTTCCTCAGTTCGTCGATGTAGGTGATCTCGGCGCGGTATTTCTCCTCCAGGCTTTTGGGAACCTCGTCGCTATCGAGAACGCCGTCGAGCTGGCGTTGCACGCGATCAAGAAAATCGCCGTCTTGCAGATAAGAGCGGTCGCCTTCCGGTTTAGGGCCACAAAGCGCCAGATCGAGTTCGACCTCGACTGAATAACTCCCGATGCGCAAGTTTTCAAAGTGCGTGCCGAGAAAGTTCACCCGAGGAACGTGGCTGATTGGCTGCGCGGGGTCGTTGGTCATCGAATGCTGAGTAAAAACCTGCGCTACCACGCGATCGGCGGTAATGATGTCTTCGACGTTGTATCCCTCGAGCGCCGCCGTTGCCAACGTGACCCAGCCAGCGTGATCGTTGCCAAAGGCATCCGTTTTCTGCTTGACATGAGCGCCGGCGACGCGCGTATGTCCGCGCTTGAAGAAAATCAGACCCTCAATGTTGGTCTCGCCCACCGATTGCGTGATAAGGCTTTCGCGGCGGCTCTCAAGAGCAACGCGCCCATATTCTCGCTTAGCCAGCTTAATCGGTTGCTCGAGTTCAACATTGAGTACGTACGCATCAGCGTGATAGATGTGGTACGGCTGGACGGATCCCGACATCATCGGTAACTTCGGACTTCCGGCCATATGGTTAGATCCTTCCCTTTGAGCTTACTTTTGAATTTGTAATTCAAACGACGTATCGCCTATGTCCTTACTTTCCCCTGAAGCAGTAATTCCCCGCACCACCAATTTATATCTCCCCGCTTCCCGATTCGCTCCCGGCACCTGCAGCGGCAACCGGTCTTCCTGGGACGAGGCCGGAATCGCAAACGCCAGTGACCACTCCAGTTTGCCCGCCGGATTGTACAGCTCCGCAGTGTAGCTCGAATACGGCCCACCCGGAGGAGTTCTCACGAAAAGAAGAAAGGGTTGCCCAGGCTGCGCCGTAATTGTGGGACCTTCCGATCCATAGGTATTAAGATTCAGCGGTGCCCATGCTAAGACCTGTGGACTGTTCAATTGCCGCGTCAGCCGCGGATACGTAACCAGATTCTGATACCCGACGACGGCCAGCAAAGTGGCCATAACCGGAACGATAAATGCGGGGCGCAACCATGCGAGCCATGCTGGTGGAATCGGGCGCACCGGCGGTACAGGCGCTACTTGAACGTCGGGATCCGATATCGCTCCATCCCTGATCCGCTCGATGAGCAAAGCCGCAGCTTGAACGTCGGCCGCGCATTCCGTGCAAGCGAAGTAATGCTCTTCAAATTCGCCGCGGGCCGCGGGATCGAGTTCGTCGAGCAGATATCGTTCCGTCATTTTCTGAGCAGACACCATCTCGTGATCCATGAGTAAAAAGCCCCCTCGCATTCCAATAGTGCGCCGGAGCGATCCAGCGTTGCACAACCATCAGGCCGAGATAAGCCTCCGTGAATCATCTCCTTTATCATACAAATGCTTGAATCTTTGTTTTGCCCGGTGCAATAACAGGCGCAGATTGTCCCGGGTTATGCCAAGCTCGCGGCAGACTTCGTCTTTGTCCCGCTCTTCAAAAAATATGTCCCGCAGCACTCTGCGGTCGCGTTCGGGAAGTTGTTCGATAACCTCCTGGACCTTTTGGGCTGCCTGCCTGTCATCGAGAATCTTGGATAAATCAACGGGTGCTGAGGGAAGTTCCGGCGCTTCGTCATCGTCCAGAGAAATGGTAGGCTCCGGGCGCCAGGTTTCTTTCAAAACATTGTTGCATATCGAATTGACATAGGAACCGAGGCTTTTCGGTTGCCTGATCTTTCCCTCGCGCAGGGCTGCGTAAAATCGCACAAACGTTTCCTGCTGCACGTCGTCGATGGCTTCCGCGGACTTCAGTCGAAACTGCAATTTCATCTTCATCAGCGCCGTGAAGTACCTGCGAAAGTGCTCTTGTGTAAGAAAATCTGCCTCTCGCAATCGACTCAAATAGCTTTCGTCAAAGGAGTGAAATTGCAAGAGTTTGCCTCGGGAGCCTGGAAGTGGCACACAGTTTAGCACTTCGGTTGGCGCTGCGTTGCCATTCTCCGGAGCGACGACGAGAGGCGGATTTTTCGAAGAGCTGTGCCCACTGAGACGGCGTCCTAGTGTCGGATTGGAGTTAGCCGCAGGCACGAGGAAGTAGAAGACTCCTATTCAGTCGCAGAATAACGGGAATGTTCCAGCGGGAAGACACGGAACAAAGCACCGGAGCCGCTCCCCCGTCGACTCCGGCGCTCTTGTGGATCGCAGCCCAGCGGTTACCAGGCCGAGATCCTAAACTGTCGGGCAATCGCCCGACAGCGCGACATTTCCTACTATTGGTATAGTGTCGAAAAACGATAAATCGTTTCATCTGCGTTGTGGAAATTTCAGCGAACTCCGCTTCATCATTTTCGCAAATCATGCCAACCCGCATATTGATTACTTGGCGGATGCGCTGAAACAGGGCGCTAAATCAGCGGCTAAGTCCTTTGTTGCAAAAAAATCCGTCCCAGGCTTCGGGAGCCCGAAGCATGGGACGGATAAAACTTGCACGACGGCGACGCGCAAGGGGCAACTTCTATTCGTTGACCTTCTGCGACAACACGGCTGACGTGCTGGTGTTGAAGTCGGTACTGGCCTCATACACCGCGGTGATGCTGTCGGTCCCCACCGCGAGCGTTGAGGTAGCATACGTCGCCTTCCCGCTGCTGAGGGTCGCCGTACCCAGCGTCGTGCTGCCGTTCTTAAACGTGACCGTTCCGGTTGGCGTCCCCGTGGTAGAGGACTTTACGGTGGCGGTGAACGTTACTGTGTCACCGAAATCGGACGGATTCAACGACGATACTACCGTGGTTGAAGTGCCCGCCTTGTCCACTACCTGGGATAAAGCCGCCGAGGTACTGCCGATGTAGTTCACATCGCCAGAATAGACGGCGGTAATCGAGTGCGTCCCCACCGCGAGCGCTGAGGTCGCATACGTGGCCTTGCCGCCGCTGACCGTAATGGTTGCCAGAGTGGCGGTTCCATTCTTGAACGTTACGGTGCCGGTCGGCGTGGGCGACGCGGTGTGCGTGATGGTAGCCGTGAACGTGACGGCTTGGTCATACGCCGATGGGTTCGCGGAGGAGGTCAATTTTGGTGTCGAGTCGGCTTTCACCACCTGAGTCACCGTACCCGACACACTTGTCAGGAAGTAGGTAGAACCCAGGAAGCTGGCAGTGATTGCGTGACTGCCGACCGCGAGCGCCGAACTGGAGTAAGTCGCTATTCCGCCGCTGAGTGAGGTCGTGCCCAGGACGGTCGCGCCATCCTTAAAGGTCACGCTCCCGGTCGCTGTGCCCGAAACAGGCGTCACGGTGGCCGTGAACGTCACCGCTTGCCCAAAGCCTGACGGGTTCAACGACGACTTGAGCGTGGTGGCGGTACTGTAGGTGATCCCGAAGGAGAGCGTTTGGGGGCCCTCTACGTTGCCAGCGTGGTCCGTGGCGTAATAGTGGACCGTGTTGTTGCCGTTCGCGCTGACCGTAAAGGGCACCGAGTACGTCGCAAGTGCTCCGCCGTTGACCTGGTAGAAAATCTTCGCTACGCCGCTTCCGGTCTGGGGGGTTGAGGTGTATCCAGGATCGGTCGCTGTGAGAGTGACTACCGCTTTGTTGTCGTAATACGAGCCGACTTTCGTGCCGCTCACGCTCGCCGTGGCGACGGGCGGAATCGTGTCATAGCCAAGGGGACCCCAGCTCCCGAATGCGGTGCGCCCCTGATTGTCCCAGCCTTCCACTTGGACGGTGTGCCATCCTTGACTGATGCCCCCCGCGCAGCCGCTGGCCACAAAGGAGAGGCATCCGTGGGTGCTGTAGGCGTACTCGGGGCCCCAGTAGAAGGAGTTGCCGTCGCCGCCGTGGGGCTCGCCCTCCGGATCGGAGGGGATGGAGTCCCAGCCCTGCGTGAATCCGGCGACGCCGGTGGCTGGATATGCGTCGGTGGTGCTGTCGGTGACCAACCAATTGACTTCCTGATTGGAGTTGTACCAGGTGTTTGTGGCCGGGCTGGAGTAAAAGGTGAGAACAGGTTGGCCGTCGCCGGGAATCATTTGCCAGTTGATGCCCCAGGCCAGTTGCAACATATTGGCCGAGCCCCACCCAGTTACCAGGTCGAAGCCCGTACGGGCGCAGTAATACACCAGACCGTACAGGTCCGTGATGTCATTGTCATTGCAGCCGCTGAGCATGTCATAGAAAGGATTGTGAGGCGCGCCGTAACCCGGCAAGCCATCATAATAGATAAACGGACTGGCGTAGCCGACCGGGGAACATGCGGTGGACCCTGAGCCGCAAACGTTGCCGATGTAGTCGAGGTAGGAGTTTTCCTGGGCAAAGAAGCCGGCCAGCTCAGGTGCAACGATGCTGGTGCCGCCTTCGTCTTGCCATGACCCGCCGGAGTAGTACCACTCACCCATGACATCCGGGTTCGCAGTCAGCGAGATGTCGGGCACCAGGCGGTTCGTGTTGCCGGTGACCACGTACTCCGTGCTGCCGATCCACTCGTAGTAGGGAGAGACGAGGGTGCTCTGCCAGGAGGGCGCCTTAAAAAGGACGCTTACGCCGCCGGTGCTACCACCATGGTTTGAGGCGCATGCACCTGACCACGATTCTCCTTGCCAGCCGATTTCACTGGTGAAGATCCCAGAGTCGTTCAGCAGCAGTTCGGTGCCGCCGGCCGCAAGGAAATCAGGATCGGAGGACGGGTAATCCACTGCGGTCGCATCCCCGCAGCCATCGCTGGCGCCGTTATCGCCGGAAGCCGCGATCAGCGTGAAACCCTGGCCCACCATACTGTTGAAGAGTGGATGCATGGTACCGGTCGCATATGAGCCGGAGAATCCTACATTCTCTTCCCAGCCGTAGCTGGTTGAAGCTACCTTCGCAGAGTTGTTGGTTAAAATGTCCTCCCAAGCGTCGTAGTACGAGGTGTACTGGCCGTTTGTGATTTCGTACTCATAGATGTGCGCAGTGTCAAGATAGGAGCCGTAGCTGTTGGACATTGCCGCCGAGTACTCGACATCCAGGGGAGCTTCACCGTCCACACCCGGACAAGGCGATCCACCGATGCAGTACCAGGTGAGGTTCCACGCCATCCCGTAGTAGTTGAAGAACGCGCTAGTGTCGGTGGTGCTGAAGGCTCCATACCCGACAAGCGCGATCGAGGATTCAGGGGGTGAGCCGCTAGAATCGCCAGGCTGATTGCAACAGAAGCTCAGCCTCTGCAAAGCGTTGTAGTCGTAACCCTCCGAACTTTGTATGTTGTCGGGATTGGCGGCGTACGTGCCGGAGATCTCGCGCAAGGGGTAGCTATCCGAAGGAGTTGGATTGGACATCTGTGCTTGATTGGACGTCGCATTGGTCGCTCGATTTGCCGGAGCTTTCGTCGGCTCGCCGTCGCCGTGCGTTTCCTCTCCCACGTTGTAAACGTGGCCGGGAACATAATCCGGACCCTTTGTCGTGCGCTTGGACCCTATCCTGTGGACCCTCTCGATGTTGTTGAGGCCCACCACGGTGTGGAGGATCCCGGAGAGGCTCTCCGGGATAACCGGGTCGTGATCGTTGGAAAAATCTACTTCATCGCCAACCTGGTAATTGTCAATCGTGACGCCGAAGGCCTTCTCGATGACCCCGGCCGGAGCTTCCACGTCCACCAGGAGCCGATCGGCATAGCGGTTGGTCACGGTGAAGCCCTGGCTCTTGGCCCAGTCCACAACAGCCTGCTCATCCTCGGCCGACGGTGCAAAGCGGGCATTCCATTCGTCGGCGGTTAGGAACTTGTGAAAATTGGGTGACCTCTTGGTCACCAATTCTTTGATGAACTGCTCCTCCTCTTCCATGTGCGGCGGCTGAACGGCCAGCCCGAGGCGCAGCATTTGATTGGGATTGTAATGTCCAACCAGCGTAGCCGAGCCGTTCTGGACCTTTATTGGCACGTGCCCAGAGAGCGTGACGCCATCGGAGGATTGGGCCAATGCCGGCCATGATACGAGTACGGACAACCCGACGATCAGAAGGCATGCCCGAGTCCAGGCAAGGGTCGGGGAATTAGACGAATTGCAAAAGCGCATATTGTTCTCCTTAGTGGTTCCCCACTTCGCGTGGGGCGGTGGTGCGGATGTATTCGTGAGTGACCGCAAGCATCACTGCCGGTATAGTGCGGTTAGAGCCTGGTTCGTTTCAGGGCTTGGTCCGTTTCCGAACAAAGCGGGGGCCGATTCATCCAGCAGCCTCTGTGGAATTTCCTGCGGTTTTCTAAATGTCACTGCCCCGAAACCACTACCCGCGAGTGGTCTCCCCTCAAACCGAGGTGTGCCGTCCGCCCAAGAGTTTCCTCTTGGGCGTTTTGGTCATAGCGTTGAATTTTCGACGAACTGGACTCAGTTCAGCTCCACTGGGGAAGCGTAGTGACCTACGCTGACCCGGGGAGCGTAAGACTACGCTCGACCTGTACACGGACGAAGGCCTCGATGAGATGATCGCGGCTCAAGAGAAATATCTTGATGCTGTGGGACTCGAAGCGTGAAGCATCCAATAAGCCTGTGGATGAAATTGCGGGGTGAGGTGAGGTGGAAGCACCATTCACTAACCGCTTTAGAACTAATGGCGAGGACGACGGGACTCTGCCGTGACAGTCCAGCCCGGATAGGCCTCATACCGACTTGCAAACGCGCGGGCAATGCCAAAATACCCGTAAGTCATACACGTGATCGTCTTTTCTGGGTCGGGTTGTGGGTGTGCGAACTGAAAGCTGTTGGAACGATTGTCTGGAGGAGGGGGGAAAACACTATCAGACCGTACGGACCATCGTACGTAGCCTACGGGGTAGGAGCGGGGCGGCAACAAACCGTTCGAAGCCCTCGGACAATGTACCCGTACCCGCAAGGGTAACGTCGAAACCGCGAGGCGACGATGTATCTGCTAGCACAATGCGGAGAGGGCCTAGACTTGATAGCAAGGTCAGAATATACGAATGCTCGTAAGCGTCGTCACCCGAAGAGAACCTAAGATGCTGCGCGGTTCTCCTTGCAGTGGGCACGGAAACTACCCACTTCTCCGTCATGGTCACATAACACTGCCGGCGTAAAGAGCAGACCTAACCTATCGCGTCGTTTCAACGGAACAGGATAAATCCGTATCGCTCCCTCGCAAGGGTAAGCACATCGCAAGATGCGCCGATGGCGATGCGGACATGAGAGGAAGGAGAAAGCGAATTGGAGTGCACCCCGAAAGTGAGACACGGAGTTAAGGGGCAAATTACAGTGAATGGAGGAGATCAATGCTTGTGCCCCGACAACAATATTCCCGTGAATTGAAGGTTGCCACCATGCGCGAGATCGACTCGGGAAAAACTATGGCCGAGGTGGCCCGCATGTATCAAATAAGTCCGAATCGGCTGTTGGCCTGGAAAGGCGAGTGGCGCGCGAAAGGCGAGCTGGCTTTCCCTGGTATCGGCACCCACCCACAACCCACGGGGGACGCGGAGCTGATTGCTCAGTTAGAGCGGAAGATCGGGCAGGTGACGATGGAGAATGATTTTTTAAAAAAAGCCTTGCGACGTTTCAGGGAGCATCCGCTACCCGTCGTCGCCAATGGCAATACCGGCTCTACGAGCAAATCCGCGAAGCCGCGGAAGCGGAGGCAGCGGTGAACCGGCTCTGTGAGATCGCGGGCGTGAGCCGGGCGGGATATTACCGTTTCCTGGTGGGCACGCCGAGCCAGGAAACCGATATGGACTTGCGCAGTGAGATTCAAAAGATCGCGCTGGAGTGGCCGGCTTACGGCTATCGGCGCGTGCATCGCGAACTGATTCGGAGAGGGTGGGTGGTAAATCACAAACGGGTTCTGCGGCTGATGCGGATCGACAACTTGTTGTGTGTGCGCCGACGAAAATTTATTTTCACGACCGACTCGAAGCATGGGCTACACATCTACCCCAATTTGGCTAAGGACATGGTGCTGACCAACATCAATCAGCTTTGGCGGGCGGACATCACTTACATCCGTCTGGAAGTCGAGTTTGTGTACTTGGCGGTTGTGCTGGACGCATTCTCGCGCAGCTGCATCGGCTGGGCTTTGCAGGGCAGCTTAGAAGCCGCGCTGGTGTTGGAAGCCTTGCGTATGGCACTGAAACAACGCCGCCCAGAGCCGGATTTGGTCCATCACTCCGACCGTGGCGTGCAATACGCTTCCAAGGACTATACGGATCTACTGGACGAGCATGGCATCCGCATAAGCATGAGCCGGCGTGGCAATGTTTATGACAACGCCATGGCGGAGAGTTTCATCAAGACGCTCAAATACGAGGAAGTCTACCGCATGGAATACCGTGGTCTTACGGAAGCCAAGACGTCGATGAAAGAGTTCCTGGAGAAAATCTACAACCGGAAACGCTTACACTCGGCGTTAGGTTATCGTCCGCCACGGGAGTTCGAGCAGTCGCTGTTGCGTTCCTCGCGGCGTGCAAGGGGAGCAGCCGCATGAAACCGGGGGATGCTGTGGGTCGAGCGAGTCGGCGATCGTCGTTCCTGGACCGTCCTAATGCAAAGTTTTCTGAGGAAAACGGGCGAGCGTTGAAAAAGTTGAGCGAGAGAGAAAAACCGAGACTAGCTGGGCCATCGAGGCTATCGGCACTGCGGGTCGATGAGCTGACGTGGGGTGCGAGGGACGGTGACATGAGTCGAGCACACAGGGCGGGAAGTAGGAATAGGAAGAGCCGCCCGTGCCAACGTACGTCGCAAGTAGTCCACCGGGTCGCCATGGTGGCGTGGGAAATTTGGGCTGCCCAGGCGAATGATAGCTTCCACCTGAGTTGGCGATATGTGCAAGGTGAGCAGTTTTCTAGCGAGCCACAGATCGATGATGCTCCAGTCAATTTGGGGAAAGCGTTCCTGAATATGCCAACGCTTCATCCAGGTTCGATAAATACGCGCGGCTCCCTGCGCCGTCATCGTGCCTTCCTGG
>Ga0182015_10003042_pt1 | contig 19273 bp, 21 predicted proteins | sample 712P3MmetaG_FD_120478 | JGI IMG/M metagenome (GOLD analysis project Ga0182015, IMG submission 120478) | Permafrost microbial communities from Stordalen Mire, Sweden - 712P3M metaG | ecosystem: Environmental > Terrestrial > Soil > Wetlands > Permafrost | place: Sweden: Stordalen | collected...
CCAGGCAGGAACTATAACAATGAGCTTCAACCGTGACGACTCTAGAACCCTTCCAGCACGTCGGACACAAGAGCCCGCGCAAAGTCACGGCTCAGCCGCTGCATGGCAGCAGGGTTCTCCTGGATGAAGTCCGCCAGGTCGGTTGTCGCCTGGTATTGCTGGCGAAAGACGTAGTCCTTGTTTTCGTAAAGGACCTTGCCGTCCCGGCCCGAAAGCGTGACGGAAACTTCCATCGTAATCAGGAAGCTGGACGACTGCTGCGTCGACGAGTTGTAAGTCAACGGCGTCGCAGTCTCCTTCAAAATCGTCCCATGCAGCACCGCGTCGGCGTCAGGATTCGAATCAGGCGTGACACGAAACCGGGTCCGCGTCGCAAACTCGCGAATCACCGCATCGGTCATCACCGTCTCGGAGTGATAAGACTCAGTCCGCGTCGCAAACACCGGTACGGAGAGGGTGTGCAAATCCGGAGGCAGGTGTGTAGCCGCGCCCAGCGTGTGGTACCCGCATCCGGTTAGTCCGAGCAGGAGGAACACGAACAGTGAATGGTAGGCCAAACGCATAACTCATCTTATCGCGCGGACGGTCTCTAGGCTGCATCTGACACCCAAGCCGTCACCAACATCGCCAGCTTCACAGCCGACAATTTCAGCCCGTCCGCCCGGTCTTTGAAGTACCGCTCGTTGATCTGCCCATAATCCAACTGCTCCAACCGCTCAAACCCCGCCACCCGCAACTCCGCCTCCAAAGTATCCGGCGAAAAGAAAAGCTTGAACGGCTCTCCGGCCCTTGCAACCCGCCCCGCCAACGCTTCAAATGCAATCCGCCCCACCAGGCTCAACGTCTCTGGCGGCAGCGCATAATCAAAAGCCACGGCGCTTCCCGCCGACAGCTGTCCAATAGCATGCAGCGTAGACCGAAAAGCCCCCAGCGTCAGATAAGGCACAACCCCCAACCACCCAAAGAATGCCGGCAACGTCCGATCGAAGCCCACCTCGTCCAGCCCCTCGGCCAAAGTATGACGCTCAAAATCCAGCGGCACAAATGTCAGCGCCGGAGGCAACGCAATCCCTGCATTCTTAAGCATCTCCCGCTTCCACTCCTGTGTCGCCGGAAAATCCACCTCAAACACCCTTAGCTCCGGAAATGGATTGCGATAGGCGAACGTATCCAGCCCCGCGCCTAGCACCACATACTGCCTCACCCCCTGCGCCACAGCATGCGCAAGTTGGTCTTCCACGTACCGGCTCCGCACCGCCATGAAGGCGCGAAAGTCCCGCGCCACGGGGTGCATCGCCCGCTCCATGTGCCGCGGATATCCCGATCCCACCAGCCGCACCGCAATCCGGTCATCCAGAACCGGTGGCACGTCCATCAACTGGTGCGCTGCCCGTCGAATGGCCACGCCCAGAGCTGTTTTGCTGGCTTTGCCAGTCTGCATGGATTCAAGTTTAGAGTACTGACATCGCCCGTTCACCGCGTACCATGTCTTCCATGAGTTGGATTGGATGGGCTCTGCTCTCTGCGGCCTTTGCTGCCGCAACCGCGCTGCTGGCCAAGATGGGCGTCGCGCACGTGGACTCGAACCTCGCTACCGCCCTTCGCACCAGCGTCGTGGTCGTCTTTGCCTGGGGCATTGCGCTCGTGCTTAGCAAGCCCGGCATGAGCCTCCTCGGCGAGATTCGCGCTCTCGACCGCCGCACCGTACTCTTTCTCACTCTCAGCGGCCTGGCCACCGGCCTCTCCTGGCTATGTTATTTCCGCGCCCTCCAGCTGGGTCCCGCCTCGCGCGTGGCCCCGCTGGATAAACTCAGCGTCCCGCTTGTCCTTGTCTTCGCCTGGCTCCTGCTCGGAGAAAAACTCACCCCACCCGCCATCGTAGGCGGCCTGCTCATAACCGCGGGGGCGGCAGTAATCGCACTGGGCTGATCTTCCCCTCGAATGCTGCCGCTTCCCTATACTGGAAAGAGCAAGGTGGCTTTGCCAATTGCGAAAGCTCTTCAGTGACCGATCAAATCCAACACGAACCCGAACTCGCCCCATCAATGGCGCCTCGCTGCATCGTCCTCACCGGCTTCATGGGCTCAGGCAAAAGCACGGTCGGCCCGCTGGTCGCCGCTCACCTCGGCTGGACCTTCACCGACGTCGACGACGTCATCGAGTCTGAAGCTGGCGCTCCCATCGCCGAACTCTTCGCCCGCCATGGCGAAGCCGCCTTCCGTGATCGCGAACACGCCACCATCGCAAACCTCGCCGGCCGCGACAACCTGATTCTCGCTCTGGGCGGTGGCGCCATCGAGCACCCAGCCACACGCACGCTGCTGCTCACCACCCCCGGCACCATTCTCATCCATCTCGAAGTCGAGCTTGCCACCACCCTCGCCCGCTGCAGTGGCACTGAGCGCATTCGACCCATCCTCGCTGACCGGACCAACCTTGCCAGCCGTTACCAGCGCCGCCTGCCGCACTATAGGACTGCCCATTTTTCGATCCCCGTCGACGCCCTTACGCCAGATCAAGTCGCAGATGCAATCCTCAACGCCGTTCGCCTGGCCAAGCCGGGGCGCAGCTGAATTGGGATTTTTTGGCCAGGAGCCCGCGCTGCAGCCCAACCGTCGATAAGTGCAAATCAGGCGGATCCACTCAAGCGTCCCGACATTCGGTTGCATATTGCCTTATCATCCAGTGCCTGGAACTCCTTTTCCCGTGCGTGCCTTCCCCGGCAAGCGAGCAGGATTGGAATTTCAACAGGAGGATAGCGATGGCATTGCAATCCTATCTGACACTCCAGGGTCAAACGCAGGGCAAATTCAAAGGTCCAAGCAGGAAGGGATCGGCCAGAGATGGAATAGAAATTCAATCATTCAATTTTGGTGTTGAAACGCCCTTCGATCCAGGATCCGGCCAGGCCGTGGGCAAACGCAGGCACAACCCGATCCAGATCGTCAGAGAAGTTGATTCGCCCTCGCCTCTGCTCTTCCAGGCCCTGAGCACGCAGGAGCGATTCACTTCGGCAGTGGTGAATTTCACCAATCCCAGCACCGGCGGATCGTCCGGCCCTGTCCGCACCATCGAATTGAAAAACAGCTTCATTTCTAGCATCACGCACTCGCCAAATTCCGGCGGAAAAAGGCGAGAGAGAATTACCTTCGAGTATGACGATTCGCTGGTGAATGGATTGAGCAACATTGTCATCCATTCTGTTTGATTGGTCCGGCAGATCGGCTTCCCTGCAAGCCGTTGCAAATCCTCACCTGCTCTCCATCCTTACCCGACCGTCTCACTCCGCGACTACCCAGCTTGCTATCATCAATACAGGCTCCCGGCCGCCACGCGTCCGTCCGCTTTCTTTGAGGTCTTCATACCTGCCCATGACTCTCATCTCCCAGGCCACGGTTTCAACGGATATTGCAGTGCCCGCCGCTGACAGTTCCCCGTACGGCGCCAGTCAAATACAGGCACATATCCATGCCCCCACGCCCGGCGCAACCGCCTCGCTCATCCACGACCTCCGCGAACTCTTCAAGGTCAAGGTCGTCAGCCTGGTACTTGTCACCGGCTGGGGCGGCTTTTACCTCGGATCCATGATGTCTGGTATCTCCAGCCTCCAGCGCGGCCTGCTTGATACGCTGCTCGGCATTGGCCTGGTCTCCGCTGGAGCTGGCGCCCTCAATGAGGCCCTCGAGCGCAAAACCGACGCACTGATGCTACGTACTGCGGACCGTCCCCTGGCTTCTGGCCGCTTCTCGCTTGCTCAGGGAATCATCGCCGGCCTGGGAGCGCTGGGCCTGGGAGCTGTGTGGTTGGCTCTACACACCAATCTGCTCACAGTGGCGCTCGCCCTGCTCACGGCCTTCACCTATGTGGCCGTTTACACTCCGCTCAAGCGCCTCACGCCCATTGCCACCTTCATTGGCGCATTCCCCGGCGCAATGGGCCCCCTGCTCGGCTGGACCGCCGCCCGCGGACGCATCGAGTGGCAGGGTCTGGCACTATTCGCAATCCTCTTTGTCTGGCAATTCCCTCACTTCAATGCGATTGCCTGGCTCTATCGTCATGACTACGCGCGGGCCGGAATCCGCATGTTGCCCGTCGTCCAGCCGGATGGACGGTCCACCGTCGCGCAAGCGCTCTTTTTCGCTGTGATTATGGTTCCCGTAAGCATAGCGCCATGGTGGCTCGGAATGGCCGGCGTCACCTATCTCGTGCTGGCGATCGCATTGGGCATCCTCTATCTGGCCTACACCGTTCGCTTCGCCCGCATCCTGCGCGTTACCTCTGAAACCGAGAGCCTTATGTTAGCCCGCGATCTGCTCAAGGTCAGCGTCCTCTTTCTGCCCCTCCTCTTCACCACGCTCATGCTCTGCGCCACCGCAAAGCACTAAGGACAGCGCAACCATGACCATCTCCGTCGCTCCCAAATCAGGCATGAACCCCGCCGGCGCCGGTCCCGCCATCGCGGCGATTCTGGCCATCAGCGCCGCAGCCTCTGCATTTCTTTTCTGGCTTATTTACGTCCATCCCGCCGCTGCTTCCAGCACACAATTTGCATTCCTGCCCGCTCTCAATGCGGTGCTCAACGGCCTCAGCGCCACTGCTCTGCTGGTTGGCTACAACTTCATTCGCGCCCGCCGCATCAGGCCCCACCGCGCGGCCATGATCACCGCTTTCGCTTTTTCAACTTTGTTTCTGGTCAGCTACATCGCTCACCACGCATTGCATGGCGACGTTCGCTATCCTCTCCACGCGGCTTTCCGATCGGTCTACCTGCCGCTGCTCGCCAGCCACATTATTCTGGCAGTGGTAGCGCTGCCCTTGGTATTAGTCACGTTCTTCTTTTCCCTGTCCGGACGCATTCCCCAGCACCGCAAGGTCGCGCGATGGACGTTTCCCCTGTGGCTGTACGTATCGATTACAGGCGTAATCACTTACGTCATGCTGCGCCTAGCGCAGGGTTAGAGCTCAAATGCCCGAAGTCAATCCAGCTCGGCCTTCTCCGCAAGGTCCAACACAGCCAGACGACGGAACTCGCCAGCTTCTGCACTGGGGCGCCATCATCCTGGGCTCGGGCATCTTGGCGGGCTTGCTGCTGATCACCATGCTTGGCGGCTTTTCGCCTACCGGCGCAAAAACCAACACCGGCTGGTTTGCACTCATCATCGCTTTAGGCTGCATCCCTTTCGGCGGCCTTCTGCTGTCGCTCGGCGTGGCCAAGTGGTTCCGCAACCGCCGTATTGCGAGGGTAGGATAATCTCGCTTGCCGAGGCATAGGCCGATCGCGGATCAATTCTGCTGGTTGGGATACTGATCCCTGACGGTGTAGCCCTCTGGAGGCCGGAAGAGGGATGAATTAGGCTTGCCGCGTTCGATGTCCGTCAACTCCACCGATCGCACGCCCGTCCGCGGATTGTTATCAATCTGGAGCACAGGAATCCTCAGGTCGGTCGACATCCACGTCTCATGAGTCACTGTCAACGGTTGGTCGTTGCCGGCACGGCCCACCGGATACGTCGTCGTAACTCGAGTTCCCTTGGCCTCGAGGCCGTTGATCGTTCTTGTGCCCAGGTCTACGTGCGTCGGACGGACCTGACCGCCGTTGCTTCCCGCGGCCACAATGCCCGTGACAGGGACAGGTACGGGAATTGGCTGTGAGGGTGGGAGCTGAACGTGTCGAATCTGTGTGGGATCAGCCATATGGAACACGACTGCTTCCTTTGATTGCGAGCTCCAGTTGATCGTGATTCGATTCACCGGATCGAAGACGTTGAACATGGAATGCTTGTAAGTTTCTCCATCGACCATCGGGAAGTCGATGGCATTCTCGCGAAAGGATCTGCCGCTTGAGTCGCGAGCTTGTCTGGAGTTAGTTTCACGGGTGATCGTGGTGCCGTTGGCCAGAGTTTGAACGGTTGTCGTTTTCTGGTGGGCGGTATAGGGCTCAATCGTCCGGCTGCGCCCCTGCGAATCCGCCTCTGCACAACCATTCGCAGCGGCAGTCGCTCCGCCAAGCACAATAGCTGTGCATCTCCCACTGCGGGCCGTCGCGGAAAGTTCCTGAGCATAGATTGCACTGGACGAAATAGTGATCAATGAGAAACTGGCAACATGACAGGCAAACCGGCTTAGGCGCATTGATCCCTCCTAAACTTTAAGCGACGCAATTTTGACTCTAATCGGCTGGTAAAGCAACTCCCCGGGACTCAAGAAGAGGATAAGAATCTGCCGTCTTGCCATCGGGCCGTCTGCTATTCTTTTCACTTACCGGAGTGCACCAACATGGCAAAGAGCGTCAACAAAGTCATCCTGTTAGGCAACGTAGGCAAGGACCCCGAAATGCGTTCCACCCCCGGCGGCACACTTGTAGCCACCTTTTCGCTAGCCACAAGCGACCGCCAGAAGGACGCACAAGGCAACTGGCAGGACCGCACCGAATGGCACAACATTGTTGCCTTCAATCGCACCGCCGAAATCATTCGTGATTACGTCAAGAAGGGATCAAAGCTCTTTGTTGAGGGCAGACTCCAGACCAGCAGTTGGGAAGACAAGGACACCAAGGCCAAGCGATATAAGACGGAGATCATCGTCAACGATCTTTCCTTGCTCTCTGGACGTGAGGAAGGCTCAGGCAGTGGTGCAGGCGGCTACAGTCGGGGATCGAGTTCTTCAAGTTCTGCGGCCAGCTTTGACCAGCGCCCATCCCCGGGTGCACCCGACGACTACGCCCAACAAGCTGAAATCTCCGACGACGACATACCCTTTTGAAGACAGGGAGTCGGGACAAACTCCCACTTCCACCTCTTTTCATCCCGCCTTCATGAGCGTTGCCATCAACGAATCCTTGCGCTTATTGGCCAATTGATCCGCATTCCCGAGCCCACGCATCCAGACATAAACCGCAACACCGGCAAACACCAGAAAGATCGGGACGGCCATCCACATCTTGTCCAAATACCAGCAAAGTCCAAAGACCCCCGCTCCCACTCCCAGCACCAATACCTGCACAAGCACAGCCCCAAGGGCATTCGCTTGCGAACCGCCCTGTCGCGTAATCCGACCAGGATTGACACGATAGGCCATGGTGAGGGAAAAAACATTGCCGGCTGCCAGGTTTGACGGAAGCGCAAAGAGAATCCACGCAATCGTAGCCAGCACCACCATGGGGTCGGGTTGGCCTAGTCGCAAGGCAGTAAGGATGCCGGCAACCAAAAGCGTCAATCCAAACAGTGCGGAATGAAAAAGATTCTTGGCCAGCAACACGGTCCGCATCGGCGTTGGCGAAAGAAAGTACAACTGAATCCCCGCTCCCTCGGCGCCCAGGCTGTTGTAAAACAATCGCGTAAAACCCAGCTGGGCGTAAACCATGCACAACGGCAGCGCCAGTGGGAATGCATTGCCCTGAGACCCACTCCTGATAAAGACTCCAGAGAATACCAGGACCAGAATCAGAGGCGCGCCGATCGCATAAATCAGAGGCAGCGTCCGCAACAAGGTGCGCACTTCCTTTTCGATCACTGCGGCAATCGGCCCCGAGCCATCCAGCAGCCTGCCACCGACGCTTTTACCTGCTCTACTCTTCACTTCTCTGGCCCGAACTTCGGCAGCCCTCCGCACGCTCGGAGCAACTCCCAGACTCTCGCCGCGATACTCTGACCTCAGGCGCGCCCCCAACACTCCTCCGGCGGCAAACACGAACAGCCCAAGCACACCGAGCGATTCCAGCGATCCCGATCGGGACCCTGGCTCCTGGCTGTGTGCCTGCCTCAGCGAACGCGCTGCCAGTCCGGGTGGCAGCCACTGCTGCACTGCATTCACCCTTTCCAGCCACGGCCCATACCTATCTTTGAAGAGGGCCTTTGTTCGCTGGAATTCCTGGGCCCGCAACCTGTTTTGCTCCTCCGTATTCGCGCTTCCCAGAGGATTTGCCACAACCTGGTGCTTCTGCCTGTGCAGCGCAGGGTTCAGCAGTTGCAAGCTCAAAATCAACACCATGAAAACGGCGCCCAGAATCTCCCGAGTCTTCCGCTGCGCCAGCCAACGGTCAATCCAGGCAAAGATCGCCCTGACCAGCAGGATGTTGAAAGCTGCAAACACTCCTAGCTCCAGCGCTGTCCATAGGAACAACCCCGGCTGCGCCAACGTGATCCCTACAAATATCCCCGCACAGCACAGCCCACCGAGAATCGTAGAGACGTCAAGCAGCCCAAAGACAACGTAGAGCAGGAAATAGGATCCGAACCGCAAGGGAAAGCGCAGCAGAATACCCAGATCAAATTGATCTTGAAACGAAGCCAGCATGATCGGAATCATCTGCCAAACAAAGAAAACTGCCCACAACAGCAACGGCAAGAACCGCCATCCCCCAAATGCTGTTAAGAAGTATGCTGCCGCACCAGCACCTGAGCCAAGCGCCACGCCCCCGGCGGCATAGAACACAAACGAGATCGTCCGCGCGCCCAGTTCCAACGCGCCTTTCTTTACCCGCAATCCATTGATGAACATATGCCAGCGCAGCCGGGCCAGCGCAGCATATTGCGCGCGCGCCTGGGCGCCAAGCATTCCTCCGCCGGCCCCAACCCCAGCAACACCGTTCATCGGAGGCCCATCTACGCCAACCATGAAAGCTCCTGCGCCGGCTCCTGCTGTCCGCCCGCACCCACAATGGACAGAAAGATCTCTTCCAGCGTCAGCCGTTGTTCCTGCTCGGCACCCGGCAGCGTAGATTCGACTCCCACACGCAACTGCTCGATCGAACCATTGGCCACAAGACGTCCCTGCGAGATGATTGCAACGTGGCTGCACAGCCGCTCCACGATCTCCAGGACATGGGTCGTAAGAAAGATGGTTGCCCCGCGGTTGATCATCCCCTGCAACATGGCCTTCAACATGCCCGCTGCAATCGCGTCCACACCCTCGAATGGCTCGTCCAGAAAAAGAACCTTGGGCCCATGAATCACTGCCGCAGCCATCGCCAGCTTCTTCTGCATTCCATGCGAGAAGTCCGTAATGAGCTTTCGGCTTTCATTGGCCAGTTGCATGAACTCCAGGAGTTCGTCAGTCCGCTCATTTGTGGTAGCCATGTCCAGCCCGTACATGCGGCCAACGAAGCGAAGATACTCTGGCGCGGTAAGCCGTCCCATCAGCGCCATCCCCTCCGGTACAACGCCGATTTGCCTCTTCAACTCCAGCGCCCCGGCCCCGAACGGCTGGCCGAGAATCTCAATAGTCCCTGCGCTCGGCTCCAGAAGCCCGGTCAGCATCTTGATTGTGGTGGATTTGCCCGCCCCGTTCGGCCCCAGAAAGCCGAAGAACTGACCCTGGGCCACGCTTAGCGTGACCTCCTCCACGGCGGTCAGTGCGCCGAAGCGCCTGGTGAGTCCATGGGTTTGAATCGCCGCAGTTTCCATGTGCCGCCAGCATAGCAAGGTTTGCCGGCGGAACAAAACGAGTCACGATTGGCCCCGTGACGCAGGCTCTCGGTGGGGCACACTTTGGTAAGCCCTTTTCGTTGGCCGCAAACCGGCAAATCGCTGTAATATTCGGATGGAAGAGGAGAGCACTGTGCTCGAACGGCTCGAAGGCAGGCTCATGTGGGAGCGTACCTCCCAGGGCATTCTCGTCACAATCCCTATCCCCCGGGGTTTGACGGTCCCGCTTTATGGCCCGCTGGTCATCATTTGGCTAGTCTTTGCGTCTTTCCACTACTGGCATCTCCTCGCAGCGCCTCACCCCGACATCACTGAATTTAACCTGCAACTGATCGCATTGGGAGTTTACGCGGTCGGAACCTGCTTTTTCCTTTGCTGGATGATCTGGATATTCACCGCCGAGAACGTCCTGAGCTTGGTTCCATCCGAGATGAAGATTCAGCGCAGGGTGATCGGCATCGAGGTGGCGGTAACTCGCTTTCCAACACACAACGTCCGCAACTTGCGATATATTCCACCGACCAAGTTTTGGGCCCTGAGCGGATATATAGATCCGAAAACGAGCTACATCCAGTTCCGAGCAGGCAGCACGAAGCACAGTTTTGCCCGGGGAGTCACTGAAACAGAAGCGCATGCGCTGATCCGACGGATGCTTGAGGTTTACAACTTCCCCAACAGGCAACTTCCTGGGGAAGTCGACGATCCGGCATGAAGGTCCGCTAGGCCTCGTCCGCTTCGCTTGCTGTACCAAGCGGATCGTTGTCGCGATCCGTCACTTCCACCAATCCTGCGAGCCGCGCCGCCAACTCTGGCTTCCAGCTTCCTTCGGGCGCACGCCAGCTCCAATTGCCCGAAGCCACCGCCGGGGTATTCATCCGTGCTTCCGATCCCAATTCCAAAAGGTCCTGCGCCGGAACCACCGCCAGTTGTGCCACACTAGCCTCCGTCGTTCGAATCAGCGGCCAAACCGGGCGTCTGTGTACCGGTCCCACATAAGCCTCCACAGCGCTCTGCTCAATCTTGCCAGCGGCATCCCACCAGCCCTGCGTTGTGTCGTTGTCATGTGTCCCCGTGTAGGCCACGGTTCCGGGAGTAAACCGGTGGGGCAGGTGAATGTGGGCCCCTTTGCTGTTGTACCCGAATTGAAGCACCTTCATCCCTGGCATGCCCAGTTCCAACCGCAGCGCGTCAACCTCTGGCGTAATGAGACCCAGGTCCTCCGCCACCAGCGGCAGCGGTCCCAAAGCCGCCTCCAGCGCACTGAATAGATCGAGTCCCGGCGCCTTGACCCACTCGCCGTTGACTGCTGTCTCCTCCTCCGCGGGGATCGCCCAGTAAGCCTCGAAGCCGCGGAAGTGATCCAGCCGCACAATATCGTAAAGCTGGCATGCGCGGCGAATCCGAGCCACCCACCAGCCAAATCCTTGCTCCTCCAGAACGTCCCAGCGATACAGCGGATTGCCCCACCGCTGGCCAGTGGGTGAAAAATAGTCGGGCGGAACGCCGGCAATGCGAACAGGCTTGAGTTCTTCATCCAGTTCGAAAAGATCAGGATTCACCCAAACATCGGCCGAATCCATATTCACAAAGATTGCCACATCGCCCAGAATCCGAATCTCGTTGCGCGCTGCAGCCTCGCGGAGATTGCGCCATTGTTTCGAAAACGCAAACTGCAGCACCTGTTCCTTTGCCAAACCCTTTCCATTTTGCGCGGCAACTTCCGCAAGAGCCTCCGGATACCTGCGTCGCAAAGGTTCGGGCCATGTCGTCCATGCGCCGGTATTGAACTGGCGGCGCAACACTGCATACATCGCATAGTTAGCGAGCCAGTCCGACTCCGCCCGGCAATATTCCTCGAATTCTTCCCACTGTTCGGCAAGCTGCGGGTCGTGCGCTCCGCGGTCGAGAAATCTCTCCGCTGCCTCGTAAAGAAGTGGCAGTTTCCGTCTTTCGACATCGTCGAAATCTACGGGCAGGCCGCGGCCAGCCATCGCGGCGATCCGCTCACCTTCAATCCATCCCCAATCTGACAGGAATTCAAGGCTGATCAGGTAAGGATTGCATGCAAAGGCGGACGAGCCCGCATATGGCGAGTTGCCATATCCCGTCGGACAGAGCGGCAAAACCTGCCAAATATGCTGTTTTGCCTCGGCCAGAAACGTCACAAACTCGTGGGCCGCTGGCCCCATGTCGCCGATCCCTCCGTACGAAGGCAGCGAGCTCAAATGCAGCAGAACTCCAGACGAACGTTGAAAATCCATGGCTCCATTATCTCCGCCTCAGCATGGAAAGCCGAACCTTGCTCGCCAATCCAGCCGCAATCGCGAAAAAGCCCGCATCCTTTACCAGGATGCGGGCTTCCATTCGCTCTGTCTTGTACCTTTCCCAGCTAAGCGCCAGGAACCTGTGGCCCTTGCTGAGCCTTTGCGTTCGTCTTGATCCGCTTGTTCTTCTTGTAGTCGTCCATCAATCCGCTCATGAATACGCTGAAGGCTTCTGAACGGCGCTCTTCAAGAATCTGATCCTTGTACTGGTCGAAGTTCTTGGCGATCTCGTCCGCTGTCGGCTCCTGCTTGTCCACCAGCTTGGCCACCACCCCGGTCCGCTGCGCCTTGATCGGCCCGCTGATGTTGCCAACCAACATGTCCAACAGTTGAGGCGCCACTTGTCCAACCTGCCCCAGGTCGGGCACCTGCCCGCTGCCGCCCACCAGGTCACTCGTTTTAACCGTTGCGCCGACTTCCTTCGCTGCCTTAGCCAGATCATTCTCTGCCTTGGCTTTGTTCGCGAGTTCTGTAGTCTTCTGGCCCAGCAACACCGGCAACTGCTGCTCGCGGTAGTCATCTAATACGTGGCTCTTCCAGTCCTCAAAATTCGGAGCATGCGCAGCAGCGATTCCTGCAACCTGGAAGATTGCGTAGCCCTCGCCCGTTGATACCGGCTGTGGCGGGTCGCCCTGCCTGGCCAGAAATGCTTTCGAGATCATTTGCGATCCGTCAGGCAGCGAAGCAATCACGCCAACATTGCTGACCATGGGGGTGGTTACAACCTGGAGATGGTGGGCTGCCGCCGTCTTTTCCAATCCGTTCTTCGACGCTTCCGACGTCAGAGCTTGTGCATAGCTCGCTTCGGCCTCTGCGGTCTTCTGTCGAATCAGCGTTGCTTGGATGGTCGGCAACACCTCATTCAATGACTCAGAGTGCGCCGCCTGACGCTCTTCCACCTGCAGAATGTGGTAGCCGAACTGGCTCTTGACAATCTCGACGTCGCCAATCTTCTGGCTGAAAAGAGCCTTCTCGAACTCCGGCACAGTCGCACCCTTGCGGTAAAAGCCCAGTTCACCGCCCTGGTCCTTGCTGCCGTCGTCAGAGTTCTTCTTGGCCAGGTCGGCAAAGTTTGCCCCGCCCTGAAGCTGCTTCAAGATCCCTTCTGCCTTCGCTTTGGCGGCCGCATCCGTCTTGGCGTCCGCCCCAGCGGGCACCTTAATAAGAATGTGCCGCGACCGCGCTTGCTCCGGAACCTCGTAATCGCTCTGGTGCGCGTTGAAGTACTGCTGAATCTCTTGCTGCGTTACCTGAGGAACACCTCCCGGCACCTGATCGGGAGTAAAGGCGAAGTACGTGATCTGCCGTTCTTCAGGAATTGCATTTGCATAGCGTGCAGCATTCGTCTTGAAAAACGCCTGCAGCTCACTGTCGGAGGGATTGATGGTCTTGCCCAGATCGTCAGCGGAAATGACGGCGTAGTCGAATTTGATCTTGATGTTGCCCTTGCGATAATCGTCGCGGACTTCCTGGTCGCCCACGGTCACACCGGCCGTAATTAACGATTGCAGCCTCTGGATAATGATGTCCTGTCGAATTTCGTCCTCGAATTCCGACACGGACATGTTGAACTGATTAGCGATGAAGGCGGAATATCTGTCGGTGCCAATGAACTGGCCGTTGGGATAAAGAAACTGGCCAAACTGCCCCTTGTGCAGGAAGTTGCGCACATCATCGTCGTTAGCCTGGATCCCCAGCTTCTCCGCTTCCGCCAGCAGAATCTGCTTCTGGACCAGTTGCGGACCGACCCGCTGCTCAAACAGTGTCAACAGCATCGGGCTGTCAGGATAATGCTGGCGCTGCATCTGCTGCCGTGCCAGTTTGTCAACCTCGACTTGGCTGACCGTCATGCCCGAGGACACAAAGCGGCTGTACCAATGGGGATAAATCACGGCATAGACATCGGCGGATGTGGCGCCTTGCCCGGTAAGACCTGGGATCAGATACACCACCATCGACACTGAGGCCATACCGATGATGACAACGAAGAATGCCTTGACGACGCGGCTGTCTCTCTGCAGGAATCGAATCATGGATGGACTTGAACCTTCAACTCTCTACGTGCGTGCGTGGCGCGGTTGCGCTGATCCTGCCATTGACCGCCAGGAAGGCTAGTATTCTGCCACGAATGCACAATTTTTTCGCTCTACGCGATTCTCTGCCATTATAGACGACGGACAACCTGCCTGGCCTGGATGCACCGTGTCTAAGGCGAAGTGCGGCCAACGGAGGTCTGCATGCCCAGCGAGATTGAGCTTCTCGAGCATCTTTATGAACGGTTTAATGCCCGTGACATGGAAGCCGTGCTCATGGCTCTGGATGAGGACGTTCTGTGGGCAAACGGGATGGAGGGTGGCCACGTGCATGGGAGAGATGGTGTGCGCAGCTATTGGACCCGCCAGTGGGCAATCATCGATCCCCACGTCGAACCCGTGGAATTCTCCATTGCCGATACAGGTGAAACTGTCGTTGAAGTTCATCAAACGGTGCACAATCTCAACGGAGAACCGCTGCACGATCAAATGGTCGGCCACATCTTTCGAATTGAAAACGGACTCGTCAAGCGCTTCGACATCCGTGGCGCTCAAGCCACAGAGCAACAGAAATAAAGCGGGCATTCCGATTCAAGGAATGCCCGCCTCTTGATGTTCAACCTCTGCGCTTGTTACCGCCAGTAGTAATATCCTCCACTCACAAAGTAAGGCCGGTAGAAGACCGGCGGATACGCATAGGGATAGCCGTAAGCCATATACGGGGACCCATAGGGGTAATAGCCACGTCGGTACAATGACGGACCACCGCTGTAAAGTCCCTCGGCAAGACGAGCTGCCTCTTGCGCGTCAACTGGGTTTACCGTAAGGGGCGAATTCAGATGGAAGGTCACCAGGGCCTCCGCGGGAATCCAAACCCCGGGTCCCGGAGAAGCTGCTGACGCCGCCGTGCCTGCCGCCAAACCCGCGCCTGCTCCGATGGCGCAGCCAGCGCCGCGGCCAACCGCGCAGCCGATAATGGCGCCGATGATTCCACCGCCAACCGCACTGCCCACCGTCTGGCCAGCCTTGTTCGGGCCTTTCACCTTGAATTGATCGCTATCGAGTGGGTAGCTCTGCCCCCCCAGGTCCAGCGAAGTGAGTTTGAGCGTCAATTCCGGGCTTCCCCCGAGGTCGCCAGCCTTTTTGACTTCGGTCACAACGCCATGCACAGTTGCGCCCTTTGGAAGCGCCAGTACTCCACCAACCGCCACGTCGCGGATAACAGTGAACTGCACGGGTTCACCGTCTTTGGCTCTCTTGCTGGAGAGTGATTCGCTAGTTCGTAACTGGACAAGCGTTCCCTGAGGGATGGTCACAGGTCCCCTGGGCTCAGCATACGACTGCGCTTGGGGCTGAGTCCGGTAGACACGGGGATTCGCAGGCACATAGGGGGGTTGCGGCGCGTATTGAGGCCGTGCTGAGGGATATGGATCCTGAGCTTGAGGCGATCCCGGCGCCGGTCCCGGTCCGTTGTTGGCAGGCGGTGGCGCTACGGGCGCCATTGACACGTCACCCTGGCTATCCGCCATCTGCTGTGCACCTGGATCGGTATTCTTGGGAGCCTGCGCCGCGGCCTGGGGATCGCCGATCTTGAGATTGTTATTCACTTTGGTCACGCCTGCCACACGGCTGGCGATCGACTCGGCAAGCTCACTCGACGCGTTGCTCGATACTGTCCCAGAAAGCGTAACCTCGCCTTCGATGGTAGCGGCGGTGATCAGCTCGTTCTTGAGCGCTTTGGAGGCATCGAGGGCGTGGACCACATCCATCTCAATCTGCCCGTCTGTCCGCTGGCCGGAGACCTGCGCCGCCTCTGGCGCTGCGCTGGAGTCTGAAGACGGAGCCTGCGCAACTGCAAGAACGCCGCTCAGAACCACCAACCCACCCCACGCCAAAACCTTCGGGATGGCCTTCTTAAACAAGGTCCGATTCATCTTCATGATTCTCCTCTGCCGATTGCATCTCTCAATCACTATTCAGATGCAGCACCGGATGAAAAAACGCTTCGCATTCAAGCTCCTGCCCCAACTTGTTAGACGAGGAACCGCGCAAGCCGTCATCGGTGGTAACCCCGCTCACGGGAAAAAGTTCCGCGGCTTCGGACGCAAAATTGGCGGACAAGACAATACGGGGAACCTGCCTGACAGCCACAGTTTGGCCGCTTGCTGCATCCGCTCGTGCAAGGCCGCATCCAATCGCCTGGAAGGAGAATTATGGCTGAAAGGCTCAACTATTCCAAGGGGTTTCCCGAGGGCATTCACGCCCTGCTCTACATCGAAAAAGCGATCCGCGCCAGCGGGTTAGAGCCGTCGTTGCTCGAACTGGTGAAGACCAGGGCATCTCAACTCAATGGATGCGTCTTTTGCCTCGATATGCATACAAAAGGATGCAAGGGCCGGTGGGGAGACCGAGCAGCGTCTCTACTTGCTGCCTGCGTGGCGCGAAACATCATTCTATACAGCCCGCGAGCGAGCGGCCCTAGCATGGACCGAAGCCATCACCAACATCCAGCAAGGACACGCCTATGACGCCGTCTTTGAGGAAGTTCGCCGCGAATTTAACGAATCGGACCTTGTGAAACTCACCCTCGCAATCAATCAGATCAATACCTGGAATCGAATCTCCATTGGTTTCAGGGTAGAGGCGGGGACCTATCAGGCCCAGGTACGCGCAAACGCCTGAAACTCAAAGGTAAAAACAGAAAATGCGGCACTGCTCTTCACCGTGCCGCACCAGAGCAGGAGGCCTGTACTAGCAATCTGCTTCCGTTATTTCAGCGCCTGATCAAAAGCCGCTGCTAACGCCTTTAAACCCTCCGCCACATCTGCACCAAGATGAACTCGCATTGCCCGCCGTCCACGAGACTCCAGCACCGCCAGGTCTCCGGCTGCCTGGGCCGCAATCACCACCCCAAAGGTGTAGGTCTGTCCCGGAATCTCCACGTCAATCGCGTCTTCTGAGGTAATTTGCAGGAACACTCCGGTATTCGGGCCGCCCTTGTAGTCCTGCCCCGTTGAGTGAAGGAACCGCGGACCAAAGCCAAGGCAAGTAGCCACCTTCTTGGCGTCGCGCACCTTGTGCCGGGAACCTTGAATCGCCTCCTCGTGCTCGGGGAACATCGGCAGGAACGCCAACGCAGCGAAGTAATCGCCGGAACGAATCTGGCCGAGGTGGGCCTTTAGATATCCCGCCAATGTCGCTTCGGGTGCCGCAGCCTTCAGAGTTGCCGCATACGTCTCCGTCGCATAGATTCCAATCCCGCCCGCCACCAGGACCGGCTCCCGTTCCGGCAGTTTGCCCGTCTGCTCATACGCCGTTGTCAGAGCGCGAGTTTCGATCTTTGCCGATTCCACATCAGGCTGGTTGAATGGATTGATCCCCATTACCGACCCTGCGACTGCGGTGGCAATCTCCCAGGTGAAGAACTGCCCAAAAATCTCGTAGAGATCCGAAACTTCGACCCGAATCACTAGTTGGCCTGCAGCTTCAAGGGCGGCAACTTTGGCATCCTGGCTTGTGTCGGACGTGCCTGTCAGTTTTACGTAGACAAACACACGGTCTTTGCCGTAGACCTCAGGTCCTCCGATCGCCTCGCGGTCTACAGGCGTGATGCCTTTGCCAAGTTTCCCGGTCGATTCGGCAATCAGCTGCTCCATCCATGCGCCCAGATCGTAGATCTCCGGCGAAGTGAAGATCGTGATCTTGTCTTTGCCGGCATTCGCCGCCGTGCCCAGAATCAGGCCCAGTTGCACCGCCGCGTTGTCCGACAAACCCTGTTTCGCCGCTGCAACAGCCTTGCTCGCCTCGTCCAGGAGCTTGCCGATATGGAGGCCAGCCACAGTTGCAGCCACCACGCCGAAATTCGAAAGCGCCGAATAGCGACCCCCAATTGTTGGATCGCCATAGAAGATGTACCGAAACCCGTCGGCTTTGGCCACCTGCTCCATCTTCGAGCCGGGATCGGTGATTGCCAGAAAATGGCTGCCAGCTCGATCCGCCCCCACGGCGTCTTTCATTTGATCGAAGAAATACTGCTTCAAAATGTTCGGTTCCAAAGTTGAGCCTGACTTGCTGGCCACCACCACCAGCGTCTCCTTCAGGTTCAACTTGTCACGGACCGCCTTCACCTGGGCGGGATTGGTCGAGTCAACGATGTGCAGCGCCGGAAAGCCCGGCTGCTGCCCAAACGTCTTTGCAAGCACCTCGGGGCAAAGGCTGGAACCGCCCATGCCCAACAGGAGAACGGTCTTGAAACCGCCAGTCTTTATATCGCCGCCCAACTCGGCGAGGTTTCCCACTTCTTTCTGCTGCCGCTCGACAATGTCGATCCAGCCCATCCAGTTTTCTTCGCCATCGCTTGTCCAAAGACTGGGGTCCTTTTGCCAGAATCGGTCAATCTTGTTGTTGGCCTTCCAGTCGGCGGCGGCTAAATCAACGGCAGGGCGGAGTAGTGAAGGGAGAACGAATCGGAAACTCATATGGATAAGATTCTGCCTGAAAACTTCGCCTTCGCATAGGATGCAGAGCACAAATCTCAGTGACAATCGGAGGTTCCCGCGCAAAAAGTGGAAACTCCATGGCGCCTCGGAGTCGAAAAGGGCAGCAAACCCGACCGAGAAAGCAGCCCTATCGCCTGAAAACGGATTGCCCAGGTGCTTGGGACCAACGAATCGCGGCCGCCGATTATTCCTCTTTGACGGCTCCCCGGAAATGGATGCGATCAAATTCGTAGACGGCACCCAGGGTCAAACCTCGAGGCTCGATTGCAATCCCGGTGGGGGTGGAAACCGCGTGGTCCTGAAATAGCCGTTGCCACCATTGCTTCTCAAAATCGGCACGAAACGAAATATGGTGCACAAGCTTGTAATCAAATCCACCGCCGACGGCGTAGAGAGTCCGGTTGTCGTGCTTGTAGTTGGGTACATTCACGTCAAAGTCGATGCTGCCCTGCTCCCATAGAAACTTCCCGTACGGCGTAAACTTGTTGAAGTGCCGCCAGTGATAGATTGGCCCTCCCCCAAAGGTGTCCTCTCGGGAAGTGTAGCCGCTACCGGGGCTCACAGGTTGGGGCTGGGGGCCGCCGAAGCTGATGTCGTGACCAACTATTTCCAAGCCGAATCCATGGACAAGCCTCGGACCTCGGTTTGGAAATACATCAATCCAGGCCGTGGGGCCTTCCATGATACCCGTGCCATGGAAGTCATCGTGGTAGCCGGAAACACCACCACCAATTTGAACTTGCCAGACGCTCTCGATCGCTGCCGGAGATGATTGCGGGAAGACGGGGACTGCTGCGACAAGAAAAAGCGCCGCAAAGACGAACTTCGAACACATTTGTGCGCCTCCATCAGAACTGCAGGACGCCCCAGGAGGCTCATCCCATCCTTCGGGAAGTGTACATCCGCAATTCAGAATTTCAAGGCAAGGTTCAGCAAAAGGTAACAGTTAAGGTTCCGTTATTTGAGACTTTTTCGACTGAATCCTCATTGCA
>Ga0182015_10003043_pt1 | contig 19272 bp, 25 predicted proteins | sample 712P3MmetaG_FD_120478 | JGI IMG/M metagenome (GOLD analysis project Ga0182015, IMG submission 120478) | Permafrost microbial communities from Stordalen Mire, Sweden - 712P3M metaG | ecosystem: Environmental > Terrestrial > Soil > Wetlands > Permafrost | place: Sweden: Stordalen | collected...
CAGTTCACTCTCGCGCTGCACTTACAAGAGACGTCGCTCGGTGGCCCACTTCGTGAGTTGGTGGCGATTGGACAATTGGAGCTTTCGCAATACGGCTGACACGTGGCTCTCGACGGTCTTGATCGAGATGTTCAACTCCGTGGCGATTTCCTTGTATGCGTAGCCTCGCGCGATGAGTCGTAGGACCTCACGTTCTCGCACGGTGAGTTGGTCTAACTCTGGATCAAACGGCGGCGGGGCTATTTCCGCTTCTCCATTCTGCGAGGCGAACGCGTCGAGGACGAATCCGGCCAGTCGGCTTGAGAACACGGCGTCGCCGGCCGCAATTCGGTAGATCGCTTCAATGAGTTCGGGTCCCTCAATATTCTTTGTCACGTAGCCGCGCGCACCGGCGCGAATGATCGCGATGACGTCTTCGGCGGCATCGGAGACGGACAGCGCGAGGAACTTGACGGAGGGTTGATGAGAGATGACCCCTTCGAGCACCGCGCGGCCCCCGCCGTCGGGCATGTGTACGTCGAGTAGCACCACATCGGGAGTGCGCTCAATGATCATCTCGATGGCCGCTTGGACTTCGTCGGCCTCGCCCACGAGTTCGACCTGATTGCCTAATTCCGTGCGAATGCCCGAGCGGATCAGCGCGTGGTCATCAACGAGGAACACTCGCGGCAGGGTTCCCTCGCTCACGAAGACGTCTTCAGCGGCAGGACCAACTCAACTTCCGTACCGGCGCCGGGCATGCTGCGAATGGTTGCGTGGCCTCCGTGGCGCGCCATGCGATCCTTTATCGAGCCCGATATCCCCTGGCGGTCACTGGGAACCTCTGACTGATCGAACCCTCGCCCGAGGTCACGCACGAACATCGTGATGCGCTCACGCTCGACTTCGATGTAGATCGAGACGCTCGGCGCTTCGGACCATTTAGCGGCGTTGATCGCCGCTTCACGTCCCGCACCGAGCAGGGCCAGCACCGCACTATCGAGCGTGCAGTCTCCAACGATCACGACTTCAACCGCGATTGCGTACGAGTCCTCGACTTCGTGTTCAATCTCGAACGCCGACGCGGCCAAGGTGGTGGGTGGGTCGGACGCGATGCCAAAGGATTCCGGATCGACGAGCCATACACGAAGGTCTCGCTCCTGCATTCGCACGAGCCGGGCAACTTCCATTGGATTGTCGGCCGCGCGCTGGATGAGCGACAAGGTTTGCAGCACTGAGTCGTGCACGTGGGCGGCCATGTCGGCGCGTTCTTGAGCGCGAACGCGCGCGCGACGTTCGTTAGAAAGTCCGCGAATGGTACCGATCCACCATGGGGCGAACAGCACGACCATCCCGACGATCAGCGTCGTGGCGCCGATGACTACGCCGCTCGCGGCGCCGGGGCGACGACTGACCCTTGAGAGATTGGCGACGCCAATGAGAATGAAGACCACGCTGACGACGGTGCGCAGGGCCACTCCCATCCAGCCCTCGCCAGTAGACGAACCCAGGTTCGCAATCGCGTCCGTCAATCGTCGCAGGTGCTCACGTTCGCTCTTCGAGACGCCGCGCCAAATGACGAGCGCACCCAGAACGCTCAGCGTGAAGAAGAGCGTGATGAGACCGAATTTATTTACACCAAGAATCTGTAGGGCGAGCATGAGTGAAATGACGGCGATGGCGCCCACAAAGAGAATCTCTTTTTCTCGCTTGTCGGATCCGATGCGTGAGAGGATCGATTTTTCTTCGCCCTGGCGGATGACCAAGATCCAGTAGGCCATGTACAGGGCAATTCCAAATCCGAGGAAGAGCGCGGCGATGACGGCGACAATGCGAACCCTCGTCGAGTCAACGCCGAATCGCCTCGCGATGCCGCCACAGACACCACCCAACCGGCAATCGTCGGCGCTACGACGAAGGGGGCGTTGGGGACGGCCGGGGACCTTCTTCGGCGCCGACTGTTCTTTCGCGCGTTTCTTTGAAGACGATGTCACTCTTATGATTTCCCAAGTCTGGCATGACGTTCTCGAGGGCACAATCAGGGTAAACCCTCGATTAACACGTTGGAAAACGTGAAAGTTGGGGGAAAACCCCGATTGTGAAAGCGTTGTTCGTTTCTTAGCATTGAGCGCATGGACATAGAAGACGACGTCACCAATAGTGCACACACCGAGACGGAATCAACACCGGTCGAGCCAACTGCGCTTCGGCGCAGCTCCACGAGACGGGTTATCGGTGGTGTCGCCAGTGGCATTGGCGAACGCTTCGACATCGACGCCAACATTGTGCGCGCGGTCTTTGTGGTGTTGGCGTGTTTGTGGGGATTTGGTGCCGCCATTTACCTCATCTTGTGGGTGCTGGTGCCTCGGTCGGGCGAGAGTGACACCGAGTCAGAGGATCTTGTCGTAAGCGAACAAGATGAGAAGCGGTCATCACGCTGGCGCGCGATTCTTCTCGTGGCGGCAGCGTTGTGCCTCGGTCTCATCGTCATTGCCTTTGTGACGAATGGTCCACGCTGGGGCAGTGGCGTTGGTTCGGCGTGGCTTATTTTCTTGATTGTTATCGCCGTGTTGTCACTTCGCGGACCGCGCCGACGTTTCACGTTGGGTCGACTCATCAGCGGCTTCTTCCTAGTGGTCGTGAGCTTGCTCATCCTCGCGAGCGGCGGTTTCCTAGGTTTCGTCGCGATGACTGGTGTGCCGATCAGGGGTGGCATCGGTGACAACGTGTATACCCCCATGTCGATCACCCAAGTCAAGTCCGTCTATCGCACGGCCCTCGGCAAGATGACCGTCGACCTTCGCCAAGTGTCCTTTAGCGGCCAAACACTGTCAGTGACGGCGTCGGTGGCCGCGGGCGACCTCACCATTGAAGTACCGCCGGGCGTGGTCGTGGACGTGACGGCGCATAGCGGTGCTCAAGGGATTAACTACCCCCAAGGTTATGAAAACTTTTATGTCGCGCCCAAGACGGGCACTCATCAGGGGATCTTGAGATTGCACGTCAGTGTAGGCGTGGGACAGATTCAGTTGATCCGATCAATTCCGGGATCTCAGTTTTTCATTAACTAGCGCTGCTTCTCGCAACACGCCCGCATTCGCTCGTGTGTTTTACGGGTGCGAAAGGTTCTGAGTGGACGATCAACTGAGCCGCCAACGTTGGATAGTCCACCTCTGGCTGATCCTTACCGTCCTGCTGTCGTTGTTGACGCTCCTGCCGCACTTTTCGATCTTCGTGCATATCTTCTTTGGCTTGCTCTTCGCTGGCCTCGTTGTCGTACACCTTCGCCATCGACGTCGTACGATGTCAATTCTTCTGGGTGACCTGCGACGCTTCGCACAGTGGATAAAGCCACGGGGTCGAATGGCCTGGGCCGACGTCGTGTTGTTGTTCGTCACGAGCAACGTCGTGGTGTCGGGCTTCTTTGATTATTTTGAACATCGCCCCGTCATGATCAGGACTGGGCTCACCAACCCAATTCGCTGGCACGTGGTGTCGTCCCTGTTGCTGCTGGTGTTACTGAGCATCCACACCCTTCGGCGTTGGCGGCGACTGCGGACGTCACACGTTCGCTAATTCTTGAGAGCGAACCTGAGGGTCTCAAGCGGCGCATTGATGGCGCGGCGAACGCTGGGGAACGTGTCGAGGGACTGGACGGCGAGTTGGACCACGAGCGCGACGCCAATAGCGCAGAGAAAGGCGGTGCCCACCGAACCGGTTCGCAGCAACTCGGCTAATACCAGCATTGAGGCCACGTAGGAGAAGGAGCCTCTCGTGACGCCGTGCAGGAACTGGGCCGAGGCGTTGGCACCGAGCTCCTGGTGGGTGAAGAAGGCCATCACCAGGCTCATCATCGGCAGGGCCGCAATCAGTCCCGCAAACCCCGGGCCAATGCGGCCGGCCACGGTGACGAGAAAGAGCGTGAACCCGGCCGAAATGATGATGCGCAACATGAAGCGGTATCGACCGCTCTCCTGAGTGGACATCTCACTGTAGGGCCACCAATAGAGCGCCACGGCAAATCCGGCCGTGGCGAGGAAACTCGCCAACAGGACGGACAGGTTGAGCAAGTTGAGCGCGCCGATGGTGATGACGAAGGAGCACACGGCGCCCGCCAGGGCGAGCAAGGGGGAGATCCTCGGGGCCAGCAGCGCGTACATCCAAATGACAACGACCTGGGCCGACGCTCCGACCAGGATCGCTCCCGACATCGAGCTGGCGAATGAACTGCCGTGCTGGAGCGCGACCAACCAGAGCAGCGGGAGGCTCGCCAGTGGCAGCCCGATTACCAATCCGCCGATGTCGTTACCGTACCGGCGCTGGATGAGGGTCGCAATGACGACGATGAGCGGGGCAATGGCAACTCGGACAAACAAAAGAAACATGCCTCCAGAATATGTACGATTGGGCCTTAAATGACTCTGATAAACTGCCATATAGACTAACAATGCCGTGTTTAATCATGTATTCTGACGCCTATGCCGTGTTAAACGAGGTAAAAATAAAGGAGGATCGTGGACGATATTGATCGGTCGTTATTGCAGGCGTTGGTTGACGACGCGCGTCTCAGCTATCAGCAGTTAGCGGACCAGGTACATCTCAGTTCGAACAGCACCGCTGATCGGGTGCGTCGACTGCGTCAGTCGGGAGTGTTGGCTGGCTACCACGCGGAAATCGATCTCGCGATGCTTGGCTACACGCTGCACTCGCTCACGGATGCGAAATTAAAGGACGCAATCGATCGTTTTGACTTCGAACGTGACCTCAGTGAAGTTCCCCAAATTTTGAGTGCCGTCCACACCACGGGTGAGTTCGACTATCAAATGCGCATTGTCAGTTCGAGCACCAATGAGTTGGAGTCGGTGGGCGACACCTTGCGCCAGATGGGCGCCCGCGACATCCAGAGCCGCATTGTCCTGGGTGAAACAAAATACAATTCGGCTCGTCTGCTCTACGGGAAGTTGAAAACTCCGTAAAAACGTGAGCTACGGCAACGTCGGGGTAGTGACCGATGTGCCCGCGGGCAATTCCTCGCGTCCTTCTGCCGTGAGCCGCCACGCAGATTGACGGCCCTGCACCGTCCATTCGCTCGGTCCACCAACAAGAGCCGTCTCTTCGTCAATCCCAATGATCGTGATCGCCGGGTCGTGCGGCAGCAGGAATCGAGTCACGAGGTCAGGCACTTTTGACGCGAAGAAATCGAAGTGGGGAATAACGCGTAGGTGCGGCAGCAACGCCAGACCGTTGGTGCCGCCTTGGCGTGGATGACGCAGTGAGGGAACCCACGACGTCATCGCCATAGCGCCCGCGCTGCATCCGGCAAGGGCGGCCCCACCTTGCCAGGCGGTCACTATTGCCTTCCACACCGCTGAATCGCGCAAGGTATCGGACAAGAATCCGGGGTTGCCACCGGAAAGGTAGACGAGTCCCGCCCCCGCAACTTGCGCGGCGATCTCTTCATTATCGGCGTCGGCCCGGTCACTCACGGGAAGAATTATGGCTTCCACACCGAGGCGTTGTGCCTGCTCGATGCCGAGGTTGTGCCACCGCTCGACAACCGAGGGACCGTCGGGCACGGCGGCAGTTGCTAATTGGACGTAGCGCGACGGTCGGCCGGCAATGAGACCGGCTTCGATGTCGGCCATGATGGGCAGATATTCGCCAGAACCAACGAGCGCAATGGGGCCGTGACCGGAATTGTCGCTTATGACGTCCTGCGATTCATCAGTTGACACTCGTCGCTTCTCTCAAAATTCATCATTTCATTATGTCGTGATTCAGGCGGCTTCAAGCGGGCTTAACGCTGCTGCGTCGCAATAATTGAACTCCTCTCTCGAACCTGTGAAGTGGTGCGAGAGAGGAGTTCCAATATTTACTTCAAGATCCGACTTCTAAGAGTTGCCAAAGTCGCGCTCGAGCGCGCTCAGGTTGGGAATTCCCAACCCGGTTGCCTCATTGAAGACCGCGCCCGGGTTACCGGTGTAGAAGTCGTTGTCGTTACTGGTGCTAGCTGTCTGGAGTGTCGTGAACGGCGTGTTCTGCGAGGTCGCGAAACTGTAGATTGACGGGTTCCAGAATCCGACACGGTGTCCTAGGACAGCGTCGATCACCGCGGTTGAGCCATTCAACTGCGGACCAACGAAGCTCGTACCGCCCCAACCACCTTGCAGGACCGGTTCCGGACCGCCATCTGTGGCCGGAATGGTCGCAAAGGACGGCTCGTACAGCAGGTAACCGCTGAAGGGATCAGCGTTAGCGGACACGTCGGGCAGCGCTCGTCCTGAACCCTGGCCGTGCACGAGAGTCGGTCGTGGGTTGAAATTCCATTCCGTCGGTTCTATGACTCCGCCACCGATGTTCTCTGGTGTGGTGGGTGTCAGATACTGCACGCCGGTGTAGGACTGAGTCCCCGACACGCCATTCTGATACGAAGGAGTTGGCATGTCGGCGCTAAATCCACCACCACCACCAGCTACATTCGTTTCTGCCGCTTGGGCAAGGGGAATGTCGCCAATCTTGGCGAATGTTGGCCAGAGGTAGTCCCAACCCCATGCGCGCTGCTGGGCGTTGGACGCTTGGGCAGAAAGTCCGGTAGTGGCGTCGGTGACCGTCCCACTCCAGGGCAATGTCGTGCCCCCGCCAGTGGTGACGTAGGGGCTGTCGGCCGGAGTATCCACGGAGAGCTCGGTAGTGGCGTCTTCGTCGTTGTCGTCATAGGCTCCGGCGTCTCCGGCCGCGACGAACACTGACTGACCTTGGGCGTCCAATTCGAGGAACGCCTCGTTAAAGGCGGCCTCGTAGGTCGACGTTTCGAGGCCCGTGGCGACCTCTTGCTTGACGACGATCTCGGACTCGCCCCAGCTGGTCGAAACAGTGCTGGCGATGTCCTGGCTCGCGGCATCGAAGAAGTCGTCGATGAAGTTTGAATCAGAGACTCCGGACTGATACACGATGACGTTGGCGCCTGGTGCGATTCCGCCCGACTGCTCTACGTCGAGGTCAGTCTCACCGGTGCCCGACGCATCAGAAGGTGGGCTGGCAGATTTGTCGACATCCACCACGGTTAGATTCCGACCGACATTGGGCAGATGCAAGATGTTGCTCCAGAAGTACTGGGGCGCGCTCGGGTCGATCGCGGCCAAGGTCACAATGGCCAATGTCTGTCCGCGTCCGGCGGTGGGGCTTTCGAGCGAGCTCAGACCATAGTTGGACTCAAAGGTTGTCGGCGTGTTGCAGTCGTTCGCGAGACCTGACAGCGCAAGGCACGAATTCGAGTTGCCCGCTTCGGGCTTAGACATCGCCGCCGGCGTGTGCACCGCCTGGCTGGTAAACGCTGCGTAATTGCTCAGGCCCAGAATGGAGAGCACGTACGAGGCAATCGCGCTCGGCAACTGAGGGGCTGTGCTCGGCGCATGTACCGTCTGGGCCGGTGACGACGGCCAACCGTGCGTGCCCGGGTAGCCAGGCACGGTGTACTGGTACTGCTCATTGGACAGGGCCTTGTTGAATTCGCCGGCCGTGCCGTTCGCCACGACATCTACGTTGCCCGGATCGACCTGCGTCGAGATGCCGAAGCGCCCGAGGTAGCTTTCCAGTTGACTGACGTTGGACTGGCTCTGACCGTATTCCTGTGCGAACTGACTCACGGAGAGGAATGAACTGGGATTGATACCCTGGTCAACACTTTGTTCGAGTTGGGATAAGTTGCGCTCGTCGAGAATGAACGACACCGTTTCGGGCACGTTGGGCATTGTTGGATCGAAGGCCTGAGCCCCTGGCAGTGCCGACACATCCACGCCTTGGCCAACGGTGACCATCGTCGTCGCTGTCGTACCGTCCGCCCCCGCACCAACACCCAAGATCGGTGAAAGGCCGAGTGCTAACGCGCCCATTGCGATACCAGCTCGAATTCCAAAATACTTCATTCTCATCGGATAAATCCCCCTATTTTCACTGGCGCGTCGATGCGTCATGAGTAGCCAGGCATGGCGCCATCTCGGCGAGGTACTTGCTAAGGCGAGTGTAACGAGACATCCCAATGCTCGCCAAACCGCGTTCGCTCTCACACAAGACCGAAAATTTCTTCAAAGATGTGAAGAAAACTCGCTGTTAGTTTGGGCACTATGAAGCGAATTGGGCTCATCGGTGGCATGTCCTGGGAGTCGACGAATACCTACTACTCACTCTTTAATCAGTTAACCGCCGCACATTCCGGACCTTGGGTTCAGCCACCGCTCCTAATTGACTCCGTCAACTTCGGTGAAATTGTGGCGCTGCAACAAGTTGGCGACTGGTCCGGAACCGGTCGCGTCCTGGCCGACTGCGCGCGGCGTCTGGAGGCCGGCGGCGCCACGGTGCTGGGGATTGGCGCCAACACGATGCACATGAATTACCAGGACGTCGTCGATGCCGTCTCTATTCCGGTGGTCGATATTCGAGACGCGATGCTGAAGAGTCTCAAAGACCTCGGGGCCAACTCGTTTTCGTTACTGGGTACGCGCTACGTGATGGAAAGTGACTTCTATTCGTCACACCTTGAAGCCCGTGGCGTCACGGTCGTGATACCTCCAGCCAATGAGATTGACGAGTTACAGGCCATCATCTACGACGAACTTACCCAGGGCGTCGTGACCGAGAAGTCGAGGCAACGCTTTATTGAGATTGCCGAGCACTGTCGCACTCGTGGCGGTGACGTCGTGGGTCTCTGCTGTACGGAGTTCGGGATGTTCGTTAATGATCGCGATGCCCCATGGCCCTACATTGATTCCACGGTTGCGCACGTGCGCGCACTGCTGGACTACTAGACATCGCCAGACCCGACGCTGTTATTTAAGTTTTAACAGTCTGAGATTCTCCTGAACGTCGCCGAGGTGATGCTCCGCTTCGTGCAGGGCCTGCGCGGAGGCCCACAAGATCGTGACGACGTTCGGTGTTATCGGACTGTAGATGAACTCACGCTCTTCATACCCGGGTGGCAGCGACTCGAACGTGCGGATGAACAGGTTCGACATGGCGGTCAGTTCGTTCGCGACGTCGCTCGAAGAGTCGAGCGAGTAGAAGCCCAGCGACACCCGCTCGTCTCGGTAGAGAGGTGCGCCGGTTGGACTATCTTGCACGGATGCCGCGATGATCCGGTCCCGAATTGAGATGAAGACATCTCGAAGATGCGCACCGTACTCATCTATAGACCACCGCCCATCGGACGGGCGCGTGGAGGACAGGTCACGAGCGTCCGTGATCACCGTGACGAAGGCCTCGGTTGCGGTGCGCAGACGAATGGGTATCTCGGTTGGCGTGATGGCGCTCCACACAAAACCGCATTGCTCACATGACGGGGCCGGTGACATGCGAATAATGTACCGGCACTTAGCGTCAACCCTGGAGGCGAACAGAGTCCGCAGAGGTGCCAGGGTTCGAAAGTGACGCGTTAGGACGCAGAATCCGTATATATGCGTCGGATACCTTTGTGAAGTGTCTGAACTCACGCAACTCCAAAGTGACATTTACACGCCACGTTTGCTATTGGCACATATTTCGGGGGATCGGCTCATCACGCTTTTTGAAGATCCCGAAAACGACAGTGTCTATGAAGGTCGCGGCTACAGCAATCCATATCGTGAACTAGTTGATCACCCGGGCCCACTGGGATGGCGGGTGCCTCAAGTGAAGCAAGACGCCTCGCTCAACAAATGGTTCCTTCGATGGATGGTACTGAGATCGTCCACGGAGATTGTTGGCAGTACTAGTTTTCACGGCGCACCCAACGCCGAGGGCATGGTGGAAATCGGTTTGGGAGTGCACTCCGATTTCCGTGGTCGGGGTCTCGCTCGTGAGGCACTCGTGGGCATGTGGAGTTGGGTCGTCGAACAACCCGGTGTCAACGTGTTGCGTTACACGGTGAGCGCCACCAATGTGCCTTCAATGAAGCTGGTCGACAGTTTTGGTTTCACTCACGTTGGTGTGCAAAATGACGCTAAAGATGGACCGGAGGAGATCTTCGAAATGTCGGCGTCGGCGTTTCGTCAACAACACGCTGAGCCATGGAGCGCACCGTAGTCTTCACACCAGCGCTCGTCAGATTCAATACCGCATTGAGGCGTCGCGAAATTTTTCGAACGCGATTGTCGGTTGACCCAGATACGATGTCAAGAAAATGCGCACGACTCTTTCATTGACGGCGACGATTGAGATTGTCGGTGTGAATCCCTACGTGTTGGTGACCGCGGTGCAGGTCGCAGTCCTGAGGCCCGAGTGGCGACGGCCAATGCCCGTACTCGTCAGGATCAACGGTGGACCAAAAGTTCCATGGCGCACCAACATGATGCCGAACGGGAGCGGAGATTTCTTGTTGTACCTCCACGGAGGGATGCGCGACGTCTCGCGCACGAAACTTGGCGATGTGGTGTCGATTGACCTGGCCTTCGACGAGACCTATCGCAATGGCCCACAGCACGCGGTGCCCGGTCTACTGCAAGCGGCGCTCGACGGTGACGACACCATGGCAAAAAATTGGGCGAAGCTGACGCCAAGTCGACAAAAGGAGATACTGCGCTATTTCGCGGCGCTGAAAACGCAGGAAGCAAAGGATCGAAATGTGGAGCGGATGGTACGAATTTTGGGTGGAGACGCCGGCCGCTTCATGGGCCGTGATTGGCGTGACGGCGAGTAAGACGAGGTGCGGCGCAGCGTCGCGAACGCCCTTCAGGTGGAGTGCCTAAAGATACAAGCAGCAACGCACTGAGCGTTGCGAGCACAGTTAACTGAGATCGATGGCGTCTAGTAGTAACTGAACACTCGTGAGTGATCCTTCGACGTCGAGCGCCGTGAGTGGGATTCGTCCATTGAGCAGCAGCGCCAGGTCTGACGCCGTGCCTCGGATTTTGGTTGTCGAGGCGATGTCACCAGGGACTTGCCACGTCCCTTGGGTATCAGTCGAACAAAAGATCACCGTGGGTCGCTCGCTCGTTGGAATTTCGTCAGCGTGCACTTCGAGAAACTCGCCCACACCATCGTGCGCGACTTCTCTGTCAAGTGGTTGACGATTACCCAATGCCAAGTTGACGTCCCAATGATGGATGGCCGCTTCTTGCACTTGATGACGCGCAACCGCTCCAGAGGTCAAGGGTTCTCCCCACCACGTCCAGCACGGCGAGTCGTCACCCAGTTCCTCCAGCACCGACGCGAGTGTCGCGGTGCACGTCCGAAACCACTGCGCCAGGTTGTCGTCTGAGGGATCCTCGACTTCGCCCAAAGAAGATTTCATCGAGCTGTCACGAGCGAGAAGGTTGTGCGCCCAAAACAACTGAACCCATCCCAGGTGATAGATGAGGTCACCCACTTTCCACTCGGGACACGACGGCACCACAATTTGCTGGTTGGTCATCGTGCCCTGAACGGCAATGTCTTCGCTGAAGCCCTCGATGAGTTCAAGTGAAGTGGACATCGAACAAAATATAACGACGATCCAACGACCAATGTTAAAAAACCTTGATCGCTACGTGACCCGATTCTTGCGGGGCTTTGGCGGCGCGAGTGCCGCGGACGTTTCTCGCACCAACGTCACCAACCAATCGTGATCGCTCAACTTGGACGTCGAAATCTTGAAGGCCGGTTTAGCCCCGGGGTACGGTGAACATTTCGCGACCCGTCCGGCGACGCCATTGCCCGGTTCCGTGATTTTGATGAAGAGAGCATTGTCGCAGACCAACGCAAAATTCTTGCCTTCGAAATAGAGTCCGTATTCACCAAACATCGGTTTGGCCGAGACCTCCAAAGGGAACATTCGCTCGATGACTTTCGCGATGAATTGCGGATCAGTGGCCATGACGAGAATTTAACAACACCCCATCTCACAGGGACATAATCCAGTTGGCTGCTTATACTTTCCTTCATGGTGACCCTCACCGATGAAGTCCGTCGAGCCCTCACCGCGGGCCGACTCGCACATGTCACCACCATCAACCCGGATGGCAGCCCTCAGGTGAGCGCGGTGTGGGTTGGTTTGGACGGCGGCGACATAGTGATAGGTCACCTGATGGGTGGGCGCAAGGTCACCAACATCATGCGCGATCCGCGCGTGGCGCTGACCGTGGAAGTTGACGGCGCTAATGCGATGGCTATGACCAACTACTTGATCGTCTATGGCCAGGCCCGGTTAGTCGAGGGCGGCGCGCCAGAACTTCTGCAGCGGTTGGCCGAGGTCTACATCGGACCGGGCGTCAAGTTTCCGGCGATGGACGGCCCGCCACCTGGTCACGTCATTCACATCACGCCTGATCGTGTGGGCGGCGTGGGGCCGTGGGTGCACTAGCAAGATGAGTGAACGGTCAGGTTTGAACTCTTCAATGAGTTTCGACGGCGTGAGAAACTGCGTCGGTGCGTGTCGTGGTGGCGCCACCGCGTGAGCCAGCCGCCCCCGAGTCCATCTGAACCCATTGGTTCTCGGTCTGAAGTCTTTGAACGGTACCTTGACTATTTCCGCGCCCGGATAGTAGACGGGGTTGAAAGTCTGCCCGAAAGTGAATTGAACGAGAGCCGTCTCGCGTCGGGCTGGACGCCACTGCAGTTGCTCAAACATTTGCGCTACGTGGAACTGCGTTGGTTGGAATGGGGGTTTGACGGCCGTGCTGTCGAGAATCCGTGGGGTGATCACGAAGGCAATCATTGGATGGTCGAAAAGACAGAGACTCGCCGAGTACTGATTGAAGCGCTCGAAGCGCAGGCCACGCGAAGTCGGTTCATTATTGAATCAAATGAACTTGCGACCGTGGGACAGCCGGGGCCGCGCTGGGAGGGCGAGGATCCACCAACATTGGAGCGAATTCTCTTCCACGTCCTCCAGGAGTACGCCCGTCATTCCGGACACCTGGATATTGTCTGCGAACTTATTGGCGGCGCGCCAGGCCCTTAGAGGTTGTTAGTTCTTCTGACGAAGTCGCACCTTGAAAAGATTGCCTAGATGTGTGTTCTTGAAACTGGTGTCGTATTTCAGTCCGTACCCAGCGAAGCGGTCGAAGCCAACGTGGCCCAACCAGATGATGCCGATGGCCAAGACCAGGACATGGTTGTAGTGCCAGCCATAGAGAATGGTGAGCGCCGGTAACAAGTATGTGTGACCCGCGTTGTAGAGGAACGCGCCGATCTTGGTGTTGCTCAAGTAACCGAGCATGAATATGTCGGGGACAAAGAGCAGCAGGGGATAAATCCACCAGTGCTGGTGAGTCACGCGGAAAAGAAGGATCGACCCGACGAAAAGTACGGCGCCATCGAGGCGCAACCAGCGTCGTGGCTTACCCGTTACGTACGTTGGTTCCATCGATTCAACTTACGGCTCGAATCCATGAATTTCGTGCATTTGACGTGATGCCCGTGTGCAACACGGTTTGACGGAGCTGTCACCTTCGATGGCGTGCAAATGACCGACTTTTCGTCTGCAGCTGAGTGCACACATGGATCTTCTCGATTCGTCTCATATTTGGTCGAAACTTAAGATGACGGAAGTATCCGCACTTCTCTGGTGCACTGCGGCGAAGGGAAGTTGGACATTTCCTGGAAACTAAAGCTTCCTCTGGTTGCAGGGATGGCGACGTTCCTCGTACTCGGAATCGTGCCGCATCTTGTCGACGCCGCGCAATTGCCGGGCCAGGTCATCACGGTGCAAGCGGCAACGTCGCGATCGGAGGTGGCCGTGCTTCGCACGTGGCGACTTAACTCCAGCGGCCAGTACGTGCAAGTCAACGGTCCCTACATCGCCTTTGTTGGGTGGCACGGCGTCGGTGCTACGAGCGAGGGACGTGAGAGAACCCCCGACGGGGTGTTCACGTTAACGCAAGCATTTGGGAACGAACCCAACAACGGCACGCGACTGCGCTACTTCAGAGCGGGACCTGACGACTGGTGGGACGAAGACCCAAACTCACGGCACTACAACCGTCACGTGATCAGTCGATACTCGCCCGGCGAAAATTCCGAGAACCTGTATTACTCGGGCGCGGTGTACGCGCACGCGGTGGTCATCAATTACAACACGAACCCGGTGGTAAAGGGTGCCGGTTCAGGGTTCTTCCTCCACGTAAGTGACGGAATACCGACCCAGGGTTGCGTGGCCATCGGCGCGCGTCAACTTAACGTCGTGATGCGCTGGCTGGAACCTTCGCAGAAGCCCGTGATCAGCATTGGCGTGGGATCCGAGGCATTAGCAATAGTGCGTCCGCACTAGCCGGGATTCAACCCTCGCGTTAATAGCTGAATTCACTTCGTAGGCTCGTACATATGAACCGTCGTTGCGTCACACTCCCTCGAGCTGTTGTCGTGCTGCTGGCACTGCTCGTCGTTGGCGCGGCCCTCTTCCTGAAGCGCCGTAAGAACGGTGAAACCGACACGTTGACGGATGATCCGTCGGAGAATGACCAGCCGTCCGATGACTTCGACGGCGCGCGCAACTCGAGTTCCGTGCATTCCGTGGGTTCTCTCGGAAGTGCCCGCTCGATTGGTTCAATCGGGTCCTTTTGGTCCATTGGTTCTATCGGAAGTTCATTTTCAATAGGCTCGATCGGCAGCTCATTTTCGATTGGTTCAATCGGTTCCTTTTGCTCTATTGCGTCAATTGCCTCGGCGGCCTCGGTCGGTTCATTTGCGAGCGTTGGTGCACGTTTTTCGGCGCGTTCGCTCGGTAACGCGAACATCAAAGATTCACTTTCTCTCAAAGTTCAGAAGCGAATCGCGGTGCACGGTGCGGTCCGCAACGTCATTTGAGTTGACGCAGCGACGAACTTGAATAAGCCGAAGGACGTCCTCAACGCCTTACGGCAGAAGTGAGTGTTGGTAAACTACTATTTCTATAGAAAACCTTGGTTCGGCAAGTGGAGCATTGTGCAAATTGACATCTATCTAGTCATGGGAAGTGCCGTCGTGGGCTTCCTGGTCGGCATGACCGGATTGGGCGGCGGCGCGCTGATGACGCCAATGCTGGTACTCATCTTCGGGATTGCTCCCTCGGCGGCGATCTCTTCTGACCTCATCGCCGCGCTGTTCATGAAGCCCTTTGGCGTGGCAATCCACTGGAAGCGAAAAACCGTTCAGTCCGGCATTGTCAAACTGCTCTGCATTGGTTCGGTCCCCATGGCCTTTCTCGGCACGTACGTCATGCACCTCATGGGCAATAGCGCGACCGCGGAACGCAATCTGGAGATTTTGCTCGGCACGGCGTTGATATTCGGTGCGACCGCCATGATCGTTCGCTCCTTCTTACCCGGTCAACACCGCCAAACCAACAATCCTCTCGTCTTGCGCAAGTACCCCACGATCGCGATCGGTGCGGTCGGTGGATTCATGGTTGGACTGACGTCGGTCGGCGCCGGTTCCATGATCCTCGTGTTGCTCTTGATGGTCTATCCCAACTTGAAGAACCATCAGCTCGTCGGCACGGACTTGGCCCAGTCAATACCGTTAACCATGGCCGCGACGGCGGGGACCCTGCTCTTCGGACACGTGGAGTTCGCCCTGACGTTGTCAATCATCATTGGCAGCGTGCCAGCGGTCATCGTCGGCTCGCTCATCTCATCAAAGGGGACATTTCAGATTGTGCGCCCATTTATCGCGGGCGTTGTGCTACTGAGTGGTCTCAAGTACGTGGGCCTGCCAATTCCCGCGCTTGGCGTGGCGGCCGTGATCATTACCGCGATTGTCATTGTGATGACGGTTCGCGCCACGCGAGCCGACAAGCCCGAAGTCATTGAACTGGAACTACTTCACGACGACGCGCTGAACGCTTCACTACCTATTGTGGTGGCGCCGGAACGCTGATTCCACAATCGCGAACTACTTTTTTGGTCTCACGATCCCGTAGCGAATCATGGAGTCGGCCATTGATTCGGTCATCTCTTTCAGATCTCGAAACTGCATGCCCAACTGTGTCGTGATTTTGGTGTTGTCGATTTCTAGGCCCTGATCCACTTCGGGCAAGATGATCCGGACCTGCTTGTCCCAGATCGCGAAGATTGGCAGCACGAAGCTCGGCAGTTTGGCGGTGGGAATTTTAAAGCCCTGGCCCTGAAGATGTGCCGAGAGAATGAGGGCGATGTCTCTGAAGGCATGGCTCGCAGTGGCACAGATGAATCGCTGACCTGACGCGTCGGGTGCGGTCATGGCCTTCACGTGTGCGCTCGCCACGTCGCGCACATCCACTGGCGCGATGCGAAAATTGGGTATTGCAGGTACGTCTCGTTGCATGATTTTCTTGATTGCTTCGGCGGAAAAACTCCACTCCTTGGTGAGTAGGGGACCAAGTACGAGCCCGGGATTGATGACCACCAAGTCCATCGACGTCTCTCCTTCGAGTGAGTCCATGTAGTCCCAGGCCGCACGTTCGGCCAGGGTCTTGGATTTTTCGTACGCACCGATGTGTTTGCTCGTCACGTCCGACCAGTCCTGTTCATTAAACACGTGATCGCGCACCCGCCCGTAGAGCACGGCCGCGACCGACGATGTCATCACGACACGTTCCACGCCCGCGCCATGCGCGGCGCGCAACACGCGCAGCGCGCCGTCGCGCGCCGGGATGATGAGCTCGTCCTCGTGTTTTGGATTCTCGGGCGGGAAGGGGCTGGCAACGTGCAGTACGAAGCGACAACCCCTGACCGCTTCGTCCCACCCTTCGTCAGACATGAGATTTGCTGCGACGACATTGAAATCCTGGCCCAGTCGTTGGCGCGCCGCATCCGACAAGTGCGGCGCGAGGATGTCGGCCACTTCTTGGGTTCGCCCCTCAGAGCGCGCGGTTCCGCGCACTTGGTAGCCCGCTTCTAAAAGTTGGAGAATGCAGTGCTGGGCTATAAATCCGGTCGCGCCGGTTACTGCCACCGTGTTTGACATGGTCCCCCGGTCATTGTTTGCGAACTGGCTTTGAGGTTAGTGACGTGGGGTCAAATGCGCCAAACGCTAGGCACGGATGGCGTCGATAATCCGTGAACGGATCTCCTCGCGGGGCCAGCTACCGAGAGTCATCGTGGTCAGACACGTCGAGCGCCACTTTGTTTCAATCTCTTCGACGATCTTGTCGGCCGGGCCCACCAGTGCGACGTCTTCAACCATGGCCGTGGGCACGAGTGAGATTGCCGTCGCTCGATCGCCGGCGAGGTAGGCGTCCTGAATGGCCGCGCACTCCTCGGCCCAGCCCATGCGCACGAACACGTCGTGGTGGAAGTTGGCGCCCTTGGCCCCCATGCCACCGATGTAGAGCGCCAGGACCGGCTTTAGAAATGATGCGGCCAGTTCAACATCGTCGTTCTCGACCATCCACACCGTGCCGGGTATTTCAAAGTCGTCGGGTATAGCGGTGACGTCGTTGCGCGCGAACCCTTCGGCCAGGGCCTCGCGATAAAAGCCGTCAGATTTGGGAGAGAACCAAAGGGGTAGCCAACCGTCGCCGATTTCGGCGGCGAGCGCCACGTTCTTCGGTCCTTCCGCGGCGATCAATATCGGTATTGACGTCCTCACCGGGTGAATGGTGGACTTGAGCGCCTTACCCAACCCCGTGCCGCCGTGCAGGGGCAGTTGGTACTGGACGCCGTCGTAGGTGACGGGCGTTTCGCGGGCTATTACTTGTCGCATGATGTCCACATACTCGCGTGTTCGCTCGAGCGGGCGGGCGTAGGGCTGTCCGTACCAACCCTCCACGACCTGGGGGCCAGAGGCTCCAATACCCAGTAACAGACGACCGCCGCAGAGGTGGTCGAGTGTCATCGCGGCCATGGCGAGCGCCGTGGGTGTTCGCGCCGACATCTGACAGATCGACGTGCCGAGTTTGATGGTGCTCGTTCGCGCGCCCCACCACGCCAATGGCGTGAGGGCGTCAGAGCCGTACGCTTCGGCGGTCCAGAAACTGTCGAGCCCGAGCGCCTCGGCTTCTTCGAGCTGTTGGATTACGCCTTCGGGTGGTCCCGCACTCCAGTACCCGGCTCCGATGCCAACTTTCATGGGCCGCTCCTTTCGTCATGTGATTCATCTCACTGGCAACGTCAGTGGAAAACTCAGCCGCTCGGTGATAAGACCAGTGCGTGTCAATCACCACCGTCAAAGTTCTATCGCTTCCCGTCGCCGATCAGGATCGGTCTATCGGTTTTTATGTCGACGTGCTCGGGCTTGAACTGCTGAGTGATTCTCCCATGGGGCCGTCGATGCGCTGGGTGCAGGTCGCGCCAAAAGGTGCCACGACGTCGATCACCCTGGTGACTTGGTTCCCTTCGATGTCGCCCGGCTCGCTAAAGGGATTAGTCCTAGAGAGCGATTCGCTCGACAGCGATGTCGCGACATTGCAATCGAAGGGCGTCGTGATTGAGGGCGGGATTCAAGAGCAACCGTGGGGTCGATTTGTGACCTTTGACGACCCCGACGGCAACGGCATCGTGCTCCAAGAGTCGTCACCTCAGGGTTGATGTTGTTTCATTCGCGGGCTTCAGCCCCTGAAAGTGACCCTTGTTGCAGCCTCTTCGTGTCCTCAGGTGGGCTCAAAGCATGTAGTTGACAAGGCGACGCGACTGTGTCAATATTTACCTAGGTAACTAGTGAAATAGAGGCATCATGTTTGAGTTCTACCTCGACACCCGTTCTGGTGTTGCCCCCTATCTTCAGTTGGTGCAACAGGTCCGAAGAGCACAGAAACTGGGGCTACTTCGCGAAGGTGATCAACTGCCTACCGTAAAGGAAGTGGTGGGCAAGATCGCCATTAACCCCAACACGGTGCAGAAGGCCTACCGTGAACTCGAGCACGAGGGTCTGGTGGGAGCTCGACCCGGCGTGGGCACGTTCGTCACTCAGACTCGAAGTGAGGCGGCGCTGTTAGCCCAGGGCCCGCTGCGCTACGACCTGCAGCAATGGTTCTTAGCGGCCCGCTCGGCCGGCCTCGATGATGACAGTATCGAAGCGCTCTTTAAGGAGTGCTTTCGGTCCACCTCCAAGGTCGTCGTAGCGTGACCGCCGTGCTGGAGGCCGAAGGACTGGGCAAGCGCTACGGACGGCGTTGGGCACTCAGTGACTGCTCACTCTCGATTCCCTCAGGACACGTTGTCGGTCTGGTCGGGCCCAACGGGGCCGGTAAGTCGACCCTATTGAATATGGCGGTCGGACTGCTGACGCCTACGACGGGAAGCTTGTCGGTGTTCGGTAGCGAGCCCGCGAAAGATCCCGAGCAATTGGCTCGTGTGGGTTTTGTGGCTCAAGATACGCCGACGTACGCCGGGCTCTCGGTCGCCGACCACTTAAAACTTGGCGCGCGGACGAACCCCAAATGGGACA